>Ga0255215_1000528_pt1 | contig 9823 bp, 8 predicted proteins | sample Miss_Law_RepC_8d_FD_183033 | JGI IMG/M metagenome (GOLD analysis project Ga0255215, IMG submission 183033) | Freshwater microbial communities from Mississippi River, Louisiana, United States - Miss_Law_RepC_8d | ecosystem: Environmental > Aquatic > Freshwater > River | place: USA: Louisiana... | reverse complement strand
AGATGCATTTATTTAATTATTATTTTACTCATGAATATTTGTGTTATTTGATCATAACATCCCATAAATCGTATAAATATTCGTTAAATAATTTAGGTTTCCTTTATAAGTATGGTTTAGGAGTAGAACAAAATTACGATCTAGCCAAAGAATATTTTATTAAATCAGATACTCCACAATCATTGAATAATTTAGGTTATATGTATAATCATGGCCAGGGAGTTACGCAAGATTACAACAAAGCTATAGAATATTACACTAAATCAGATACTCCAACTTCATTAAGTAATTTAGGTTATATGTATAATCATGGCCAGGGAGTTACGCAAGATTACGATAAAGCTCGAGAATATTATACCAAATCAAATACTCCACAATCATTAAATAATTTAGGGTATATGTATAGTCATGGTTTGGGTGTGAAACGAGATTACGATAAAGCTCGAGAATATTATACCAAATCAAATACTCCACAATCATTAAATAATTTAGGACATATGTATTATCGTGGTTTAGGGGTCGCTCGAGATTACGATAAAGCTCGAGAATATTATACCAAATCAAGTACTCCACAATCATTGAATAATCTAATTGCGTTAGATGCTTATTATAAATCATAGACATTTTTTTACATTCTATACGTACATTATCATTAAAATACAATATATCGAAATTGAAATAACAATATACTAATTAAACATATATAATTATGGATAATATTGATCAAATTCTGAACCTTAAATCAGATGAATCATACAAAATTTATAAAAATAATGGTTCTCTGATTCATTTATTACATGCAGCTAATTTAGGTAATGAATTGGCTTCCAAGCAGATGCATTTATTTAATGATTATTTTACTCATGAATATTTATGTTATTTGATTATAACATCCCATAAATCGTATAAATATTCATTAAATAATTTAGGTTATATTTATAAGCATGGTTTGGGAATAGAACAAAATTACAATATAGCCAAAGAATATTTTATTAAATCAGATACTCCAACTTCATTGAATAATTTAGGTCATATGTATTGTTATGGTTTGGGAGTGAAACAAGATTACAATAAAGCTAGAGAATGTTATATTAAGTCATGCAGCGTATCAGCATTGAATAATTTAGGATATATGTATTGTCGTGGTTGGGGTGTGAAACAAGATTATGATAAAGCTATAGAATATTTTATTAAATCAGGCACTTCACAATCATTTAATAATTTAGGTCACATGTATTTTCATGGTTTAGGGGTTACGCAAGATTACGATAAAGCTATGGAATATTACACCAAATCAGACTCGTTAGATAATTTAATCCTTGTATAAATATTGATTTTTATGTTTTTATGTATATTAACTCATCAAAACACTCCTTTAAAGACATTAAAATAATTTAGTAAAAAAATAAAATAATTTAGTAAAATAAGATAGTATTAAATAGGTGATGTAGTATAATCGTCATTCAATGTTCTTTTTACAAAATCCATATTTATTTTCTTTATTTGTTCTTCGAAACATAACATAAGATTTTTTCTCGTTAATATATTTTCAGTAGTAGTATAATTAACTGGTTTATTATCGTAGTAATCTTGTATCATTTTACAATATAATTCGTATGTAATACTACCCTTACTAAAACCTTTACATTTACTACATTCTTTACCGTTTTCTAATATATAAGCATATGACTTAGGTCCGATAGATACGAATTTCTTTAATATTTCTCCATCTTCTTCATAACCCCAATCACCTAACTTATCATTTACATTTATAAGTTTTTCTATATCTTTTTTATTTCTCAATCTACCTGTATTCTTGTCATATAATGATATAATCATTGAATCAGTATCACAATATAATACATTATGAACACCTACGGCTTCGAATCCATTATATAAAGCTAATCTACCGTAACTTGTAACAAAGGCAGCGATAGGTACATTAACATACGTTCCAAAAGCATTATCGTAATACGAAATTAATGAAAAATGTTCATAATCCACTTTATCGCTTATTTCTATTTTTCTTTCACTTTCTCTTGCGCATAATTTTATGAAATCTTCTTCTTTACAATATTTAGACATCATTTGTAATTTTTTCTGACCTAGCTTACCCCAAAGACTATTTAATAATAGTTTAGATATAGCATATAATCCACTATTTTTATCTATTTTAGCTTGATTTTTTATCTCCCATAATTTATCAATATATTCCGTAAATAAATCAGTGATATAATCATATTCATGTAATTCATGTATTTCTTCTATTATATAACCTAATTTTATTGCTTTTATAATATCTACTGAAGTCCATACTCCACGTTTTTTTCTATTGTTAAACATTAATCTACCATTTAATTTTTCGCATAAATATGGCATATATAAATTACTCTCTGAAACCGTAATATCGGCTATAAATAAACTCGTTTTATCTAATGTAATTAAATAATTATTGATACTACCATATTTTTTAATATTATGTAATATACTTCTATCTTTGTATATTGTAGGTGAACCTACCGGATATCTATTATTAACTTGAACACTGGGATATAAACTATTTATATCTACATATAAACTATCGCCTTCGTATTTAACTACAAATGTTTCCGTTCTACCACCATACATAGCTTTTCTTGAAAACTTATCTATATCGTCATGTAGTCTATATACGATATCTTCTTTTAAGAATTTAGTTCTAAATAGTGTTAATGCTGTAGAAGCAATAGTATTTTGTAATAAAGCATTAACGCCTGTCTTCAACATTAATTCGTTATATTTCTTAAGAATACTAGCCAATAAAAATACATCTTGTTTACAATATTTAATGCATTCTGAATCAACATCATATTCTAATCCATTATTAATGTAATTATTATACCATTCATTAAATAATACTAAATCTTGACTATTTAATCGTTTCGTTTCAAAATATGAAATATCAGGAATACACCCTTTATAATTTTTGTTTTCTTCTGTATAGAATTGATAAGGAAAGAAGCCTTTATTCATACTATTCGCATCACCTAATCGAAATGTTTTAGCGGCATCACGTAGACTCATTGGTAGGTGTCTGTATGAATCCACAAATTCAACCTTATTATACATAAATCTTACTATTTTAGAACCATTTTTTATGACATTCTTAGGTATCATATTATTTTTTATCATATAATTACAAAGCATAGGTGAATCATAACCTGAAGCATTATGAGCAAATATACGGATATGCCTATTTTTAGATGATAAATATTCAAGAAAATCTTTTATATTTCTAAATATTCTCTGTTTATTTTTATTAATATTTTGACATACTAATAAAGCAAATTCATTGTAGTTTTTAGTTTTATCATTTTCCGTAATAGATTTACTATATGCTTCAATATCGTAAACATAAATAGGTATATCTACTTCTCCGGATTCCGATGTATTGAATGAATCTTTTTCTCTTTTCTTTATCTTTCTACAACTATTGATACTTAATTCATTTACGGGACATATTTTGTGAATTGTAGATTTATTACATTTTTCACAAAATTTATAACGTTCACTGTTATTAATTCTAGTAAAAGAATTAATATTTGTAATAGGCGTATAATGATTATTATGATATAGTATATGAAAACTTTTATGTTTTATTGGACCTTTCTCTGTCAACATCATAGGTTTATTGGACGTATAAATTAATTCTTTAGTTATGTTAAATATTTTAACTTTGTATTTGAAATTTTCAAAGTCTTGGAATGTTTTATATTCACCGTATTCTTCGGTAAATTCATTAATTAATTTATTATTTATTTTATTTTTTAATAGGTATAATAACGTATAAGAACCACAGTTATGTGTTACGTTAAGTAATTTGATACCTTTTATTTTTTGATATGTCGATTGATATTCCTTTTGATATGTCGATTGATATTCCTTTTGATATGTCTTATCTTCATTAACGCCGATACAATTACCTATAGGTCTATCAAATATCGTTATAAGTGTCTCTTTAAGTAATTCAAAGTTTTCTGAAAGTCTATCGTAAGAAGAATCATATTTTTCTATAATGTTTTCGTAATATGCTTCTAAAAGTTGATGTACAATTTCTTCAAACATTTTTACTGCAGCTTGTTTAGAATACTTTTTAGGATACTTTGATAAATCTAATCTTACTGAAAATTTATAACCATGTCTCATTTCATTAAAAACTACATTAACATAACCGTTTGCTATATTTGCTAAGGTTGTTCTTTCGTATCTCACTGATACTGATTTATATACGCCCCATATTATTTGGAGGGCCAGTTCACCGAGTATAAATGGGTATGGAGTATCCATATTCATATCACGGTATTTATATGTATAATTATTATGTTTGGCTATTTGTCCTTTTACGTCATAATTATCCAACATTATTCTATTATTAGGATTATCGAAGAATTTAGGTTCGTCTATAATAGAATCAATGTAATTATCGAGACTCATATTAATATCTCTTGATAACATTTCTTTAATATTAGCTTTTCTGAAATCTGATACTTTTGCTAAATTCTTAGCATTATCTTTTTTAGAAATATCATCATTATAATTAAATAAATTATAATATTCATCGTCAGCCATTTTATATTATACATTATATAAAAAAATATTTAATTCAATTTTGACTTTTTTCATTGATTAGTTTTATTATAATACTATTGGAATGATGTATTATTTCATTATTTTTATGGCTTTTTGTTTTGATATGTCTGCTCCAATTAAAATATGATATTGTTTTACTGCAATAATCACAATTTCGACATTCATATTCGTATACTCTATCTTTATATATTATTGACATTTTTATTCTATATTAGATATAAAAAATTAATTAAAAAATATTATATTTTTTACCATTCCAATAATAACGGAGGAAACCAACCAGGTACATCAGGTTTATTTTTATTAAAATATATTACTCTTAAGCATAATGAATTCAAACTAAATACTTTATTTTTGTACGATTTAAGTAATTTTACTACTTCTGTATGATCGGTGATTTCTGCTATTCTTAAAGGAGTATTCTCATGTTTATTCGCTTGTTTAGGATCCGCGCCGGCTCTTAATAATATTTCTATTATTTTTGTATGACCGTAAAATGCTGCCCAATGTAAAGGAATTTCTCCATATTCATCAGCTTGATTAGGATCCGCACCGGCTCTCAATAATATTTCTAGTATTTCTGTATGACCTTTACGTGCTGCACAATGTAAAGGAATTTCTCCATATTCATCAGCTTGATTAGGATCCGCACCGGCTCTCAATAATATTTCTACTATTTCTGTATGACCTTTACTCGCTGCCCAATATAAAGGAGTTTCTCCACCAATATCGGTTTGATTAGGATCCGCGCCTGATTCTAATAAAGCTGATGATAACTGCCGATTTCCGTGTCTAGCGGCTTCCACTAATTCACTCATTTTTCGAGTACACTAATATTTTTTAGTTTTTATAATGGATTTTTTCAATTTTGGTATAATACAAAATAACTTGTAAGTATATCTGAAAATTTATACATAGACAACCATAGGTAGTAAGATATTGTAAGTGTACCTAAAAATTTTATACTGATTGTAGAAAATAGGGTAAGAATAAAAATATTAAAAAATAATTTTCTGTATGTAGATTTCTAAAATAAGATTTTCTATGCGTAGATAGTCAGACGAAATTTTCTTTATGTAGATTTCTTGAAAAATTGTTAATCCAAATCATCATTCCATTCCAATAATAACGGAGGAAACCAACCAGGTACATCAGGTTTATCTTTATTAAAATATATTACTCTTAAGCATAATGTATTCAAACTAAATACTTTATTTTCGTACGATTTGAGTAATTCTACTATTTCTCTATGACCACTATGTTCTGCCGCATATAAAGGAGTATTCCCATGTTTATTCGCTTGATTAGGATCCGCGCCGGCTTTTAATAATAATTTTACTATTTCTGTATAACCGTTACGCGCCACCCAATATAAAGGAGTGTTTCCATTATTATTCGCTTGATTAGGATCAGCGCCGGCTTCTAATAATAATTCTACTGTTTTTATATGACCGTTACCCGCTGCCCAAAATAAAGGAATATTCCCGTAACCATCATCTTTATTAGGATCAGCACCGGCTTTTAATAATAATTCCACTGTTTCTGTATGGCCTTTATACACCGCCCATTGTAAAGGAGTATTTCCGTATTTATTCACTTGATTAGGATCAGCGCCGGCTTCTAATAATAAAGCTGATGATAACTGCCAATTTCCGTGTCTAGCGGCTTCCACTAATTCACTCATTTTCCGAGTACACTAATATTTTTATTTCTTATAATGGATTTTTTCAATTTTGTCAATATTCGTACGCATCTTCTTATATTATTCAATTAAATTCTAACATTAATCTAGGAAACCATTCAGGTATTTCTATTTTATTCTCCTTTATTGACAACGATTTAAATATAATTCTTAAACATAAATTATTCAATGTGGGTACTATATGATTATTTTTTATTATGTTTAGCATTTGATTATCGTTATCAGAAGATGAAAAAACGCAATAATCCATTGACGTAATACCATCATTATCTTTATAATAAAGATCTGCTCCTGCTTTTAGTAGTAATTCCACAATCTGAATATCATTTCTTCTTATAGCTTTACATAATGGTGTTCTATATCTTTTATCAACATAGTTTACAACGATATTAGTTTTTAATAATAAGTTCACCGTTTCTGTACTTGCGTGATGATTAACTGCTATATGTAAAAGATTGTCTTTATCACCATCCACTATGTTTACGTCTGCTCCAGCTTCTAATAATATTTTTACAATTTCTGTATAATTATACCCAACAGCATAATGTAAAGCATTATCACCGTATTTATTTATGTTATTTATTTTTGGTTTATTTCGTAATAATAATTCTAATATTTTTATACGCTCATATATCACAGCATAATATACACAATTATTTCCTTTTTTATCCTTACCATTTATATTCAATCCTTCTTTTAAATGTTGTTTCACAATCTTTTTACAACCATATTTAATAGCCTGGAATAAATCATTGTTAATTTCGTTATATTCAATAGCCTGGCATAAATTATCGTTAATTTCATTATATTCAATCATTAATATGTATTTTTATTTTTTAATTCAATTTTACATTATAATTATTACGTAAATTTATACAATTTCTTGAAAAATAAAAATATTAAAAAATCGTGTATTTGGATCATTTAGTTAGGAGAAAATGAAAATGTTAAAAAACTTCACTTTTTAAGACTATATTAGATATAAAAATAATTTTCTATATATAGGTATTTTTTTCTTTATGTAGATTTCTTGAAAAATTGTTAATCCAAACCATCATTCCATTCCAATAATAACGGAGGAAACCAACCAGGTACAATAGGTTTATTTTCATTAAAATGTATTACTCTTAAGCATAATGTATTCAAACTACTTACTTTATTTTTGTATGATTTCAATAATTCTACTATTTTTGTATAACCGTTACGTGTTGCCCAATATAGAGGAGTATTTCCATTATTATTAACATGTTTAGGATCCGCGCCTGCTTTTAATAACAATTCTACTATTTTTAAATAGCCTTCGAGCGCCGCCCAATATAGAGGAGTATTTCCATTATTATTAACATGTTTAGGATCCGCACCGGCTTTTAATAATAATTCTACTATTTTTGTATAACCGTTACGTGTTGCCCAATATAGAGGAGTATTTCCATTATTATTAACATGTTTAGGATCCGCACCGGCTTTTAATAATAATTCTACTATTTTTGTATAACCTTTAAACGCCGCCCAATATAAAGGAGTATTTCCGTATTTATCCACTTGATTAGGATCCATGCCTGCTTCTAATAAAGCTGATAATAACTGCCAATTTCTGTGTCTAGTGGCTTCCACTAATTCACTCATTTTGCTAGTATACTAATATTTTTTTAGTTTTTAAAATGGATTTTTTTTCAATTTTGGTACAATACAAAATAACTTATAAATATATCTGAAAAATTTATACATATTCAACCATAGATAGCAAGGTATTGTAAGTTTACCTAAAAATTTTATACTAATTGTAGAAAATAGGGTAAGGTTATTCTTGAAATACCGTATATGTAGACCCTTTAGTAAGGAAAAATAAAAATGTTGAAAATGTGTATTTTTTTCTTATATTAGATTTTATTGTAGTATTATTAGAGGTATTACCTTTACTAAAATATAAATAAATTTTATCCACTGATCTCCTAACATCTACAAAGGCATTTAGAAATCCATTAATATATTTATTTTTTCTGTATGTAGATTTCTTGAAAAATAATTTCTATGTTTCTATGTATGCAGGTAGTCAGACGAATAATTTTCTGTGTATGTAGATTTATTAAAAAATAATTTCTATGTATGCAGGTAGTCAGACGAATAATTTTCTATGTATGTAGATTTATTAAAAAATAATTTCTATGTGTAGGTAGTCAGACGAATTTTTTCTTTATATAGATTTATGAAAAATAAAAAATGTTTTGAAATTTTAGAAGTGCAGTTTTTGATGAAAAAATTTGTATTAAAAAATCGTGTATTTAGGGTGTTTAGTAAGGAAAAATAGGGGTAAAAAATGTTGTGAAATACACTTTTTTCTGTATGTAGCTATATGAAAAAAAATAATTTTCTTTATGTAGGTGTATGAAAAATTATTAATCCAAACCATCACCCCATTCCAATAGTAGTGGAGGAAACCATTCAGGCACAACAACTTGTTTTTTCCCGAAATGAATTACACTCAAGCATAATTGACTTAAATTACGCACTTTCGGGACTTTGTTAATAAGTTCCAACACACATTCATCGCGCGGTTCCGCCATCTCGAATTCGTGAACCAAGAATGGATCTCCTCCTGCACGAATTAACATGATTGTTATTAGCTTTTTATGTTTTTTTGGTAAACGCCAATGAGACATGTGCGAAAACATACTACCGTAACAATCACTGAATGTATGAGCACCAAATTCCAAGAACAGTTTGGTGCATTTCAATAATTCATTTAATGGATACTGAAACCAACGAGACATTAATACAGTCAAAATCATAAATCCACATTTATTTGGATCGGAGCCCATTTTTAGCAACAATTCCAGTTTTTTTATTCGTTCTTTCACATGTAAATCCAGCACGCTATCCAACACAAATACCTCTCTGAAGAATGTGATGTTATTTTCACGAAGAAATTTCTGTAAATCAGCAAAAGTACCAGATGAAATTGTTTTGCGAATGTGTATTTTATATTGCTCGCGTGGGTGGTCAGACATTGTTTTTTGTTCTTACATCTGGTTTTTTCATTTTTTACACTTTTTAACCAATAATTTTTCTTTATGTAGATTTCTTGAATAATTTTCTTTATGTAGATTTCTTGAAAAAATAATTTTTCTCTGTGTAGGTAGTCAGACGAATTTTTTCTTTATGTAGATTTTCTTTATGTAGATTTTCTTGAAAAATAATTTTCTGTATGTAAGTAGTCAGACGAATTTTTTCTTTATGTAGATTTTCTTGAAAAAATGTTCTAAAATTTTAGAAGTACAGTTTTTGATGAAAAAATTTGTATTAAAAAATCGTGTATTTAGGGTGTTTAGTAAGGAAAAATAGGGGTAAAAAAATGTCGAAAAACTGCACTTTTTAGAAATACATTTTTTTGATGAAAATTTAGAAGTACAGTTTTTGATGAAAATTTAGAAGTACAGTTTTTGATGAAAAAAATTTGTATTAAAAAATCGTGTATTTAGTGTGTTTAGTAAG
>Ga0255215_1000521_pt1 | contig 9935 bp, 8 predicted proteins | sample Miss_Law_RepC_8d_FD_183033 | JGI IMG/M metagenome (GOLD analysis project Ga0255215, IMG submission 183033) | Freshwater microbial communities from Mississippi River, Louisiana, United States - Miss_Law_RepC_8d | ecosystem: Environmental > Aquatic > Freshwater > River | place: USA: Louisiana... | reverse complement strand
CGGCCAGTTGCTGCGGGCCTGGCGCGACCCAAACCCGCAGCCCAGCGGGGGCGGGCGGCGCGGGCGCCTCGACAGGGGGCGGTGATCCGTCATAGCGATAGAACCCCTCCCGGGTCTTGCGTCCGAACAGGCCCGCGCTCACACGCTGCGCACCAATCACCGAGGGTCTGAAGCGCGGCTCCTCGTAGTACTGGTGGTAGATCGATTCCATGACCAGATGCGAGACATCGAGCCCGGTCAGGTCCATCAGTTCGAATGGACCCAGCTTGAACCCCATGCCGTTGAAGTCGACTTGTTCGCGCAAGATCCGGTCGATCGTTGCAATATCGGCGACGCCTTCACCGAGCGCCTTCAGGGATTCAGTGCCAAACCCACGACCGGCGTGATTGACGATGAAGCCCGGCGTGTCCTGACAGACGACCGGCATGTGGCCTGCCAGGCGAGTCAGCTCGACGAGCCTTTCGACCACGGATCCGTCGGTGCGGGCCGCTCGCACGACCTCGACCACCTTCATCAGCGGAACCGGATTGAAAAAATGGTATCCGGCGACACGCGACGGATGATCGCAGGCGGCAGCGATTGCAGTGATTGACAACGACGAGGTGTTGCTAGCCAGTACTGCGTCGGCTGAAACCACTTTCTCGAGCGCCTTGAAGACCTCGCGCTTGATGTCTAGGCGTTCGACGATCGCCTCGATGATCAGGTCGCAGCCTTCAAAACCTTGCAGGCTGTCTGCACGCTCGATCCTTGCGAGGATCTGCTGCTTGCTTGCCGTCTCGATCCGGCCCTTTTCAACCAGACGCTCGAAGGTTTCATTCAGATGCTTGAACGCTGCGTCGATCGCACCCGACTGGGTGTCGTGCAATACAACCGAGAATCCAGCTTGCGCGACCAATTGGACGATACCGCGGCCCATGGCGCCTGCGCCGAGTACTCCGATTCGTTGAAAGGGAAGAGACATGGACTGCTGGCTCCGGAACTGTCGTTGGCAGAAAGACCCGATTGTAATGTGCGTGACTGACGGCCCTGTTATGGGCTCAACTGCAGGCCGATCCTGCATTGACTGAGCAGCAATTCAGGGCGGGCACTTCATTGCGCCTGCGCTAGAAACTCCCGCTCGGCACGTTCGCGGATTTCCCCCAGTTCCAGCCAACGTGTTTCGAGATCTTCCTTGTCGCGAACCTGAGCACTGCGACTTCGGCTCAGTTCGACGACACGCTCGCCATCGGTGTAGATAGTCGGGTTCGACAACATGGCCTCGAGCTCGCGCAGGCTCGCCTCGAGCGAGGCAAGCCTGCTTTCGATCGCGGCCAGTTCCTTGTCGAGCGGACGCAGCTTGTCGGCCAGTTGCTGGCGTCGCTGCGCGGCGATGCGGCGTTCCTCTCGTCGGTCGCCCCGCGAACTTGCGCTGCCACCAGCGTCGGCGCTCTGGCGCGAGGCCCCGGCCGGTACCGCGCGTTGCAGCCATTGCAGATAGTCGTCGAGGTCTCCGTCGAACTCATCGACCTTCCCGTCGTGCACAAGCACGAAGCTGTCGACGCTTGCTCGCAACAGGTAACGATCATGCGAGACCAGCAGCAGCGCGCCATCGAAGTCGGCAAGCGCCTCGGTCAGCGAGTCTCGGGTCGCCGCGTCCAAGTGATTGGTTGGTTCGTCGAGAACCAGTAGATGCGGACGGGTTCGTACGATGCTGGCCAGCACCAGGCGAGCCTTTTCACCACCGGACATCGGTCCGATTGCGCGCAGCGCGTCATCCCCGGAAAACCCGTAACGGCCCAACTCGTCGCGCAGCGTGCTTTCACGTGCCTTTGGATCGAGCCTTTGGAAAAAGCTCAGCGGACTGTCGTCATCATGCAGCGATTCAACGCCATGCTGGGCGAAGTATGCGATTCGTAGGGTCCTGGAAGGCTTGCAGTCACCTGCTAGTACCGGTAGCTCCCCCACCAGGGTCCGGATCAGGGTGCTTTTACCGGCACCGTTGCGGCCGAGAACTCCGATTCGTGCATCGCGCCTCAGACTCAGGTTCACGTTTGCGAGAATGCGCGTCGTCCCGTAGCCGGCATCCAGATTTTCGGCAACCAGCAGCGGGTCAGGTGCATCGTCCACCTGCGGCAGCGTGATTTCGATGCCACGATCAATCCGGGCCGTGGCAACCGCCTCCAGTTTTTCGAGCGCCTTGATCCGGCTTTGCACCTGTTTGGCTTTCGTGGCTTTTGCCCGAAAGCGGGTGATGAAGGCGCTCAGATGGTCGATGCGGGCTCGTTGCGCGGCCTGGGCTTTGAGCGTCAGCGTCAGTCGTTCGGCGCGCTGAGCCTCGAAGGCGCTGTATCCGCCGGCGTATCGCACCAGTTTCCCAGACTCGATCGACAGGCTCGCCTGCGCAACCCTGTCGAGAAAGTCGCGGTCATGCGACACCACGATCACGGTGCCCGGATAGCGGGTCAGCCATCGCTCAAACCAGACTATCGCATCCAGGTCCAGATGGTTGGTCGGTTCATCAAGCAGCAGCAGGTCGCTGGGCACGAACAGCGCACGGGCAAGGTTCAGGCGCATGCGCCAGCCTCCCGACAGCGCCTGGACTGATTCCTCGGTCATCGCTTCAGACAAGCCCAGCCCGGCCAGCAGTTCCTTGACCCGCGCTCGGCTGCTTGCGTCGCCGGCGTCGATCAGTGACTGCTGGCTGTCCGCGATGGCATGGCCGTCTCCAGTTTGCTGCGCATCGGCCGCCGCCGCCCGTGCATCGGCGAGACCCACGTCCGCATCCTCGACGAATCGCCAGGCAGGCATCGTCGAGCCGTGGACCGTCTGCTCGAGCCGCACGATGCGCATCGGAGGCAACTCGATTCGACCTGAGTCGAGCACCGCATCGCCGACGAGCGCTGAGAGCAGCGAGGATTTTCCACTGCCGTTCGGCCCGATCAGGGCAATGCGTTCGCCTGGTGCGATCACGGCGTCTGCGTCAGAAAGCAAGGGCTTGCCGCCGCGCGACAAGGTGATCGAGCGTAGCCGGATCATCGCCGGCGCCTGGGCTTGCGGACTGTGGCTTCGTAGCCCGCCGCCAGCAGTTGCTCCTTGGAGACGAGAACCAGTTGGTCTTCTCCGGCGGCAACCGGCAGGTAGGCAAATTCCAGTGAGTCAAAGGCAGCTTCAAAAAACGGAGCTTCATGGCCGATTTCAAGCAGCAGCAATCCGCCGTCGCTTAGCGCCTTGGCTGCATCAGCGAGGATCCTGCGGATCAGATCCATGCCGTCGCTACCCCCGGCCAGTGCGGCGTTGGGCTCGGCCAGGAACTCCGCGGGCAAGTTGCGCATTGAGGCGCTATTGACGTACGGCGGGTTGCACAAAATCAGGTCGTACTGCCGGTCGCCGACTGGTGCGAACAGGTCACCATGATAAAGATTGACCCTGTCCTGCACGTGATGATCCGCCAGGTTCTCTGCAGCAAGGGACAAGGCCTGCTCGGACAGATCGACTGCGTCGACCCTGGCATGCGCAAATCTGAGTGCGGCGCTGATTGCGATGCTGCCGCCGCCGGTGCAAAGATCGAGGATGTCGTCAGGCTCGCGGCCGGCAAGCCAGTCGTCCAGTGTCTCTTGCAACGCCTCGACGATCAGCGACCGGGGAATGATCGCGCGGGGATCGGCGCGAAAACGCAGTCCCCGCAACCATGCTTCACCAGTCAGATACGCTGCTGGCAGTCGTTCACGACAGCGCCGTTCGATCAACTCGAAAAAGCAGCTGCGCTCGTCACGGGTCAGCCTTGCGTCCAGAAACGGTTCGACGCGGTCGGGCGGCAGATGCAAGGACCACAAGGCAAGCCAGACGGCCTCATCCCAGGCGTTGTCGGTCCCCTGGCCATAGGCGAGCGCAGCCGCCGACAAACGCGTGCAGGCATGACGCAGGCAATCGCGCAGCGTGCGCAGCTCCTGCACCGCCTGATCCATTCCGACGACCGTGCGTTGCGCCGCAACCCCGGATACCGTCGCTTGCGCCGTGGGTCTGCGAGCGCTCATCGTGCGCCCAGCAAGGTCTGTAGCGTGCGCCGGTAGATGTTCTTCAAAGGTTCGAGCGCCGCTATGTCGATGTGCTCATCGATCTTGTGAATGCTTGCGTTCGGGGGGCCGAACTCGATGACCTGCGGGCAGATGGCTGCAATAAACCGACCGTCCGAGGTGCCGCCAGTGGTCGACAGTTCCGTTGGCACACCGACTTCCTGCGCAATCGCGCCACAGAGTGCGTCGGACAATTCCCCACGCGGCGTGAGAAACGGATGTCCGGAAACCGACCAGTCGAGCGCATAGTCCAGCGAATGCCGGTCAAGGATCTCGCGCACCCGGGCTTGCAGGGTGTCGACGGTGTTCTCGGTTGAAAAGCGGAAATTGAAGTCGACGAACAACTCGCCCGGGATGATGTTCGTGGCACCGGTTCCAGCCCGCATATTGGAGATTTGCCAGGTGGTTGGCGGAAAATATTCATTGCCGCGGTCCCATTCGGTATTGACCAGTTCGGCAAGTGCCGGTGCAAACAGATGCACCGGATTTCGTGCCATGTGTGGATACGCGATATGTCCCTGCAGACCGCGTACGGTGAGCCTGGCTGACATGGATCCACGCCGGCCATTCTTGATCATGTCGCCCAGGCGGTTCACCGATGTGGGTTCTCCGACGATGCAGTAGTCAAGTCGCTCACCCGCATCACGCAGCTTGTTGACGACCTTGATTGTTCCGTCGGTGGCAGGGCCTTCCTCGTCTGAGGTGATCAGCATGCCGATGCCGCCGCGAGGCCGATTCGCCTCAGACAGCAGTTCTTCGAGCGCCACCACGAAGGCCGCGATCGAACTCTTCATGTCGGCAGCACCGCGCCCGAAGAGTTTTCCGTCCCGTTCGGTCGGCACGAACGGGTCCGAATGCCATTGCTCAAGCGGTCCGGTTGGCACGACATCGGTGTGCCCGGCAAAGACCACCATCGGCCCGGGGCCGTTGCGCAAACTGGCCCAGAGATTCGTGACCCCGCCGCTGGCGATGGTTTCGCACTGAAAGCCCAGCGGGCGCAAGCGCTCGATCAGCAATTGCTGGCAGCCGGCGTCCTCGGGAGTGACTGAGGCGCATCGGATTAGCGCTTCCGTCAGCGCACGAACAGATGATGTCATGAGGTCGAAGCTTCAAATGTCGAGTTGAGTACCGCGTCGGAAAAGCCGACGAGCAGGCGGTCCCCGGCCTCGATGACCGGGCGTTTGATCAGCAATGGCTCGGCGAGCATCGCCTCCATCGCGCTGGCTTTGTCGACGATGCGTGCCTTGTCCAGCAAGGAAAGCTTTCGCCAGGCCAAGCCACGGCGATTGAGCAGCACATCCCACGGAAGATGGCGCAGCCAGCGTTCGAGCAAGTCAGCCTGAAGTCCTTGCTTGCGATAGTCATGAAACTGGAACTCCACGCCATGATCGCGCAGCCAGGCGCGAGCGCGGCGGACTTGATCGCAGTTTTCAATGCCATAGACTTTGGCGGACGCAGGATTTCGCATCAGACGTTCAGCAGGAATTCAGTAAACGATGCGCCTCCTGGCGTGTCGTCCTTGGCAGGTCTGCGCTTGCCCGGATCGCTTGAGATCGTCTCTGACGGATCGGCATTTTCCAGTAGCCATAACAAATTGGTGGGGGAATCTGCCTGCGCCAGAGCTTCTTCGCGCGAGACGATCTCGTCACGTACCAACTGCACCAGCGCCTGCTCGAAGGTCTTCGAGCCAGGGGCAAGGCTCTTTTCCATCGCTTCCTTGATCTGGTCCAGTTGACCTTGTTCGATCAGTTCGGCGATGTGACGAGTATTCAGCAGGACTTCTACGGCAGCTTGCCGATTGCCTTGTAGATTGTTGACCAGGCGTTGCGAGACGATTCCCTTGAGTGTGGCCGACAAGTCAGCCAGCATCACCCGTCGATTCTCCGGAGTGTAGAAGCTGACGATCCGATTCAGCGCATTGTTCGCATTGTTGGCATGCAGCGTCGACATGACCAGATGTCCCGACTGGGCATAGGCGATCGCATGCGACATTGTCTCGACGTCCCGGATCTCACCGATCAGGATGCAATCGGGTGCCTGGCGCATCGCATTTTTAAGTCCGGCGCCCAGCGATTTCGTATCCGAGCCGATCTGGCGTTGATTGACGATCGAACGCTTGCTTTCGAACGCGAATTCGATCGGATCCTCGAAGGTGAGAATATGCCCCGACTTGTGCTCGTTTCGGTAGTTGAGCAACGAGGCCAGGGTGGTGGACTTTCCGGAACCGGTCGCACCGACCACCAGAATCAGTCCACGCTTTTCCATCACAAGTTCCTGCAGCACGGGCGGCAGGTTCAGCGCGGACGGTTCGGGGATGTCGCTCGGAATGTAACGAATTACGCAACCAGGTCCGTTGCGCTGCATGAAGACATTGACGCGAAAACTTCCGATACCGGGCAACTCATGTCCGATGTTTAGTTCATGCTGCGCATCGAACTCAGACCACTGCACTCCGGAGAGAATCTCCCCAAGCAAAGAGCGAATCGCCTGTCCGTCGAGCTTTTGCTGATTCAATGGCAGGGTGTTGCCATTGATCTTGATATGGGCCGGCGCGCCAGGGGAGAAGAAAAGGTCGGATGCCTTCTTTTCTGCCATCAGCCGAAACAGCCTTTCCATGACCATCGCAAGCTCCTTGCGCGCAGCCTCGAACCTTCGGTCTCAGTCTCCGCGCAGCAGTTCGTTGATTCCGGTCTTGGCGCGAGTCTTGGCATCGACCCGCTTGACGATCACCGCACAATACAAATTGACTTTGCCATCGGCCGACGGCAGCGAACCCGGCACCACAACCGATCCGGATGGGACACGTCCGTAAAGCGTCTCGCCGGTCGTCCGGTCATAAATCTTGGTGCTCTGGCCGATGAATACGCCCATCGACAGCACCGAGTTTTCTTCGACGATAACCCCTTCGACGACTTCGGAGCGTGCACCAATGAAGCAATTGTCTTCAATGATGGTCGGATTGGCTTGGAGTGGCTCAAGGACGCCACCAATACCGACACCGCCCGACAGATGAACATTCTTGCCGATCTGGGCGCATGATCCGACCGTGGCCCAGGTATCAACCATCGTGCCTTCGTCGACATAGGCTCCGACGTTGACGTACGAGGGCATCAGAACCACATTGCGGGCGATGAAGGAACCGCGACGCGCCACTGCTGGGGGAACGACCCGATAACCGCCGCGTGCGAAATCATCGGCGCTGAAGCCGGCAAATTTGGTGGGCACCTTGTCATAGAACTGCAACTCGCCGCCGACGATTGGACGGTTATCCTCAAGCCGAAATGACAGCAGCACTGCCTTCTTGATCCATTGATGCACAAGCCACTGGCCGGTGCTTTTCTCGGCGACGCGCAACTCGCCACTGTCCAGGGCGCTCAGCACATGAGCAACCGCATCCCGAACTTCGCCCGGGGCACTCTTCGGGCTAAGCTCTGTCCTGTTTTCCCACGCGTTTTCAATAACTTGCTGGAGTTGGTTCATGTGAATTATTGGATTGATTGAACAAATCGGCGCAGGCGTTGCGCAGCTTCGACGCATTGCGCCTGCGGTTCGACCAGCGCGAGCCGGACGAATCCTTGGCCTGGATTGCGTCCGCCGACCTCGCGGCCGAGAAAGCTCCCAGGAAGCGCAAGAACATTATATTGACGGTAGAGTTCGCGAACGAAGCCGGTATCGTCATCGCCTGGAACCCGTGCCCAGAAATAAAACCCGGCCTGTGGCACCGCGGTGTCAAGCACATCCAGCAACAGAGGCGCGAGCGCTTCGAATTTCGCGCGGTACTGGGCTCGATTGTCACGGACATGGGCTTCGTCGTTCCAAGCTGCGATCGATGCCTGTTGCACCGACAGGCTCATCGCACTGCCATGGTAAGTGCGATAGAGCAGGAAAGATCGAATCAGCTGCGCGTCACCGGCCACAAAACCCGACCGCAGCCCGGGAGCGTTCGAACGCTTGGACAAGCTCGAAAAGGCAAGCAAGTTCGGAAATCCGTCACGCCCGAGCCTTTGCGCGGCCTGCAGCGAGCCAAGCGGGGGTGCCTGCTCATCCAGATAAATTTCCGAATAGCACTCGTCCGATGCAATCACGAATCCGTGCCGATCGGAAAGCTCAAATAGAACCCGCCACTCGTCGATGCCCATCACCGCGCCAGTCGGATTTCCGGGAGAGCATACGTAGAGCAGTTGGGTACGCGCCCAGACCGATTCCGGAACCGCGCTCCAGTCGCATCGAAAACCGCGACTGCGGTCCTGCTCGACAAAGACCGGTGTTGCGCCTGCCAGCAACGTCGCCCCTTCGTAGATCTGATAAAAGGGATTCGGGCTGACAACCAGCGCATCTGCCTGTCCGTCGATGACGGTCTGAGCGAAGGAAAACAGCGCCTCGCGCGAACCGTTGATCGGCAACACCTGGGTCGCGGGGTCCAGCGTATGCAGGCCATGGCGCTGGCATATCCAGGCGGCCATGGCTTCACGCAATGCGAGACTGCCGGCGGTTGCCGGATAAGAGGCCAGCCCGCGCATGGAATCTGCAAGCGTGCGGGTAATCAGCGCAGGCGTCGGGTGCTTGGGCTCGCCAATCGAAAGATTGAGCGGTTCCAGGGCCGGATTCGGCGTGACACCATTGAGCAATGCCCGTAGACGCTCGAACGGATACGGTTGGAGTTTTTTAAGAAGAGGATTCAAAAATATCTCTCAAGTATCTGTATTTAAACAGATATTTTAACCTCTTGTGTTCGACTGAGTGGCAAACTGTTCAAGTTCCACGCGAGGTTTCGGTTTCCAGCCGCTCTTTCGATGCTCGGCAACAACGGTCGTGAAAATCCCCCCGCGCACATACCATTTCGCTGTGATCCGCATGAAGCGAGGTCGTGTCGCACGCACAAGGTCGTCCAGGATGCTGTTGGTGACAGCCTCGTGAAATGCGCCTTGATCGCGAAACGACCACATATAGAGTTTCAGGCTCTTGAGCTCGACGTTTTTCTTGTCCGGGATGTAGTCGAGCATGATGGTGGCGAAATCCGGCTGGCCGGTCAGAGGACACAGGCAGGTGAACTCTGGTACCTCGATATGAATCAGATAATCGCGGCCCGGATTGGGGTTCGGGAAAGTTTCGAGCTGCTTGCTTGGGACGGAAGCCATGACGGACTGACCGCGGCGTCGGGCGCTACGCGATTCAAGAAGGTTGGAGGGACTGGACGCGACCCGAGTCGGGGTCGCGCTAGCGTTGGATGACGGGTGATATTATAGGCGCGACCAAGCCCTGACCGCGGCAGGCGGCTCGCCGTTGTCAAGGCTTTTCGCTTTTCTGCCCGTCCGATCGGCGCATCAAGACCAGGTCCCCAGGTGCGGCTCAAACAGATCAAGCTTGCCGGATTCAAATCCTTTGTCGATCCCACCGCGTTTGAGGTGCCGGGTCAACTCGTCGGCGTTGTCGGTCCAAACGGCTGCGGCAAGTCAAACATCATGGACGCGGTTCGCTGGGTTCTCGGCGAGTCGAAGGCCTCCGAGCTGCGCGGCGAATCGATGCAGGACGTCATCTTTAGCGGTTCATCCGAGCGCAGGCCGGCCTCACGCGCATCGGTTGAGCTGGTGTTTGACAACTCTCTTGGTCGGATCGGCGGCTCCTGGGGGACCTTCGCCGAACTGTCGGTCAAGCGGATTCTGACCCGGGACGGGCAGTCGACGTACTTCATCAACAATCAGGCAGTGCGTCGCAAGGACGTGCACGACATCTTTCTGGGAACCGGCCTTGGACCGCGTGCATACGCGATCATCGGGCAGGGCATGATCTCGCGGATCATTGAGGCGCGCCCGGAAGATCTGCGAGTGTTTCTGGAGGAAGCCGCGGGCGTGTCCAGGTACAAGGAACGCCGCCGCGAGACCG
>Ga0255215_1000519_pt1 | contig 9980 bp, 10 predicted proteins | sample Miss_Law_RepC_8d_FD_183033 | JGI IMG/M metagenome (GOLD analysis project Ga0255215, IMG submission 183033) | Freshwater microbial communities from Mississippi River, Louisiana, United States - Miss_Law_RepC_8d | ecosystem: Environmental > Aquatic > Freshwater > River | place: USA: Louisiana... | reverse complement strand
AGATCGTCGGCGTGGGCGTGATCACGGCCCGCTTCCTCGAGATGGACTACAAGCTCGCCTGCTTCGTCGGCCTGATCGGCATCCTGGTCTGCTCGCTGCTGGGCGGGATGAAGGCGGTCACCTGGACCCAGGTGGCGCAGTACATCATCCTGATCATCGCCTACCTGATCCCCGCGGTCGTGATGTCGTTCAAGCTGACCGGGGTCCCGATCCCGCAGCTGATGTACGGCTTCGCGCTCGAGAAGATCGAGGCGCTCGAGAAGACGCTGAGCGTGGCGCAGGGCCATTCCTCGGCCTTCGTCGACGCCCGTGGCAACTACAGCGCCACGGCGATGTGGAACTACTTCGCGCTCATCCTCTGCCTGATGGTGGGCACGGCGTCGCTCCCGCACATCCTGATGCGCTACTTCACCACCCCGTCGGTGCGCCAGGCGCGTGACTCCGTGGCGTGGAGCCTGTTCTTCATCTTCCTGCTCTACTTCACGGCTCCCGCCTACGCCGCCTTCGCGAAGCTCGAGGTCTACCAGAACCTGATCGGCACGCCGATCGACAAGCTGCCCGGCTGGGTGGCGACCTGGGGACGTCCGGGCCTCGCGCTCGTCGGCGCCTGCGACGCCGCCAACGCGGCGCAGATCTTCCCGATCTGCACGGGCGTGAGGGGCAACGGGGACGGCATCCTCCAGCTGAACGAGTTCCGCATCCACACCGATGCGATCGTGCTCGCGACGCCGGAGATCGCCGGCCTTCCCTACGTCATCACGGGCCTGGTGGCCGCGGGCGGCCTCGCCGCCGCGCTCTCCACCGCCGACGGCCTGCTGCTGGCGATCGCCAACGCGCTCAGCCACGACGTCTACTACAAGATGATCGACCCGACCGCCGACACGAAGCGTCGCCTCGTCCTCAGCCGCGTGCTGCTGCTGGGCGTCGCGGTGATCGCCGCGTGGACGGCCGGGGTGCTCGGCGCAGACATCCTGTTCCTGGTGTCCTGGGCCTTCTCGATCGCCGCGTCCGGCCTGTTCGCCGGGCTGGTGCTCGGGATCTGGTGGAAGCGTTGCGGCAACGCCGCCGGCGTCGCCGGCGTAGCGGCGGGCTTCGCGGTCTGCATGTTCTTCCTCGTCGCGACCGAGTTCTACGGTCCGTGGGTGAAGAGCGCGATGAGCTGGATGGGCGACATCCAGATCGTCAAGATCCGCGGCCGCGACGTGGCCTATATCTGGGGCATCAACAACATCTCGGTGGGCATCTTCGGCATCCCCGCGGCCTTCCTGGCCCAGTGGATCGTCGGCCGCTTCTCCGAGCCGGCCTCGCAGGACATGCAGGACTTCATCGACTCGATCCGCGTGCCTGCCGGCGAGGTGAAGAACATCGAGGGCGCGGCGGCTCACTGACGCCGCGTTCCTCCTGGTACTGACTGGGGCGGGGTCCGGCGACGGATCCCGCCCTCCTCTTTTCGGGGGGCCCGGTCCGGGCCTGATCCCGCGCAGCATGGGCTAGGGGACGATGGGCCAGGGCGCCGAATTCATCCGCGACCACGCGGTCTTCTGGATCGCGATCTACGCGCTGGGCATCGTGACCTGGAGCTGCATCGGCCGCTTCATGCTGGCCTGGTTCGTCCCCTCCATCCAGCCGTCCAACTACATCTGGCGCGGCTTCGTCCTGGTCACCGAGTGGGCGGTCCGGGCCTGCGCGCTGGTCACGCCGCGCTACGTGCGACCGGTCTTCCTGCCGCTGGTCGCCTTCTTCTGGCTCTACTGGTTCGTGCGGCCCGCCTTCTACGTCGCGAGCCTCCTGCTCGGCATCGCGCCGCGCGGCATCTCCGGCTAGGACGCGTCGCCATGGAGCGCCACAACATCTTCTCCATCGCCGTGCTTGCCTCCGCCGTGAGCGGGATGGTCTCGCCGGCGATGACGATCGTCGCGATCTTCTCCTGGGTCTGGATGCCGCCATTCCTCATGGGAAGCCCCGGCCTCGTCTTCTTCCTGTCGATGCTCGTCACCGCCACGGGGACGCTGCTCCTGTCCGGCGTGCCCGCTGCGCTCTACGAGCGGCTCGCGGGCGATCCGGACGGGCGCGCCGCGCTCTGGATCTGGGCCGCGGGCGCGGTCGCGCTGATGCTGCTCGGCCTCGGCTGGCGCTTCGGCCACATGCCCCTGCCCGAGGCGGGCTGAGGGCCAGGGCGCGGTGGAGGACCCGCTCGCGCGGATCCGAGCCTGTGCCCGGCACTCGATCGGCCGCGGCTGGCTCTTCGGCCTGCTCGCGATCGCGACATGCGTGAGCGGCCTCATCGGCTGGCCGGTCATGGCCATGCGCGTCGCCGCCATCCTGTCGATGCTGATGACCGCGATCATGCTGTTGCGCGGGTTGCGCGCGCCCGCGCGGCCCTACCGGCGCACGGAGACCTGGGTCCTGCTCGGCAGGGTGCACGGCCTGCCGGAGGAGCGGGCGCAGCAGGCGATCGCCTCCGTCCTGGCGGAGACGTATTGGCGCTTCGCGCGGCTTTCGGCCGCGATCGCCGCGGGGTTCTGGATCGCCGCCTTCGCCTTCGCGCTGCGCGGCGGGTGAGGCGGCCCCGGCCGTGGGCCGGGCCGCCCCGCCGCCGCGATCCTCAGCCCTTGCGGCTCGCCTCGTAGCGGGCCTTGGTCTCGGCGTTCATCGGGTAGAGGCCGGGCAGCACCACGCCCTTCTCGACCTCGCCCATGATCCAGCCCTCCATGCGCTCCTGCTCCGGCGCGGAGGCGCAGACCTCGTCGATCAGCTTCTGCGGGATCAGCACGGCACCGTCGTCGTCGACCAGGACCCAGTCGTCCGGGAAGACGGCGACGCCGCCGCAGCCGATCGGCTGCTGCCACGCGACGAAGGTCAGGCCGGCCACCGAGGGCGGCGCCGCGGCGCCGCTGCACCACACCGGAAGGCCCGTGCCGAGCACGCCCGCCAGGTCGCGCACCACGCCGTCGGTGACGAGGCCCGCCACGCCGCGCTTCTTCATGCGCGCGCAGAGGATGTCGCCGAAGATCCCGGCGTCGGTGTGGCCCATCGCGTCGACGACGGCGATGCAGCCCTCGGGCATGGCCTCGATCGCGGCGCGCGTCGAGATCGGCGAGGACCAGGACTCCGGCGTCGCGAGGTCCTCGCGCGCCGGCACGAAGCGCAGCGTGAAGGCGCGTCCGACGAGGCGCTTCTGCCCGGGGGCCAGCGGCCGGGTCCCGCGCATCCAGACGTTCCGCAGGCCCTTCTTGAGCAGGATCGTCGTGATCGTGGCGGTGGAGACGCCCGAGAGCGCCTCGATGATCTTTGCGTCGGACATTGCGCGCGTGCCCCTTCGATTTGCCTGTGAGCGCGCGACTTTGGAGCAGATCGCGATGGCCGGCTAGGGGAGATCGACCCCGCGGGCCATGGCCGAGATCCAGGCCGCCGATCGTGCGGCGCCGCCGAAGGCGTAGACGTGAAGTCCGTCGATGCGTGCAGGCAGGCCGGGCCCGAGGGCCGCGGCCAGCGCGACCAGCGCGGCCGTCGGGTCGGCGTTGCGCGCGAGCCTCAGCGCGTCCTGTCCCAGGCGCGCCGCCCCGCGCAGCGCATCCCCGACGCCGCATATCCGCGCGAAGCGCAGCAGCGTCGATGGCGTCGAGGGGCCGGCCATCCCGAGCCTGATCCTGCGGCCGGGTCCTTGCGCGCGCGCGAGGGCGGCGACGCTTGCGGGCTCGAACGAGAACTGCGTGACGATGCCGGCCTCGATGCCCTGCCGCGCGGCCAGCGCGAATTTCCGCTCGAGCGCCGCGGCGACGCGCGGGGCCGGGACCACGGGATGCCCATCGGGATAGGCGCCGAAATGGACGCAGCGCATGCCCGCCGCGGCGAGCGCGTCGCCCTCGAGCAGGTCGGCCGCCTCGGCGAAGGGGCCCGCGGGACGATCGACGTCGCCGCCGAGCAGCAGCACCTCGCGGACGCCCCTCGCGCATGCCGCGCCGAGGAAGGATCGATATTCGGCGGCGTCCCGCAGCCGCCGCGCGGCGACATGGGGGACGGGCTCGAACCCCGCTTCCCCGAGGGCGGCGAGCATGGGGAGGCTGCCATCGAGCGCGTGCCGGGGCAGGTGCGGCACGAACACAGGGGTGCCGCGCGGCAGGAGGGCGCGCAGCGTGTCGATGTCGGCGAGCGCGCCGGGCGCCAGCTCGATGCTGGCCGTGGCCGCGAGGCGCGCCGCTGCCGACCGGTCCGCGGCACTCGTCGGTGCCGGCATGGCGCGTCAGGCGAAGGGCAGGGCCGATACCTCGCCGGGCCGCAGCGCGCCATCGATGCTGGCCACGACCACGCGCTGGCCTGGGTCCCAGTATCCACGCGCGACCATCGACAGGCCGACATTGCGCCGCAGGCGCGGCGACCAGCCTGCCGAGGTGACCTGGCCGACCACGGGCCCGCCGGGGCCGCCAGCCATCACCGGCCATGGCTTCCCGCAGGGCGGGCAGGGGCCGCCATCGAAGGCGATCCCCATGATGCGCTGCCGCACGCCCTCGCGGGCGATCCGCGCGAGCGCGTCGCGTCCGACATGCTCGATGCCCGCGGCGTTCGTGCAGAACTTGCCCATCCCGCACTCCAGCGGGTTGTTCGCGCGCGTCATCTCGTTGCCGTAGGAGAGCAGGCCCGCCTCGATCCGGTCGGGCACGTTGGGGCAGCCGGGAGCGATGTCCATCCTCTCGCCAGCCTTCCAGAGCGTGTCCCAGAGCTCGGCCCCCAGGGCGCCGTCGCGCAGGAAGACCTCGAACCCGCCAGGCCGCGAATAGCCCGTGCGCGCGATCACCTGCCTGGTGCCGCGGAAATCGAACATGCCGAAGCGGAAGAACCCGAGCGCGCGGATGCCCTCGCCGAACACGGAGGCCATGAGCGCGGTGGCCTTGGGGCCCTGGATGGCGAGCGGCGACACGTCCGGCTCGTCCACCTCCACGTCGAGGCCCCGGCCGATCGCCAGGCCCTTGGCCCACAGGAGGACGTCGGAGTCCGCGATCGAGAGCCAGTACCGGTCCTCCGCCAGCTTGAGCAGCACCGGATCGTTGACCATGCCTGCCTTCTCGTCGACGAGCGGCACGTAGAGGCACTGGCCGACGACGGCGCGCGAGATGTCGCGCGGCGTCATCCATTGGACGAGGCGGGCGGCATCCGGGCCGGCGATCTCGACCTGCCGCTGGCAGGACACGTCCCAGATCTGCACGTGCTCGCGCAGGTGGACGAAGTCCTCCGCCACCGAGCGCCCGAAGGCCTTGGGCAGCAGCATGTGGTTGACCACCGAGAAGCCGGTGACGCCATGCGCCTCGACCCGGTCGGTGTAGGGGGTGCGCCGGATGCGGCGCGACATGTTGAGGCCCGAGTTGGACATGCGCGTCTCCTTCCGCCTCAGCTCGACCACCAGGCCGAGATGCCGTTCGGCGCGATGATCACCGGCAGGTGGTAGCGGCCGTCGCGATCGGGCATCGCGAAGCGCATCGCCACCTCGCCGACGATGCGCTGGCCGGGCGAGGGGATCGGGCGGCCCGCGAAATAGGCCGCGAGGTCGAAGGCGAGCTCGTATTGCGCCTGCGCGTGGGCGGGTGCGATGTCGACGGTCTCGCTCAGGCGCCCGCCAGCATCCGTCCTCGCGCTGAAGACGGTCTCGCTGCGCCCGTCCGCGCCGAGGCGGCGCAGCGTGACGGGTACGCCGGCGGCATGGAGCCCCTCGACGGCATCGAGGGTATGCGACGATACGATCGCCATCTTCAGGTCCTCACTCGATCGATGCCTTGTCGCGCTTGCTTGTCGTCGCGAGCACGATGGGGCTGATGACGCCCTTGGCCTTGACGTTGACGCAGGCGGTCTTGCCGCTGGCGATGGCGCGTCGCAGCGCCGGCCCGAGCTGCTCGCGCCGCTCGACGAGCTCCCCGTGGCCGCCAAGGCCCTCGAACATCGCGTGGAAGGGGATGTCGCGGAAGTCGGTCGCGAAATGCTTGCCGCTCGCGAAGAGCCGCTCCTGCTGCTGCGATATGCAGTCGAGGCCGCCATTGTTGTCGATGACCACCACGATCGGCAGGCCTTCCTGGAAGGCCGCCTCGATCGACAGGCCCCCGGACAGGAACGCGCCGTCGCCGCTGATCAGGACGACGTTCGAGTCGCGATGCGTGTTCTTCGCGGAGAGCGCGAGCGACACGCCCACGCCGAGGAGGCTGAAGCTGCCGGGATGCAGGATCCCCGCGAGCTTGCGTCCATGCCAGCCCGCGAGGTTGACGGCGATCTCGGACCAGAAATGCGTGTTGCCGCCATCGAAGACCAGCCAGTCCCGGTCGCCCATCTCGGCCTGGACGTCCAGCGAGAGCTGCAGCGGGTGGATCTTTCCCCCGGAGGCCGCCGCGGCCTGCGTGTCGCGCGCGAGGTCGGCGAGCGTCGCCTCCACCCAGGCGCCGCGCCTGCGCCGGTTGAGGTCGAACCATTCGCGCCCGAGCCGCCAGCGCCCCGAGGCGCGGAGGCCGGCAAGCGCGTCGAGGAAGGCCCCGGGATCCGACAGCAGCAGGTGGTCCGCGGCCCGGTTGAACTCCAGTTCCTCGTGCGAGCCGTTGACGCAGGCAAGGCGCGTCGAGGCCGGGAAGAGCGGCGGGTTGCCGAAGTTCATCTGGTTGTCGAGGCGGCCGCCGACCATCACCGCCACGTCGCATTCCTCGAGCGCCTCGCGCGAGGGCTGGTACTGGTGGATGTCGAGGAGGCCCATGTAGGCCTCGCATTCCTCTCCCAGCAGCTTCTGGTGGTAGGGCACGTTGAAGACGGGGATGCCGAGCAGCCTTCCGGCTTCCTCGAGCTTGCGCTCCGCGCCCGCCCACCAGACGCCGTGGCCACCGACCAGGATCGGCCGCCGCGCGCCGGCGACGAGGTCGAGGATCTCCGCGAGCGCCGACGGCTCGGGCCATGCCCGCGCGACCGGCCTCGGGCCGCGGACGAAGGGACGCTCCTCGCATCCCGCGTCCTCGTCGAAGGACGAGAACATGATGTCCACCGGGACGCTGAGATGCACCGGCCCCGGATAGCCGCTCGTGGCGATCGTCCATGCGCGGTCGACGAACTCGCGGATGCGCGTGCCATCCGTGACGCTGATGCTGTACTTGGTGAGGGGCGCGGCGATGGCGACGTCGTCGATCTCCTTGAAGCCGCCCGCGCCGCGCCGCTTCAGGGTGCTCGACCCGGTGACGAAGATCACGGGCGAGCGCTCGCCCCATGCCTCCATGATAGCGGGGACGGCGTTGGCGAAACCCTCGGGCCCCACGAGGCAGACTGCCGGCTTGCGGGTGATCCGGGCATGGCCGTCCGCGAGGTGTCCCGCGACCTGCTCGTGCGGGCAATTGACGACCCGCATCTGGCATTCCATGAACCCTTCCAGGGCCGGGTTGCAGAACCCGCCGGAGAGGGTGAAGACATGGTCGACCCCCTTCTCGTGGAACGCGCGGGCGAGCAATGCCCCGCCCCTCATCCTACGCTTGCCATCCATCGTCCCGCCCCCTTCGCGCGGGCCGCGCCGGTGGCGATCGACCCTGGTCGAGACTGGCGAGCGCATTCGCGGATCGACAAGCGACAAAACACTGTCCTATGGATACACAAGGAGCCATCCGTGTCCTGGAGGCTGGGATGAAGTCCCGCGCAAGACGCCTGCCGCTGACGGCGCTGCGTACCTTCGAGGCCGCCGCGCGCATCGGCAGCTTCAAGGACGCGGCCGTCGAGCTCGGCGTCAGCCCCACGACCGTGAGCAACCAGATACGCCGGCTCGAGCGCGACTGGTCCTGCCGTCTCTTCGTGCGACGGCCGCGCGAGGTCCTGCTGACCGATGCCGGCCGCTCTCTCGCGAATGTCCTGCGCCAGGCGTTCGAGTCGATCGCGCGCGAGTTCGAGGGCCACGCCGCCTCGGCCCGAAGCCGCATCGACGTCGCGACGGGACCGATCTTCGCCGCGCGCTGGCTGATGCCGCGGCTCGAGTCCTTCCGGAAGTCCTTCCCGCGGATCGAGCTGAACGTGGTCGGGCGCCCGCGGATCACCGGGCCGGCGACCATGCCCGCCGCGATCGCCGTCGACTGGGGCGATGGCGACTGGCCGGGGCTGGAGAGCGCGTATCTCTTCTCGATCCGCTACGCGCCCGTGGCCAGCCCGCGGCTCGCGCGGTCGCTTGGCGGGCTATCGACCCCGGACGACCTCGCGCGGTTCCCGGTCCTGCACCAGCACGACCGCAAGGAATGGAGCGCGTGGCTCGAGGCGGCGGGCAGGCCTGGCCTCGAGTTCCGCTCCTCCACCATCATCTCCGACGCCAACGTCGTGCTGCAGGCCGCGATCGATGGGCAGGGCGTGGCGCTCGTCCCGTTTCCCTTCGCGCAGGACGAGGTCGACGCGGGAAGGCTGCTCAAGCCCTTCGATGTCGAACTCGCGCCGTCGCGATCGTACTACCTGCTCTGGCGCCCGGGGGCGCGCCGGCGGCCGGAGATAGCGGCCGTCGCCGACTGGCTGCTCGCCGAGACCGCCTCCGAGCGGCGCCCGCTGGCGTCCTCCGTGCCAGCAAGGATCCAGCGCGCGCCAGCCCGGCGCCGCAAGCCAGTTTGAGGGAAACCATCTCATGCCGATATACGCGCTCGACGACCTCGTCCCGCTGCTTCCGCCCGAAGGCCGCTTCTGGGTCGCGCCCGACGCGCAGGTGATCGGGCAGGTCCAGCTCGGCGAGGATGCCGGGATCTGGTTCGGCGCGGTGCTGCGCGGCGACAACGAGCGCATCACGATCGGCGCGCGCACCAACATCCAGGAGGGCGCGATGGTCCATACCGACCCCGGCCACCCGGTTTCGATCGGGGCCGACTGCACCATCGGCCACCACGCCATCGTGCATGGCGCGACGATCGGCGCGAACAGCCTGGTCGGCATGGGCGCCACGATCCTGAACGGCGCGCGCATCGGCGCGAACTGCCTCGTCGGGGCGAACGCGCTGGTCACCGAGCGCAAGGAATTCCCGGACGGTTCGCTGATCGTCGGCTCGCCGGCCAAGGCGCTGCGCCAGCTCGACGCCGCGGCGATCGAGGCGATCCGGGAATCGGCGGCGCACTATGTCGAGAACTGGCGCCGGTTCGCGAGCGGCCTGCGCCGCATCGGCTGACGAGCGGGGCAGGGGCCGGGCGGGCGGGGCTGGTGGGCCCGGCAGGACTCGAACCTGCAACCACACCGTTATGAGCGGCGCGCTCTGACCATTGAGCTACAGGCCCACGCCATCCGGCTTATAGGCCAGATCTCCGCCCGGCGGAACCCGGGCCGCGCGCGTGGCGTCGCGGCCCGGATCGCGCCGGTCAGGTGTCGAGGAAGCTGCGCAGCTTGCGCGAGCGGCTGGGGTGCTTGAGCTTGCGCAGCGCCTTCGCCTCGATCTGGCGGATGCGCTCGCGCGTCACGTTGAACTGCTGGCCGACTTCCTCCAGCGTGTGGTCGGTGTTCATGCCGATGCCGAAGCGCATGCGCAGCACGCGCTCCTCGCGCGGCGTCAGCGTCGCCAGCACGCGCGTCGTCGTCTCGCGCAGGTTGGCCTGGATCGCGGCGTCGACCGGCAGGACGGCGTTCTTGTCCTCGATGAAGTCGCCGAGATGGGAATCCTCCTCGTCGCCGATCGGCGTCTCGAGGGAGATCGGCTCCTTGGCGATCTTGAGGACCTTGCGCACCTTCTCCAGCGGCATGCCGAGCTTCTCGGCCAGTTCCTCGGGCATCGGCTCGCGGCCGATCTCGTGCAGGATCTGGCGCGAGGTGCGCACCAGCTTGTTGATCGTCTCGATCATGTGCACGGGGATGCGGATCGTGCGCGCCTGGTCGGCGATCGAGCGCGTGATCGCCTGCCGGATCCACCACGTCGCGTAGGTGGAGAACTTGTAGCCGCGGCGGTACTCGAACTTGTCGACCGCCTTCATCAGGCCGATGTTGCCCTCCTGGATGAGGTCCAGGAACTGCAGGCCGCG
>Ga0255215_1000476_pt1 | contig 10591 bp, 9 predicted proteins | sample Miss_Law_RepC_8d_FD_183033 | JGI IMG/M metagenome (GOLD analysis project Ga0255215, IMG submission 183033) | Freshwater microbial communities from Mississippi River, Louisiana, United States - Miss_Law_RepC_8d | ecosystem: Environmental > Aquatic > Freshwater > River | place: USA: Louisiana... | reverse complement strand
TATAAAACAGGGGATGATTTTCTAGCAGCTGTCTCTGGGCGCTCGAACTGGCCTGTTGTATTTATAGACGCACAGGGCAGAAGTTACTCTACTTTGGCTTATAAACTACCTTCGGCGCGCGGTCAGGGAGAGCCTTTAACGAGTCGATTTTCGCCTGAGTTAGGGGTCGGCTTTGTACAAATTTTATGTGATGAAGAACATCAGAAATATTTACTAGGCAGTAGCGCCAGTTATGGATTTGTGACACAGCTGTCAGAGACTTTGAGTAAAAATAAAGCAGGTAAAGCGTTATTAACTTTACCTAAAGCAGATCATAAAAAAATCCCTAAGATTTTAAAGCCGCTTAAAGTGAATTATCTCCCCCAAGAGTACGTGATGATTGGCACACAAGAGGGTCGGCTGTTAGTTTACCCTGTTACGGAAATTGCTGAGCTTTCAAAAGGGAAGGGGAGTAAATTGATAGGCGAGGAAATCGTTGACTGGGCAGTTGTGACGCAAGAGACAGATGATGAGGTTTATATTCATGCCGGTAAAAAATATTTAAAATTAAAATTTTCAGAGCTAAAACCTTATATGGGTACACGTGGTAGAAAAGGGGCGTTATTGCCAAAAGGGTATCGGCAGATTTCTAAGATAGAAGTCTTAAATAATAAAAATAATAAACCGTTGGTTTAAATTATTTATTTTCCTCGAGAGATCAATGGAATCTTTATGTTTTAAAAATAAACACTATTACCTGGTGGGTATTGGTGGCTGTGGAATGGCAGGGCTGGCTCAAATGTTGAAACAGGCCGGTTGTATTGTCAGTGGTTCGGATCGAGTGGAGTCTTATGTATTAGATTCTTTAAGAAAACTTGGGATTGATATTTTTATTGGTCACCGAACAGAGCAGTTGGAGGGCGTGGATTATTTAGTTTTTTCCTCAGCGATCACTGCTGAGAATGTTTTGTTAAAAACCGCCATAGAGAGAAATATACCTAGTTTTCATCGAGCCGTGCTATTGGCCAAATTAATTCGGGCGACCCAGGATCAATTAATTTTAATTTTAGGAAGTCACGGTAAAACGACGACAACGGGTTTAGGTATTTCTGTTTTAACAACAGCCGGTTTAGATCCGGGATATGCCATTGGAGCGACTTATTATGCGTCGGGTTTAAATGCAAATTTGGGGGCGGGGAAATTTTTTATTTTAGAAGGCGATGAGTCAGACCGTTCGTTCGAGTGTTTTCAACCTAATATAATTATTTTAAATAATATCGATGCCGATCATTTAGAATCTTATGGGTATAGCTTAGAGCAATTAAAAATCGCTTATTTAAATTTTATTAAAAAAAGCTTTTTAGAAAATCCAAACCTGGTTTTAATTTTAAATTACAGTGATTTTCATGTGCGTGAGTTAATTAGTCGTTTGACTCCGTCGGGGATTAAGTTATTAACCTATGGATTGGCGCTTGATTCTAATTTTAATTTTAATTTAAATTTTAATTTAAATTTAATAACGCCCGATGGGGTGCTCTCAAAAATTAATGTATTTCCAGATAAGACAGATTTTTTTATTAGATTTAAAAATATAAAAAATATAAAAAATATAAAAAATATAGAAAATATAGGAAGTGATTACAGTGTTGCTTTGCCTGGCCGACATAATGCACTGAATGCAGCGGGTGTTTTATTAATGGGAGAGATATTAAATATTCCTCATGAGACCCAGAAAATAGGATTGAGAACGTATCAAGGAGTTTCTCGACGATCTGAAATCATTGGTGAGTATCAATTTTCGGGTAAAAATTTTTTGCTGATGGAAGATTATGGACACCATCCAGCTGAAATTATGGCGACAGTGAAGGCGTTAAAAGAGGCTTATCCTAATAAAAGATTGGTTTTAATTTTTCAACCTCATCGGTACACGCGTACTCAAAGTTTAGAAAAAGAATTTATCACGGCGTTAAGTGTCTCAGAGATCGATGTTTTATTTTTATTAGAAATCTATCCAGCTTCAGAGTTACCAATAGAAAATATTAATTCTAAACAGCTCATCAAAAAAATTAAGCAAGAAAAAATAAAAGATATAAAAGATATAAAAGATATTTTTTATTTAGAAAGCCTGGCCTCTATTCCAGAGGCATTAGCACAGATTATTCAGTCGGGGGATTTAGTGTTGCTTCAGGGGGCTGGGGATATTCATGAGGGCGTTGCGTGGCTACGTACACACTGGGCCACTTACAAAAAATGATTGAGTAGGCTAGACTAGACTGACTAGTTTTATTAAAGCGGAGACAGCGCACATGCAACACCCTCAATGGCAACTTCAACAAGCAAAGGCACAATTTTCAGAAGTCGTTCGTCTTGCAAAAGTGGAGCCCCAAGAAATTATGCTCCGAGGTAAGCCAGAAGTGGTTTTAATCTCGAGGGAATTATTTAATGAACTGACTCGGAAGCCAAGTTTCTTAGAACTCATGAGATCATCACCTCTTTGTGGGACTGATTTAGATTTGGATCGAGATTCTTCCAAAACAAGAGAAGTGAAAGTATGAAATATCTCATCGATACCAATATTCTTTCTGAATTGATGAAAAAAAAGCCGAGCACTCAAGTTTTAAGTTGGTTCAAGGAGCTTCCTGATTCCTCACTCTACTTGAGCGTATTAACGATTGGCGAAATTCGGAAAGGAGTTGAAAGGATGCCGCTTTCGAAGCGTCGCCAAGGGCTCGTTAATTGGCTGGAAAATGATCTAAGAAATTGGTTCGGTAAACGGGTTTTATCTATAGATGTCGCGCTGGCAGAGTTCTGGGGAAGCATGCTTGCTCGAACTGACCGACCATTACCTGCGATTGATAGTCTCATTGCAGCGACAGCCACGTGGCATGGTTGTATTTTAGTAACACGCAATGTCAAAGATTTTAAAGGATTTCTAGATTTGGAAGTACTAAACCCTTTTGAATGAGGCTTAATTTTTTGACATCCTCCCATCTCTAAAGACCAGAGCGCGAATTGACCTGCCACGGGATTTTGAAACCAATAGAATCTAGAGATAATTGCCGCTCAATCAAGAGGGAAAATGATGAAAAAGAAACGATACAGCGACGAACAAATTTTTGTTAGTGTAACGTCTCTTCTGTAAATTCAAATTTGGTTAAAAAATAATTGAGAATTTATTTATCAAAAAATAGTGGTTCTTTGTTTAAAATGGGTGCCATAATGCACACACTAAAATCGAGGAACGCCGATGATTGACAAGCCATTTGCATGGAATGAAGAGAAGAACCAACGCCTTCAAGAAGAACGAGGGTTAAGCTTTGAGGCGATTATTATCGCTATTCAGAATGGACATTTGATGGATATTAGCAATCATCCGGAAAGGCCTAACCAGAAAATATTTGAGGTCGAAATGGAGGGTATGTGGCTTTATATCCCTATGAGAAAGATGTGAATGCCTTGTATATCTTGGCTTTTAGGCATCAGAAAGAAGCTGAGTGCTAAATTAGATCAGTTCATCAGACTGTTATTTAATGTCAAAAAGCTTAACTTATTGCCATTTTAGTTAGCGATATGTTAAACTAATCGCTATTAGCAAATAAAACTGAGTATTTTCTTATGTTTAAACGGTTTTTTCATATAAAAATGCCGCCCAAACAATCCATTTTTTTGTGGGGCGCGAGGCAGACTGGAAAGACCTCTTATCTAAAACTGAACTATAAAAACTCTATTTTTTATAATTTATTAGATACCAAAGAACTTATTCGCTTCAGTCAGGCGCCCTATTTAATTAGAGAAGAAATTCTGGCCGCTTCTCCTGAGCAATTACAGTACCCTGTTATTATTGATGAAATTCAAAAAATTCCTCTTTTACTCAACGAGGTGCATTTATTAATTGAAGAGTATGGCATTCAATTTATTCTATGTGGTTCCAGTGCAAGAAAACTGAAAACAACTTCTGCTAACTTACTGGGAGGACGTGCGTGGCCTTTTAGTTTTTATCCTTTGGTCTATCCAGAAATTCCTAAATTTGATTTGTATCAGGCATTAACACAGGGCCTCATTCCTAAACATTATTTAGCTGCTCCTGAAGATATTCGAAATTATTTTGGCGCCTATGTAGACGTGTATCTCACCGATGAAATTAAAAATGAAGGTTTAGTAAGAAACCTCACCGGTTTTTCGGCTTTTCTAGAAATGGCCGCCATAAATAATGGTGAAATGCTCAATTTTACGAATATGGCTCGAGACTGCGGTATTAGTCGTCAGAGTGTCCAAGGTTATTATCAAATTTTGGTAGATACTTTATTAGGCTATTTTGTTTTTCCTTACAGGCACAAGGTTAAACGTGATCTGATTGAAGCGACGCCAAAATTTTATTTATTTGACGTTGGAGTCGCTAATCACTTAGCCCATCAAGTGCTTTTGGCATTAAAAGGCCCTGTTGCTGGCCGTGCTTTTGAACATTATATTTTTATGGAGCTGACTGCCTACAAAGGCCTAATGCGAAAATCTTTCGAAATAAGCTATTGGCGAACCAAGTTAGGCCTAGAAGTAGATTTTATTTTAGGAAAAGCCATTGCGGCTATTGAAGTCAAAATTTCTATGCAAGTTCATCAAGAAGATCTCAAGGGTCTTATCGCTTTTTGCGAAGAGCATGAAAAAACACAAGCTTATGTGGTTTCTCAAGATCCACGCCCTAGAGATTTAAAAATCAACCCATCGCTTACCATTCATATTTTGCCTTGGGAGATTTTCCTCAAAAAACTTTGGGCCTCAGAAATTATTTAACCAATTTCTAACCTAGGGGTAATTAAAAAATTATCTGGTCATCGCGCATAAAATTAGCTCAAAAAAGCAGTCACTTAGTTTCATCAGGAGTCCATTGGTATTTCTGATTGCAAAACTGACAGTTAACTTCGATATAACTTTTTTCTTCTAATATTTTTTCAATTTCTTTGGGGCCCAGTGATCGCACTGCATTTTCCATTTTTTCTTTTGTACAAGTACAGCCGAAGGCGAGGGGTCTAGGTTCAAAGATCCTGGCTTTTTCTTGATGAAATAATTTAAATAATAATTCTTCTGGTGAGTCAGTGAATAATTCATTGGGAGTTACTGTTTTAGCCAGCGTTGCTAAGTGGGTAAAACTTTCTTCCTGAGCGATAGTAGAATCGAGCGTTGCATCTGGCAGTGCTTGTAGCATAAAGCCGCCGGCTTTTTGTCCATCAGAAATAATATGCAAGTAAGTTTTAATTTGATCTGAATTTGTAAAATAACTTTCAACGGCTTGGCTAATAGAACGCTGTTCGGGGAGTACGGGAATAATACTTTGGAAGGGCTGTAATAGGCCTTCACTTTGGTAAGTTAATATCAAACAGGCGTTGGGGCCCAATAGATCCGATAGAGGGAGTGGCAGGGGCGTAGAGTGGGGCTCTATCTCTTCAGGGAGATTCGAATTCCATTCTGCAAAAGCACGTAATTTTCTATCAAAAGTGCAATGTGCTGATAAAAACTTAATGGGTGCTGGATCTTGGCTTTGGAACTGTAGGGTCATTTTTCCATTTTCTTTTGCAATGCTAAATAAGCAAACATTCGCAATCAGTGCTTCAGCTAATAAAGATTGGATAGTTTTGGGGTAAGCATGTTTTTCAAAAATCGTGTGAGTCGTTTGATTTAGTCGAACAATGACCCCTCTGACGGGATGGTTGTCAAAAATAAAACTTTGTAGAAAATCATTCATGATTAAAATTTATTATTTTTATTATTTTTATTATTTTTATTATTTTTATTATTTTTTAATGCAGCGCTAAAGACTCTGGTAGTGGCGATGAGCCCAGTGCTGTGGTTGCATGTGTTAGGGGGAGTCTCCAAAACTCTAGGGTATCTGAGAGAGCAAAACCTAGTTTTTTATAGAGTTTAATTTCTTTAGGGTGGTTTGTGTTTGCTTCGACAAAAAACGTCGTCGAGGACTTACAATGTGCACAGAGATATTGTAACAACCCCATGAGCGATGCTTCCCATAATTTATCCATATTGGCGTACTCGGGTAAGAGACAAAAATCATGAATCAACTTCCCTTCATTTTTATTTTGAAGCCCTGATTTTCCAATAAGGGCATAATTTTTATTTTTATTTTTATGATTAGCTCGGTGAAAAATAAAAAAAGCAGCGCGGTTTTTGTCTTCTTTTGTTTTTTCTAAAAATGCAGTTTCATCTGCGATATCCGTGTTGAAACAGGCGGCATTAATTTGGGCTAATTGAATTAAATCCTCGGAGTTTTCTTTATTTAACTGCACTTTTTTGATTTTAAAATTTTCACTGAGGGGTATCCGATGATTAAATAACGGCAGGTCTTTATTATTTCCGAGTGTCAGTGACCATTTGATTTCACTAGAGTCATAGTGAGCGTTTAATTTTTTAAGTAAATTTTTTGAGGCAGTTGCATTTTTTGGGGTGCAAAATAATAAAGACGTCGTTGGCGTTGCCATCAGTTCTAAGACGGTTTCGGTTAATAAACGAAAAAAATACCCTTGTTTGCGATGATTCGGATGTGTTAGCGCACATACTTCCACAGTTTGCTCTGTTTCATCAAAGAAAAAAATAGAAAGGCAGGCCACCAGCTGAGGCTGGTTATTAATATTTTTATAAAGCAAATAATCACATAACAGATCATCAGGTCTGATTTTCATGGCATTCCAATAAAAATGCGTTGTAAAGCCATCTATTTTTGAGGCTTTTTGTTGGAGGTTTTGGATCTCCGAATATTGTGCAGGGGATAAACAGTTGGTTTTAATAATCGTTGTCACAGTGGGTGTCTAATATTTATTAGTTTTATTTATATTATTTATATTATTTTTATTTTTTTTAAAAAACCTAAAAACGGGTTTTGAAATTGTTTTTTAATTGAAGTAATAAGTCCCGACATTTGACAGCTTCTTCAAATTGTAAGTTTTGTGCCAACTGTCGCATTTCTTTTTCAAGCTGGGTTATTTTCTGTTGCACCTGCGTCGGGGTCAATCCATTTAGAGTCTCAAAATTTAAAAGATTGTTTGAGGCCGGGGGTAGGCGTCCTGATTGTTTTTGTTTTTGTTTTTGTTTTTGTTTTTGATTTTGGGTTTGGATTTTTGTGTTTTTATCAAAATTAGAAGCTGAATTTGAATTTGAATGAGAATCTTGCCCCTCTAAGTAATCAGAAACAGTTTTTTTAATGCTTTTGGGTGTGATTCCGTGGGCTTGATTGAATTGAATTTGTTTTTCTCGACGTCTTGACGTTTCATCGATGGCTTTTTGCATCGAATGAGTGATTTTATCTGCGTATAAAATCGCCTTGCCGTTGATATGTCTTGCAGCTCTCCCAATCGTTTGGATTAAAGAGCGTTCAGATCTGAGAAAACCTTCTTTATCTGCATCAAAGATGGCAACTGTAGAGACTTCTGGCATATCTAAGCCTTCTCTAAGTAAATTGATCCCTATTAAGACATCGAATATGCCCAATCTTAGATCTCGAATGATGGCCACTCTTTCAACGGTTTCAATATCTGAATGTAAATATCTGACTCGAATATGATGATCTGCCAGAAAATCAGTCAGGTCTTCGGCCATCTTTTTTGTCAGTGTGGTGATTAAAACCCGTTCATTTTTTTGGGTTACGGATTGAATTACTTTCATGACATGGTCAACCTGAGTACGAGCTGGCTGAATTTCAATGATAGGGTCAATCAGGCCAGTCGGTCGGACAATCTGTTCTGCAATGATCGTTGAGTGGGACTGTTCAAATTCTCCAGGAGTTGCAGAGACGTAAATAGTCTGTGGCATTCGAGTTAAAAATTCTTCAAATTTTAAAGGTCTATTATCCATAGCGCTGGGCAGTCTAAACCCATAGTTAACAAGATTTTCTTTGCGTGCACGGTCACCTCTGTACATCGCACCTAATTGGGGTAGCGTCACATGACTTTCATCTATGACTAAAAGTGCATTATGGGGTAGGTAATCAAATAAAGTAGGAGGGGGTTCACCCGCAGCGCGACCTGATAAATAACGAGAGTAATTTTCTATGCCGGTGCAGTAACCTAACTCAGTGAGCATTTCGATATCAAATAAAGTTCTTTGTTTGATTCGAGCTGCTTCTAAGGGCCGATTTTCTTCCTCAAAAAATTTAATTTGTTGGGTCAGTTCGTTTTTAATAGGTTCAATCATGGCCAGAACACGTTCTTTGGGTGTCACATAATGAGATTTTGGGTAGACCGTGAGTCTTTGAGTTTTTTCTGATGTTCTGCCTGTGAGTGGATCAAAATATTCTAAATTTTCTATTTGATCATCGAATAAAATAATTCTTATCGCATCTTTCTCAGAGTCCGCGGGGAATATATCAATAGCTTCACCTCGTACACGAAATTGCCCTCGTGTGAGGGCAAGATCATTGCGGGTATACTGCATTTTGACGAGTTTTTCGGTGATGGTTTTTATATAAATAAATTCCCCGACGGACAATGGGAGGACCATGGAGAGATAAATATCAGGATCTCCCAAGCCATAGATTGCAGAAACAGTGGCAATAATAATCGTATCTGGGCGCTCTAAGATGGCTTTTGTTGCAGAAAGCCGCATTTGTTCTATCTGTTCGTTGATAGAGGCGTCTTTTTCTATATATAAATCTGATTGGGGGACATAGGCCTCTGGCTGATAATAATCATAGTAAGACACGAAATATTCGATGGCGTTATTCGGGAAAAATACTTTCATTTCAGCATACAGTTGGGCTGCTAGTGTTTTATTATGTGCCAAAATTAAGCACGGACGTTGGGTGTTTTGAATTAAATTAGCAATCGTAAATGTTTTTCCAGAACCTGTAACGCCCAGAAGGGTAAGATGCTTTTGGTTTTGTCTTAAACCATTTTCTAATTTCTGAATCGCAGTAGGCTGATCTCCAGCCGGTGGATATGGTGTGCTTAAGTTAAATAGCATAAAAAAACCCTGAAAACGTTAATTTTTAATTTTAACAGGCTTTCAGGGTACTAAAAATGGATGGATTTACTAAGATTAATGCTGTTTTATTGAAAACAGAAAAATATAAAATTAAACAAAATAAACTAAACAAGATTTATTTATAGGTGATGGGTTCTCTCTGCCATGACCAATAATTCTTTATTCTTCTTCTTCAAATTCGGCTTCAGCTTCAGCGTTAATTTCAATGATTGAAGCTAGGTTTCTTTTCTCCATGTAGTTATACAAAGTTTGTGGATGGCAATTGATTAATTTTGCGATCGATGCTTTTGATATTTTCAAATCTAAATATTTCTGTATGTCTTTTTTATGTCTATCAAGCTTGAGGTATTTATTCAGTTTGCCTTTGGGTCTTCCCAAGGGGAGTCCCTGTGCTTTTCTTCTCGCAAGCGCTTCGGTGGTTCTTTTTGCAACAAAGTCGCTTTCAATATGTTGCATGAGTTCTAGAAATTTTTTGATATCTACGCTTTTTTCGGCAGTAAAAACTTGGTCATATTTAGCTAGATGCAAAATAATTCCTTTTTCCAGGAAAGACTCCATGGCTTCTAATACTTGTGCCGTGGATCGAGCAACATCGCTGGCTTCATAGACAATGATTTCTTCGCCACGATGGGCATTTTTTAATAAGTCGGAAATCTTGCGACGACGCCAGTTAATTTTATTGCTGTGAGTATCATGAACAAATTCACTAATGATTAAATTTTTTTGTTGGGCGTATTGTTGAATTTCCATTTCAAGATCCTCTGCAGCAATGTGCTCATTGGCGCAGATGTATCCATATATCATTACGTTCTCTCCTTAAAATAATGTCATTTAAATATTGTTGACACCGAAAGAAATATACAAGATCAAATTTACATCATCAATATCGATCACAATGATATTAATAAACATTACTCTTATTTATATTTGAATTTTTTAAAAAATAATTTTTTACTATTTTTTTAATTTAATTTTTAATTTTTTTATAAAAATCTAATAAATACAAATAGATGCGATAATATTAATAATGTTTTTCAGTGACGTTTTTTAATTTGTATTTTCGATTTTTTTTAATAAAGCTCGTCGCTTTTAAACACGATTGGTATCCCCGTATTAATAATTTTTAATATAAATTGTCTACAAAAAAAGTCTCATATTAAAACTGATTTTTGAGGGGCCTTATTTTTATTTTTTATATTCATAATTAATTTTTATTTTGAAAATTTTTTTATATTTTTATTATATAAATAATTTTTTATATTTTTATGGATTATCCATGGATAATCCATGGCTTAATAATTAATTACTGAATGTTTAAATTTTTTTAAATTAAGCTTCGATAAGCTGATAAGTTCAAAAAATTATTTAAAAAAGATAGAAAATATAAAACACAGAGGTTGAATTTTTTAAATGAAAGTCATTTCACTTAACGCCAATGGCATTCGTTCAGCAGTTAAAAAAGGTTTTTTTGACTGGGTGAAGCAAGAGGCGCCTGAAATTTTATGTATTCAAGAGACCAAGGCTCATGAAAATCAATTAGGCGATGAAGCGTATTATCTAGAGGGCTATGAGCGATATTTTTCTAATGCCCAAAAACCTGGGTATTCAGGGGTTGGGATGTATATTAAAA
>Ga0255215_1000459_pt1 | contig 10860 bp, 10 predicted proteins | sample Miss_Law_RepC_8d_FD_183033 | JGI IMG/M metagenome (GOLD analysis project Ga0255215, IMG submission 183033) | Freshwater microbial communities from Mississippi River, Louisiana, United States - Miss_Law_RepC_8d | ecosystem: Environmental > Aquatic > Freshwater > River | place: USA: Louisiana... | reverse complement strand
CTCGAGCCGGGCGAACTGCCAGGCGATCGCGCGTGGCAACAGTCCAACCATGATCCGGCCACCGTCCAGTGGAGGTACCGGCAACAGGTTCAGTGCCATCAGGCCAATGTTCACGAGAATGCCGGCGCGAGCCATTTCGTAGAAAAAGCGCTCGTCGAAGCCGAACGACACCTGCATCTTCAGCAGCAACGCCCATCCAACCGCCATCACCAGATTGGCGCCGGGGCCTGCTGCTGCCACCCAGATCATGTCGCGCTTGGGCCGACGCAATCGCCCGAAGTCGACCGGTACCGGCTTTGCCCAGCCAAACAAAAAGCCGCTGCCACCGATCGATGACAGCAGCAGGATCACCAGCGGAACGACCACGGTACCGATCGGGTCGATGTGTCGCAGCGGGTTGAGAGTGATGCGTCCCGCCAGGTATGCAGTCGGGTCGCCGAACAACCGGGCAACATATCCGTGCGCGGCCTCGTGCAGCGTAATCGCCAGCAGCACCGGGATCGCGAAGATCGCGATCGTCTGGACCAGTTCGGGCATCTCAGAACTTCACCACATATCCGGGCCCATCGATCGCAGGGAACTGCTCAAAGACCTTCTCGTCAACCTCGAGTCCGATACCCGGCCGGTCCAGCGGTTCGACGCAACCGTCCGCACCAATTTCGAACGCGGTGCCGAACATGTCACGTAGCGGGTTGAACTTCGACACGCAGGCTTCGAAGTAGCCACCGTTGTCGATGGCGGCCAGGAAGTGGATCGAGACCGCATGGTTCAGACCGGTGGCCGAACTGTGGGGATGCACTGGCAGACCCCAGGCCGAGGCCATCGCCGCGATGCGCATGCCCTCGGTGAGGCCGCCGGTTTTGGACAGGTCTGGCTGCAGGATCTGCACCGCCCGCTCCTCGATCAGACGGGCGAAATCGAAGCGGGTGTAGTGGTTTTCGCCGGCGGCGATCGGCACCAGGCGCGAGATTCCGGATGCGGCGCGGTAGGCGCCATAGTCGTTGCAGCCAAACGGTTCCTCGAGCCAGGCGACGCGGGCCCGCTCCAGCGCCGGAATCACGCGACGCGCATCGGCCGGGGTGTAATTGGTGTTGGCATCGGTCAGGATCTCAATCTCGTCGCCCAGCCCTTCACGAACCGCGAGCACGCGCGCGATGTCGTCGCGCGGATTGTCGCCAAGGCGCAGCTTCACCGCACGGTAACCTCGCGCGACATACTCCCGCGCCTCCTCGACAAGGCTCGCAGGCTCCTGAAAACCGAGTGAGATTCCGCCGGCGTATGCCGGCACTCGCCTGCGGCTGCCGCCGAGCAGGCGGTACAGCGGCATGCCGGCGATCTTGCCACGGATATCCCACAACGCCATGTCGATTCCGGACAGCGCCAGTGCGGCACCAGCACCCAGTCCATGACTGGATAGTTGCATCCGGTTCACGCGCGCCCAGACGCCGACCACATCGCAGGCGTCCATGCCGTGAATCATCGGTGCCAGCGTGTTGTTGACCAGACTGACGACCGCCCCCGGACTTCGGCCCGGATGCGCCTCGCCGTAGCCGGTGACCCCCTGGTCTGTCTCGACGCGAAGAATGATCGTGTCGCGTTTGGTCGTCGCGCCGACGCCCAGCCTGACCGTCTTGCCCTCGGGCAGGCGGTAAGACAATGGGATCGCGGTGACGCGGGTGATTTTGGCGGAGTCTTTGCGTGTATTCATGGTCAGGTAAGGTACTCGCTTGGGCGGGGCGGCGTCCAGGGATCTGGCGCGCGTCGCGAAACGAGAGCGTTCCATCGGCAGCGAGACCCTGCGCTGCAGCACCCGATGTGTATGATCGGATCGATCCATTGCGACCCACTAAGCAGTTTCACCGATGCGGGTGGGCAGGACCGACATCTGCAAGGGGATCAACCAGGAGCAAGCTCGACATGGCAGACAACGACCCGCGCCTCAGACTTGGTGCAACCGGCACCGGCTCCGGACTGCTGAGCCGCATCGTGGGCGCTGCGCTCGGAGCGGTGGTGCTGGTGGTCTCGCTGCTGTTCTCGGCGGTTGTCTTCTCGTTCCTGCTCGCGGCCGCGGTGCTGATCGGCGGATACTTTTGGTGGCGCACCCGCGATGTCCGCCGACAATTGCGTGAGCAGATGGCCCAGATGGATGCACAGATGCGGGCCGGCACGGCGGCGCGCCCCGGCGACGCGTCCCGATCGCAGGGCGGAACCGTGCTGGACGGCGACTTCATTCGCGCACGTGACGACAGCTCGACGCGAGATTCCGGGCGCTGAACGGACACACTACACCTCACGCTTGCCGGCTGGTAATACGACAACCCCTGAACGCGCAACACAGCCAAGTGCTGCGCCCTATCCCACCGACCATGGAGCCCGCCTTGGCACGCATCGACCTACTCACCGACCAACCCACCGATCCGGCCGTCCAACGGATGTTCGCCGAAGTTCGCACGCGCGGCATTCCGGTTCCGAATCTGTATCGCGTGCTCGGCAATGCACCGGAGATGCTGCGTGCCTGGCTCGACTTCGCCTGGCCACTGCGTTTAAATGCCAAGACTCCGCGCGCGATCCGCGAGTTGCTGATCCTGCGCGGCGCGCAGGTCTCCGGCGCACGCTACGAATGGGTGCATCATGTGCCGATGGCGCTGGCTGCCGGTGTACCGCAGGCCAAGGTCGACGCGCTCGACGGGTGGCAGCAGTCGGCGCTGTTCGACGACACCGAGCGCGCGGTACTGCGGGTCGCTGAAGAAGTCACGCGCGGCCCTGGCGCATCGGCCGACGCGATCGAGCAGCTGAAACGGCATTTCGATGCCGAAGCGGTCGTCGAGCTGGTGCTGACAGCGAGCTTCTACGTCTGTGTGAGCCGCGTGCTGTTGTCGATGGATATCGAACTGGAACAAGGAGCGTAAAGATGAGTACTGACGAGCGTAGTGCGATCGAACAGACAATCAAGACCTATTTCGACGGCCTCTATGAAGGCGATGCCGACAAGCTGGCAAGCGTCTTTCATCCGGCCAGTAACCTGACCTGGGATCACAACGGCAAGATCGGTGTGCTGCCGCGCGATGCCTGGTGCGATGCGGTACGCAAACGCCCGTCACCGAAATCGCAAGGTCTGGCCCGCGATGACGCAATCCTGCTGCTGGATCAATCCGGACCGACCACCGCGCTGGTCAAGGTCAAGTGCCAGATGCCACCGCGCTACTTCACGGATTACCTGAACCTGGTCAAGGAAGACGGCCGCTGGGTCATCGTGCAGAAGGTCTACGCAGTGCGCGATACGCCCTGAGTGCCTCAGAGCACCGCGGCGCCTGAAACCCCAGGTTCGGCGCCGCGCAATGCCGACGTCAGCGTAGCGCCTTCTCGGTTTTCTGATCGAAGAAGTGAAGCCGTCTCGGATTCATTGCCAGTTTGACCGTATCTCCAGCCCGCACCTTCAGGGTTGGCTCCACACTGGCGACCATACTGGCACCTGCGCAGCGTACATCTAGCAGGATTTCGGATCCCAACTGCTCAGCGACATCAACGGTCGCGCTAAAGCAGACGCTCTCGGAATGACTGTCGTTGGCGGTATGCAGATCCTCCGGGCGAATCCCGAGCCAGATTTCCTGGCCGACCTGAGGTTGAACCGCCGCACGCAGGTGCTCTGGGACCTCAATGCGCATCCCTTCGTTGACCGCATGCAGCGCCCCGTTCTCTGCCACGATCCGCGTGCGCGCGAAATTCATGGCCGGTGAACCGATGAAGCCGGCCACATACTTGTTGGCAGGCAAGTTGTAGAGCTCTAGCGGCTCTCCGACTTGCTGGATCAGGCCCTCGTGCATGACGACAACACGATCCCCGAGAGTCATCGCTTCGACCTGATCGTGCGTGACATAGATGGCGGTCGTACCCAACCTGGCATGCAGCTTTTTGAGCTCCACCCGCATTTGAACGCGCAGCTTGGCATCCAGGTTCGACAAAGGCTCGTCAAACAGAAACACCTGCGGATGACGCACAATCGCCCGCCCCAGCGCTACCCGCTGACGCTGCCCACCAGATAGCTGGCGCGGCTTACGATGCAGATGATCCCGGATGCCAAGGATGTCAGCGGCATCCCGGACCCGCTTGTCGATCTCGGTGCGGTCGAACTTTCGCATTTTCAGACCAAACGCCATGTTGTCGTACACACTCATGTGCGGATACAAGGCGTAGTTCTGAAACACCATTGCGATATCACGATCCATCGGAGGCAGATCATTCACAACCGTATCACCGATCAAAATCTGACCATTACTGATCGATTCGAGGCCGGCGACCATCCTCAAGGTAGTGGTCTTACCACAACCGGAAGGCCCGACCAGCACGATGAATTCATGGTCTTTGATCTCGAGACTCACGCCTTTGACAGCGTGAAAATCGTCGTATTGCTTATGGACTTCCTGAATGCTGACGCTAGCCATGAGGCCTCACCCTTTGACCGATCCGGTCATCCCGGACACATAGTGTTCGACGAAGAACGAGTACGCGATGGCAACCGGAATCGAGCCCAGCAACGCACCTGCCATCAACGGCCCCCAGAAAAAGACGTCCCCTCGGATCAGTTCCGAGACCACCCCAACCGGCACCGTCTTTTGCTCCGGACTCGATAGAAATACCAGCGCATAGATGAACTCATTCCACGAGAGCGTGAACGCAAAAATGCCTGCCGACAAAATTCCGGGCACAGCGACCGGCAAGATGATGTACAGCATGGCCTTGAGCCTGGATGCGCCGTCGATTCGGGCGCATTCCTCGAGCTCTTTCGGGATCGCCTTGAAGTACCCCATCATCAGCCAGGTACAAAACGGGATCAGGAAGGTCGGATAGGTGAGGATCAGGGACCAGGGCGTATCACCGATCTTGTAGGCCCGGATGATCTCCGACAGCGGGATGAACAACAGTGTTTGCGGCACCAGATAGGTGATGAAGATCGCACTGCCCAGGGAGCCGGCAAAGCGAAACTTCAGCCTCGACAACGCGTACCCGGCAAACACGCCGCAGATCAGCGAAATAATGGTCGACGCGGTCGCAATCAGCATCGTGTTCCACAGCCAGGTGGTGAACACCGTTTCGTTGAACAGATACTTGATATGGTCCAGCGTTGGATCCCAGGTCCAGAACGGGGAGTAGTTGGCCGCCCGCCATGGACGATAAAGCTCGCCGTCCGGCCTGAAGGTCGTGATGATCATCCAATAGAACGGAAACAGCAGGAAGATCAGAAAACCGGCAAGCGGGATTCTGAAAAAAACCCAGCGTCGCCAGGCTGCGCCTTCGATCATCAGCGAACCTCCACCCTGCGGATGTAGAGCAACTGCGCCAGCACGATCAGTGTCAGGATCGGGAACATCGCCAGGGAGATTGCGGCCCCTTGGCTGAGCAGGCCGGTACCGACGCCGAGCTGATACGCATAGGTTGAAAACAGATGCGTCGCGTTGGCCGGACCACCACCGGTCAGCACGTACACGATCTGGAAATCGGCGAAGGTTTGAATGACCGAGAACAGCACAACGACCATGGTCACTGGTAACAGCAATGGCCAGGTGATGTACCAAAATCTCTTCAATGGCGATGCTCCATCGATGGCTGCAGCCTCGGCAAGATCAGGACTGATGGTCTGCAGACCCGCGAGCAACGAAATGGCAAAGAACGGAACTCCTCGCCAAATGTTGACCACGATAATCGAAAACATCGCCAGATCCGGATCCCCAAGCCAGTTCACGGCCGATGAGATGAAACCGAGTTTGTACAGCATCCAGTTCAGCACACTGAACGTCGGATCGAACATCCACTTCCACGCGAAGGTAGACAGCACGGTGGGAATAATGAACGGCAGCAGAATGAACGCCCGTGTGAAGGCCTTGAAGCGAAACGAGCGATTCAACAGCAATGCAAGCCAAAGACCCAATCCCAGCTTGAACACCGTGGTCACGAAGGTGTACCAGCAGGTGTTCCACACGACCATGTGAAAGATCGGATCGGTCAGCAGGCGCTCGAAGTTCTCGAAGCCAACAAACTGGCCGGCAACGCCAACCTTCGTGTCGGTAACTGACAGGAGCAAACCGCGAACAAACGGATACGCAATGAACAGACCGAGCAAAAGCATGGTCGGCAGCAAAAGCAGGAATGCCAGATTGGATTCCTTCTCAAGCGGCCTCCAGCGCAAGACGGGCCGCGTTCCAGGAGGATGCGCAGACGGCGAATGACTAGTCATCGAAGCTCGGTCGGTGCGTTAAACAGTCGGACCACGGTCGGCGATCTTCACGGCCAGACAATAGAACCGGGAGGACGCCATCGCGTTACCTCCCGGCGGGGACCACGCAGATCAGAGATCAAGCGTAGATTTTGCTCAGCGCCGCGGCACAGGCGGCAACCGCATCTTCCGCCTTCTGCCCCTTGATTGCCGCTGCGAACATGTTGCCGATCAGATACTTGGTCAGTACCTCGGCTGCCTTGGCATTTGGCTCGCCAGGGTACCCGGGGGTCAGGCCAGATTTTCCGGCGATTGCGAACGGCGCCATGGCGGGATCTTTCTTCCACAGAGCATGGGTTTCCCAGGATGTGGTCCCCGGAGCGTAGAACCCTTGCCCAGTCTCGAACCACTGCGCGTAGTTGTCGGCGGTCAAGACGAAGCGCATCAGATCCTTGGCCGCCTTCACGTTCTTCGAGTACGAAGGAATGACATGCGACGTGAAGGTATGGAACCCGAATTGACCTTTCGGGCCGCCAGGCAGCGGCGCATGTGCAATGTCCTCATGCAACGGGCTGCCATTGGCCTGCTTGTACTGGTCGGGCTTGCGCTTGGACTCAATGTAGATTGAGGCGCCGTTGAGTGTCGAGCAGATCGTGCCAGAAAGGAATGCGCGATTGTTGGACGCATCATCCCAGGCCAATCCACCTTCATCGAAGGAATCCTTCCAGGCAGCCGTCATCCACTTCACGGCCTCGACAGTTTCCTTCGAGTTGATGATGACCTTGCCACCAGAGTCGATCTCGGCGCCGCCGAAGGACCACAGCAGCGGATACGCAAACGTGGGTGGATCACCGAACGACTGTCCAAACGACTGTCCGATCGGATAGCCCTTGGCCTTGAGCTTCTTGCCAAGATCCCGATAACCGTCCCAGGTATTCGGAAAGCTGTTGTACCCGACTTCGGCAAACATGGACTTGCGATAGGCATTCATCGCCGGGATCAGCGCCATCGGAATCGCAAAGAATTTGCCACCTGAGGAGGAATTTGCCGATGCCACCCTGTACCAGCCGCCCTGTGCCTTGGCGACCTCCTCGGCAACGTCACTGACGTCGGCCAGACTGGCGCGATACAGGTGCGGGTGATTATTAAACAGCATCATGACGTCCGGGCCAGCGCCCGATTGGATGCCAGCGGTGATGCGGGGCTGCAGATCGTTACCGTTGACGGTCTCATAGCGCACCTTGATGCCTAGCGCCTTTTCGGCCGCCGGAATGATCTGCTGCCGAAACAGTTGATCACAGGCAGGAACGAAATCGTTCCAGCGCAACCAATGCACTGTGGTGCCTTGTGCAAATGCTGGCGCATGCCCACTGGCCAGAATTCCAGCCATGCCTGCGCCCATTGTGACCCCTGCAATCTCGAGGAAATCCCGCCGTGTTGCCTTCGTCATCGTCGTCTCCTGGCTAAGCATCAGATTGATCGGCTACGAGCCACTTCACTTCCGGCCGAAGCCCGCCCGTCATTGGCGCCGTCCGGAACCTTCGTATCGCTTGATCGAAGTATAAAGTTTGCGACAGATGATTGACGGACCGAGACACTTTGTCAAACATAATCAACCACAATCGTCTCATCGAGTCGCGTTAATCACCTTCAAAAGCCCAACGCTGCAAAAAACTGGAGAACACAGTGATGCATGATCTCTTGATCCGAAATGCACGAATCTGCGACGGGACTGGACGCCCGATCTTCACCGGCAGCATCGCAGTCGATGCGGGCCGCATCGCGCAAGTCGGCTCTGTTGAAGGTAAGGCCAAGATTGAGGTTGACGCTCAGGGCCTGGTCCTGGCCCCCGGGATCATCGATTTGCACACCCACTTCGATGCGCAACTGACCTGGGATCCGTATGCAACGCCTTCGGTGGGCCTTGGAGTCACAACGGTGGTCATCGGCAATTGTGGATTCACGATCGCGCCGTGCAAACCACAGGATCGAGACCTGACTCTGCGCAACCTGACCCATGTCGAAGGCATGTCATTGTCGGCGCTGCGGGCAGGCGTCGACTGGAGCTTCGAGAGTTATTCGCAATACCTGGAGACCTTGGAACGCAAGGGGGTCGTGCCGAATGTCGCCTCCTTCATCGGACATTCGTCGGTTCGAACCTGGGTGATGGGACCCGACGCCTCCAAACGAGCCGCCACCCCGGAAGAGATTTCCCAGATGCGAACGATCGTCGCTGACGCGATGCGCGCCGGTGCGGTCGGGTTCGCGACGTCCACGCTCGAGCAACACAATGGCGAGCTCGGAGTGCCGATGCCGTCCAGACTTGCCGACGAATCGGAAATGTTCGCGCTGACCGGCGCACTCGCAGAGGCGGGCCGGGGAGTGTTCATGTTAACCAAGGGCATGAAGACCCAGGTTCCCTGGCTGGAGAAGATCGCCAGCAACAATGGGCGACCGGTGATGATCGCTGCGATGTTCGTCGACCCAAACGATCCGGACCGGGTCTTTCGCGAATTCGACCAGATCTCAGAGGCACGCTCACGCGGCAATGAGCTCTGGGGGCAGGTCGGATGTTTTCCACTGGGCATGGAATTTTCGCTTGCGCACCCCTACCCACTCGAGGCGCTGATGGCTTGGCGTCCGGCGATCGAGGCGGGCGAGGGAGCACGATACAGGCAGTTGCTTGCCGACCCGGGTTTCCGTGAACAGGTCAAGGCCGAGGCCAAGACGAGGGGGGTACCTAACCGGTTTTCGTACCACTCCCTTGAGCACATGCGTTTAAAGGAACCCGTCAAAGCTGCCAATGCTGTGTATTCAGACAAGACAGTCGCACAATGGGCGCGAGAGGCCGACCGCGATCCATTCGATTGGTTGCTCGACTTTGTACTTGATGGCGAACTCGACGCGCTCTGGGAATGCCAGTTGTTCAATACCGACGAGGATCGGGTTGCCAAGCTGCTCGCACGCAATGACGCCGCAGTCACCCTGTCAGACGCCGGGGCGCATTTATCCTTTCTTTGTGACGCGGGGTTCGGACTGCATCTGTTCGGCCACTGGGCCCGTGATCTTGGAGCGCTTCGGCTGGAAGATGCGGTGGCATCAGTGACCAGCCGAGCGGCCGACATTTATCGCATCAAGGATCGTGGACGTCTTTGCAAAGGTGCGTGGGCCGACATGATCCTGTTCGATCCCGAGACGGTCGGACGCGGTCCGAAGCGTCGGGTGCATGATCTGCCGACCGGAGCCTCCAGGGTCGACACGCAGGCGGTTGGGCTGCACGGCGTCTGGATCAACGGGACCCAGGTTGCCGACGTCAGCGGGCCGATACAACTGTCCAATATGCCCGGTTCGGTACTGCGCGAGTTTTCAGACCCGCACTGACCCGGGCCGTCGCGCAATCAGCGCCGACACCAGGCACTCGCCTGCGCCGCAACATCTCAGGCCGACAAGTCTGCGAGGCGCAGGATCAGTGGCTGATGATCAGAGGCATCGGTCCGCGATTCCACCCTCACCGCCCTCACCCGTGGCGCAAGATCCTGCGATACAAAAAAGAAGTCGCAGGCAAAAGGCTCTGGCCACTGCGCCCGGTCGTACAGGCCAACGGTATGCGCATGTGGCTGACCGGGGTTGGCCAAATGCCAAGCGTCACGGTATGCAGGCAAGTTACCGGGCAAGGGCTGTTGCATCCGCGCATATTCGGCCGAGTCAGGTGGGAAATTGAAGTCGCCACAAACGATGCTGCTGACCGGGCGCGCAATCCGCTCGTAAGGCCCGCCGGCACGTCGCGCCTCGCTGCGATCCGCATCATGCGGCGCGGCCTGTTCCTGCAACTCGCGCAAGGCTTCCAGCTGCGCGCTGCGCTGCAAACCCGAGTAGTACCCCAGGTGCGTGGTCGTGACACGCAGCGGTCTACCATCCACCTGCACGACGAGTTCGAGAGCGCCACGCTGCATGTCCGTAAAGCTCGGGTCATACGGCCAGGGCAGCAAGTGCCGAAATACCGCGAGCACCGGCAGGCGCGACAGCATCATGTTGCCAAAACGTCGCCGCCTTCCCAACGGATCGTGCACTGCGGCGGTGTCGACCACCGGCGCACACAGCGCTTGATACTCAGGAAAGCCAGCCGCCAGTAAGTCGAACTGATTCTCGCCCTGGCTGCCCGCCAGTCCAACGAAATTGTCAGCAATTTCCTGCAGGCACAGCAGATCAAAGTCCCCAAGCTCACGGATGGTTCGGATGATGCGCCCAGGGTCGACCCGACCATCGCAGCCTCGGCACCATTGCAGGTTCCAGGTCAGGATCTCGATGGTCATGTCAGCAACGGCGCGCGTTCAGCGCTTGCCCTCGATCGCGACTTCAACGAGCCTCGGTCCGCCGTCGGCAAATGCAGCGCCAATTGCCTCGGCAATCTGATCCGCCTTGTCGATGCGCACCCCAGCCACGCCCATACCCGCGGCCATCTCCACAAATCCCATCGACGGCCCGCCAAGATCCATTTCCGGATAGGGCTTGTCAGAACCCGCATCGAAGCGCTGGCGATAGATATCAAGGTTATGTTTCAAGACGCGATACTCGCGATTGACCAGGATCACGAACACGATCGGCAGCCTGTAGCGCGCCGCAGTCCAAAGCGCCTGGATCGAATACAT
>Ga0255215_1000458_pt1 | contig 10870 bp, 9 predicted proteins | sample Miss_Law_RepC_8d_FD_183033 | JGI IMG/M metagenome (GOLD analysis project Ga0255215, IMG submission 183033) | Freshwater microbial communities from Mississippi River, Louisiana, United States - Miss_Law_RepC_8d | ecosystem: Environmental > Aquatic > Freshwater > River | place: USA: Louisiana... | reverse complement strand
TGACGTGCTACCTCTGCGTATATGCTCATCAATCTGTCGCAATAGCCGGTTGGCTGATGCGATTAATGCACCAAATTCATTCTCGGCAAGATGAGGCGGAATTGGTGTTATGCTTTTTAGAGGATCGTCAAGATTGACGCGCCGTAATTTTGCTGAAAGCAGCTCAACTGGTCGTGTTAAGTTTCTTAGAAATTTGAATGAGATGAGCAGGCTTAGGCCGATAGTCCAGATCGCTATCAGGGGAATAGCCACAGAGAGAAATTCATCTGCTACAGGAGTAGGAGTGTAATACTTCGAAGCTAGCCAAACTGAAATAATCAGTGATAGCCCAGCTGGAATAGTCAGCTGCACAATTCGCCCAGTATGTGACCTGACGAGTGCAGAAGCGTTGCGGCGACGTTGTGTGTTGGGCGCGGGTGTTTCGCTAGACATGTTTTCCGGAATGCGTGCTGGAATATCCTCTTAACCATGCCATTGAGGCCTTAATGAATGCCTAATTACCTGAATCTGTTAATCAGTTTCGTGCGTTAGCGGCCATGACGTGTCTTTAAGTAATCATTTCTTAAGGCCACCAAATTAATTTATAGAGCGGAACTTAGGAGAAATTCATGCGTCTATTATCATTGCTGTCTATTTTCTTGTGTATGCCTGCATTTGCTAGTGAGGATGGTGGTTTATTTCGGGCGCCGAATGTCCATCTTGCCAGTTCAGCACCTTCTTCTGGACAGTCAGGGGAGCTTATTGATACTGCAGGCTATCAACACTGGTCTGGCAACAATTCCGTTCCGGTTCGCTTTACCACTTTTGTCGCGCGATCATCGGAGGATTGGAATCGTCTATGGTCGAACATTGGTATGGAGGCGCCCGGACGCTACCCAGATGATAAGATTGCAATTGGAATTATGCTCGGGTCTCGTCCCACAGATGGCTACAATGTTCGTGTGACATCTTTGCGTAAACTAGCGAGTGGATTGGCCGTGGTTTACCTGGAAACAAAGCCCTCAAATCCGCAAAGCGCACGCAAAACCGTGACATCACCATGGGTAGTCATGCTCGCCCCTAAGACAGAGGGGAGCGTACGCTTTATCCCTCAGTCAATGGCAGGCTATTAGCGCGGGCCGGCAGGATTAGATCTGCGCCCCTGTGGCGTATGAGGTGGGGGGCTGCTCTGGGCCGCAGCCGCACTCACACCTGCTGAGTTGCCTGGTTGATGCAGCATAGTTTTGAAAGCTTGAAATTTATTTTCCTCTTTAATATATTCTGCCAATTTATTTTCATAGTTTTTTGCTTCTGCCGCATTAAAAGCTTTGATTTTAGCGTTTGTACGTCGTGCATTAGCTAAGCCGCTCACTCCTCCAATGGCACCAAAAATGGCAGCGAGCGATAGTGCCGTTGAGAGGGCGTCTGTTGTGCCAAGTTTGTTCTCGTTGGTATCAAGCAACCCTGTCTTTTCTACCAGTGATTTTGCCCCAACTAAGTCTGAAGCTTGAGCAATACCTCTCTGTAGAGAAGATTGATTGGGGTTCGGAACGTCTACAGCTTTTTGGGCGTTCATCTCTTCAACTGATTTACCCATCAGCTTGGCAATACGAGCATCCGATTTAGCTACCAGAGCTGCGCGTTGTTGGCTGCTCATTTTAGAGAACTGCTCTGATGGCGCAGAAAGGGGCTTGGTATCCCTTACATTGGCGGCGAGATCTTCATGTCTAGAATGGTGATCGTATGCGATGTAAACGCCCAATGCCAAACCGCTGACGCCTGCAGCAAGTGTGCGCGTCATAAATTTACGGCCATAACTTACATTAGGCAGGGGCTTAGGCTTTTCAGGGCGAGGTGTGCCCACGGAGTTATGTTCAGTTTGCGGGGCGTCTGCTTTAGGTTCGGTCATTTTAATTCTCCTGCATAATAGGTATTAGGATTTATTAACAAGCGACTTGGGGGTCGAAATAACAGTTCTGGAAAGATTGATGAACTCACCACCTGTATGAGTCATGGCGCGCTTGAAATCTTCATCCTGATGAATTTCGCGGCTTGATGCCTGGCCAATCCAGTTCATTGCATGGTTGGGGATTTCCTCAATCAATTTGAAGCACAAATTACATAAGCCATATGCAAGGCCAACATACATAACAGTGTACATGATGATTGAGAAACCGCCACCTGCGCCGCCTGTTGAGGTACCCATAAAACCTAGAACAGCCGCTTTGTACATATCATTGAGAATGCCTATCGAGACGATAAACATCATCAGAGAGACGACAAGGCCAACAATGAGCAGGGCTGGGCGCAAGAAGATGGAGAAAATCATAAAGTATGCCCGACGGGCCATGTCGCCCGAGATACCGCTGCTTGAAGTATTTAAATGGGCAATTGCAACCAGCGGGATGGCGATAATGGCCTCAAGAATGTTAATCAGCCAGCCTGCGACGCCAAACATGAAGCGGACGAAGGGGAGCAGCGGCGTGACATACATGAGAAGAATGCCAGCCCCAAACCCTACCATACCCAAGATTGTTAGAAGTGCAGATATACCGCCAGTAAATGCGGCTAATGTCTCTGAGCCGGTAAATGCAGCTATAGCGCTACCGCCCCAGGCCAAGGCAAGCAAAATCATGGATTTATCTATGAGCCAATTACCAATTTGTGATAACTGGGCTAGCGGGTTGATTGTGCTTAAGTTTGACTCAGCACCAGTGCCGATAATGGAGAATGGGCCACCAAATTTGCTTTCAAAAACCCAAGACAGAAAGCTGCCGACGCCGCCTGAGAGGCTAAAGCCGGTTGATGGCGGCGGTAAGCCTGCAACAACGCTGGAGGTTTTAACTGTGCCTGCGCCATATTGCACGCTAGAGCCACTGTCAGCATCATAGCCATATTGCTTCATCAGTGCCTGAAGGTTATTGAGACGCTGATTGAGAACATCAAGACCCTCTTGGATCATCGCGCTCATTTTTGATGGTGAGCCAGTTTTGTCACCTGTACGTCCGAGATCCGGGGGGGAGCTTGACGGTATGCCTCTAGCTGCCGACAAAAGCTCACTGTTCATGCGGGAAATTGTGTTAAACCAAAGAGCGGCACCGGCCCAGCCAGCATCAGAAACCTCAGTAGAAAGTGCATTGGTCGCCTTCTTATCTTGTTCAGTTTGAGTATTAACAAGAGATAGGGCCAATTCATTCTGATATGCTGTAATGATCGTTACAAGCGAGCTCACGATATAGAGGTCAATTGCCTCTTCATTACCCATGCCGGGTGATTCTGCGCCAATAACCTGAATGTAACCATCGCTGTTTAGCTGGTCTGCCATATTGGCAACATTCGAGCGCATATGGAAATAGGCTTGCTCATATGCAGTAGAAATTGTTTTTGCCAAACTGTCGACTTCAGTGGCTTTTTCATATTGTGTAGAGCCGCAGAAGCTGTTGCTGCCTGAGCCATCAGTTGTTTTGTAGTAATATACAATGCTTGCGCCATTCTCGATCGGATCGATGGCAAGCGCCTTTTCAGTCATGTTAAGTTCAGGAATGGCGCGCAGTTTTTCATAGCGCACCCGACAAAATTCATTGCGAAGAACGCCCAGAACAGACTGTGTGGCGGCAGGAACATTCGGCGTGGCTATAACGTCACCACGGTTGGCGAGTGCTGTGGCAAACGGTACCCACAAGTTAGTTGCCAGACCTGAGCCAAGTTCTGCCACCTTCATGACAATGTACTGACCGCTATTGTAGCCATTATAGCCAGCCGCCATCGGCAAGGGAACGAGTAGGCCAATTGCAACAATCAGACGAATAGGGGCCCAGACTGTATTGAAGCCACTCCCACCAACTTTACCCTCATGTGCTGTCGCCGCAATAACGCCGAGAAGAATATAGAGCAGTATAAAACCGGCGATGATCAGCATGGCGGTTGAATATAGCGCCATCATTTTTTGGAAACCGCCAACGACGCCGTCAACAACAGGGGCAGGCACGCCTGATATGGTTACACCAAAGGCGTTGCTCATATATTTCATAGCCAGGTCGGTGCCTGGATTGGTTGGGGCAAAAATACTGCTAGCGTAGGCTTGGCTTGTACCTATGCCGAGACTTATACCAGTAGATAATGTCGCAAGAAATCCGCAGCCAAGAAGCAGGGTAATGGCAAATGTCAAAGTTGTGGCTGGCGTGAATGGTTTGCGCCAGTCAGTTTTGGCCCAAGCATAAGAAAGAACGTCAAGCGGGCGTGCTAGCGCCATACCACAGCGCCACGGATGCGCACGCTCGATCAAGCCTAGCGTGCCGAAAATTTCTGCCAGCAGACGGCCAAAACGGTAATAGCTAACAGTTGCAGAGCGCAGGGAGGTGCCCAGATTCAGCGTGTAGGCATAGCGCAGAAAAGCGCCTGAGGCTGTTTTCAGAATATTGAGCAGCTTGAGCCCGATTTGCATAACTACACCTCATTGCACCGAGATAGTTTGGATTTTATATAATCTTTATCTATCAAGGGCATACTGGTTAAACCTACATTAATAAGTACCATGTTGGCAGCGCGTGTTGCAACTGCCGCATGGTGTTTTTTAGATGAAAATTGCCGATAATTTTATGTTTTAGACAGTAGAGAATACAACCGAGAAGAGAGCGAAGACGATACCTAACGCACAGATGGCGATACTGCAGCAAACCGCGAGAAATAAGGAAATCTGCGCGATATTCTCTTGTCGCCACTCTACGCGTTCGTAGGCCATTTGGATGATTTCAAATAAGCCATACTTGCGGTCACCACTGCCCGTAACGGCCGGGTGACGTTTATCAATCAGGTTCGCCTGAGCAAAAATCATGGCCAGAATCTGAATGAACATGTACCCGGTATCCTTCAGCACCGAAAGGCTGGTGCCAAAATTAGGGCTGAACATCAGTCCTAGCGCATTGCGAGCACGAGAGGGCTCGCGACTGTTGCGCGGGGGTTGTTGACGGTAGCGGTTATCGTATCTGTTCATGGTTCACCTGGTTATCTTGGGTTATACGGGGCCTGTGTTTCTAGCAATTGCCACAGCACCTGCTCCGTTGCCACTAATATTACCACCTGCGCTAACCTTAGAGCTCAAGCCTGCGCTTGTGATCTGGCCAGCCCCGCTGCTGAAGCGAGATGTAGCAGCTTCTGTCTCGCCGGCAAGGCTGTTCATACCCGAGCCGCCAATCCACTGCAGGCACTGGTTGGGGATGAGGTCAATTGCCTTGAACGATGCATTAGCCATAGCATAGGCCAGTACACCGTAGAGGACTGTGTAGACAACACCACCCAGCGCCGCGTTAGCGCCACCAGCCTCGATCGACCGGATCGCATCTGTATAGAACTCATTGAGGGCAACGATCATCAGATTGAAGATCAGCAGCGCTAGAATGAGGCCAAATACCATCAGCGTCGGTCGCAGGAAGAGCTGCAAAAGAAGCAGATAGGCGGTCCGCGCCATGGGGCCAGCCAAGCCTTCACCTTCCATCTTAATGTGAGCGAGGGCTACAACCGGAATGGCTACCACTGTCTCAAGCAGCGAGAGAATCCAAGCCATAATACCGAACATAAAGCGGATGAACGGGATCATCGGCAGAATAAACGCTAGCGTAATACCCGCCATCAACATGGTGCCAACGACTGACTGGATGATAAAGTATGTCGGGTTAACCCAGCCATCAGTACCAGAGCAAGCCGAAGCAGAAGCGCGGTATTTGTCGTTATATGACTTCTGATTAATATTCTCACCCTGAGCACTACTTAAATTGGCGGCAGCTGCACGTTGACACGCTGTGAGTGACTTTACCGAGTTGAGCGTGTACGTAATCAGGCGATGACCCAGTGCCGACAGCTCACCCAATGGATTGCCTGTGTTGAGCTCAAACTTGGATACGGCGCAAGGCGGTGTGCCGCAGGCGCTACCGGTTTCATCATCGGTTTGACCTGTCGTGTTACCGATTGTTTTAAGCAGATTGCTCTGAAGCGTGTTCATGAAGAATGCATATTCGCTGTCGCCCTGACCTATGCCACTGTACACCATCGTGGCGTCTGGCTCGGCCAGTGCAACAGGGGCAGGAGATGCAGCTGCGATACTTGGAATTGCGGCTACACCTTCCTCAGCTTTTTCTAACCCTGTATCTAAAATAGAAAGGTATTTTTGCTCAAGCGGTACATCCATTCTGAATGTAGCTGTTGGTGTGTAGTTAGCGTAGTTCAAGAGCATGCCATTCGTTTTGGCAATACTATTGAACCAGACGGCGGCTGAAACCCAGCCACGCGCCATCGCATCATTCGCCATGTTTAAGGAGTTTACCGCGGTCGATCCAAGGATACCCGCAACTATCCCCGCGCTCAGATCGACGCGATAATTGAAAACAGCGGTATTGAACTGAATCATATCCGACCATGTCAATGTATAGCCTGATACAGAGCCATTGGCCGCATCAAAAATCTTCTGGGCTAACTCTTGTAGAGGGCTGCCCATAGCAATCATGTTCTCGACAGCTTTTTTGTGAGCAAGAAGAATGTCTCGGCGCAAAGTATCATTCGCATTAATTCCATTGTTAAGGGAGAGGTAGCTGAAAGATTTGCCGCCTGCAGTATAAGCAGGATCCGCAATTTCAATGCGACCACAAGCTTCCAGATAGGAGTCATCTTTAGCTGACAAATTGTTTTTATAATTGAAATTATAGACAAACGTCTTGCCATTGCTGCCAGTGCCACGCTCCATTTTAAAATCGCCACCCGAACCAAGCGTATTGACACCTGCCTCACAAATAAGAATCCTCAGAGCTTCTTTTGTAAAGCCTGACATGGACGGCATCGTTGGGTACATGAGATATGCGCCAGTATTAGCGGCATAGCTGTTGGCAAAGTTCATCCAGACGTTGCTGGCGAGGGCAGATCCCATCTTAGCGGTCTGTACGACCATATATTGGCCGGAGTTGAGGCCGCCGAGCGGCACCAGCATGCCAATCGCCGCAACCAGACGAATAGGCGCCCAGACCTGATTCATCATGCGGCCACCAAACTTACCTTCATGCGCAGTACCGGCCACAATCACCAGCAAATGGTACATTACAAGGAAGCCAGCCAGCACGAGCATAGCCGTGCTGTAGGTGGAGAACATGGCGTTCAGACCGGCTGCGACCGGTGCCGATACGATCTGACCGGCAAACCAAGGGGCAACATAGCCAGCAGTGCCGGACATCAAGAGCATATCAACCCACTGCTGGGCCATGTCGTTGGCGCAGCCGGTGCTGAACAGGCTACCGCCACCTGTGTAGGTACAACCCGGTTCGTTGAATGTAACCGTGATAGTGAAAGCGTGCGCAGTGCCGATCAGCAGATTGAAAGCGGTATAACCGATCATAATCGCGATCAGCGCGGCCAGACAGTTAACAGCGAGGAAGACAGTCCACTGGTCAATACGGGTGCCGGGCTTGCGCACATTGGCGAAAGCGAGCGCGAGGACCTCACCAAGGCGGGCGTCATTCTTGCTCAGCGGGCGCAGAGCGCGGTGATCTGCGGGGATCAACTTCGCGGTCGCCAGAAACTGGGCAATGATCTGCACAAAGGAGAGGAGAATCAGCTTGGTCGGCTTCAGGCCGCTGCCAATTTGAGGCGCGAAGAAGAAGCGAAGGCCGTTGCTGGCGATCTGGTTGGCTTTCTGAGCTGTATCAGTCATATGATTCCCCGCAAAAACAGTCTCCCCACGGCCCGCAGATTCCGTGGATTAGAGCTACTTTATTCATATGCTCGCTAATGAAGCCTTAATTTGGGCCGAAATCGCTGGGGATAAGCGCAAATAAGCTCATAAATTACATGGATTTTTTCTCAATATTTATGTAATTTTGCGGCGAGTGAGGAATTGTTAATTCCTCCGGGCGTTATATGATGTAAATGTAAGCGGGGCTCGGCGTAAGCCGGCTTAAAACTAAGGAGATGTCTCGTGTCTATTGGCGTGCTGACTGAAATGAAGATCATGAAGGATAAGAAGGAAGTTGAGCTTCTTCTGTCCACCGGCAACGGCATGAAAGGCTACTTCTTCTTGGCAAAGGGCCAGCGCCCGCTGGATATGCTCAACGACAGCCGCAAATTCATCCCGTTTGAGGATATTTCGGGGGCGGTGCGTCTCGTTAACAAAGATACGATCATCAGCGTAAAACCCACGGGTAAAGCTGAAGTCTGATTGATTACCGGCATTTGAGCTGCTATTAATTTGGGCAGCGGAGCCGGTATGTTCGTTTGTATTTGCCATCGCATTAACGACAAGAACTTGGATGCTGTTATAGCGTCCGGCTCAGATTCTGCCAAAAAAGTGTTCGATTCTTGTGGCGCTCGGGGTCCAAAATGTAATACCTGTCTGCCCATGATTGAGGAGCGCATTGCGTCGCATCGACAGCAGAAGGTGTTTCCAATTATACCCTCTAAAACCTGATCGCTATTAAAAGGATAAATTATGACTGATAACAGCCGCCTTCAGCGACCTGTCCGTATTGCTGTTTTTCCGGTTGCCGGTTTGGGCACCCGCTTTTTGCCTGCCACTAAGGCTATTCCCAAGGAAATGCTGACGCTGGTGGATCGTCCGCTGATCCAGCATGCGGTGGAAGAAGCCAAAGCGGCCGGCATCACCGATTTCGTCTTTGTATCTTCCGGCGGCAAAACCGCGATGGAAGATCATTTCGATCATCTGTCCGTGCTGAATTCCACCCTTGAGCGCCGCAAGAAGACCAAGGAGCTGGAGCTGGTACAGGCCACCGAGATCCCGTCGTCCAAGCTGGCTGTCGTGCGTCAGCATTCGCCGCTTGGTTTGGGCCATGCTGTTTGGTGTGCGCACAAGATTGTTGGGGATGAGCCGTTTGCCGTGCTGTTGCCTGACGATACCGTACTGGCGCAAAAGCCCTGTCTGGTTCAGATGATGGAGCAATATGCCAAGACCGGCGGTAACTACATCGCTGCGATGGAAGTCACTGACGATCAGGTATCGAGCAAGGGCATCATTACCCCGGGTGCCATGGAAGGCAACCGCGTGGAAGTGAAGGGCCTGGTTGAAAAGCCGAAGCTGGAAGAAGCGCCGTCGCGTCTAGCCGTATTAGGCCGCTACATTCTGCAGCCTGAAATCTTCAAGATTCTGGAAACGATCGGCGAAGGCGCCGGTGGCGAAATCCAGCTGACCGATGGTCTAGCCAAGCTGATGGCGCAGCAGCCTTTCTATGGCTGCCGTGTCGATGGGGCCTGGCATGATTGCGGCAATAAGCTGGGCTGGCTCGAAGCGAATATTGCGTTTGCCCTGTCGAATCCGTCGATGGGCAGCGCTGTGCGTGACATCCTCAAAAAGTATCAGGAGAAGTAAGATGGCTTATACATTCGATCCCACCATTCTGCGTGAATATGACATTCGTGGCCTTGTGGGCAAGACACTCAAGGAATCTGATCTCAAGGCTGTAGGCCAGGCCTTTGGCACTATGGTCAAGGCCAAGGGTGGGGCGCGTGTTTGCGTTGGCTATGATGGCCGCGAGAGCAGCCCCGGCTTTGCTGCCGCGATGACTGAAGGTCTGAACTCGGTCGGTGTTGATGTGACCAATATCGGTCTGGGCCCCACGCCGATGCTGTATTTCTCGGTCAAGCACACCAAGGCTGATGCCGGTGTGATGATTACCGGTTCGCACAACCCGCCGGAATATAACGGCATCAAGATGCTGCATGATGGCCCGGTTTATGGCGCAGCCATTCAGGAAATTGGCAAGATTGCGGCTGCGGGTGCCTTTAGCACCGGGCAGGGCAAGTCCGAGACGCTGGATGTGGGCGATGCCTATCTGGCCATGCTGCTTGGCGCCTATAAGGGCAAGAAGGACCTGAAAGTAGTTTGGGATAATGGCAATGGCGCGGCTGGCGATGTGCTGGAGCGTCTGGTGGCCAAGCTGCCGGGCACGCACAAGGTGCTGTTTGGCAAGATAGATGGCACATTCCCCAACCATCACCCGGATCCGACGGTTGAAAAGAACCTGGTTGACCTAAAGGCTGCTGTGGCTGAAATGGGCGCCGACCTTGGAATTGGCTTTGATGGCGACGCCGACCGTATCGGCGCGATTGATTCCAAGGGTAATGTTGTCTGGGGTGATCAGTTGCTGGCGGTTTATGCTGGTGAAGTGCTTAAGCAGCATCCGGGCAGTGTTATTATTGCCGACGTGAAGGCGAGCCAGACCCTGTTTGACGAAGTTGCCCGTCTGGGCGGCAAGCCGCTGATGTGGAAGACCGGTCACTCTCTCCTGAAAGCCAAGATGGCTGAAGTAGGCGCGCCGCTGGCGGGCGAAATGTCTGGCCATATCTTCTTTGCCGATAATCACGGCTTTGATGATGCGTTGTACTGTGCCATTCGTCTGCTGAACATCGTCAGCAATTCCGACCGTACTTTGGCGGATATGCGTGCGGCATTGCCCAGCGCCGTCAATACGCCGGAAGTGCGCTTTGAGGTGGATGAAGAGCGTAAGTTCACCATCGTTGAGGAAATCAAGGCGCGTCTGAAGAGTATTCAGGGCCTTGATGTAAATGAGCTGGATGGTGTGCGTGTCAAGAATAGCGATGGCTGGTGGTTGCTGCGTGCATCCAACACCCAGAATGTGCTGGTTGCGCGCGCAGAGGCGCCGAATCTTGAATCGCTCTCACGCCTCAAGGCCAGCATCGTTGAGCAGCTGAGTGCAAGTGGCGTATCAGCTGGTGATGTGTTCGCTTAAGATAGTACAACTATAAATAAGTAGGCCGGTTGGAGTGATCCAGCCGGCCTTTTGTTTATGGTGTTATGACGTCAGGAGGGCTGATTGCCCGGCGGCATGGTCAGGCACTGCATGCCTTGCTTGGTCAGCACATCGCATGCGCTGCGGGC
>Ga0255215_1000428_pt1 | contig 11343 bp, 9 predicted proteins | sample Miss_Law_RepC_8d_FD_183033 | JGI IMG/M metagenome (GOLD analysis project Ga0255215, IMG submission 183033) | Freshwater microbial communities from Mississippi River, Louisiana, United States - Miss_Law_RepC_8d | ecosystem: Environmental > Aquatic > Freshwater > River | place: USA: Louisiana... | reverse complement strand
CCGTAGCTGAGCCAAAAGAGGCGGCACCTGCGGCAGCTGCAACTACGCCAGCTTCTTCAACCGAGGCACCTGCCGGGGCAGAATCTGCCGCCGCCAGCACTACGTCACCCGCCGATACCGCGCCCGAGATGCCGGTGGAATATACGCCAGCCGAGGTCAAAGTGCTGCAAGCGCTCTCGCAGCGCCGGGCTGATCTGGATAAACGCGCAGCTGAGCTTGATCAGCGCGAAGCGCTGATTGCCGTGACCGAGTCCAAGGTTGAGGACAAGGTGAAGGAGCTGCAGGCGCTGCGCACAGAGCTGCAGAATTTGCTGCACACGGTCGATCAGCAGCAGCAGGCGCGCATCGCCAGTTTGGTTAAGCTCTACGAAACCATGAAGCCGCAGGAAGCCGCCGCGATTCTTGAAACTTTGGAGCTTCCGGTCGCGCTCGACATACTCGGGCAAATGAAAGAGACCAAGAGTGCACCAATTCTTGCCAAAATGTCGCCGCAGAAAGCCAGCGAGATTACGGTAGAAATGTCACGCCGCAGCCAATTGCCGCAAATCCCTCAATAAATTCCCCGCCAAATTCCGGCTGCATTAACCATTTGGCAAAGTCCTGCCCTGATATTTGATACTTGAAACAATGGGGTGGGCAAGGGGTATTGCCCAAGGAGAGAAGAATGTCGGTAGATAAGAAGATGTATGTTCTCGTGGTTGATGATTTCCCGACCATGCGCAAGATTATCCGTAACCTGCTTGAGCAGCTGGGTTTCAGCAATATCGGCGAAGCCGAAAACGGTGCTGACGCGCTGCGCAAGATGCGTGATACCGCCCATAAATTCGGTCTGGTCATTTCTGACTGGAACATGGAGCCGATGACCGGTCTGCAGCTGCTTAAGGAAGTGCGCGCTGATAACGGCCTGAAGGCAACGCCTTTCATCATGATCACGGCTGAAAACAAGACCGAGAACGTGATCGCTGCCAAAGAAGCCGGCGTGAACAACTATATCGTCAAACCGTTTAATGCGGCCACACTCAAGTCCAAGATCGAGGCTGTCCTCGGTCCGATCGGCTAAGGAGATATATAATGAATCAATCCGTTCCCAAGCCGACCGAAGGCAAGCTGCTTACTCGTGAGCAGGTGACCAGCGCCATCACCACGCTGATGAGCAAGATTTCCACGCAAAGCACCACTGTGCACGAAAAAGTGGTGCAGGAGCTGTTTGATCTGGCCGCCCAGATTGATGCGCTTTATGCCGAGCTGAGCAATATTCAGCCGTCCAATCTCAAAAATGGCGAGATCAAGACCGCGCATGACGAGCTGTCGGCTGTGGTGCAGGCAACCTCCGAGGCGACCTTCCTGATTATCGGTGAGGCTGAGAAGCTGGAAAAGCTGTCCAAGGATCTGCCGGAAGCTGGCCGTCAGGCTGTGGTCGATTCCGTGACCCGTATTTACGAAGCCTGCGGTTTCCAGGACATTACCGGTCAGCGCATTACCAAGGTTGTGCGCACCCTCAAGACCATTGAAGAGCGTGTTGACGCGCTGATCCAAACACTCGGTGGCCAACGCCCGTCTGCGGCTGCAGATGAGCGCAAGGGCGATGAGGCGCTGCTTAACGGCCCGTCTATGCCGGGTCAGGGCATCAGCCAGGACGAAATCGACAAGTTGCTCGGCTTCTAACCTGTCTGGCTGCTGCTGGGCCCGATTGGGCTTTGGTGTCACACTTGCCAAGATTCATGTTTAACCGGCCATGTGCCGGTTAAACTCTATTCGGGCCGGGCAAATCACGGTATATTAACAAAGGTTTACCGTGGAGGCAGGCTTGGCCCTGAAAGTCGGACAACAGTGGCGATGGTCGATCAGTGCGCTGGCATTGCTGGCAGCGCTGGTGCCGTCTGCTGTTTGGGCTGATGAGGTGGCCATTCGGGCCGGTGCCCGCGGTGAGGGCGCGCGCCTGGTGTTTGACTGGCCGCAACTGGTTGAGCACTCTACGCGCCTGCAGGGCAAAAAGCTGACGCTGACATTTGCTCGCCCGATTGAATCGCCGGTGTCATCACTTAAAAGTCGTCTGCCGGACTGGATTGCCGCGGCTGACCTGTCAGCCGGTGGCCGTACGCTCACCTTGCAGCTTAAACAGGCCGCGTCTGTGCAGAGTTTTGCCAATGGCAACAAGATCGTGCTGGATTTGCAGAAGGATGCGCCAGCGCCGGTTCAGGCCGCACCTGCTCAGACATCACCAGCCCGCCCTGAATTTGCTCGTCAGCAGCCACGTGTCACGCAGCCAGCCAATAAGCCGGAGCAGGCCAGTGCGGCCAAGCCGGTTGATGTTGTTGCGCCCAAGCCTGTGGAGCAAGCCAAGCCTGCAGCGCAAACCGAGCCAGCGGCGCATAGTGAGACGGTAACGCCATCACCAGCCAATCAGGCTGCTTCCGCATTGCCAGTTTCAGAAACGCACGCGCCAGCTGTGGCGGCAGATAAGCCAGTTGATCATTCTGCTGATCATCCTGCCGCAACTCAACCGGCTGAGGTTAAACCAGCCGATGAAACTCATTCATCAGCAGCGCCAGCTGTGACGCCCTCGGTGCCGGTGCCAGCTACACCTGCTACACCAGCGGCTCCCGTTGCGCAGACCAGTATTATCCCCAAGCCAGTGGCGGATGATGCGCCCCGGCCCAGCGCCGCGCCTGCTGTAGCGCCGGTGTCCAGCGCTGCATTACCTGCCACATCTCTGCCGCCGCTTGAGATGAGCGTAGCGGCTGATACGCCGGTGGCTGCGTTCCGGCGCGGCAATGCCTATTACGTTGTGGTGGGAGACAAGAACACGCCCTCGGCCCTGCAAGCCTTGATTGGTAGCGGGCTCAACAGCACCGGCCGCGCGCAGCTGGTGCCCGCGCAAGGTGGCCGCGTCATTCGCATTGATCTGGGTAAGGATGAGATTGAGCCGGTGGTTGAAACCGCACCGGGCTTGTGGCGTCTGCGTTTTGACGCAACGCAGCCCATGACGCTCGCCCCGCTTGAAGTGGTGGAAGAGCCTGCTTATGCGCTCGGCCCGCGCGTACTGGTCAAGACTGATCTGGCGGCAACGCCGGTCTCCTTCGTTGATCCGCTGATTGGCGATACGCTGATTGCTGTTCCGGTAGGTGGAGCAGGCCATGCCATTGCCCGGCCCAACCGTTTTGTGCAGGCGCAGTTGCTGGCAACACAGCAGGGCGTGGCGGTAAAGTCCTGGGCGGATGATCTGAGTGTCATTACCAGCCCCATGGGTGTGGAGCTGAGCGCGCCGAGTGGCTTTAAGCTGACTGAGTTGCTGGCGTCCGAGCAGCCGCAAACTTTAAGCCCCAGCGGTTTACGTCAGGGAGAAAATCCGGCCAGTGCAGCTGCGGCTGTTCCAGCGCTGCCCACGCAGTTTGACTTCAGCCGTTTGCCCAAACCCGCCGGGGCTGATTTCACTGCGCAGCGGGAAGAGCTGCAAAATGCCATCAATGCCGCTGATAATGGCGCCAAGCCCGCCGCTTGGCTTAATTTGGCGCGCTTTTATTTTGTGAACGGGCAGTCCACCGAAGCTGCCGCTATCTGGAGCGTAGCCGCCAAGCTTGATCCCAATCTGGCCACACGCCCTGAATATGCCATGATCAAGGGCATTGCCGCTTTTTCTTCCGGCTCGCTGGAAGATGCTAAAACGGCGCTGGCCGCAGTGGGTCAGCCAACAACGGACCTGGCCTTGTGGCGCGGTATGCTGGCCGCGCGCACGCGTGACTGGGTGAGTGCCGCTGATCAATTCCGCAATGCGCAGGACCGGCTGTGGGACTATCCCGAGCCCTATGCCACGCGTCTGGCGCTGGCGGCAGCAGAAACAGCGATTAACACGCAGGATTATACGCAAGCGCAGGCGCTGCTGGAAAAACTGGGCGAGCGGCAGCGCGCCGCCAAGGCTGAGACTAATCCAGCGGTTGAATATCTCACCGGTGTGCTGGACTGGAATCAGGAACGCCCGGATGAAGCGCGTGCGCATTTGGGTAACGCCGCTAGCGGGTGGAACCAGTATTGGCGCGTGCGTGCTGACCTCGCCTTGATTGAGGCTGACGCCAAGAAACCCAATGCCGATAATGCCGACCTGCTCAAGCGGCTGGAGCGGCTGCGCTTTGCCTGGCGCGGAGATGCGCTGGAGTTTGATGTATTACACCGTCTGGCCGAAATGCAGATTCAGGCAGGCAATTACGCTGAAGCGTTTGAAGATTTTTCAGCGCTGGCACAAAAGTTCCCCAATGACCCGCGCACACCGGGTCTGGCCGATGAGCAGAAGGCCACCTTCATCCGTATTTTTCAGGGTGACGCGCGTGATAAAACCCCGGCCTTTGTGCAGCTGGCTATTTGGGATCGCTATCCCGAGTTCCGCCCCACGCAGCCGGATGTGCTGAACGAGCTGCGCAGCTACATGGCTGAGCGGGTGGCGGGGATCGATCTGCTCGACCGCTCTGCCACCTTCTATACAGAAATGCTGGCCAGCACCACTACGCCCGAAGCCCGCGCGACATTGGGTGCGCGTATTGCCGGTATTCGCCTGCTCGATCATAACCCGCAGGATGCGCTTAAAGTGATCGCCGATACTGAGCCAGCCGCTGGCTCTGATCGCCCGCAGGTGTTGCCCGATGCAATTCGGGATGAGCGCCGTCTGCTCAAGGCCCGCGCTACGTTTGAGCAAGGCAGCCCGCAGGATGCGTTGGCGCTGCTGGTCAATGATTATAGTGAGCCGGCCATGCGCCTGCGTGCCGATATCACCTGGCGTACCAAGAAGTGGGAAGATGCCGCCGCTGTGCTTGATGCCCTGATTGGCGATGTCCCGGCCGATGGCCAACTGAGCGATAGCAAAGCCGGTATGCTGGTCAGCCGCGCCACTGCGCTGGCCCTGTCTGGCAACAAGGATGCACTCACTGAGCTGCGCACCAGGTTTGGTCCCGCTATGGAGAAAACACCGCAGGCCGCCGCCTTCCAGCTCATCACCCGGCCGGATGTTGGCGCCGGGCTACCCGATCGCAATACGCTGTCGGGCCGTATGGCAGAGGTTGATCTGTTCCAGCAGTTTTTGGAGCGCTACCGCCAGCCCAGTGCGCCGTCAGCTGACCCGGCTGCATCGGCGGTGGCTGATGGTACAGCCGCGCGCACAATAGGCCCCGGCGCTACGCCGCAACCTGCGCAAGAAGCTGCGCCGCATTAGGCTCACCAATATATAGTTAGATAAGATTAAGGCGCGAACTGCTCGGCCAACACGCGTTCTTCAAAGCTCAGATTGGGGTCGAACAGCAGGGTCAGCGGTTTGCTGGGATCTTCCCGCACTTCAACCTTGCTCACGTCGCGCACTTCATCGTCATCGGCTACCGCGCTGACCGGGCGCTTGTCGGCTTCCAGTACTTCAAACAAGATATGGGCCTGATGCTTGAGTAGTGCGCCGCGCCAGCGGCGGGGGCGGAAGGCGCTGATTGGCGTGAGCGCCAGCAGGCCCGAGCCAAGCGGAATGATCGGGCCATGGGCCGAGAGGTTATAAGCGGTCGAGCCGGCGGCGGTTGATACCAGCGCCCCATCACAGATCAGCTCGGGCAGGCGCTCCACGCCATCGACCATAATGCGCAGCTTGGCCGCTTGATAGGTTTGGCGGAGCAGCGACACTTCGTTGATGGCCAGCGCTTCAAACTCCTGGCCGTCGCGGGTCGTGGCGCGCATCATCAGCGGAATGAGGCTCACCGGCTGAGCGGCACGCAGGCGGGTGATGAGGTCTCTCTCGTCAAACTGGTTGAGCAAAAAGCCGATCGAACCACGGTTCATGCCAAACACCGGGCGGCGGCGGGGCGGGTCGGTCTGCAAGGTGCGGTGCAGGGTTTTCAGCAAGGCGCCATCACCACCGAGGGCAATAATCACGTCGGCATCTTCAAACGGCACTTCGCCATATTGCTGGCGCAGGCGGCTGGCGGCGGCGCGGGCATCGGCCGTATCGGCGGCCGCGAATGTCAGGCGCGGCTGGGCCGGCAGCGGGAAGGAATCGGCAGAGGTGGGCAAGGCGGGTGTGACCATATGTAATAGATACGTCGAGGTTGCCCAATTCGCCAAGCCGGATTATGTCTTAACCAGTCAGGAAAAAGGGAGATTGTCATGACCGGATTAATTGTTGCTGCCGTTATCCTCGGCCTTATCGTGATTGTAGGCGCGGCGGCCTTGTTCATGTTGCTTCCCATTCTGCTGGCGGCGGCGGGCTTTATTGTCTTGCTGGGTATTCTGGCGATTGGCACCGTCTTGTTGCTGCCCAACTTCGTGACGCTGGACCAATTCAAGCCGCAAATTCTGGCGGCGCTGCATCAGTCAACCGGGCGTGAGATCACCATTGGCGGGCCTATCGGCTTTACGGTGTGGCCGGTGCTGGGCCTTAAGCTCAATGATATTTCCATCGGCAACCCGGAAGGCGCGCGCGACCCTATCATGCTCGCCGCCAAGGAGCTGAGCGTGGGGGTGACGCTTTCCTCACTGGTTGACCGCAAGCTGGATGTGCGGGAAGTACGGGTGATTGGCGCGCAGATCAATCTGTCGGTTGATCGGGCAGGTAAGGGGAACTGGCAGTTTACACCCAAGGCGGCTACGCCATCGGCCAATGATAACAAGCCCGCCGCAGATTCTGACACGGCTGACAAGAAAATCGCCATTCAGGATATCAATGTGCAGTCGGTCGAGATCAAGGATGCTGATATTTCCTACGAGAAGGCGGGCCTGACTGTCGCTGACCTGCAGAATATCAATCTGACCTTCTCCATGCCTTCGCTGGATGATGCGGCCAAGCTCACCTCTGATCTGGAGCTGCGCGGCCGCAAGCTGCAACTGGCGGCTACCATTGCGCAGCCGCGCGCTATCATGTCGGCCAAGCCGTCTGATATTAAAGTCAGCTTCTCCATCGGCGGCGATAAAGTTGCGCTCGATGGTCAGCTGGAGAGCATGAAGTTTACCGGCACGCTGGATGCCGCCGTGAGTGATCTGGGCGCGCTCGCCGGTTGGGCGAGTGACAAACCGGCCAGCCTGCCGGTCAAGGCGCTCTCGCTCAATGCGCAGGTTGCAGCTGATGCCGCGCATGCTAACCTTAAGCAGCTCACCCTCGCGCTTGATGATGTGAAGGCAACGGGTAGTGTTGGCGCCAATTGGTCGGGCGCGCGGCCGCGTGTCACGGCTGATCTTGATGTGGGTAAGCTTAATCTGGACAAGCTGATGGGCACGGGCAGCAGCGCTGCATCTGCCACGTCGGCCTCTACCGGCGCCGCGACAGAGCCTGATTTGAGTGGGCTTAATGCCGTGAATGCGGATGTCACGCTGCGTCTGGCTGGCTTGATCGTCAAAAATCTGGAGCTGGGCAGCACCACGGCTAAAGTCAGCCTGCAGGGTGGGCGTTTGCAATCCAGCCTGACCCCGGCTAGTTTTTATGAGGGCACCGTTACCGCCAAGGCCGATGTCAATGCCGGCAGCAAGAGCTTTGCGGGCAGCGCTACGCTCAGCGGGGTGAATGTGGAGCCGGTGCTGGTGGCGCTTAACGGCGCTTCGCGCCTGACGGGTAAGGGTGACTTTACCGTGAATGTCAGCGGGCCGGTTGCCACGCCGGACGCCGTCAAGCGCGGGCTGGACGGGCAGGGCCGTTTCACCTTCCGTGATGGGGCCATTAAGGGCGTCAACATCCCGGCGCTCATCCGCCGGGCCAAGAGCATGCTGGGCGCTACCACCACAGCTGAATCTGAAGGCCCGCAGCAGACCGACTTTACCGAGCTGTCGGGCAGCTTCACCATCAATGACGGGCTGGTCAGCAATAACGACCTCAAGATGCTCAGCCCGCTGGTGCGGGTGGCGGGTAAGGGCACCTTTGCCATTCCCGCGCAGGAGGTGAAGTACCGGGTCGATAGTTCGCTGGTGGCTGACCTGTCGGGTCAGGGCGGCAGCATGGAGCGCACCGGTCTGGTCATTCCCATCAACATCACGGGTACGCTGCCCAATCTCTCCTACACGCCGGACGTGCAGGGGCTGGTGCTGGGCAATGTCGGCAATGCACAAGCTTTAGGCGGCGCGCTACAAAACCTGAATACCAAGGAGGGCCAGCGCAACACCCGCTCGGCCCTGCAGAACATGCTGGGCCTGTCCAAACCGGCGCCAACCGCGCCTGCGGCTGACCCGGCGACAGCGCCCACCAGCCCGGCACCTAGCCCCGCGCCCGCGCCGAGCGAGCCTAACCCCGCGAATTTGCTCAAGAATATGCTGGGCGGGCAGTAAGTTTTTTAAGTTTGACTTAAGGTGGGGGATTCGTTAGAAAACCCCACCATTCCTGCGAAAGTGGAGCGGCCTACAGGGTCGTCTCACCTTCTTCATTGAAGATAGCAGGACAACCAGTAGCCGCAGCTTGCGGTTACATAACAAACGCCCGGCTCTAATGACCGGGTTGAGGAGCAAGTAGATGACCGCGAAGCGTGATTCAGTTAAGTTCAAGATCGACCGCCGCCTTGGCGTCAACCTGTGGGGCCGCAACAAGAGCCCGCTGGCCAAGGGTCGTGAAGGTGGTCCCGGCCAGCATGGTCAGCGCCGCAAGAAGCAGACCGACTACGGTATCCAGCTGCATGCCAAGCAGAAGCTGAAGGGCTACTACGCCAACATCGGCGAGCGCCAGTTCCGTCGCTATTATGCCGAAGCCGCCCGTCGTAAGGGTGACACCGGTGAAAACCTGGTAGGTCTGCTCGAGCGCCGCCTCGACGCCGTGATCTATCGCATGAAGTTTGCCCCGACGCCGTTCTCGGCTCGCCAGATCGTGAGCCACGGCCACGTGAAGGTTAACGGCAAGCGCGTCAACATTCCGTCTTACTCCGTGAAGGACGGCGACACCATTGAGCTGGTCGAGAAGGTGAAGCAGAATGCGCTCATCATCGGCGCCACGCAGAGCACCGAGCGTGACGTGCCTGACTATGTGCAGGTTGATCATGGTTCGATGAAGGGCACCTTCGTCCGTATGCCCAAGCTGTCGGACGTACCGTACCCGGTCAAGATGGAACCGAACCTGGTTGTCGAATTCTACTCGCGCTAATCCGCGACCTGATAGACATGGAGAAGGGCCGGATTTTCCGGCCCTTTTTCTTTTGTCCCAATTTTTGCGTTACGCGCAGGCGTGCGTGTGCGTGCGCTGACCTTTAAGTCGTCGGATTGCTTTGGTTTAAAGAATTACGGCCGATAGGTGCGGTAGGGGCGCGCGGTGGTGGGCATCATGCGCGTGGCTTCAGTCAGCGTGGCGCTCTGGGCTGCACCGCTACTGGTAAAATAGTGCATCAGCAGGGTGGGGTTGTCGGTGTTCTCGGCAACGACCTGCAGGTTGCTTAGCGGCAGCGGCATATACTGGTCGGGCTGCAGCTGCTTGCCATCACGGCCGGTGGCCAGCGACCACACTTCCTCAATCTTGCACGGGCCGTAATGGGCGCGGGCAATCGCTACTGCTGCCTGCACCGGGCTGATATCGATATACGCGGCTTCTTCCACCTTGGTGCCGGCAACATAGGCGCCATTATCAAGGCGCAGCACCGCGCTATGGCTGACCTTGCTGGCATGATCGATCAAGGGCAGCTCTTGTAGCCAGTTGAAGATATCGGCCTTTTCCAGTTTGCCGGTACGGGTCAGGCGTGCTGTGACGTCAGCATCGCTCAGGAGCATGCCCGGACTATTGCTCTGCCGCTGATCAATGGTGTCCATCTGGGCGTCAGTGAACGGAGCGCCAAGCAAATCACGCATCAGCCGGGTTTCCTGAGTGTTGTTCAATGCTACCGAATGAACCGGCATGTCGGGCAGCGCCACACCAGTTAAATGCTGTAGGCAAATGCCACAACAGGTGGCTTTTTGTTGTGTAAATAAGCTGTTCGATGAGGGGGTTACATCGGCAGGCGCTCCCATGAGCCAGCCTTCTACCAATCGGGCTTGTGGACCAAGAGAGGTAACCGCAGCTGCTAAAGCGCTTTCTTCAGCATGGACGCCAAGGCGATGATCAATATTCTCAACATTCACGCCGGCAAAGTAATAATCATCACGCGTGCCCAGGCGCGCGCGGAAGATGGCCGAGACGTTAAAGCCGGATTCTGGCGTGTGCGGCGCAGCGCGCAAATCCACCAGCCACTGGAAAATATCCGTGGCCGATAACGCGCCAGAACGAAAGGCAGTCATTAGGCCTGCGCGCTGGTGAAGATGCTGTTCTTCTGGAACAGGTCCTGCAGCTCGCCGCTCTGGTACATTTCCTTGACGATGTCACAGCCGCCAATGAACTGGGTCTTGACGTAGAGCTGCGGCAGGGTGGGCCAGTTGCTGAACTGCTTGATGCCTTCGCGCAAAGCGGGGTCGGTCAGAATATCAACGCCCTTGAACTTCACGCCCATATGGTTGAGGACCTGCACAACAGCAGCCGAGAACCCGCACTGCGGAAAAGCCGGGCTGCCCTTCATGTAGAGCACAACGTCGTTGTTGTTGAGGTCGTGACGGATCTGGTCGAATACCGGATTGTTAGCCATGGTGTGAATGCTCCTTGTGGGTATCGGGTGTGTATCGGTTAAGCTTGAGTGGTTTCTTCGGCGCTGGTGTGCAGGGCCAGGGCATGCAGCTCGCGGCCAACGCAGCCCTTGAGCGCTGCATAGACCAGCTGATGCTGCTGCACGCGTGACATGCCGCGAAACGCGGGCGAGGTAACATAGGCCTCGTAATGGTCGCCATCGCCGCGCAGGTCTTCAATGCGGACGCTCGCGCTGGGAATGCCATCGCGAATGAGTTTTTCCAGAGCGTGTTTTTCCATCGGCATGGGGCAAAATCCTTGTGAGAGGGTCAATCTAGCGGGTTGCAACCGGACAAGGCAAGTCTCTTTAAGGAATGGCTGCCATTTATCAAATCATCCCCAAAATTCTCCTGATTCGCTTTGATTTTAACGCTTTCGTGCGTTGACAGCCTGTTTCCCGTCAGTAACGTTGCGCCTGCATATAAGGCCACCAATTGGGCATAAGAACAGGGGATAAAAATGAGCGAATTCATGATTACCGAAAACGGCCAGCCACCACTGACCGCCCTTATTCTCAGCAGCTGGGAAGAGGGGCTGTATCGCTGCCGCTCTATCCGCACCAAGCGGGAGTACAAGCCGTTTTTCAAGGCTGCTACCTCTTATTTTCAGGTGCAGTTTTCCCGCTTTGGCATCAAGAAAATGGGCCTGATCGAAATGGCCCTGTCCGATCCCAAATTCCGCCGTCTGGTCACCAGCCCAACGCGCTACGCCAATCGTAATCACGCAGCCTATCTGCATCCGGATGAGGTGGACCCGCGCGTGGTGCT
>Ga0255215_1000427_pt1 | contig 11373 bp, 12 predicted proteins | sample Miss_Law_RepC_8d_FD_183033 | JGI IMG/M metagenome (GOLD analysis project Ga0255215, IMG submission 183033) | Freshwater microbial communities from Mississippi River, Louisiana, United States - Miss_Law_RepC_8d | ecosystem: Environmental > Aquatic > Freshwater > River | place: USA: Louisiana... | reverse complement strand
ATATACAAATTTTAAAGATATTGATACAATAGTTTTTTCAGAACTAACATCAATTCAGAAAACACGATTTACTAATTTAATAAAAGTAAATTATTTACAAAATAAAGACAATATTTTCTCTCCACAATTAGAAAACATAACTCCTTATTTTATTGGTCATAATGATAAATCATTTATTTCTTTTTACTATAAAGATGAACATATGATTGACTTAAAAAAAGGCACTATGTTAACAGATCGACAAATTATTGGAGCTGCGACTTCAAGACCACTAAATGTATTGATTAATAACAAGCAAAATGCGAATTTTAGAGTATACTATGTTGATTATTTATGTGTTGATAAATTATATAGAAAAAAAGGAATAGCTCCTCAAATAATCCAAACACATCATTATAATCAAAGATATTTGAATCAAAATATTGTTGTGTCTATATTTAAGAGAGAGGATGAATTAACAGGAATTGTTCCTCTGTGTGTTTATTCTACATATGGATTTCCAGTTGATAAATGGACAAAACCACCTAATTTATCTGGAGAATATAAGTTATTAGAAATAAACGGAACTAATTTTAGATTTCTATATAATTTTATTAAAGCAAATTATAGTAAATTTGACATTATAATTAATGCTGATATAGCTAATATATTAGAATTAATAAAAACAAAAAATATTTTTGTATATGCTATTTTATGTGATGAAGAGATAATATGTTGTTATTTTTATAGAAAATCGTGTGTCCAAATTGAAAAAGGATTAGAGGTATTAAGTTGTTTTGCGTCAATTTGTGATTGTGATGAAAATATTTTTATTAAAGGTTTTAAAATAAGTTTTTGGAAAATATCTGCTGAAAATTTTTTTGGTTTTTGTGCTATAGAAAATGTTTCAAATAATAATATAATTGTAAATAATATTATTCTAAAAACCAAACCATTAATAAAAAGCCCAACTGCTTATTTTTTTTATAATTTTGCTTATCCAACATTTAAGTCAGAAAAAGTTCTAATAATAAATTAAATTGTTTATTTATTTAATTATTTATTTATTTTCAGTTGTATCTTTTGACACCTTAGGTTTTCTTGGCGCTCGCTTTTTTTTTTCTTCTGTACTAGTTTCAGTAGATTCTTCTTTAGTAGCGGTTTTTTTCGTTACTTTCTTTTTCTTTTCAATTTTAGTTTCTTCATTTGAAACTGGTGTTGGTTCTTGTGATGATGGTGTTACTTGAGTTACATCAACTTTGTTTTGAATTACTATATTATCTGGTTCCTTTTTTTCATCATCATCACTCGCTTCTTCGCCATTACATTCCTGACAATAATTGCCGAGTTCAATATATCTTTTTCTTTGTTCACGCCCAAGAGTTTTACACTTGCGAATAAGTTTGTTTGTTAAATTAAGATTGCGAATGTCATTTTTAAGCTCTTGATTGGGTAGAAATACCTGCGGACCATGTTCCATTAAAAAGATCTGGTTCTTTTTATTATAAAATAAAATAGGTTCACCATCGTTATCGAGTTCAATAATGCCACAAGTGCAATAATCAACATGTTCTACATCTTCGCCTTTTTTACATTTAATGTCGATACAATCAACATCATTAATATATTCTTCAAAAAAATCTTGAGCTTCTTCTCTAGTTTCAAACATAAAAATTTTTGGTGGATTAATAGTAATAGATGTTAATCTAATTCTTGCTACATCATCTTGATAGCATTGAAAGTCGTAACAACCTTCATGTTTATTGTGAATTATAAGATATTTTACCATTATGTTACATTACTATATAAAGATTGGTTTAAATAGTTTATTTTAATTATTTAAAATTAAATTATCAATATGTTTACATTGAGTATTAAAGACAATAATGTTTTTAAGTTCCTTGGATAAAAAGGTTTTCAAAAAATTATATGCATATGTAATATAAATTGTAGGATTTATAATAATAATTTTACACAAATTATTAGAGAATTTGGTTGAAATTAGTTTTATTAATTCAATGCCAACATTATATTCTATAAAATGTTTAAGAGAATAATCTTTACTATCAATTACCCAAACCCATTTTTTATGTTGAGGTATTTGGCTTAATATTCCATCATAATGAATTATAATGCCTTTTGTATCAAAATATAATTTAGACTTAGATGGACATGTATAGAAATACATAATATTGTTAATTTCTTTATACAATATTAATGAATGACTCGAAGGATCAATAGAGCATATTGGACAATTATGGTTCATTATATATTTCTTACGGTATAAATATATTTATATTTCTTACGTATAAATTTATCTAGTATATTTTCCAACTTTTACAAAAGTATCAGCTACAAAAATAATAAAAATGCCTAAAAATGAATATAAAATAACTTCTTCGGTAACATTGCTAGTTTTTTCATCTTGTTGGTCTTCTAATAAAGATATCATATAATTCAGTTTTTTAAGCAATAAGTCTTGTGATGGAATTTCGCCTATGCTATTTGAATAAGAATTTTGAGGTTCTCTATAAGGATAATATGGACGATTTGCTAAATTTTTTTGTTGACTAAAACCAGGTATTACTGATTTATAATACTCCTCAATTGTTTTACTATCACCATAATTGCTGTAATCATTTAAATCTAAATTATCGCTACCTTCATAATTAGGAATAGGGGGTTTTCCAATAGTTCTACCTAAAGGAGTTACAAAAGGTTCAATTTTATTTTGGACTGGAGGAATTGTTTTTTGAGCACCCATTGATTCTGGATTAGGTGGTGGATTAAAGGTAAATTTATCATCATCGTCGTCATCGTAAGTTGTATTATGTATTTTATCAAGAACTGAGTTAACTTTATTGGAATCGAAATTTTCAATTTTAGGATACTTTCTTTGTGTTCTTTTATGACGTTTTTGATTTAGAATATTATCTGAATTATCTGAATTATTTGGTAATGTTATGTTTGAATTATCATCAATTGAAGCTGCGAACATTGCTAAAGACATTCTCTTATTAAAAATTTAGATAATAATTTGTTAAACAGACTGAAATAAAAAATTAAGAAATAAATTATATCATATTATTTATATAAATGGATTTAAAGTTGGTTAGTAAAAATAATATGGGAATAGTTATTACTTTCATTTTAGTTATATTGTTATCTCAATCCAGATTTTTTGATTTTTTAACAGAAACAACTTTAGGTAGAATGTTTATTTTGTTGCTAATTATTTTTATTTCATACACAAATAAGTTTTTAGGTTTATTAGCAGTGTTATTTATTATAATAGCATTTAATCACTATGACACGAATGTTATTCAAAGTTATAATTACTATGAAGGTTTTGATGTTTCTGGTAATTCAATAACTTCATCAATTGAAAAAGATAATAAAGAAGATATAATTAAACAAAATTTAGAAAAAATTAAACAAGCAAAATATTATCAAACAGTTACAACAACATCTAGTGCTAATTCTGGAATAATCCCACCTACAAACACTGTTGGAACTAATGAAAGTTTTGGTGGTAGGGAAGGGTTTTGTATGACTGATAGAGAAACAAATATATTAAGAGGAAAACAATCTAATACAATTCCTGTATTTAATAATACACGTGACCAAGATGATAATGTAAGCCCATCAGAGCAATCTGTATTTTCAAGCTTATATACTTCTTTTTAAATATTGTATACTTCTTTTTAAATATTATATAATTATAAAAATGAAATATAATTATTTAATTAAAAAATACACCATTTATTTTTTAATATTATTTTTTATTTTAATAATTTTAATAAATTGTTATTGTTATTGTTTTAGTTATAAAGAAGGTATTAAGGTTGGTAAAGTTTTTAAAAAAGCAGGTGATACAGTGTCTAATACAGTTGATACAGCGTCTAATACAGCGTCTAATATAGGTAATACAGCGTCTAATACAGCGTCTAATATAGGTAATACAGCGTCTAATACAGCGTCTAATATAGGTAATACAGCGTCTAATACAGCGTCTAATATAGGTAATACAGCGTCTAATACAGCGTCTAATACAGCGTCTAATATAGGTAATACAGTGTCTAATACAGCGTCTAATATAGCGTCTAATACAGTTGATACGGTGTCTAATACAGCGTCTAATACAGCGTCTAATATAGGTAATACAGTGTCTAATACAGCGTCTAATACAGCGTCTAATATAGGTAATACAGCGTCTAATACAGCGTCTAATACAGGTAATACAGTGTCTAATACAACGACTAATATCACACAACAAGGTGTTGATGCAACGACTAATATCACACAACAAGGTGTTGAAGCAACGACTGATACCACACAACAAGGTGTTGATGCAACGACTGATACCACACAACAAGGTGTTGATGCAACGACTAATATCACACAACAAGGTGTTGATACACTCTCTGACATCGTGGGACAAAAATTAGCTAATTTAATAGAACCAGTAACAAATTTAAAAAATACAGTTTACAATTCATTAAATTTCATGAAAGAATTTTAATATATTAATATATATGAAAAAAATAATAAAAGAAATAATAATTTTATTTGTAAGTATATTTTTTATTTTTATAATTCTTAGTAATATTTTTTTTAAAAAAAAGGAAGGATTTAGCACAAATGCTATAGACAATATGTTTAATGATATAAAAGATATTACAAAAGTTATTGGTGATATTCCAAACGAAATAACTGGTATTAATACTAGTCTAAACCTACGATTAAATAGTATGGGAGAGGTAATCGAATCTAAAACAAAACAAATGGAAGATAATATCGGAAGTAAAATAAATAATATAGACAATATGTTTAATGATGTAAAAGATATTACAGAAGTTATTGGTGATATTCCAGACGAAATAACTAATATTGATAATCATCTAAACCTACGACTAGATAGTATGGGAACTGAATTCACAAATAAAACAAAAGAAATTGGAAAAGAACTCGAAAATAAAACAAATCAATGGGGTGAAAGAATATTAAACGAAACAAAGCAATGGGGTGATGGAATATTAACCCAAACAAAAGGTATGGGCCAAGAAATGGGAAAAGAACTCGAAAATAAAACAAATCAATGGGGTGAAAGAATATTAAACGAAACAAAGCAATGGGGTGATGGAATATTAACCCAAACAAAAGGTATGGGCCAAGAAATGGGAAAAGAACTCGAAAATAAAACAAATCAATGGGGTGAACGAATATTAAACCAAACAAAAGATATGGGCCAAAAAATGGAAAATGAATTCGAAAATAAAACAAATCAATGGGGTGAACGAATATTAAACCAAACAAAAGATATGGGCCAAAAAATGGAAAATGAATTCGAAAATAAAACAAATCAATGGGGTGAAAGAATATTAAACGAAACAAAGCAATGGGGTGATGGAATATTAACCCAAACAAAAGGTATGGGCCAAGAAATGGGAAAAGAATTCGAAAATAAAACAAATCAATGGGGTGAACGAATATTAAACCAAACAAAGCAATGGGGTGATCAAATATTAAAGCAAACAGAAGAAATGGGTGATGGAATATTAAACCAAACAAAAGATATGGGCCAAAAAATGGAAAATGAATTCGAAAATAAAACAAATCAATGGGGCGAACGAATATTAAACCAAACAAAGCAATGGGGTGATGGAATATTAGAGCAAACAGAACAAATGGGAAAACAAATGGAAACAAATATCGCAAATAAAACAACACAAATGGAAACAAATATCGCAAATAAAACAAAACAAATGGAAAAAAATATCGCAGATAAAACAGAAGATATGGGCCAACAAATGGAAACAAATATCGCAAATAAAACAAAACAAATGGGAAAAGAATTCGAAAATAAAACAAATCAATGGGGTGAACGAATATTAAACCAAACAAAAGATATGGGCCAAAAAATGGAAAATGAATTCGAAAATAAAACAAATCAATGGGGTGATAATATATTAAAGCGAACAGACCAATGGGGTGATGAAATATTAGAGCAAACAGAACAAATGGGAAAACAAATGGAAACAAATATCGCAAATAAAACAACACAAATGGAAACAAATATCGCAAATAAAACAACACAAATGAAAACTGATATACAAGAAACTACAAAAACTTTTTTAAAAGAAAAATTAAAATCAATATTTGTACAAATAGGCGGTATTTTCGAGAAAGGAATAATAACCCCTATTTTAGCACTATTTAATGGTATTGGTAATATTTTTGGAGAAATATTTAAGATACTAATTGAAATGGCAAATAAAATTGTATCATTGCCGAATTGTCTGTTTACATATACAATAAAGGAATCAATAAATTCATTTAATTATATATATAACACAATAATACCAAAATTTTTTAGAGATATATTTTCATTTATATACAATTATACGTTTAGATATGTATTTGAATTTATAGGAACAATAACTGGTTATAATGAGAACGTTCAAAAATGTTATGGTTTTAATATATCAAGTGAAGTAAGTAATATAAATTCCAGTTTAAATAATATAGAATCGTCATTCAAAAATAGTTTTGGTAATTTAGATTTTTCAAAAATTGACTTTAATTAATTATACTAAAAATAATAATATGTTATTTTAGTATAATGTCTACAACTCAACCACCGCAACAAATAAATGTAAATAATCAACCTACTACTTCTCAAGCAGGTGGTAAAACTACTATATTTACACCGTTATTTAATGGTATTTCTTACACGAATCAACATATTATGTATTTAAATAATAGTAAATTTTTTGCTGGCGTAGTAATGATTCTTCTCAACATTGGTTCAAAATTTATTCAAATACAATTTAGCAGATCAACAGAAGAATATATGAAATATTCAGTAAGTAAACAATTGCTAGTATTTTCTATGGCATGGATGGGTACCCGTGATATTTATACAGCTTTAGGTTTAACTGCAGTTTTTACTATTCTCTCAGAGTATTTATTTAACGAAGAAAGTTCTTTGTGTATAATTCCTCCCCAATATAGAATTTTACATAAATTAGTAGATACAAATGAAGATGGAGTAGTAACTGAAGTAGAATTAGCTGCAGCAATAGCTGTTATGGAAAAAGCTAAGAGAGAAAAGCTGCGTAAAGCTCAAAAAGATGCTTATTCAAAATTTGATTTTGAGAGATTTCAGAATGGTAATTTCATCGAAAAAAAATAAAATTGAAAACTTAAAATGCATACTAAATAAAACACACACAATAATAATGTCATTAATTTTACACCATTGAAGATTTAAAATGGGACAAATATTACTAAATTTATACCGATAATTTTCATAAAAGGTGCGGTTTTAAATCTTCAAGGGTGTAAAGTTAAATGGTTTAATTGAAGGTGAGGTAATAAAAAGACCATCAAAATATATAAAAACACCTTATGTGGCTGATATCAAAATATGTTCAAACAGTAGCATGATATTAGGACATACAGCTTCACTTGGATGTTGTGGTTTAGCAGATGTTGGTGCTAATATTTTGATGGCTCCCGTTCCTAAAATTCATAAAAATACTGATAAAATTCATTGTGAATATCGTGTTTATTTATCTGTTATTCGAGAGAAACAACAAGAAATTATTGTTGGAATTTATCCAAAGTTAGCAGAAGAACTAACTGACGCTGCTCTAAAAAAAATTTACTTTCAAGTTTAAATAATGTAAAAATTTATAGAAAAGAAACAAAAATTAGTGTCCCTGGTTTAGTAGATTCTAGATTTGATTTTACTGGTATAGACCAAAATGATATTCCATTTATAATGGAAGTAAAAAATGTTCCACTAGCTGATTATGAAGATGTTACATCAAAAGACCGCAAAAAAATATCTTTCGATGATAGAGATATAAATTCAAAAGTAGCATATTTTCCTGATGGCTACCGAAAAAAAAGCACTGACCCTGTTAGCCCTCGCGCATTAAAACACATTAATGAATTGGCACTTATTAAACGTATGTCTAAGACTCGTTGTATTATGTGTTATGTAATACAACGAACTGATGTCGATAGATTTCAACCATCAATTATTGATCCTGAATACAGAGAAGCATTCAAAGAAGCTGTAAAATCAGGAGTAGAAATTATTACTATGGTTGTACAATGGACTAGAGAAGGAGAAGCATATTTTGTAAAAGATGATTTGTTTGTAAATATTTAGAAAATTTCAAAAATAATGTTTTGACTATTTTTATCTATATCTTCCATAATAGTTTCTAATGATCTTACATTATTTGGATTCTCATTTTTACATAAAAACGTGATAATGTCTAATACAATTTTAATTTTTTCATCTGTCCATTGTTTGTTAAATGAATCATTTATTGATAACGTATAATAACAAGTTAAGTTGTCTTTTACAAACATAGAATCATTATATGTTTCACCTATATGATTTGTTAACAAAGAATAATAATAATTTAATGTAATTGTTATAATAGAACATGATTTATAAGTCTCTATTAATTTTTTAAGTCCATTTTGAGCGCATAGGAATAAATTTTTGATTCTAGGTGTTTTATCTGTGAATGATTTTGAGAGAAAATGTAAACAAGCAATATTTATTGGGTTATAAATGTATTGTAAATCAGTTTTGTTTGATTTATATATCATTCTAGATATGGATTGAAAAGGTCCTGGTTCCTGAAAATAAATTATATTATTATGAATCAATAATTTTGTTCCTACAGGTTTATTACTCAAAATAGCCAATTTAATTATTACAGATAAAGGGTCTAATATTAATGCTTTAATATTAATATTTGTATTATCATCTGGTATGTTAATTACGGAATTCATAACATAATAATATAAAAAATATTTATATTATTTATTAGTAGGTTTATTTTTTTATTGTAGCCATGAATTCTTCAACATAATTTGTTGGTATTTTGTCAAAACTAACAAGCTCTTCATTTAATCTATATTGTTCATAATATAGAGGGTTATTTGCCATTTTTTTTTTGAAGAAATCTTCGTCTTCAATACATTTTTGTGCAGTTTTTAATCCACATTTCGGAAAGACAGATGGAATATTGTCGCTTGTATCGCCCATAAGAATCTTAATTTTCAAATCATCTTCAGCATTACCTGTAGCAGTTTTACCATCTGCTAGATTTTTATAGGTAAGTGTAAATAAGTCTACATTGTGAGCATTAAGCTGTAAATAATCTTTGTCACTTGTAATAATATAAATCTTACATAGTGGATATTTATTAAGCAAATATTTAACGGAAATAGCAATACAATCATCTGCTTCTAAACGCGGATGCTTTAAAATAGTTTTGGCACCTCCTTTTTGAAACAACTGCTCTTCGTAAGCCATTTTGAAGAAAGGTCCGCCCATAAATCCGTCTTCAGCTCCATTAGTGCGATTTGACTTATAATCTTTAAAGATGTCATTTCGCCAAATATGCTCTCGTTTACAATCTTTACCAACAATTAAAATAGGTTTAACTTGTTGTTTATTAATTTTAAGTTTTTTAGGTATTTGCTCTAGATTTTCTACGAAAGTTTTGCGAAATTTCTCAACAAATTTTTCATTCTCGTATGGGTTGTCAAGTGGCTCATCTGGATAAGCATTTTTCCACCATTGTTGTAGAGCAAAATAGCGATAAAAGCAGTAATAACTTCCATCTACGAATATAAAAGTAGGATTCATTGTTGATATGTCAGTTTCCATTTATAAATATTATTAATTAGTATTTAATTTATTTCAATTTTTATTAATAATATCGAAGAGTTCATTACACTTAATATCTTTTATTTAAAATAATTTTTTGATAATAATCAGAGCAAATAGATAAATTAAATAAAACGTTATGAAAATCATGTGAATATTCAACAGATGAACGAGAATCATGATTTGCAACATTTACAAAGTGAATATGTAGATGATATGTTGATGGTTCATAATGAAAAAATATTTTAATATAATATTCATCTAATTCGTATTTGTCTTTTATAATATTTAATGTAGTTTTTTTCATATGTTCAAGTAAAGAAATATGAACAGATGTTAATGAACGAATAGAACGTAGAGTAGTATCTGTTGGTAAACAGAGTATATGTAATTTATCAATATTTATACTATCCCACATGTAAGTAGGAATAATAATACAATGTTCATCCCTATATAAAAGTGAATCTTGTTCAGAAATTCCATCAATAATATTATAAATCCATCTATCTTTTTCAATGTCGCGTTTAGAAATATACTTCAAATAATCTTGATATGTTTCTCTAACAAGTTTTTTTTCACAACGTCGCATTTTATTGGTGTCATTACAAATAATAAGTTCACCCTCAATTTCAGCAACAGCATTATATTTTTCATATATGTCATTTTTTAAAACCATTTCTTTTTTTACAATAGTATCTATTGTAGATAGTTTAGAAGGAATAAACTTATAGTTTGTATTTTCAATTGTTACTTGCATATTTGATTAGGGTATATAGTATATGAAGATGTATTTAAATAAATTTTAATATATATTTTACAAGTATTTAGAGTATAAAACACTACATAATGTAGGGGGTGTAATTTGTATTAAATTATGATAACTAATCTTTTAACAAAATGTCGGTTTTAAATAATTCATTTATAACTTCATCCATTAGTGTAATATAATTATCTTTACAAAGAGTTAATGTTACACCATGAGACATTGCCAAAACCAATTGTGATTTAACGAAATCATCACTTGGTCTTATACCAATATTAGATAATGTATCTTTTGATAAATATTCTTTTAATTTTGATAAAAATTTATATATTTGTATTTGATTCGCTTTTTTTGAAGCATTAATGGTTTCATCAAGTATTTCTGCTAAAAATGTTACAATATTATTATAATCTTCTTTAGGTATTTTTTGTAATATTCCAACCGGTTCTATGATTCCAGAATTTAATATTTTTTCAGCAGAGTCGCGTGGTGTAATATCATACATTTTTGTAAAAACATCAAATAATAAACCTTTGTATTGCGAACCTACATCATAAATTATTCCAAAATCTATAACTCCAATTTTATGAGGATATTTTAGATCTTTATTATCTTTAATAAATAAAATATTTCCGCCATGTAAATCACCATGAGTGACACCATGTAATAAAGTTGTTACCAATCCAAATTTAACTACTAATTTTGCGAATGATTCATAATCATTTTCTAGAATTTGATTTATTTTTATGCCTTCAATATGACTCATTACTATAATATTAGGGTATTCTTCTGTCACTAGCTTATTTGCTATTGGAATTTTAACATATTTTAGGTGTTTACAATTTTCTCTAATTTTATCCATATTATCTATTTCTTTTATAAAATTTGTTTGATGTCTAATGATTTCAACATTTTTATTTACAACTTC
>Ga0255215_1000411_pt1 | contig 11680 bp, 15 predicted proteins | sample Miss_Law_RepC_8d_FD_183033 | JGI IMG/M metagenome (GOLD analysis project Ga0255215, IMG submission 183033) | Freshwater microbial communities from Mississippi River, Louisiana, United States - Miss_Law_RepC_8d | ecosystem: Environmental > Aquatic > Freshwater > River | place: USA: Louisiana... | reverse complement strand
TGTAGATGCAAGCGCCAATGCCCCTCTACCAGTTTAAAGGTGTGCGCCGGGATGGCGGTATGGGGCAGCCTTGCGCTTGCTTTCAGGTGGAAGATTCAACCGGCCAGACACATGAAGAGTTGCTGAACTTTACCACAATCGAAGCCCGCCTGCGGCTGTGGGATGATGAAGCTTCACGCCGCCCTGACTTAATGATGCGCAATCCGCGCGGCTTTGCCAATTACCGCCAGTTTGTGCGGGCCCTGGTGGAGGGGCTGCGCGCGCATCTCGTATGAAATAGCTGGATTAACCACGGACCAGATACCAGGTCAGCTCATGCTTGTTGCAGGACAGGTGGCGTATATGGCTGCCGGGAATGTCGGCAAAAGCGCGGACAGCCGCATGGTCTGTTTCCCCCTGCAGCTTGATGGTGCAGCAAAAGTTGGTGGCCCTGTCGGCCTCCAGCCAGCGCTTGACGAGGTTGAGCAGGCGTGATGGGTAGCAGGCAATATCCGAGAACAGCCAATCCACTTTCTCATGTGTTTTAGGCTCCAACCCAAATGCGCTGCCGGCCACATAGTGCACGCGCGGCAGTTTGGCGATATGCGGGGCGAGCGGCGCCTTATCCACGCTGATGACGCGCGCGCCCATGGTCTGCAGCACCCAGGTCCAACCGCCCGGGCACGCGCCCAGATCAAGACACAGGGCGCCCGGCTTGATGGGAATGCCGGTCACAGTAAAAAATTCCCACAGCTTGAGATAAGCGCGGTTGGGCGGCGTGGTTTTGTCTTCAACAAACTGAATCTCGCCGTTTTTAAACGGGCTGGTGCAGCGGGCGCTAGCCAAGAGGTGCTTATCGTCAATCAGGGTGAAGGCGCCCAGCGGCGCGCTCGGCGCGGGTTGGCCAAAGATATGCGGCTTGAAGGAGATGTGCGGCAGCTCGGCCTCAATCAGCCGGGTGCGGCCATGTAGCTGGTAGCTGTAAGCCGCCCAGTTGCGTTGCTGGCTTTTAAGCAGAGCTGCTGCTTTTTTGATGGATTCAATCTCGTGCACCACCGGGCTTAGCCATACATTTTGTGCCCACGCCGCTTCGATAGCGGGTTGGGTGGTGACAAAGAGGTCACCATATTGGCTCACCACAGCCTGCCCGGCCAGCTCCAGCTCTTTGGCCAGATCATCAGCAAAGCCGGGGGCCGCCAAATAGGCAGTGGCGGGGACGGGGGCGGGGTAAAACTCGGAATCAGGCGGGCACATGGGCCGGTTTTAGCTGGATTGACCGGCGAGTGCCAGCATTCTGCTTAATGTATTTGGGTGTTTTTAGGGCAGATCAGTGCATTTCCTCTTGGCGGGAATTGCTCTATATCTGGGGTATGGACAAGTTTTTCTTCATTCTGCTCGCTGTTTCCCTGCTGGCTGTGCTGGCGTCGCTGTTTACCGGCCTGTTTGCCATGGCGCGGGGGAAAGAGGCTGACGCTGCCCTGTCGCAAAAGATGATGCGCCTGCGGGTGATCCTGCAGGGGTTTGCGCTGGTCTGCTTTGTGTTGGCTTTATTGGCTGGCCGCTGATCATGGTGCGCTTAACCCGTATTACCACCAAAACCGGCGATGACGGCACCACCGCGCTGGGTGATGGAAGCCGGGTAGCCAAGCATTGCCCGCGCATTCATGCGCTGGGCGAGGTGGATGAGGCCAATGCTGCCATCGGCATGATCCGTTGTGATGTGACGGGCGTTGTCGATGATTATCTCGCCGCCATTCAGAATGACCTGTTCGATGTCGGGGCCGATTTATGTCTGCCCGGGGCGCAGGGCTTGCGGGTAACGCCAACGCATGTCACGCGGCTGGAGCAGCAGCAAGAGCAGCTCAATGCCACTCTTAAACCGTTGGACAGCTTTATTTTGCCAGCTGGCAGCCGGGCGGCCGCGCATCTGCATCTGGCGCGCACCATCGTGCGCCGGGCTGAGCGTGCGGTAACCGCGCTGGCCGCGATTGAGTCCATCAATCCGGCCGTGCTGCATTATATCAACCGCCTGTCGGACTTCCTGTTTGTGCTGGCACGGCATGAAAATGCCAAGACCGGCGGCGATGTGCTGTGGGTGCCGGGGCAGAATATACAGGCCTAAAGTGTCGGCTTAAGTGACGGTATAGTCGGCTCCGGAGGAACGGCTGGTGCGGTTTCTCTTCCAGAAAACTTGGAAAAAAGCTGGCTAAATGCAAAAGCCAGTCCTGATGGACGCTCTGTTTTATTGCGCATCGCCAAGAGTTTGTTTCGGGTTCGTTGTGCGTATATGTCTGATAAACGCGGATGAGCCACTGCATCCATGGCAGTTGTCTGCACATGCTGCGGCAGAGATGATTCTCGCTGTTCAGATGTTAGTGCCAACCGCCCCTCTGTCTCATACGATTCTAACTCACCTGGCGAGCGGCGATATCGTCTTTCCGAGCGGCGCAGGAGTTGGTTCATGGCCGCTTGTGCGTTTGGGTTATCGCACAGTAGATAGCCGCGTTCAAAATTCATTGAGGCGTTGAGCAGATCATACCGTTTGCTTTGTAACTCTGGGTTTTTGGTGCGGGAAAAGCGCTGTTCCAGCCGCTTTGTTGCGGACATAAGCGACTCATCAAAAAAATCGTTATGGTGGGCGCCACCATGGAAATTCTCGATCAGTTGAATATTGTGCTGTGCTTCGTGAGCTAATGATTTCAGGAAAATATCGCTATCAATGAGAGACGGGTCATATTCCATAGTTATAGCGCCGCTATAGGCCGAGAAACATGAACTGCGCCCAATGCCTGGGGCACAGAACGTTCTGACTTTGGTTTCTCTAAGCTCCGGGTAGGCTGCATACAGCTCTGGATGATCCAGCAGATCACTCATTTTAAAATTTTGTTTGCCCGGAACAGTTAGCGCGATCAGGGGCTTGAGCAACCCGGCCTTATGGTCGCTTAGCTCAGCCCGTAGCAAACCATCACCTTGGCCGAAACCAATCGGTTTATAGCTGCTGAATGTCTTTGCGTGGCGGCCAATAAACATTCACCTAATATAAACACTAGTATGTCCTAATTTCTACGCCTGAAAATGGTTAATATCCGGAATTGACTGAATTAATTAGTTAATTTACCTTTCCGGCAGTGGAGGAAATGCAATGAAGATCCTGGTCCCGGTTAAGCGCGTGGTCGATTATAACGTCAAAATCCGTGTCAAAACGGATGGAACGGGTGTTGAGACCGCCAACGTCAAAATGTCGATGAATCCGTTTGACGAAATTGCCGTTGAGGAAGCCGTTCGCCTGAAGGAAAAGGGTAAGGCAACTGAGGTGGTGGCGGTGTCCATCGGCCCCAAGGGCGCGGAAGAAACGTTGCGCACGGCGCTGGCCATTGGTGCGGATCGCGCTATTCATGTGCCGACCGATCTTGAAACCCAGCCGCTGGCCGTAGCCAAGGCGCTGGCCAAGATTGCGGATAAGGAACAGCCGCAGCTGATCATTCTGGGCAAGCAGGCGATTGACGATGATTGCAACCAGACCGGTCAGATGTTGGCCGCGCTGCTCGGTTGGGGTCAGGCGACGTTTGCCAGCCTTGTTGAGCTGGGCGAGGGCAGTGTGCAGGTCACCCGTGAAATTGACGGGGGCCTTGAAACACTGGAGCTCAAGCTGCCTGCCATTATTACCACGGACTTGCGCCTGAACGAGCCGCGCTATGCCAGCCTGCCCAACATTATGAAGGCCAAGAAAAAGCCGCTGGATGTGATGGAGGCCGCCGCACTGGGGGTTGATTTTACGCCGCGTCTGACCACCGTAAAAGTGGAAGAGCCGGCTGTGCGCAAGGCCGGTATCAAGGTTGCCAGTGTTGATGAGCTGGTTGCGAAACTCAAGCAGGAAGCCCGGGTGATCTGATCATGACCGTACTCGTTATTGCTGAACATGATAATGCCAGCCTCAAGCCGGCTACCCTGAACGCCGTCACCGCAGCTAAAGCGCTGGGTGATGTGCATGTGCTGGTCGCTGGTCATAATTGTCAGGCAGTCGCACAGGCGGCGGCTCAGGTTGATGGTGTGAAGGGTGTTTTGCACGCCGATGCACCCGGCTATCAGCATATGCTGGCTGAGAATGTAACCCCGCTGGTGGTCAATCTCGCCCGCAAATTCTCTCACATTCTGGCGCCTGCCACTACTGGCGGCAAAAACCTGCTGCCGCGTGTCGCTGCCCTGCTTGATGTGCAGCAGATCTCGGATATTACCGCCGTGATTGATGCAGATACCTTCAAGCGCCCGATTTATGCGGGTAATGCTATTGCCACCGTCAAATCGGCTGATCCCATCAAGGTCATCACCGTGCGCGGCACGGCATTTGGTGCAGCTGCTGCAACCGGCGGCAGTGTGCCGATTGAGCATGTCTCCCCGGCTGGTGATGGTGAGGCGGGCCTGTCCAAATTCATCAAGCAGGATGTGGCTAAGAGCGAACGCCCCGAGCTGACGGCTGCACGCATCATCGTTTCTGGTGGGCGCGGTGTGGGCAGTAAGGATAATTTTGCCGTGATCGAGAAGCTGGCCGATAAGCTGGGTGCGGCCGTTGGTGCCTCGCGCGCAGCGGTTGACGCAGGCTTTGCCCCCAATGACTGGCAGGTTGGCCAGACCGGCAAGATCGTGGCGCCCGAGCTGTATGTGGCTGTGGGTATTTCTGGTGCCATTCAGCACCTGGCCGGTATGAAGGACAGCAAGATCATCGTTGCCATCAACAAGGACCCGGACGCGCCAATCTTCCAAGTGGCGGATTATGGTCTGGTGGCTGACCTGTTTGCCGCTGTTCCAGAAATGGCAGACAAGGTTTAAGGCTCTTCCCGTTCGGCTGATTTGGGCGCAGACTGCATTTAAATCAGCCGGTCGGGCTGGCCGCTTGCGGGCCTGTCACGCGCTGGCGTTTTATGCGTGTGGGAGGCTGTGATGAGCAATAAAATATGGGCAATCGGGTCGATCGGGATTGATATGCTGGCGTTCGCCAGCAAGCTGCCTGCGCCGGGCGAGACCATGGCCGGGCATGATTTTATGACAGCGCCGGGCGGTAAGGGGCTCAATCAAGCCATTGCCTGCGCGCGGCTTGGCGCGCCAACGAGCATGATCGGCTGCGCCGGGGATGACAGCTTTGGTCAGCAGGTCACCACCTATATGAAAGAAGCCGGGGTAGATGTGGGCCGCGTGCGCAAAGTGCCCGGCATGTATACCGGCGTGGCCACCATCTGCGTGGCTGATGATGGCGCTAATGCTATTGTCGTTGTGCCCGGCGCCAATGGCTGCGTAAGCCCGGCGGATGTCACAGCGCTGCCCTATCAGGCCGGAGATTATCTGGTTGCCCAGTTTGAAGTACCGCTGGCCAGCACGTTGGCCGCCTTTCAGGCCGCCCGTAGTAGGGGCGCGCGCTGTTTGCTCAATCCATCCCCCATCATGGACGGCGCGGCTGATGTGATGGATGCAGCCGATATCATTGTGCTGAACGAGATTGAGCTGGCCCATTATGCGGGGCTGCCGGTTACCGCGCAGACAGCAGATGAACAGATTATTCACGCTGCCCGCCATTTGATCCGCCATGAAGGGCAAACGATTGTTGTCACGCTTGGGGCGCGTGGCGCACTGGCTGTAAACCGGCAGGAAGAGATCATTATTGCAGGGCGTAGCGTGAAGGCGATAGATACTGTCGGCGCGGGCGATACCTTTGCTGGCGGGCTGGTAGCCCGATTGTTGGCGGGCGATACCCTTCACCATGCCATGGAATTTGCTAATATCGCGGCATCGCTTTCGGTTCAGAAACAAGGAGCGGCACCCTCCATTCCGGTGCTGGCAGACGTACAAGCGCAAAAGGTGGCAGCATGACGATTCAGAAGATTGGTGTAATTGGCGCAGGGCAAATGGGGCGGGGGATTGCGCAAGTAGCCGCAACATCCGGCTGTCAGGTCGTGCTGCAGGACATCAAGGCCGAGGCGCTTGACGCCGCGCTTGCGCATATTGCTAGCGGCCTCGATAAAATGGTAGCCAAAGGCAAACTGACGGCCGAGGCCAAAGCCGAGGCGCTCTCCCGTTTGAGCAGCACCACGGACATGGCTGGTTTTGCCAGCTGCGATCTGGTGATTGAAGCCGCGACCGAAAACGAGCCGGTCAAGCTCTCCATCCTCAAGGCGTTGGTGCCGCACCTCAAGGCCGAGGCGCTGATCGCCAGTAATACCTCATCCATTTCCATAACCCGTCTGGCGGCAGCAACGGACCGGCCAGAACAGTTCATTGGCATGCATTTCATGAATCCGGTGCCAGTCATGCAGCTGGTCGAAGTCATTCGCGGCCATGCCACCAGTGAGGCTACCTTTACCGCCACCAAGAATCTGGCGGAGCGCATGGGTAAGATTGTGGCCGAAGCCGAGGATTTCCCCGGCTTTATCGTCAACCGCATCCTGCTGCCCATGATCAATGAGGCGGTCTATGCCCTGATGGAAGGCGTGGGTGATGTGCTCTCGATTGATAAGGGCATGAAGCTGGGCACCAATCAGCCCATGGGCCCGCTTGAGCTGGCCGACTTCATCGGGCTTGATACCTGTCTTGCCATTATGCGTGTGCTGCATAATGGTTTGGGTGACAGTAAATATCGCCCATGCCCATTGCTGGTGAAGTATGTGGAAGCGGGCTGGCTGGGCCGCAAAACCAAGCGCGGTTTTTATACCTATAGCGCGGACGGTAGCGCGGTGCCTTCCCGTTTATAGGCGGGCTTTAGCGATCAGACAGCGAATGTTTGAGTGGCTGGTGGCCATAGCGCACGCGCTTGCCTGCTGTTTCCGGCGTTTTGTTATTAAAACCGGCGCTGCCGCTTTCAGCCAGATGTGTATGGGTTTGCACAAGGCCAGACATCAGGGCGCCAAAGCGGTTCTTAGGGCTGCGCGGTGATGTAGGGTGCGTGCCTTTGGCCAGGGTCTGTCGCTTGATTTGGGGTTTGCCGTCGCGGTTCGCCTGCAAATAGCGTTCATCAAGTGTGCCAAGCCGGGTCATCAGATCGCGTGGGGATTTATTGAGTCTTTGGGTGGTGTCTTCAGCAAAGCCAGCCACTTCCATATAATTTTTGAGCGTGTGAGGGGTAATCGCTGGCTGAATAATAGTTGTGAGTAGGGAGGAGTCGCGTTCATATAAACGGGCGATTATGCACAAACCATTATGCGTTGATTGCGCAGCCTTATCATCACTCAGTCCAACGCATTGATCGGTAGCCTTGATAATCAGGCGGGTAACTTCAGCTCTGTCAGCTGCGCTGCAGGTATTATTGGCGCGGTCGTTTTTAACGGCAGGGAGGGCGGCTTCAATCAGCTCGTTCGGTTTGCCTTGCGCGATCAGCTCACGGGCGTGCGGAAGAAAGCTGGCGTAAATATTGGAAATTGGTGTCGCTTTCATATGATTTTCTCCCTGTAATGGGCAGATGGTATAAAAATCAGCATGGCCAAGTCAATTCAGCGCTATGGTTAATGGTATAATTAACCGTGATAATTGTAGCCAGCGCGCTCTTTACCTTTTGGGCGTCCGTGCGTAAAACTAGGCCAAATCAAGGAGCAGATCATGAGCAGCCGCAAGGAAGTTGAAGACGCCCCGCATATCGGCTCTGGCCGTGTTGGCCTGGTGGTTATGCGCGCGCAGCCGCTGCACCGGGGCCATGCCGCTCTGATCAATCTGATGCGCTCGGATTGTGACGTCAGCATTGTAGCGTTTGGCTCTACCCAGCTCAGCCGCGCGGTGCGCAACCCGTTTACGTTTGAACAGCGCGTGGACATGCTCAAAGCGGTGTTTGGCAATAGTGTGAAGCCCATTCCGCTGGTCGATATCGACAGCAACGTGAATACGGATGATTGGGTTGATTATGTGCTGGATAAAATCCGTAAGCTCAACCAGCCCATGCCGACTGATTACTATTCCGGCTCGCTGCAGGACGCCAAGTGGTACGTCAACCGCTTTGCCCAGCTGTGTGACCCGCTGACCGAGGTGGGCTTTGTCAAAACCCATCAGGGGGCCGAGGGGCGCCGTCTGCATATCATGGACCGCTCCATGTATCGCTTGCCGCCGGCCGAAGAGATCCGCTCGCTCATTGAGCGCCGCGATGATGAGTGGAAGCAGTATGTGCCCGCCCGTCTGGTCAATTTCATTGAGTGGAATTACCCGCCCGAGCTGCGCGTGGCGCAGATGGTGGCTGAGCTGCCGCATGCGGATGATGTGCCGGTTGGCACCCGTTGCAAGCAGGGTGGCGAGGTTTACCGCCTGCATGATGACGGCAAGTGGCGCGTGACTGCCTGAGGTTCCAGCATCTCCTGAGGATATTGTGGCAAAAAACAGCCCCGCCCCGTGGGCCAGCCAGATCACTGATGTAGTTCAGGTGCGCGTCACCCCCAAGGCTGCGCGGGAACGTATCGAGGCGCAGCCCCAGCCTGACGGCAGTTTGCTGCTCAAGGTTTATGTGACGGTTGTGCCGAAAGACGGGAAGGCCAATGTCGCCGTCCTGCGCCTGTTGGCCAAGGCGCTGTGTGTGGCACCGAGCCAGTTAGTGATTGAGCGTGGCCATACTGGCCGTGACAAGCTGATCCGGCTTACACAGGCAGCGCGTTAAGCGCTCATGCCGGGCGCGTTGCGCCGAGGGATGCGCGGTGCATCAGGTTGACTGTGCTGATTCAGGACAACTTCGCTGTTCTTTTCCATTAAAGCTTGCATGGTCTTGGCATCGACCTGACCAGAGGGTGTCAGGCCCATACTGGTCTGGAAGTGAATAATGGCCCGCTCGGTTTTATCACCAAACACGCCATCCACACCGTCATGCTTGCCGCCTGTCTTGCCCAGCATGTCACCCATGCCGATATTTTTGAGCATCTGCTGCAGATTGCGCACATCCTCGGGGTCGTTCTTGGCCCCTTTATGCAGCTTGCCCGGTTGCTGAATGGGAGCCTGTAGATCAGCCTTCTGAAATTGCGGTTCATCTTCTGAATTGCCGAGGTCATCAAGATTGGTGGCCATGCTAGCTGGCAGGCTGATCTCTGTACGCAAGGCCGATAGATCAGGTACGGGCGATGCTGTAACTTCTGCTGGTGCAGGCGCAGGCTCGCTCGCAGGCGTTATATCGGTGGGCGCGCTAGGTGGTGCGCTTTCCGTAGCAATGGGCTGCGGTGGTGGCGGCTGGGGTCTGTGGTTTACATAAAGCTGCGGATTTGCGTAATACATCGCCGCATCAGGCTGTGCCGGATTGGGGTGGGCGGTATATCTGTTGAGGTGCTGGGCCTGAGCGGCGCGCACGCTCCCGCCCGAGTCAAAAGTCACGCTAAAGCCGGGGCCCAGCCGCTTGCCCAGCTCCCGCCCGGCTGACTTGCCTAACTGGTTGAATGCTTTTTCTAAAATACCCATGCGGCCTCGTGTCTTGCCTAATCACGATAACAGGAAGCTGCAAATAAATGATAAATGTACAGATGGGCCCAATGAAAAAGGCCTGCATCTACGAGAGATACAGGCCTTTTTTATGGTAAAGAAATCTTACTTCGAGGCGCGGCGATGCGGCTCATCAAACCAGCCCGGGCCATAGCTGGTGCAGATTTCGGTATTGGCCGGAATGTCGCTGATGGCAACGAGCGAATGATAGATGGTGTCGCCATGCTCTTCCCAGCGCACTTCGGCTACCGGCTTATCGTCATGGTTACAGAAGCTGGTGATGCCGTAAATAACACAGCAGGCATCTTCAATATCCTTGATGTTCAGCTTCTTCTGCAGGGCCTTGGTGATCTTGCCCAGTACAAAGACGTAATCGCACAGCAGGGTCTTTTCGACGTTGGCGGAGTCTTTATCCTTCAGCGGCAGAGCCGGGCTCATCTCAATGATGGTGCCCTTCTTGATCTTCTTGGTGCAGAACAGGCCACGGCCTTTATGGCCGGTATCCTTGAGGTACAGGCCGTCCAGACGGGTCATCAGGATCGGCTTAACAGCCTTGGCGGCGGGCTTGCGCGGCGCCTTAGCAGGTGACTTGGCGGACGACTTAGAAGGCGACTTGGCTTTGGACTTTTTGGCAGCAGGCATGGAAAAACCCATAGTTGGTTGAACAATATGTGGAGTGTTTGTAGCTGATTCTCAGGAATTGACTAGTGGGATGAATGTAAATAGCTGCATTGTCTGGACGTTGTACCGATGACCCGTTAAGTTTGTCCGGTTTATTCAGGTTGGGGGAGTGATGGCAAAAGTACTGATTATCAAGCTCGGGGCCTTTGGTGACGTGATCCAGTCGGATGGCGCCATCCGTGACATTCGCGCCCATCATCCGCAGGATGAGATTGTGGTGATGACCACCCCTGCCTTTCGCAAGATTTTTGAGCGTTGCCCGCATATCAACCGTGTGCTGGTTGCCCCGCGCGCGCCGCGCTGGCGCCTGGATTTGATGTATAAACTGCGTCAGCAGCTGCGTGCTGAGCAGTTTGATATGGTCTATGATCTGCAGAATGCGGATCGCACCTGTTTCTACTACACTTGGTTTTTGTGCGGTACGCCGTGGAGCGGCATTGTGCGGGGCTGCAGCCATCGCTATGTGGTGGATAATCACCGCAAGGTGCCCTCACTCCAGCGCCATGCAGCGCAGCTGACCGCCGCTGGCGTTAAGGTTGTGCATACGCTAGAGCCGGACGTAAGTTGGCTGGCTGATGATGTCACGCCCATTCTGGCGGCTGAAAAGGTCAGTACGCCTTATATTGTGCTCATTACTGGCTGTTCCGCCCGTCATCCGCAAAAACGCTGGCCCTATTACAATCAGCTGGCCGAGAAGTTGATGGCGCAAGGGCTGGAAGTTGTCACCGTGCCCGGCCCGGATGAACTCGCTGATGCCAAAACCTTCCCCGGCAAAGTGCTGCAGGGGCCGCGCGGTTTTTATAACTGGTTTGAGCTTGCGGGCATTCTGAAACAAGCGCGTTTTGTGGTCGGCAATGACACTGGCCCCAGCCATCTGGCCGCGCATCTGGGCGTGCAGGGTTTGGCGTTGTTCGGCCCGCATGCCAGCGCGCTGAGTACCAGCATTGAGCGCGCCGCGTTCAAGGCACTGGAAGTACCGGAGCTGGCAAGTCTGAGCGTAGCGCAAGTACTGGATGAAGTGAACCGCCGCTTGGCTAGCGCGTGATTATGGGATGAAAATGAAAAAGGCCGGAGCTGATCCGGCCTTTTTTAATGACGTAAATATGCGGTTTAGGCGGCGGCCAGTTCGCGCGCCTGAGAGAGGTGCTCCAGCATAGCGTCGATCGCCACGGCAACCTCATCGGTCTGCACCGTCAGCAGATTGCGGTCGGTCACAACCGGGTTCTGCGAGATCTGGGCGCCGGTGGCGGCCAGTGCGGGGTCGGTCGCATCACCCGCGAGGTGGCGGCCCGAAACCTTACCCGGCATCGACAGCAGCGATACGGCTTCGTTAATGGCAACCAGCGGCTTGTCAGCGTCGAGGAAGTGGCCAACCATGCGCTTGGTGTGCGGGTTACCGGCCAGCTTGGCAATGCCGCGCTCGCCGCCCACCAGAACCATCATGTCAAAGTCAGAGCCCAGCGCGTCACCAATATGCTGGTCAACCGGGAAGTAGTGGCCCCAGCCGTTGCCCAGCCAGCCATTGGCGACCGACTTTTCCGGCGAGACGGTGGTGATCTTGGCGCCGGTCTTGAGCAGGGCGCGTTGTGCTTCG
>Ga0255215_1000405_pt1 | contig 11755 bp, 9 predicted proteins | sample Miss_Law_RepC_8d_FD_183033 | JGI IMG/M metagenome (GOLD analysis project Ga0255215, IMG submission 183033) | Freshwater microbial communities from Mississippi River, Louisiana, United States - Miss_Law_RepC_8d | ecosystem: Environmental > Aquatic > Freshwater > River | place: USA: Louisiana... | reverse complement strand
GTTCTGCTTGCCGTATTTCTCGGTCTTACCGGCGTGGTACTTGACCGTGCGTTTCGCAGCAGTGTCGAGGCCGGTGTCGCCGAACAGTTGCAGGTGCAGCTTTATGTGTTGCTCGCGGCAGTGGAAGAGGACGCGGGGGAGTTCTATTTCCTGGAAGATCTGCGTGAGCCACGCTTCACGCAGCTCAATTCAGGTCTGTATGCCCTGGTCAATACTCCACAGCAGGAGGAACTGCTGCGCAGCCCCTCGGCACTGGAACGCGATTTCGATGGACTCTTCGCGCGCTGGTCCGCACTCGGGCGGGGTGACACCTATTTTTCGCGGGAAGTGGCCGCCGACGGCGAAGAGTATTTCATCGCGGCTTACGGCGTGGTGTGGGAGAACGGCCAGGACCAGTACGATTTCGTCGTGCTGGAGTCCACCGGCACCTATCTGGCTGAGGTCAACAACTTCCGCGCCAGCCTGTGGTCCTGGCTGGGCGGTGTTGCCATTCTGCTGTTGGTGCTGCAGGTGCTGCTGCTGCACTGGGGTCTGTCGCCGCTGCGCCGTCTGGCTCAGGATCTCCAGCGGATCGAGTCCGGCGCCAGCGAGCAACTCGAAGGGGCCTACCCGCGCGAACTCAGTCCTGTCACCGCGAATCTGAACCTCTTGATCAAGACCGAGCGCAAGCAGCAGGCGCGTTATCGCGAGACGCTCGGTGATCTGGCTCACAGCTTGAAGACGCCGCTGGCGGTGATCGCAGGGGTGATGCATGGCCTGGGTGACTCGCGCAACACAGCGCAGGCGACGGTCAGTGCTGAACAGCGTCACACCGTCGACGAGCAGCTGGAACGAATGAACCAGATCGTGGGCTACCAGCTGCAGCGTGCCGTCAAGTCCACCGGCAGCACGACGCTGTCGCGCCGCATCAATGTGCAGGAAACGACTGCTCGTGTCCTGCGCGCTCTGGAGAAGGTTTATGCGCAGCAGCCACGCGAGATCGTCTGTGATATCGATCCGGCCATCGCGTTTCTGGGCGACGAGCGCGATCTTATGGAAATGCTCGGCAATCTGCTCGACAACGCCTTCAAGTATGGCCGGCAGTGGCTGTCGATCAGCGCGCGGGTGAGTCTCGCGCCGGCACGGCAACTCAGCCTGGTGGTGGAAGACGATGGTCCGGGAATCCCCGCGCAGCAGCAGGAATTCGTCCTGCAGCGCGGCGCGCGGCTGGACACGCTGGCTCCGGGGCAGGGCATCGGTCTCGCAGTGGTGACGGATATCGTGGGCAGTTACGGCGGGCAGATCGACGTGGGCACGGGCAGTCGCGGCGGGGCACGCATCCAGCTGGTCTTCGGCAACTTCCAGCTCAACGCCGCGGAGCAGCCCTCAAGCTGAGACTCCCCACACTCGTCAGAACAACAGCGCCGCCAGGCAGCTGCACAGAGTCATCACGAAGAGGAACCACTTGATCGTGCTCTGCTGTGCCCGCACGGCAAATCTCACACTCATCCACGCGCCGAGCATGGTGCCCACCGCAAGAATCAGACCTGGCACCCAACGGATCATGTCGAAGTAGATGAACACGCCCAGTGCGATCAGCGTCGACCCCAGCGAGCACACCATCTTGAGGGCATTGGCCCGCACCAGATCGTAACGCAGTCCACCGGCCAGCGCCGCCAGCAGGATGAACCCGACCCCTGCCTGCACGAAGCCACTATACATGCCGGCGAAGAGCAGCATCCACCAAGCCCCGCGATTGTCACGCACATCCACCACCGGGGTGCCAGGCTGCGGCGCGATGAAGGAGGGTTTCACCAGAATGACCACCGACATGCTGAGAATGGTCATCAGCAGGATCGGCTTGAGGGCAGCGACCGGCATGATGGCCGCTGCGAAGGATCCCACCACGCCCCCCATGAGTGTCGGCACCAGGATCGGCAGAATCGCCGCTTCGTCGAGACGATCGTGATGGCGGAAGCCACGGATGCCGACTACGCACTGCAGCGCCACCGCTACGCGATTGGTGCCGTTGGCCACATCGGCGGGCAGTCCGAGCAGCATCAGCAGAGGCAGCGTGAGGTTGGACCCGCCTCCCGCCACGGTATTGATGCCGCCTGCCAATACCCCGACGAGCGCGAGCACGGCCAGCAAGGTGATGTCATAGTCCATGGGGGAAGAGGGTCCGTGAAAGTCTGAATGCGCGTGCAAGGCGTCGCAGTGTAGCAAAGCGCATGCGGCCGATCTGCAAAACTTCCGATTGCGTCTCATACTTGCAGCAGCACTGCGCGCCATGTGCCAGGGCGTACCGGCGGTGCGAGCTGGCCGGTACTGGGTGTATCCGCATTGGTTCGAGGCCTGTTCCGGTGTCGCAACGGCGTCCGCCAGTCATGATGAACATGAATGAAATCAAAGGGTTTACAGCCATGGAATGGATGACTGTCGACGCGGTCATCGACCTTCTGCCTGCCCTGGGGCGGCGGTTTCTGCAGGATGCCGTGTCGTGCATGAGCACCACCAGCCAGCCCAAGGCGCTGCAGGCCAGCCGCCACTTCGCCCGTCGCGAGGCGATCAGGCGCGGCTCAGGGCTCAGCGTCTGGGCGAGCGCCAGGTCCGTTGAGAACGCGTGGGTCGGGCCAGGCAGCAGGAAAGATGACGGGTTGGATTGCTCATGATGCGCGCACGACAGGGGGGCATGACCTTGATCGAGATCCTGGTATCCCTGCTGATTCTCGCCATCGGCATGCTGGGCATGGCGGGGCTGCAGACGGTGGGCCTGCGCAGCACCCAGAGTGCCTATCAGCGCACCCAGGCCGCCATCCTGGGCCATGACATCGTTGAGCGGTTGCGAGCGAATCGGCAGGGCGTCGAGCGTGGCGGGTATGACCATGCTGTCGGTTCCGTGACAGCTTCCTGCAACAGCCTCTCCGGCTGCACCCCGGCGCAGATGGCCGCCAATGATGTGGCGCAATGGAAGCAGGCGCTGGCCGCCGCGCTGCCCGAAGGTGAGGGCACCGTGTGCCATGATTCAAGTCCTGACGATGGCACGCCGGCCGCCCCGGCCTGCGATGGTGGTGGTGACCTGTTCGCCATCAAGATCTGGTGGGATTCCGATCGCGATGGCACTGCCGAAAACCTTTTCACCATGAGTTCCCAACCATGACTCTGTCGATTGTGATCACCCGTTCTGCACGCGCCGGGTGCCAACCTGTGAGCGCCTGCGCGCGTGGCTTCAGCATGATTGAACTGTTGATCGCCATGGTCATGGGCCTGAGTCTCGCGGCTGGCGTCATGCAGGTGTATGTCGGCAATTCCCAGACAGAGCGGGATCAGCAGGCGCGTGCGCGAATGCAGGAGAATGGCCGCTACGCCATCCACTTCCTGGCGCGTGAGCTGCGCATGGCCGGGTATCTGGGTTGTCTCGCCAGCCTCGAGCAGAGCGACATCCACAACATGCTGGGCGCGCCGCCGCCCTCGTTCCAGCCCGATGCCGGCCTGCAGGGATGGGAGGCCGTGGATACCGGCCCAGGTGACATCGCGCCCGGCAGCAACAATGTCGCGGTCGTGGTGACGACGGCTGGAGGCTGGGCCACCTCGGGCGGCAACGTCATGGACGCCACCAGCGCAGTGCCGGATTCTGACATTGTGCGGGTCTGGAGTGCGTCCGGCACCGGCGCCACGATCAACTCGATTTCCGCCGGTGGCGCCATGACCGTGGTGAACTCCGGGATTGTCGACATCGAGGATGGCGACATCCTGCTGCTCAGCGACTGCGAGCGGGCCGACTGGGTGCAGGCCTGCAGCGTCCAGGAAATCGGCGGCGGTGCCAGCATCAACTCCCTGCTCTCGTCCGGCTGTGTGCCCGGCAATGTCACCTCGCAGCCACTGGGCACCGGTGCAGGCGGCGAGCTGGTCAAGCTGCAGGGCACGATGTTCTATGTGGGCAAGCGGGGCAATGTGGCCACCAATCCGCCGGCCCTGTTCCAGCGCGAGCTGAGCCGGATGGCCGTCGCGGGTCCGCCGCAGGAATTGGTCGAGGGTATCCAGAGCCTGCAGGTTCTCTACGGCATCAATGCCGACAACGACAACAAGAAGAGCGTTGATGCCTACGTTACGGCTGACGAAGTGGGCGACTGGTCGCGGGTCATCAGCGTGCGCATCAGCGTCCTGGTGCAGTCTATCGAGGACGGCCTGATGCCAGCTCCGCAGGCCTACGTCTTCAACGGCGTGAGCTATGACGGCGAGGCGGGCAACGGGGCCCGTCCGGACGATCATCGCCTGCGTCGCGTCTTCACCAGCACCATCACACTGCGCAATCGCGCCGTGGGGAGTTGAGGCCGATGTCCCGACTGCCGCATCCGGCTCCCCTGAAGTCTCTGTCAGTGCCCGCGCGGCAGCGCGGTGCCATGCTGATCTTCTGTCTGATATTCCTGCTCGTGCTCACCATGATGGGCGTCGCGAACATGGAGTCGGCGGTGCTGGAGGAGCGCATGGCCGGCAATCTGCAGGATCAGAACGCTGCCTTCGAGGCAGCGGAAATCGCGCTGCAGGCAGCAGAGCACTGGCTGTTGCAGCAGCGCGACCTGCCACAGACCAGCGCGGACGGCAACGGTATGGTGTGGGAGCGTGATGCGGCGGACCCGGATGACACCGACTCGCTGCACTGGTGGCAGGATGCCAGCAGGGACGACAGCCAGTGGTGGGAAGCCAATGCCATCGAGGTCGCCGGCGTTGAAGGCCTGGCCGCCGCGCCGCGCTACATCATCGAAGAGTGGTCGCAGATCACTACCGGGCAATCGATTGCCATCGGCACCGGACAGCAGTCCCGTGTACGAGTCTTTCATCGCGTGACGGCCCGTGGCTCCGGGGCAGGCGACACCGCCGTCGTGCAATTGCAGTCGACCTTCGTCAAATCCTACGAATAGCGTGCAGAGGTGAACGTGGACATCGGTGAAATCGGCAGGGTGGTGGGCTGGTGGCTGCTGTTACTGCTCGGTCTCGCCTTGCCCTCAGGGCTGCAAGGCGCCTCGCTGAGCGTCTCCAACGCGCCGCTGTTTCTCGGAGCAAGTGTCGACCCGAAAGTGTTCTTCATGGTCGACAACTCCGCATGCTTGCACTGGAAGACTGTCTCCAGCACCGGCACCCGCACAGGGCGCCGCTCCTGCCCCTGCTCTCATGGCAGCATTACTGCCGCGCGCAGCACATTCCCGCCCGGCACCGCCGGGTATGGCATCACACGCAATCTGACCGGCTTCGCCTATCCTGTCGCCATCGATGACCACGGCTTCACCGACCCGCGCCCGGCAGGGCCGATCACCTCCACCATGCCCGGCGTGGATGTCGATCAGCACGGGCGCGCGGCGGGCGAGACCCAGCAGAACATCGCCACCTGGCACCCGTCCTTGCGCCGCGGCCTGGAGCGTGTCGGGCGTCACGACGACCATGGCGGCGGGCCCGAGACGCTGCTGGCGGTGAATGGCCACCGGGGTAATCCCTTCGGCGCAGATCCGCAGAAGATCGACAATCTCTTGCCAGCCGCCTGCGAGCGCAAGGGTGTGTTCTTGGTCGCTCCGTCACCCCAGGAAGTGGTCGACTCGATTCAGGATACTCTGGCCAATATTCCCCACCGCGTCGGCTCCTCTGCCTCGTTGGCTGCCAACTCCGACACGCTGAATGCGGGCAGCTATCTCTATCAGGCGCGCTTCGACGGGGCTGACTTCAGTGGTCAGCTGCTGGCCTTTCTGATCCATGCGGATGGCAGTGTTGACCGGGTGCCCGCCTGGAATGCGGCCGATGCGCTGGACAGCCAGAACTTTAACACTGGTCGCGAGATCATCACCTTCAATCCGCTGGCCGACGTGATTCCTGGCGGCACACCGGAGGGGCAGGGGGTGGCCTTCCGCTGGCCGGGCAGCTACCAGTCACCCAATGCCCTGACCGATCTGTCGTCGGCACAGATCACCCGGCTGCTGACCAACGCCCCGCATCCGACGGCCACGGCCATCGCGGCGCAGATCACTGCCAATCAGAATTATGGCCAGGCTATCACCGACTATCTGCGCGGCCAGACCAGCAACGAGGGCATCGGCTACGAGTTCCGCACGCGCAGCAGCGTATTGGGCGACATCGTCAATTCGGATCCGCGCTACGTCGGTCCGCCCGCGTTTCGCTACCCGGAGAGTGTGGCGCCCAAGTCCTATGCAGCGTTCCGCACCGCCAATGCCAATCGGGATGCCCTCGTGTATGTCGGGGCCAACGACGGCATGCTGCACGGCTTCGACGAGACGACCGGCGAGGAACGTATCGCCTATGTGCCGCATGCCGTGTTCCGCAATCTGCCTCTGCTGGCACGTCAGGACTACACCCACCACGACTACGTGGATTCCGGCCCGAACATCGTCGACGCCTATCTGGCCACCAAGGACGATCCGTCCAGCGGCACCGAGGGCCTCTGGCGCACTGTGCTGGTGGGTGGCCTCGGCGGCGGCGGACAGGCCGTGTACGCACTGGATGTCACCAGCCCCGCGGCCTTCGACGAGGCCAATGCGGCGGATCTGGTGCTGTGGGAATTCGACGACACCGACGACGTCGACCTGGGCTTTACCTATGGCAAGCCGCAGATCGCGAAGATGGCCCATGGCCGCTGGGCGGCCGTGTTCGGCAACGGCTACCACAACACGCAGGACGACGGCAATGCCAGCAGCACCGGGCACGCCGTGCTGTACGTGGTTGACCTGGAGACCGGCGCCCTGATTCGCAAACTCAACACCAACTCCGGTACGGCCGCGACCCCCAATGGCCTGGCCACCCCGACGCTGGTGGATTGCAACGGCGATCTGGTGGTGGACCTGATCTATGCCGGCGACCTGCTGGGCAATGTGTGGAAGTTCGATGTCACCCATGCCAATCCGGCGCAGTGGGACAGTGATTACAAGTCCGCTGCCACTCCCCGCCCGCTGTTCACCGCCGAGGCTGATCAGCCCATCACCACGCAGGTGCAGGTCACTTTCCATCCCGATGGTCTGGATGGCTTCATGCTGTTCTTTGGCACCGGCAATTTTCGGGAGGCCACGGACAAGCAGCTACCGGGCCAGACAACACAGGCCTTCTATGGCATCTGGGACAAGAATCTTGCCGCGCTGACCGCGTTCGACAGCTCGGATCTGGTGCTGCAGACCATCGACAACCAGTATGTCGAGCCATTCGATACCGATGACGATGGCACCCATGACATCCGCTTCACGCTGCGCGAGTTGTCCGACAAGGATCTGGATTTCGCTTCGGAGATGGGCTGGAAGCTCAACCTGATGCCGGTGCGTGTGGAGGGCGTGGCCAATCCCGGCAACTTCGGCGAGCGTCAGCTCAGCAATGCTGTGGTGCGCGATGGTCGGGTGATCTTCACAACCCTGATTCCGTCTCGGTCGCCCTGCGCTTTCGAGGGCTGCAGCTTCGTGATGCAGGTGAATTACCGAGATGGCGGGGCGCTTGGCGTGCCGGCCTTCGACCTGAATGGCGACGGGGTCTTTGGTGTAGTCGACACCGATGCTTCCGGTCGTGTGTCCAATGTCGGCACAGTACCCACGCTCAGTATTCTCTCGGATGCCGACCGTGACGTGGCCTTTGGCAGTGGCGGTCATGGCGATGTCGAAGTCTATGAATTGAACACCGGGACGACGGCTACCGGCAGGCAGTCGTGGCGGCAACTGGATTGACGAGAGTCTTGCCAGAGTCACCCGATCATGCAACGCACGGGCCTGTCGAATCGACCTCGGTATGGTGGTCAGGGTCACGCTCGACACCTGCGGAACTCTGCTGCGCAGCGAGCTTATCGGCCCGCATGACATGCTCATGCCATGGCTGCAGCTCTGAGACCTTCACTGTGCATTTGTTGCCCGGGCGCGCATGCCGTGCCGCCCGCAGGAGCCAGAATTGATCACAGCTCGCTACGGCGCTGAGCGCGCTTTCACCTTGATAGAACTGATGATCGTGGTTGCCCTGCTTGGTGTGCTGGCCTCGATTGCGCTGCCCGCGTACCAGCAGAGTCTGCGAGCAGGTGCCCGCTCCGAGGCCCAGAGTCTGCTGCTGCAGGTGGCGGCAAATCAGGAACGATTCTATTCAGACAACAACACTTATTCCGCCACTGCCGACCCGCTGGCCAGCCCGGCAGGGACGACGCTGACGTCCCAGAACGGCCTCTATCAGGTGGCGGTGGCTGCCTGCAGTGGCGGCACGATCGGCAACTGCTTCATCGCGACGGCCACCCCGCAGGGCAATCAGACCTCCGACGCCTGCAGCACGCTGACCATCAGCAATACCGGACTGCGTGGCGCCACCGGGGACAGCGTCGAGAACTGCTGGCGCTGAGTGCCGTCACGGACAGGCGAGGGGATTGCCCGCGCTGTCCTCGTGGATGTCATCCCCGTCGCTATCCTGCGAGACGCGCCCGCGGCCCGTGGCATTCACCACGATCTGTCGGGCGAAGCGGACATCCCGGGACGCCGGACACCAGGTAAAGTTTCCGCTCTGATGGCGCATGAAACCGCTGGCGTCGATCTGCAGGTACGGGCGACTCTGGAACGCCCGCCACTGCAGCGTTTCGCCCGAGGGCAGCGGCCCGTGAACGCGGATCACGATGTCGTCCTGATTCACGCGCCTGTCTGCGTTGCGGTCGCTGAACACCATGCTGCCCTGGCTCCAGCTTCCACCACAGCCGAGGTGATCGCGCGTCGGACACAGGCTCACCCATTGCTGTCGTGCGGTTGCCGTGCTGCGCGCGAGGGCTATCTGTGCTGCAAGGCTGCGAGTGATCTGGCGCGCCCGCATGGCTTGCGTCCAGTCACTCATATCCGCCAGCCCTGTACTCAGCAGCACGCCCAGCAAGCCCAGTGTCAGCAGGATTTCCAGCAGCGTCATCCCGGTAGTGCGGCCCATCTGCTTCACCTCCCTGTGATAGAGTTGCCTGCCTTCAGCATAGTGCCGAAGACGCGAATGCGCTTGTGGGAGCAGCGGCCGAGTGAGCAGTGATTTTCAGATAGTAGGGGGTGGGGTGATCGGGCTGTTGACTGCGCGGGAACTGGCGCTGGCCGGCGCGACAGTCACTGTCATCGAGCGCACGACATGCTGCGGCGAAGCCTCCTGGGCCGGCGGAGGCATCGTCTCCCCTCTCTATCCGTGGCGCTACGGACGCGCTGTGACTGCGCTGGCTTCCCAGGCCCAGGCCCTTTACCCCGGGCTGTGCGCGCAACTGCTGGACGAGACTGGCATCGACCCGGAACATGAGGTCACAGGACTGCTGATGCTGGACGCCGAGGATGCGCCTGAGGCACTGCGCTGGGCGCAAGCTCTGCGCATGCCCATCGATCAGCTGCAGGGCCCCGCACTGTACCGACGGGAAAACGGGATTGCCAGGGGCTTTCGCCATGCGCTGTGGATGAGCGGTATCGCCAATGTCCGCAATCCGCGTCTGGGGCAGGCACTGACAGCAAGTTTGCGGCGCCATCCTCGTGTGACGCTGCTGGAACATACCCGGGTGCTGGGTATGGACTGGGTGACTGACAAGGGTGTGCGAACGCTGCGCTCCCTCCAGCTGGAGCAGGCGGGTGTGTCGCGCAGCCTGTCTGCGTCTCAGGTGATTGTGGCAGCCGGCGCCTGGTCCGGCCGGCTGCTGGAACAGGCGCAAGTCAGCGTGCCAGTGGCTCCGGTCAAGGGGCAGATGCTGCTCTACCACGCGCCTCGGCGCCTGCTGAACAGCATCGTCCTGCATGCCGGCCGTTACCTGATTCCCCGGCGGGATTGCCACATTCTGGTGGGGAGCACTTTGGAGTACACGCAGTTCGACAAGACCACGACGGTGCAGGCACTGGAAAGTCTGCGAGCATCGGCGATCGCCATGCTGCCGGCACTGGAAGAGTTGCCCGTCAAACAGCACTGGGCCGGTCTGCGTCCTGGGTCGCCGGAGGGCATTCCGCGCATCGGCAGTCTGCCGTGCTGGCGCAATCTGCATGTGAATGCCGGCCATTACCGCAATGGACTGGTTCTGGCGCCAGCCTCGGCCAGAGTATTGGCGGACTGCCTGCTGGGACGAACTCCGTTGATCGACCCAGCGCCTTATGCGCCCGCCCTCACGGTGTCATGAATCCTGTCCCGGTGTCGTGAGTCAGTAGCGCAGCGAACGCAATCTCATGCCTTCGCCGCGGGTTTTGGTGCCCGCTCGCCACAGCATCTGCAGCGTCAGTTCTGGAATGTCTTCACGCCGCTCAGGCAGGCTTGGCGCTGAGCAGGGGCGCATCAGTCGTGATTACAGTCTGCGCGCACACTGGTCGGACCGAATTGCTGAATTGCTCGTCGCCGTTTCACTTGCGTGGGCGTGACAGGTCCGCCGCCGCAATCAGTGACATCCTGCCCAGAGCAAGATCCAGTCTTTTTGCGGATGTCGGGTTCGTCGTCAATCATCAGTACACTGCTGGTCATTGCGGTTGTGCAGCCTTGCTGCCGGCAGGCCAGCGGCAGCAATGATCACCCCATGCAGAAGTGCCAGTCCGCCCTCGACAGTACTGGAGACATGACCGAACACGCCAAGCGCGCAAATGTCGGCCATGAACAGCACAATGAACGCAGGCGTGAGCCGATAGAAGTGGCAGATCTGCAGAATCCGGCTGTGCGGGTTCGAGGACGCGTGTGTGTCCTCGGGACGCCTTGCACAGGCACTGGCGATCGAGTGCGGCAATTTGCGTTTTACTAATGGGAAGGGTTTGCGGACAATATCGCTCCTGTCTGCCACTCGCCATGGTCGCGCCGGCGACTTATGAATGCAGCAACTTCACTCATGGGATGTGTATGCCAGAGCAGTTAACGGTCGTGATGGCGCAGCTCAATCTGCTGGTCGGAGATGTTCAGGGCAATACGGACTTGCTGCTCGAGCAGGCGCGTCGGGCCCGCGACGAGCACGGCGCCGACATCATCGTGTTTCCCGAGTTGACACTCACGGGCTACCCCCCGGAAGACCTGCTCCTGCGCCCCAGTCTGCAGATTCGCACCCGCCGCGCTCTGCAGCGGATACTCGATGCCGATCTCGACCTCTACATGATTGTGGGACACCCGCTGCATCGTGAGGGAGGGCTCTACAACGCGCTCTCCATCATCAAGGGCCGCGAAGTGCTTGCCCAGTACTGCAAGCAGTGTCTGCCCAATTACCAGGTCTTCGACGAACGTCGCTATTTCACGCCAGGTGCCGGTCCCTGCGTGCTCGACATCAACAGCGTGAGGGTGGGCTTCACGATCTGCGAGGACATGTGGGAAGACGCCCCCACGCGGCAGGTGGCTGCTGCCGGTGCCGAGTTGCTCATCAACATCAACGCGTCGCCTTTCCACCGCGACAAGCAGCATGAGCGTGAGGCCCTGCTCGCCGAACGCGCCCGCAGTGCAGGCATGCCCATCATCTACGTCAATCTCGTGGGCGGGCAGGACGAACTCGTGTTCGATGGCAGTTCCATGGCCGTGGCTGCCACGGGGGAGGTGCAGGTGCGTGCGCCGTCCTTCGCGCCCGGGCTGTTTCCCGTGCACTTGCAGCGCAGCGCCAACAGCCTCGTCATCGACACCAATGCACAGTCTCTGGCCCGTACAGACACCACCGAAGAAGCCCTCTACAAGGCACTGGTTCTCGGGGTGCGTGACTACGTCGGCAAGAACCGCTTCAAGGGCGTCGTGCTCGGACTCTCCGGTGGCATCGATTCTGCACTGACTCTCGCTGTTGCCGTCGACGCCCTGGGCAGCGACAAGG
>Ga0255215_1000388_pt1 | contig 12073 bp, 10 predicted proteins | sample Miss_Law_RepC_8d_FD_183033 | JGI IMG/M metagenome (GOLD analysis project Ga0255215, IMG submission 183033) | Freshwater microbial communities from Mississippi River, Louisiana, United States - Miss_Law_RepC_8d | ecosystem: Environmental > Aquatic > Freshwater > River | place: USA: Louisiana... | reverse complement strand
CTCGCGATGAAAGGGACCGCGTGATGGAAATCCGCCCCGCCGAAATCTCCGCCATCCTCAAGCAGCAGATCGACAAGTTCGACGGCGCGGCCGACGTGGCCGAGGTCGGCCAGGTCATCTCCGTCGGCGACGGCATCGCCCGCGTCTACGGCCTCGACAAGGTCCAGGCCGGCGAGATGGTGTCCTTCGCCAACGGCCTGAAGGGCATGGCCCTCAACCTCGAGACCGACAATGTCGGCGTCGTCATCTTCGGCGACGACCGCGACATCAAGGAAGGCGACACGGTCAAGCGCACCGGCGCGATCGTCAGCACGAAGGTGGGCAAGGGCCTTCTCGGCCGCGTGGTCGACGGCCTCGGCAACCCGATCGACGGCAAGGGCCCGCTGGTCGACGTCGTCGACGCCCGCGTCGAGGTGAAGGCGCCGGGCATCATCGCCCGCAAGTCGGTGCACGAGCCGATGCAGACCGGCCTCAAGGCGATCGACGCGCTCGTGCCCGTCGGCCGCGGCCAGCGCGAGCTGATCATCGGCGACCGCCAGACCGGCAAGACGGCCGTCGCGATCGACGCCTTCCTCAACCAGAAGGGCGTCAACTCGGGCAGCGACGAGTCGAAGAAGCTCTATTGCATCTACGTCTGCGTCGGGCAGAAGCGCTCCACCGTGGCGCGCATCGTCAAGACGCTGGAGGACTACGGCGCGCTCGAGTACTCGATCATCGTCGCCGCCACCGCCTCCGATCCCGCGCCGCTCCAGTTCCTCGCGCCCTACACGGGCTGCGCGATGGGCGAGTACTTCCGCGACAACGGCATGCATGCCGTGATCGTGTACGACGACCTGTCGAAGCAGGCCGTCGCCTACCGCCAGATGTCGCTGCTGCTGCGCCGCCCGCCGGGCCGCGAGGCGTTCCCCGGCGACGTGTTCTACCTGCACAGCCGCCTGCTCGAGCGCGCGGCCAAGATGTCGGACGCCATGAAGGCGGGCTCGCTGACCGCGCTGCCGGTCATCGAGACCCAGGCCGGCGACGTCTCGGCCTACATCCCGACCAACGTGATCTCGATCACGGACGGCCAGATCTTCCTCGAGACCGAGCTGTTCTACAAAGGCATCCGCCCGGCCATCAATGTCGGCCTCTCGGTCAGCCGCGTCGGCTCCGCCGCGCAGATCAAGGCGATGAAGCAGGTCGCCGGCCGCATCAAGCTCGAGCTCGCGCAGTACCGCGAGATGGCCGCCTTCTCGCAGTTCGCCTCGGACCTCGACGCCGCGACGCAGAAGCTGCTCGCCCGCGGCGCGCGCCTGACCGAGCTGCTCAAGCAGCCGCAGTACTCGCCGATGCCGGTCGAGGAGCAGGTCGTGTCTATCTTCGCCGGCACGCGCGGCTACCTCGACGGGCTCCAGGTCGCGCAGGTCGGCCGCTTCGAGAAGGCGCTGCTCTCCGAGATCAAGGGCAAGCACGCCGCCGTGCTCGACGCGATCCGCACGGAGCGCGAGATCTCCAAGGCCACCGAGGGCAAGCTCACGGAGATCCTCGACGGCTTCGTGAAGTCCTTCGCCTGAACCGTCCGACGCGCTTGAACGGGGCTTTCGGCCGATGCCGTCTCTGAAGCAGTACCGCACGCGGATCGCGTCGGTTAAATCGACGCAGAAGATCACCTCGGCGATGAAGATGGTCGCCGCGGCGAAGCTGCGCCGCGCGCAGGAGAAGGCGGAGGCGGCCCGCCCCTACGCCGAGCGGATGAGCCGCATGCTGGGCTCGCTCGCGGGCTCGCTGTCCGGTGGCGCGGGCGCGCCGGCGCTGCTCGCGGGCACCGGTCGCTCGGAGGTCCACCTCGTCGTGGTGGCGACCTCGGATCGCGGCCTGTGCGGCGCGTTCAACTCCTCGATCGTGCGCGGCGCGCGCAGCCACGTGCGCCAGCTCCTCTCCGAGGGCAAGCAGGTCCGCATCTTCTGCGTCGGCCGCAAGGGCCGCGACCAGCTGCGCCGCGACTTCGCCAAGCTGATCGTCGGCTCGATGGAGGATGTCGGCCGCCGCTCGCTGTCCTTCGCCGACGCGCAGCGCATCACCGACCGCATCCTGCAGATGTTCGCGGCCGGCGAGTTCGACGTCTGCTCGCTCTTCTACGCGCGCTTCAGGTCCGCGATCACCCAGATCGTGACCCGCCAGCAGCTGATCCCGTTCGCCATCGAGGGCGGCGCCGGACCGGCCGCGTCGGCCGGCGGCGCGGTCTACGAATACGAGCCCGACGAGGAGCAGATCCTGGCGGAGCTGCTGCCGCGCAACCTGTCGGTCCAGGTCTTCCGCGCGCTGCTCGAGAACAACGCCTCCGAGCAGGGCGCGCGCATGACCGCGATGGACAACGCCACGCGCAACGCGGGCGACATGATCAAGCGTCTCACCCTCAGCTACAACCGCCAGCGCCAGGCCTCGATCACCAAGGAGCTGATCGAGATCATCTCCGGCGCCGAAGCGGTCTAACCGGACACCCGCAGGAGCAGGACCATGGCAAACAACAATGTCGGCCGCATCACGCAGGTCATGGGCGCGGTCGTCGACGTGCAGTTCGACGGCGAGCTGCCCAACATCCTGAACGCGCTGCACGTCCAGAACCAGGGCAAGACCCTGGTCCTCGAGGTCGCGCAGCATCTCGGCGAGCAGTCCTGCCGCACCATCGCGATGGACTCGACCGAGGGCCTCGTGCGCGGCCAGGAGGCCGTCGACACCGGCGCCCCGATCTCGATGCCGGTCGGTCCCGAGACGCTCGGCCGCATCGTCAACGTCATCGGCGAGGCGATCGACGAGCGCGGCCCGGTCAACGCGAAGAAGTCCTCGCCCATCCACCGCTCCGCGCCCGAGTTCGTCGACCAGTCGACCGAGGCGCAGATCCTCGTCACGGGCATCAAGGTCATCGACCTGCTCGCGCCCTACGCCAAGGGCGGCAAGATCGGCCTGTTCGGCGGCGCCGGCGTCGGCAAGACCGTGACGATCATGGAGCTGATCAACAACGTCGCGAAGGCGCATGGCGGCGTGTCGGTGTTCGCGGGCGTCGGCGAGCGCACGCGCGAGGGCAACGACCTCTACCACGAGATGATCGAATCGGGCGTCATCAAGCTCGACGGCCCGGGCTCCAAGGTGGCGCTGGTCTACGGCCAGATGAACGAGCCGCCGGGCGCGCGCGCGCGCGTCGGCCTCTCGGGCCTGACCGTCGCCGAGTACTTCCGCGACGAGGAAGGCCAGGACGTCCTGTTCTTCGTCGACAACATCTTCCGCTTCACGCAGGCGGGCGCCGAGGTGTCGGCGCTGCTCGGCCGCATCCCCTCGGCGGTCGGCTACCAGCCGACGCTGTCGACGGACATGGGCGCCCTGCAGGAGCGCATCACCTCGACCAAGAAGGGCTCGATCACGTCGGTGCAGGCCATCTACGTGCCCGCCGACGACCTGACCGACCCGGCGCCGGCGACGTCCTTCGCGCATCTCGACGCGACGACGGTGCTCTCGCGCCAGATCGCCGAGCTCGGCATCTTCCCGGCGGTCGACCCGCTCGACTCCACGTCGCGCATGCTCGACCCGCGCGTCATCGGCGAGGAGCACTACCAGGTCGCCCGCGACGTGCAGCGCGTGCTCCAGACCTACAAGTCTCTCCAGGACATCATCGCGATCCTGGGCATGGACGAGCTCTCGGAGGAGGACAAGCTGGTCGTCTCGCGCGCGCGCAAGATCCAGCGCTTCCTCTCGCAGCCCTTCCACGTCGCCGAGGTCTTCACGGGCACGCCGGGCGTGCTGGTGAAGCTCGAGGACTCGATCAAGGGCTTCAAGAAGATCGTGGCCGGCGAGTGCGACGACATGCCGGAGGCGGCGTTCTACATGGTCGGCACCCTCGAGGAGGCCATGGAGAAGGCGCGCAAGATGGCGGCCGAGGCGGCCTGAGCGAAGCGCCCAAGCCCGAGGGAACACGTCCATGGCCGATAAAGTCGCGTTCGAGCTCGTCAGCCCGGAGCGCCTTCTGCTCTCCAGGTCCGTCGACATGGTCGTCGTGCCGGGCGCCGAAGGCGATTTCGGCGTCCTGCGCGGCCATGCCCCGCTGATCTCCACGCTGCGCCTGGGCGTCATCGACGTCCACGACGCGGGCGGCGTCAGCGAGCGCATCTTCGTGGCCGGCGGGTTCGCCGAGGTGACGGCCGAGCGTTGCACGGTGCTCGCGGAGCAGGCGGTGCCTGTCGCGGACCTCGACCGCGCCGGCATCGAGGGCGAGATCAGGTCGCTGCGCGACAGCCTTGCCGTCGCCGATGGCGACGCCGAGCGCGGCGCGCTCGCCGCGCGCATCGCGGTGGCGGAAGCCAAGCTCGCCTACGCCTGACCGGCCGGCGCGGGGAACGCCCCGCGCCTTCCGGCGTTGTCCGACCGGGTTCTGCAGGTCGCGCCGCGCGGGCGGCGCCGCGGGAGTTCCTGGATGGCGCACTGGACCCTCGACGACATCGACTGGAGCGCCTTCGACGCGTCGAAGGTCGACCCTGGCCTCCTGCAGGTCGCCAAGGCCGCGGCGCTCGTGGAGCGCAACGGCCTCGACTACGCCGCCTATCTTCGCAACGTCTTCGCCGGCGACCCGGAATTCTGCGCCGCGGCCGAGGAATGGGCGCGCGAGGAGGTCCTCCATGGCGAGGCCCTGGCGCGCTGGGCGCGGCTGGCCGACCCGGCCTGGGACTTCGACGCCGCGGCCTCGCGGTTCTGCGCCGCCTACGCGATACCGCTGGACGCCTCGGCCTCCGTGCGCGGCTCGCGCACGGGCGAGCTGATCGCGCGCTGCATCGTCGAGACGGGGACGAGCTCCTACTACAGCGCCATCGCCGATGCCGCGCGCGAGCCGGTGCTCGCGCAGGTCTGCCGGCGCATCGCCGCGGACGAGTTCCGCCACTACAAGCTCTTCCTCGGCCACATGCGCCGCTACCTCGAGGCCGAGCGCATCGGCCGGATCGGCCGGCTGCGCGCGGGCCTCGGCCGCGTGCTCGAGGCGGGCGACGACGAACTGGCCTGCGCCTTCCATGCCGCCAACGCGCCGCCGGGCGAGCCCTATGACAGGCGGCGCTGGAGCCGGGCCTATGCGCGCCGCGCCTACGCGCTCTACGGCGCGCACCATGTCGAGCGTGGCCTCGCCATGGCGCTGAAGGCGATCGGGCTCGCCCCCACCGGCCGCCTTCATGGAATGCTCGCGCCGCTCGCCCTGCGCTTCCTCGGCTGGCGCGCCCGCAGCCTCGCGCGCGCGGGCGCCTGAACGCCGCTTCCCATTGCCCCGCCGCCTGCTAGGCTCTGGCGAAACTGAGGGGGAGGACAGGCATGGGCATCGTCAGCGAACCGAAGGCCGTGGCGGCGACCAGCTTCCGCGACGCGACCGCCGCGGACTGGGAATACGTGACGCGCCTGGGCCGGGATGCGATGGAGCGCGACGCGGGCCGCGCGGTGATGGCGCTGCTGCGCTCGCAGAAGGACGTCCCGCGCCATGGCTGGCAGGTGAACAACTACGAGCACTCGCTGCAATGCGCGACGCGCGCGCTCAGGAACGGCGAGAGCGAGGAATACGTCGTCTGCTGCCTGCTGCACGACGTGACGCAGGACCTCAATCCCTACAACCACGACAAGAGCGCCGCCGACCTGCTGCGCTACCATGTCAGCGACGAGAACCACTGGGTGATCGCGAACCACCAGATCTTCCAGCTCTCCTTCCGCGACCACTCGAGGTTCGACACCACGGCCTGCGAGCGCTACCGCGGCCACCCGCATTTCGAGGCGGCGCTGCGCTTCTGCGAGCACTACGACATGAACTGCTTCGACGGCAGCTACGAGGCGCTGCCGGTCGAGGCCTTCGAGCCGATGGTGCATCGCCTCTACGAGAGGGGCGTGCGCGCGTTCCACGCGCAGCATCCCTACCCGCCCGCGGGACGCTGACCCGCCGGCGACAGCCGGCGCCGCCGCGTCAGAACTTGCGGTACTTGAGGTAGGCCTGCTGCGGGTCCATGCCGCCGAGGATCGCGTCGCGCACGCGGTTCTCGGTGGAGGCCACGGCCTCGGTCCGCGCCACGACGTCCGCGGCCATCGCCGCGGGGATCACGACGATGCCGTCGCCGTCGGCGAGCAGGCAGTCGCCGGTCGAGACCGTGACCTCGCCGATCGTCACCGGCTCGCCGAAGCGGTCGGGCATCCAGCGCGCCACGATGTCGGTCGGCGTGGCGAAGCTGCACCACACCGGGAAGCCGATGCGGCGGGTGAGCTCGACGTCGCGCGTGCCCCCGTCGACGACGTAGCCGAGCACGCCCTTGAGCTTCAGCGCGTTGGCCGAGAGCTCGCCCATCATCGCGATCCAGTCGTTGTTCGGCTGGCAGACGACGACGTGGCCCGAGGGCGCCTTCGAGAGCACGCCCGTCCAGGCCAGCAGCGTCTCGTCGGCGCTGCGCGTGCGGTCGACATGGCCGGCGACCGTCCAGGCGCGCCCGCACAGCGTCGTGCCCGGCTCGATCGGCCGGATGGAGGGCGGCAGCACGCAGCGCTCGTGGCCGAGCCCGCGCAGCACGTCGTGCACCGCCGACGTGTAGAGCCGCCCGAGCCGCTCGATCGTGTCGTCGTTCATCGTCCGTCGTCTCCCCCTCGTCGTGGCGCGACCGCCATGCGCGGCGTGGCGAGCGCCGCGAATTCCGCGGCGACGCGTTCGTACAGGTCGCGCTTGAATGGCACGATCATCGATGGCGCGCGGGACAGCTCGATCCAGCGCCAGTCGTCGAATTCGGGGTGCGCGCTGGCGCGCAGGTCGATGTCGCGGTCGTCGCCGGTGAAGGCGAGCGCGAACCATTTCTGCGTCTGCCCGCGATAGCGCCCGCGCCACGCCTTGCCGAGGAGGGCGGGCGGAAGGTCGTAGGACAGCCATCCCGCGCTCTCGGCCAGGAACTCGACCTTGCTGATCCCGGTCTCCTCGCCGAGTTCGCGCAGCGCCGCGGCGCGCGGCTTCTCGCCGCGGTCGATGCCGCCCTGCGGCATCTGCCAGGCGCCGCCCGGCGCGTCGATGCGCCTTGCCACGAAGACAAGGCCCTCGCGGTTGAACAACGCGATGCCGACGCCGCGGCGATAGGGCAGCGTGGCCGGGTCGACGCGCGCGCTCCGGGCCATCGCCCGCGCCCCGGCGCCGCCTCAGTTGCCGTTGCGCTGGTTGTAGAGCGCGAGGCCGCGCAGCAGGTCGAAGGCGCGCTGCAGCTGGTAGTCCTCGGTGCCTTCGGCGGCCGCGGGCTGCTCGCCGCCCTGGCCGGGCTGCTGCTGGCCCTGGCCCTGCTGCTGGTCGTTGCGCAGCGCGCCGCGCAGGTCGGATTCGCGGCGCGCGCGCGGCTGGTCCACCTTCTCGAGGCGCGCCGGCTCGACGACGATGTCCGGGTCGATGCCCTGCGCCTGGATCGAGCGGCCCGAGGGCGTGTAGTAGCGCGCGGTGGTGAGGCGGATCGCGCCCTGGTTGCCCATCGGGATGATGGTCTGCACCGAGCCCTTCCCGAAGGAGCGCGTGCCCAGCAGGATCGCGCGGCGATGGTCCTGCAGCGCGCCGGCCACGATCTCCGAGGCCGAGGCCGAGCCGCCATTGATCAGGACGACGATCGGCAGCCCGTTCAGCAGGTCGCCCGGCTTGGCGTTGAAGCGCTGCGCCTCGTCGTTGCGCCGCCCGCGGGTGGAGACGATCTCGCCCTTGTCGAGGAAGGCGTCCGACACCGCGATGGCCTGGTCGAGCAGGCCGCCGGGATTGTTGCGCATGTCGAGCACGAGGCCCTTGAGCTTGTTGCCGGCCTGCTGGCGGATGCGGTCGATCGCGTTCTTGAGGCCGCTCTCGGTCTGCTCGGTGAAGGAGGTGATGCGCACGTAGCCGAGCTCGCCCTCGACGCGGCTGCGCACGGACTGCACGCGGATCACCGCGCGGGTCAGCGTCACCTCGAACGGGTCGCCGCCGCCGCGGCGGATCATCAGCTTGATGTTCGAGTTGACGGGGCCGCGCATCTTCTCGACCGCTTCCTGCAGCGTCAGGCCGAGCACGGCTTCGTTGTCGATGTGGGTGACGAAGTCGCCGGGGCGCAGCCCGGCGCGCGCGGCGGGCGTCTCGTCGATGGGGGAGACGACCTTGACGAAGCCGTTCTCCATCGTGACCTCGATGCCGAGGCCGCCGAACTCGCCGCGGGTCTGCACCTGCATGTCGCGGAAGCTCTTCGGCGGCATGTAGCTCGAATGCGGGTCGAGCGAGGTCAGCATGCCGTTGATCGCGTCCTCGATCAGCTTGCGATCCTCGGTGCCCTCGACATAGTCGGTGCGCACGCGCTCGAAGATCTCGCCGAAGAGGTTCAGCAGGCGATAGGTCTCGGACGAATTGGACTGGGCTGGCGCGGCCTGCGGCAGCGCCAGGAAGGCGAGCGCGCCGATCGTGGCCGCCATGCGTCGAATGCTCATCCGCCAACCTTTCCGTTAGGCAGCGCCACCCAGGGAGCCGGGTCGACCGGCTGCCCGTTGCGCCTCAACTCGACATAGACCACCGGCCGCGCCGCGCCAGCGCCGGGCGCCTGGCCGACCGGCTCGCCGGCGCGCACCGGCTGGCCGGGCGCGACGTCGAGCCTGCCGAAGCCGGTCACGAACCAATGGTACCCATCGCCGCTATCGACGATCAAGATGACCCCGTAGCCGCGGAACGGCCCGGCATAGGCGATCGTGCCGTGCCAGGGCGAGACGATCGTCGCCTCGGGGGCGACCTCGAGGGCCATGCCCCGGCTCGCCGTCCCGCCCGCGTCGGGCTGCCCCCAGTTCGCCACCAGCCTGCCCGCGGCGGGAGGCCGCGCCCGGCCGCGCGCCTCGGCGAAGGGCCGCGCCTCGGCACTCGCCTGCCGCGCCCGCTCGCCCGCCTCGCGCTCCTGCTCCGCCGCCGCGGCGGCCGCGGCGCGCGCGCGCTCCTCCTCCGCCCGCCGCGCGGCGAGGCGCTCGAGCAGATCGCGCAGGCTGCCCATCTCGCGGCCGAGAGCCTCCAGCCGCATCGCCACCGACATGCGCTCGGCATCGAGCGCCGCCATCAGCCGGCCGCGGCGCGCGATCATCTCCTCCAGCCGCGCGCGGCCGGCCTCCTCGGCGGCGAGGGCGGCGGCGAGCGCCTCCTCCTCCCCGGCAAGGGCCGCGCGCGCGGCGCGGTGGTCGTCGAGCGCGGCGGCGAGGGCGCGCGCATGCGCGTCGACGGCCGGCACGGCATGGGCGAGCAGCCGGCCCGCGCGCAGCGCGTCGACCGGCGCCTCGGCCCGCAGCAGCAGCGCCTCGCGTGGCGTGCGCGCGAGGCGCTCCAGCGCCGCGGCGAGGCGCGCGAGCCTGCCGCGCGCGACCTCGGCCTCGCCGGCCAGTTCCGCCTCCAGCGGCATGAGCGCGGCGCGGCGCGCGCGCGCGGCCTCGACGCGCGCGGCCGCGCGGTCCTGCGCCTCGACGGCCGCGACGGCCTCCTCCTGCAGCGCCGCGAGCTCGCGGCGCAGCGCGTCGCGGTCCTGCTGCAGCAGGCGCTCGCGATGGCGCTGCTCGTCGGCCTGTCGCTCGAGGCGGCGCAGGCGCGTCTCCGGGGATTGCGCGGCCGCCGTGCCGGCGACCGCCACGGCGAGGGCGGCGGCGAGGAGAAGCGCGCGCTCAGCCGCGCGCATGCGCGTCGTCCGCGTGGACGATCAGGGAGCTGCCGGTCATCTCCGGCGGCTGCTCGAGGCCGAGCAGCTCGAGCAGCGTCGGCGCGACGTCGGCGAGCCTGCCGTCGCGCAGCGCGATGGCGGCGTTGCGGCCAGGCCGGGCGGCCTCCACCAGCATCACGGGGACGGGGTTGAGCGTGTGCGCGGTGTGCGGCTGCCCGGTCGCGGGATCGACCATCGTCTCGGCGTTGCCGTGGTCGGCGGTCACGAGCATCGCGCCACCGGCCGCGCGCACCGCCTCGACCACCCGGCCGAGGCAGGCATCGACCGCCTCGACCGCGCGCCGCGCGGCGTCGAAGTCGCCCGTGTGCCCGACCATGTCGGTGTTGGCGAAGTTGACGAGGATGAAGTCGTGGCGGCCGGCGCGGATCGCCTCGACGAGCCGGTCGGTCACCTCGGGCGCCGACATCTCCGGCTGCAGGTCGTAGGTCGCGACGCGCGGCGAGGGCACGAGCACGCGCTCCTCGCCGGGGAAGCTGCGCTCCTCCCCGCCGTTGAAGAAGAAGGTGACGTGCGCGTATTTCTCGGTCTCGGCGATGCGCAGCTGCGACAGGCCCGCGCGCGCGACGACCTCGCCCATCGTGTTGGCGAGGCCCTCCGGCGGGTAGACCGCCTCCATCAGCCGCGCGAGGCCCGACGAGTACTCGACCATGCCGAGCGCGGCGGAGACGCGCACGACGCGCCGCCGCGCGAAGCCGTCGAAGGCCGGGTCGAGCAGGGCCGAGAGGATCTCCCGTGCGCGGTCGGCGCGGAAATTCGCCATCAGCACGCCGTCGCCGTCGCGCATGCCGTCATGGCCGGGCAGCGCGACGGGCGCGACGAACTCGTCGCCCTCGCCGCGCGCATGGGCCGCCTCGACGGCCTCGCGCCAGGACGCCGCCCTGTCGCCGGTCGCGTCCACCAGGAGGTCGTAGGCGCGCTCCACGCGCTCCCAGCGCTTGTCGCGGTCCATCGCGTAGAAGCGGCCGCAGAGGCTGCCCAGCCGCGCCTTGCCGGCGATGCGCGCCTCGAACTCCCGCAGGAAGCCTGGCGCGCTGCGCGGCGGCGTGTCGCGCCCGTCCAAGAAGGCATGGACCACGACCTCGAGCCCGGCCGCGTGCGCGGCCGCCGCGAGCGCGGCGACGTGGTCCTGGTGCGAGTGCACGCCACCGGGCGACAGCAGGCCCATGAGATGGACGCGCCCGCCCGCCGCGCGGACCCTCGCCAGGAAGCGTTGCAGGGCGGGCTCGCGCGCCAGCGAGCCATCGGCGACGGCCTGGTCGATGCGCGGCAACTCCTGCATCACCACGCGGCCGGCGCCGAGATTGACATGGCCGACCTCGGAATTGCCCATCTGTCCGGCTGGCAGGCCGACATGGAGCTCGGATGCCTGCAGCAGCGCGCGCGGCACCTGCGCCTCCAGCGCGTCGAGCACCGGCTTGCGCGCGGCGCGGATCGCGTCGTCGGGGGCCTGGCCCGCCCGGTGGCCCCAGCCATCGAGCACGACGAGGACGACGGGGCGCGGCGCGCGGGGCGTGGCGGTGTCTGGCATGCGGTCGACCGGGATGGCGTTAGGCGCCGATTATAGGCCGCGCGGCCGGTCGGACAAAGGCGCGGGGGCCACGGGCTCGGGCGGGGCGGCGTCGGCGAAGCGGTCGAGGCGGCGCAGCCCGGGGAAGCCCCAGGACCAGATGCCGACCACGGCGATCGTGCCGACGCCGCCGATCACGACGGCGGGCACCGCGCCGACCCAGGCGGCGACGAGGCCGGATTCGAAGTCGCCGAGCTCGTTGGACGCGCCGACGAAGAGCAGGTTCACGCTCGACACGCGACCACGCATCCCGTCCGGCGTCGCCAGCTGGATCACGGTCTGGCGCACGAACATGCTCACCATGTCCGCCGCGCCCATCGCCGCCAGCGCGGCGAGCGACAGCACGAACGACGTCGACAGGCCGAGCACGATCGTCGCCACGCCGAAGATCGCGACTGCGAGCAGCAGCCGCGCGCCCACCCGGCGCTCGATCGGCCGCACGCCCAGCGCCACGGCCATCGCGATGCCGCCGATGGCGAGCGCGCTGCGCATCGCGCCCAGCCCTTCCGGGCCGACCTCGAGGATGTCGCGCGCATAGACGGGCAGCAGCGCCGCCGCGCCGCCGAGCAGCACGGCGAAGAGGTCGAGCGACATCGCGCCGAGGATCACCTTGTTGCGCAGCACGTAGTCGACGCCAAGCACCAGGCGCCGCCAGCGCGATCCTTCCTCGAGGCCCGAGGGCGCGCTGCGCCCGGAGGTGCGGATCGCGGCGACCGCTGCGAGCGCGAGCGCGATCGCGACCGCCGCGGCGCCGAAGGCGACCTCGGCCCCCGCCACGAGGAGCAGGCCG
>Ga0255215_1000384_pt1 | contig 12157 bp, 12 predicted proteins | sample Miss_Law_RepC_8d_FD_183033 | JGI IMG/M metagenome (GOLD analysis project Ga0255215, IMG submission 183033) | Freshwater microbial communities from Mississippi River, Louisiana, United States - Miss_Law_RepC_8d | ecosystem: Environmental > Aquatic > Freshwater > River | place: USA: Louisiana... | reverse complement strand
TATTATGTCACCATTTATGATAATGACCCCTCATTGTCAAGGTCTTAGATGGATTGTGTATAATGCAGCAAATATAATTAATAATATGTGGATAGTTATTGGTGCTTGGATATATTCTATGATATGGATTATCGGTAAAGAAAAAGTGAGTGACATATAATAGATAAATAATATAAAAATAATATAAAGATATTATGCGAAATAAAATAAAATGAGAACATCATTGCTTACGCGAGTTGGGTTTAAATGGACTGTTAATGAAGTTCTTTCACTTCAAAGAGAATTTGAACTATTAGGTTGGAGTATTGATGAAATTGCACAAAAGCATAAGAGAACTCCTAATGCTATTATGTTAAAGCTTGATCAAGAAGGGTTTGCTGATTATAATCTATTATATAGTGATTATTATTTTAATAATGTAATGTCTAATGAGAAGACATCTAATCTTACTCTTGAACGTAATAATAATGATGAATATAATGAAAGTCAATTAGATTATGATAGCGAAGATGAAGAAGATGTTGAAAATGCCGATTGTGAAGACAATGATGAAGTCAGCCTTTCAGAGAGAGTTTATTGTCTTGAAGAAAGTGTTTCTGAAATTAGAGATGTGATTAAGCAAATGATGACAACATTTAACAAATCATCAACATCCAGTGTTGGTTTTAAATGGTGACAAAGTACATATTTCTTAATGGGCCACTCATACAATTGTGAGCTAATAATAATTTATTAAGGAAAGTTAAACTTCAAAAATTTACCAGAACAGAGAGCCAATGAAAAAGTTATAGATCATCGCCAGTACAATCAATACAGTGTATATTGAACGGAATAAGTTATTTTTGAACTAAATTTATGGGAAAATAACAGATAAATTAATAATGTTAATATGTCAAGTAGTTGTTTTAATTAAATAATTTGGGAATTAATAAAAATAATTAATTTATAATATATATATATGAGCAATCCATTTGTAATATTAACTTGTAAACCATATAATGATTGTCTTTATATAAACGGCAATGCTTTATGTCCTGATGATTATGGTAATACTGGTCCTACAGGTCCTACTGGTGTAGCAGGTGATACCGGAGTTACAGGTCCTACTGGTGTAGCAGGTGATACCGGAGTTACAGGTCCTACTGGTGTAGCAGGTGATACCGGAGTTACAGGTCCTACTGGTGTAGCAGGTGATACCGGAGTTACAGGTCCCACTGGTGTAGCAGGACCTCAAGGAATAGCAGGTGATGGTTCATTAGGTTATTATGGCGAATTTAAAAGTATTATCGATCAATCTTGTGTTCAAATTGACACGCCATGTATAATAAGTGCAGAAATTACTGATATATCTAATGGAATTTATATGGTAGAGGATGCATCAGGAAATAAAACGAAAATCACATTTGAACATCAAGGCATATATAATTTTCAATTTGTAGTTCAATTAAATAATACAAGTGGTGGGGGTTCTGTTAATGACATTAATATTTGGTTAAGAAAAAATGATGTAGATATTTCAAATAGTAACACAACAATTGTAGTTGAATCAAATTCTCCATATCAGGTTGCCTCTTGGAATTTTATTGGAGAACATAATGTAAATGACTACATTCAATTAGTTTTTTCAGTTAATAACACAAATCTTATATTGAAATCTTTGCCCGACACCGAATTTAACCCAGCAACTCCTTCTGTAGTTTTTACTGTTTATCAAATAACTAATTTAGGTCCAACTGGTCCAACAGGAACAACAGGAACAACCGGACCAACAGGTATTCAAGGTGACAAATATTTAACTTCTACCACTAACTCTACTCTTTTAACTCCTATTAATGGTGGTTCCGCAAATTTATTAGTTGAAACTAATTTAGCTTATATAACTGGAAATTCAGTAGTAGTAACCGCACAAGATAATTCAGGAAATTTCGAGGCTTTTGTATCATCCTATAATAGTACTAGTGGCGAATTAGTTTTACACCCTTGAAGATTTAAAATGGGACAAATATTACTAAATTTATACCGATAATTTTCCTAAAAGGCGCGGTTTTAAATCTTCAAGGGTGTAAATGATATTACTAATATTCAGGGAACATTTACAAATTCTGTTATTTATAACGTTAATTTAGATGGTATTGATGGTCCTACTGGACCCACTGGTAATACAGGACCTACTGGTATAACTGGACCCACTGGTAATACAGGACCTACTGGAACAATACTCGCAAATGCTATTTATTATTCAAATTACTTATACTGGGACCCAAGTTCAAACACATATCTTCCAGAAACGGATAGCCGAATACATATAGGAAGTAATGCAGGTCTTACTAATCAAGGAACTGATGCAATAGCGATAGGGAATAATACAGGTTCAATTAATCAAGGAGCACAATCAATATCTATTGGAGCCAGCGCAAGCAGTCCAAACCAATCTGCTAATTCAATTTGTATAAATGCTAGTGGTGTCAACATTTCAGCTTCGCATGTTGGATTTTACGCAAACCCAGTAAGAATTGCTACTGATAATAGTTTATACCCAATGTCATATAACAGAACAACCAAAGAAATTTGTGACAATTCGGGAAATTTAATTGTTGGTGGTAACTTGCAAGTCAGTGGTGGTTTGTTATTTGTTGGAACAAATACAATAACAACACAGACACTTGTGTCAATATCGGCACCTTCAACCACAATCGATTTAAGTGCTAATAGCTTAATACAAGGAATAATCGGTTTATCGTGTTCCGGAACCGGTTCAACCATATCAGTTAAAATGCCAACTCCTAGCTCACTAATAGCTGGGTCAGTATACAATGTTGGGTCAGTACTTTCAGTGTCAATTTTTTCGGACACAAAAAATATCGATTTTGGTGTGACACAGCCAGCAAATGTTACATTTTTTGGTAGTAAAACAGTGTCATATGGAATAGGTATAGGGAGACATTTAAAAATTATAATAACAAATATTACTAGTGGTTTGGAAAGTTATACAGTATATTCTTAATAAAAAAATTTTACTCAATTATATTGTCTAATAGTGTAAAACACCGTTTTTTATATAATAAAAATTATATAAAAATAATTTATTGTATTACAATGGATAATGAAGAGCTTATTAAGGAAAATCTATTATTGAGAGAAGAAAATAATGACCAAATGTGTAAGAAAAGTTAATAAAATATATAAATGTCCAAAAGTTTAAATTTTCAAGGGTGTAAAATACTTATCTTTTTCTATGTAAACGTTTTTCTTAATTCTATTTTTATTGAAATATTTTTATTTTTACGCAACTCCATATTTATATATTTTTTATGAAGAATTTGGAAACACTTTGATTTCCTAATTTCTCATTATTAGTTTCTCTTAAATATTCATCAAATAATAATATCTTAATTTCTTTACATCTAAAATCTTCTAATTTTTGTTCAAATTTATCTTCATCATCAATATATTTTTCTTTTAATACTTGTACATCTTTTTTATATTTTAATAACTTTGGTCGTTTATTTTGAATAACCCATATTTTCTCAAGAACTAAAGCAAATAATTGTTGAACTGGTTTCATAATTTGATTTGTAATATAAAATGAATAGTCAATTTTTAATTTATTTTCAGCAATAAATGATGGAGTTTCGATTTTTTCTCCTTGTAAAACTTTCTTACCAGGAACAGAAATATAAGCAAATGGAATTCTATCACCAGGTCCAGGTTTATTGCCAGGGTCTCTTGCTGTTATTCTATCAGCTAATACTTTATGAGCAATTGCCTTTGGATTTTTATAACCAGAACGCAACGATTTAGTAATAATTAACTTTTCAATAGGGTATTTTTCATCTACAATGTTTTGTAAACAATTTTTGAGAAACTGAACAGCATCAGGAATATTCTGTTTCTTCATTAAAATATCAATGATACCACCATATACATCTTTCACTATTGGTGCATTATCTCTACGCTTCAATACAATTCCCATTTCTTTACGTTTACATTTATTAGGATCGGTTTCATAAAGCATACCAACATATCTTTTCTTTGATAATAAACAGAAAGGCATAAATGTTTTTTCATACTCAAAATCATGTGGAGCTTTTAAAAAGCTGGCGGCTATTTCACCGGCTTCTTGTGCTAATTCAATTGTGATTTCTAACGCTAGTTTACCTCTAATAGGATTACCATTTAGGTCTTCAAGATTGAAGGTATAAAATACAGAATCAGTGTCGCCATAAATATACTCTGCTTTGGTTCTCACTTGACCATATTTTTTTGTATCACAAATTTTGTTACCATAACACTCTTCGATAATACGCTTTCCATATGTTAAGAACTTGCGTCCCATCGCTGTCGTACAAGCGGCAATATCTTTTTCATAAAATGAACTAGTTTTCGCACCACAGCCTCCATACAACGAATTTGCTGTTACTTTATAACCAAGCTGTCTTTGCTCTAATACTTGTTTCATAAATTCATCTGTTTGATTTGGAATCATTTTTCTTGTATCTTTTCTTGCTTTTAGTAATTTCTTAAGAATGGCAGGCATGATTGCTGATTCACCATCAGGAAATTGAGCATATCTACAAATTTTATAACCGCATTTTATTTTTTCTGCTGCTGCTTTTGGATTCTTTCTAAAGTATCTGTAAGTATCATATTGAACATTTACATATTCATATTCAGAAAGATTATCATAAATATAATTTCCATCAGCATCTTTGAAACCCCATTCTTCAATAAGATTGCCTGCTGTATCAAATTCTTTTGTCCAAACCTTACTATCGTGTGATAGATTCTCACTAATCATTGAACTAGGATATAGAGAAGCATAATCATTACAGGCAACAGGATTATCTAAATACAAGTCACATTTAGGCGGTAAAACAATAGCACCTTCATAACCTTCATCTAAATCACCTTTTTCAATAACAGGAATTAATGTTCGAATTTTACGGCATTCATTCGCAATTAAACTTTGTAATTTAATCCCTTGACCTCGCATTACCAAGAAATTAATTGGTACACTACAAATCTTTGCCATTTCAATGAATCCAGTAAGAATGTCTGACTTATTAAATAGATAATGAACCAGGTTGCAATCCTGAATACAATATTTTGCAATGATAGACCTGTCATCTGCTGTTCCATTTGTCATTCTAAAAATATCTTTTGGTGTAACATCATCCTTGGCTAAACACCATCTTACTTTTTTATTAAAGTCTGGTTCAATAACACTATCAATTGTAAATTTATAATTTTCTTTATCAATTTTAGTTACTAAATATTTTGCACCATCTGCGTAATAATCTACAGAATGTCCAATTTCTTCAATATGAATATAACTGCCAATTAATAAACCAGTTAAATTACTCGTTGAAATAACAGAGTTGTTATCATTATATTCGATTTTTTTAACAAAATCTCCAATAAAATTGCCTGCAACGTAGTCCAATTTATAACTAGTTAAATTTTCTGTTCGTCTGTAGAAATTATATAAATCAACTTGAAGTCGACCATTCATTTTAATAAATCTTAAGTCATGCTGACCACTAGCTATTTGAATACTACTTTCTTCAATCTTCCATTTTCCAGAATCTTTATCTCTTGTGCCACATATTTCATCTTTATTTCTTCCAAGTTTTAAGAAATCCTCAACACAATTATTTTCTTCCGCACGACGAAACATAAATTCATAATCAAAACCAAATATATTATAACCTATAATAATGTCAGGGTTTTCTCTTTGAACTAATTGCTGCCATGCTAATAATAATTCACTTTCAGTTTTATATGTTTCTACTTGTGAATTCTCCATTGGAATTTCCGAACAAGTGTTTAAAACAATACAATGATTAAAATGAGGGTCTTTATTACCATAATTCATAAATGTTGAACCAATAAAAGTAACTTTGTCGCCTTCTAATTTTGGAAAGACTGAATTTAATGTTAGGTTCAATTCAGTTAATTTACCTTCGCGCTCATATTTTTTATCTAAAATCACATCAATAATTGTTGCTTGTTTATCAGCATATTCTTTGACAAACTTACTGTATACTTTATTATTACCCAAAGTTTCTAATGTTTCTCCATGACCATCTTCTTCTCCATCCACTTCTTCATTTTCTATTTCAATTTCTTTAGAAATTTTTTCAAACATAGATTCAAGTGAATTAGCTTGATTAAAATCATCAGTTTTTTTTATACTCCTAACCTTACATTCTAGCCATCTATTACATAGCTCAACTACAAGTTCTTTTGATTGTGGACGTATCTTGGGATAAACTAAATCGACACCACTTGTATTTTCATAACCAAACGCAGTAAGAATAATATTTGTTAAAACTGGTTTAATTGTGTTTTTATTAAATTGTTCAATACCAATATCTTCAAAATATTCTACAATATTAGTAGCTAATTTCTTGTAAGTTTTAATCGGAACAGGAAAATCGCCATGACTACTACTAGCTTCAATATCAAAACTCATTATCTTATAAGGCACTCTAGTTTCTTTCTCATTTAAAGGAATAATATTTTTTAAATTTGTAATAAATTCGTAATTACAATTTACTGATTTTGATTCATCTTTTCTTTCAATTACTTTTTTCTTTGGAATAGCAATCCAACCAGATGGACTCATATCTTTAATATGGAAGAAACGTAATAAAGGTGGAATATTTGCTTCATATAACATAATATTTGTATTAAAATACTGATAACCATTTTTTAATAGTTGATGACCCTTGTTATAATCAGTATACCACAAATTTTTTGCTTTATTAAATGCGTTTAAATTTGCAAATTCAATAAATATAAATTTATGTTCTTTTTTATTATCAAACCCATATAATTTCTTTCTCTTTACAAGTTTAGCTTCTGTAATTGAATTTGAATAAAATTTTCCCATTTTTTCTTTCAAATGATTAATAAATTGTTCTTTCATTGTAATAGACCATTTATCATTAACCATTAGATAAAAGAACGGATTAAACCCTTCAACATTTACTGAATAAGTTTTACCATATTCATCTACACCAAACATTTGAATCATAAATACATTTGTATCTTTAAATGTATTGTCTTGTTCATTATCTCTTGATGAATCATATGTATTATAAACGTTATAGTCAAAAACTCTCAATATATGTTCCATTTTTATTCTTTATTGATAATTTACGTTTATTACATTTAAAATTAATCAATTTTATTTATGTAAATTTATTAAATATTATATTTTTACATTATACTTGAATAATAATCTAATATATTGGATTAACATCTACTACTCATCACGAAAGTTTTTTCCGCCTTGCGAAACTCACTTCACTTGAATAACACAACGAGCATCACCAATTTAATATCAAAACCGATTTTCAGTCTAGTACCATTACAAATATAATATATACTATTATTATATTTATTGATTCATATGTTATGTAAAATATTTATTTATTTCTTCCATATTTACAATGTTGTTTTTGAGAGAAACCTTTAGGTCTATTACAATTTATACTACGTTTATATTTTCTGGACCATTTACCAGCGGTTTGTTTTCTAGTTTTTCGTCCATGACCATATTGAGTTTTCCCGTAACTTTTATTAGATTTATGTATTTTTGAATCTTCTTCAGATGTAGTGATATTATTTTCCCCAGTTTTAAGTTTAATCCACTCTACGAATGAATCAATTTTTCTATCTTTATTAGAAATTTGTGAATCTTCATAAGTTTCTATTTTCTTTCCAGAATTAGTCATAAATCTTATAGTAGGAAAACTCATAGGTTCTTTGTAAGCATTCTTTAGCTTACCAAATAGGTCTTTATCAATAGAAACTATAACAATATCTTGCCTATTTAAAAAATTATTTGAGAGAACATTTTTAAGTTTAGACCATTCAGGACGTGTTTCATTACATGGACCACACCCTTCCATATAAATTAAAATAAATATTTTGGTGTCTTTATTAGATAAATATGTATTCAATGTTTCAAGCGATGCTGGTTGATTTTGATATATTTTTTTATTAATTTCTAGATAAACCATTATATAAATTATATAGAAAATAATATCATAATAAATATATAATGACACTTACAACACTATTAATAATATTAGTATTTTTAATTGGTCTATATTTTTACGCAAGATGTGCAGACCCTAAATATGCTGAAGGTTACACTAATCTAGCATCTAAACCAAGATGTCCTAATTTATTGATTCAAAAAGGTTCAAAGTTTTATTTATATAATTCAAAATTAGCACAAGTTCCTGGTGTTAATCCAATAGAATTTGATAATTTAGAAGATTATACTGAGTTTTTAGATTGGCAACGAAGTCAAGGAATAAGATGTCCCGTTCTTTATTTACAATCCACTTATGACGCACAAGGTAATCAAGTTTATAAAGTTAGACCAAGTGTTTCTGAACCTCAATATGGATTACCACCTTCTACTGCTGCTCCTATTGGTATAGCATCTCAAGTTACACCCATGTTAGAATCTTCAATAATTCCTAATAACGGTTTAGCATATCCTAACCCAACCCTTTTAGTTGATGCTACTAGAAATGATCCGCCATATAATAAAGGTAGTTATCCTGCATATGATGAATCTGACTATTATGTTGGAACTACAACACCATTAGATGTAATGAATATGAAACAAGAACAACAAGTTGTTAGTCCCGATGCAATGGACCCAAATTGGGGTGGTTCGGCTTATACACAGAGCTTAATTGATAAAGGATATTATAAAGATAACGAAATTTCAATTGCTATTAGTTAAAACCGAACAATCTATCTTTAAGTATTAGATAATAATTTTGTAATCTATCATTAAATGTAATTATAAATATAGAAAATGCTGTAGCACCAGTAACCTCTTTAACTTTATTATGATCATAACCAAAAATTCCATCAAATAAAAAAGGAAATAATGGAAAAATATTCCTTATTATGTAAATAATAACTCCTATTAACCAAATATAAGCTAAAAACTCTATAGTAATATTAAACGTATCCATTTTTTCATAATATTTCGCATCAGGTTTTCCATAAATATTATTTAGAATATGTAAGATAATTAAAGCTAGAATAAAATACATTACTGTAGCCCAACCAATATTTATAATCTTAATACTTCTAATAATAAATTCTTTATAAAAATTCATATATAAAGAATATATAAAAAATTATTGACTATCGACAAATTTCATTACAGAATTTAATGCGACTTTTGCTTGTTGCATTTGTGCTAATTTATTAATTGATGTAGTTGTATCTGTTTGATTAACAGTGAGTGCAGTTTCCAACATTAGATTATTTATTAAATCATCTAAATTTAAAATAGCAGACTCATAATCTGAACGATATTTGCTAATTAAAAAAGTATCTTGAGATTTAATTGTGGCTGCCTTCAAAGAAGCTGCATATGCAGCAGCATTTCCAGCTATACCATTAGCGGGAGCAGAAACTGTATTACCAGAAGCATTAGTCATGCCTTCAATTAACATAGGATTATAATGAAAGCTTCTAAATACTAAATATAATACAAAACATATCGCAATAAATAAAAGTAAATTGTATAATTCTTTCATATATTATATTTTTATTTTTTCAATAAGAATTTTACAATATTCGCAATACATGTTTTATTTATTTTTCTTACTTGACCTTTCGCATTTGTATATGATAAATCCTTCATTGACTCATTATTAAATTCTAATTCCTTAATGAGGTTTGGAATTGTTTTGTATTTTTCCATAACGGCTAATGCTGTAACTGAACTAATTCCTGGAATTTGACAAAGCATAATCTCTCCAATATTATCTGGAGTAATATTATCCTTCTTAATCTTTTTAACAACACAAACGTAATCCTTATCAGTTACTTGAACATCATCTGAATCATCACTAGCCGTTACTATAACATTGTCTTCTGTTTCATTGTTCGGCATCTCAACTTGAATCTTATTTTGAAAATAAGATTTTTTAGATAAATCCTTACCCATTTTATAAGCCATATTACAAATAATATTTGCTGTTTCATCTAAAGTGAAACTTCTGAACACAGAAAACCCTTTATAATAATTTAATGAAAACATTGCTGAATATAAAGTTAGTTTTTCAACTTGGTTATCAGGTTTAAATCTATTTGCTTTATTAATATCGCCTTCAATTAAATAAACTATATTATGATTATGATGATTTAGTCCATTAAGTCTATAAGATTGCTCTTCATATCTGCCATCTTTAATACTAGACAAAAGATCTGAAACCGTTTTTCTCTCTATAATAATTTTATCTTCAGTGCCGTCATTTATTATAATATCTCCAATTGGTAAGGTTTCAGATTTAAGTTCAATGGATTTAAAAGCAGGAATAAATGTAATTTGGGTTGTAATTTGTTGCAAAAGCGCTGCTTCTCTAGTATCAACCTTGATAATCATTAGTTATTTAATAATTTAATAAATTGTTATTAAATCATTTTATTCAAAAAATAATAAATCAAAAAAAATAGAAATAAAATTTTTAACCCATGTTTCCACCGTGTGTTGCGCGGTATCCATATTTTTGGGTTTGGATTGTCATATTTGGAACACAAACTCTTGGATTAGATTGTGGAGCGCCAAATAACATAGGATTGTTACTTAAATACCACCCAACGCGTGGTGCGGTACCTGCTTTTTTTACGCCACCACATGTAGGACGATTAACAATAGACGCTTGATTTCTGCTTGCTTTACTTCCGCTCATGTACACCATTATTATAAATTACATTAATATTTTATTTTTTAAATTGCTTAATTTAATCTAAATATTTCCAAATAAACCCTCCAGCTGTTTTTCTTTTTTATTTAAAACACCACTTATATTAGATTTTCCTACATTCATTTCTTTTGAAGCAGAAATAATTGAATTAAATTTCTTAACTAAATTTCCGCTCAAATCATATTGTCCTATTTTTCTTGTATGATTATTTCCTAAACCATTTTGAATTTTATGTATATGTATTTGATTTTCTTTATTAGTTACAAATTCTAAATTTTCTACACAATTATTTAATTTATTGCAATCTTTATGATTTACTTGTTCTTTATTTTCATGATTTTCTAAAAATGTTAAAGCAACTAATCTATGTAAAAGTAAATGTTTTTTATTAATATAGACGCGAATATATCCATTTTTATTTATTTTATAATTATCCATAATAGTTCCATAACTATTTTAAATCTTCCTAAATTGGATACATAGTATTTTTGTCAATTAAAATTTCTTCACCAAATATATTTTTATAATTAATTTCTCTCCATTCTTCATATTCTAAACTATTATCAAGATATTTCCACCTAAACCCATATGCTGAATTTGATAATCCATTTACACAATTTCCAATTGCGTTTCTTCCATCATGAGAATTAGATGTTAAATTATTTTCATTAGGCCATATTCCAGCATCTTCGATTGAATTATATTTTTCTAATACCACTCCAGGTTTTTTATCTAAACGATTTATAGGTTTATTTTTATTAGATGTAATAATTAGACCAATTATTCTATGTTGTTTATTTTCTTTGCGCGTTGATCACTCTAAATTCGTTATTGAATTATTTACACCCTTGAACATTTACATCCTTGAAGATTTAAAACCACACCCTTAATAATTTTTATATTTTTTATAATTAAACATAATCATTTAACATACTAACCGAATTTCAAAATCATATTTCGTCTTTCACTTCTTCAACAATAAAAGAGAAGAAGAAAAAGTAAGACCATCAAAATTGATTTTACATTTTTTCTTATTTTTGTCCTATAATGGGCGTTTTAAATGAGAAAAGGTGTAATACCTTTCTAATTATATTATTAGATAATCCAATATCATAATAACCTGATTTAATATAAAGTTTCATAATTTTATTTGTTTTATTATTTTTAACATTTCCAAAATCGCTTACACTATAATTTGGGAAATCTTTTATAATGCGCCACTATTCCAAAATATACCATAATTATTTATATCATTTTTCAATAATAATATAAAACCATATAAAGCCAAATCACTATACTATATAAATGTCTGAAATCAAACAATCACACGACGACGATTTAATTAAAACCGAGGATGGATTAGTATTTAATCCATATAATCCTCTAAATGTTAAGATTACATT
>Ga0255215_1000348_pt1 | contig 12704 bp, 11 predicted proteins | sample Miss_Law_RepC_8d_FD_183033 | JGI IMG/M metagenome (GOLD analysis project Ga0255215, IMG submission 183033) | Freshwater microbial communities from Mississippi River, Louisiana, United States - Miss_Law_RepC_8d | ecosystem: Environmental > Aquatic > Freshwater > River | place: USA: Louisiana... | reverse complement strand
ATCATGACGGTCCGCTGCCGGCGCAGGTGCATGTGTCGGCCCGTCCGCAGAGCCTGCATCTGCATCATTCCCGTCCGGCCGACGCACCGGACCGGTGCTACGCCGCCGCGGTGGTGCAACGGCGCGCCTACCTCGGCGAATACTGGGACTACCATGTGGTGCTACAGGGGGCGACCGAGCCCTTGCGTGTGACTGCCCGTCCGCAGGAGGTGTTCCAGGTCGGCGAACAGGTGCAGCTCGAGATCGATACCCGGCAACTGACCGTGCTGCGCTAAGCGCCAGTGCAGTTGACGCAGCGCGGCCGGTACCAAGGACAGGAGCAACAGGCATGACTTTGCCGCTGGAGGGCGTGCGGGTTCTGGACCTCACCAATGTGATGGCAGGCCCGTACTGCACTATGGTGCTCGGTGACATGGGCGCCGACGTGATCAAGATCGAGGCGTTTCCCGGCGGCGATTCGTCGCGTCGCTTCACGCCGCAGGTCAACGGCGAGTCTTACTGTTTCGCGGTTCTGAATCGCAACAAGAAGAGTCTGGCGCTCGACATGAAGAGCGCCCAAGGCAAGGAGATCTTCAACAAGCTCGCCGCCAAGGCCGACATCATCACCGAGAATTTCCGGCCTGGCGTGGTGCGCAAGCTTGGCATCGACTACGACAGCGTCGCCAAATTCAATCCGGCCGTGGTCTACGCCTCCATGTCCGGGTTTGGCCAGACAGGGCCTTACGGACAGAAGGGCGGCTTCGACATCATTGCGCAGGGCATGTCCGGGATCATGATGATGACCGGATATCCGGGCGGGCGTCCGTCCAAGGTTGGCATCGCGATGAATGACATCGCCAGTGGCGTCACCGCGCTGTATGGGATTCTTGGCGCGTACATCGGCAGGCTGCGCAGCGGCAAGGGCCAGTACCTGGAAACCTCGCTGCTAGAAGCCGGACTTGCCTGGACACAATGGGAGTTCGGCGCCTACTTCGGCGGGGGAGAACTGCCCAGCGCCACCGGAACCCGTCATCGTCGCTCGGCGCCCTATCAGGCCTACCGCACGCAGGATGGCTATGTGACCGTTGGCGCGAACAATGCCAAGCTGTGGCAGAACTTCTGCAACATCGTCTGCGACAAGCCCGAGTGGCTGCTCGACCCGCGCTTTGCAACCGACGTCGCGCGACTCGAGAATGTCGATGCGCTGGAGGCTGAAATCGAGGCGCTGTTCAGCTCGGCGCCCACCGAGCATTGGGTCGGCTTGCTCGACAAGGCCGAGGTACCGGGCGGGCCGGTGTATCGCTATGAGCAGATCCTGCACGATCCGCACATCAAGGCGCGCCAGATGGTGGTCGACATCGACCATCCGAAGATCGGACCGATGAAAACGCTGGGTTTGCCGATCAAGAGCACCGGCGAGCTGACCGCGATTCGTCAGCCGGCGCCACTGCTCGGGCAGCATTCGGCCCAGGTGCTGGAGGATCTCGGTTACTCGGCCAGCGATGTGGCCGCGCTGTTCGACGCGAAGGTGGTGTTCGACGCGCAGCGGGCTTAGCGCCGGGTGATCAGAATCACCCCGGCAGCCGCGCAAGCCAGCGCGATCGCATGCGCCGTCGTGAAAGTCTCGCCCAGCACCCCGACGGCGACCGCACTGGCTGCCAGTGGCATCGCGATCGTGAACACGCCGCTATGGCTGGCCGGCACATGCTTCAGACCCGACAGCCACAGCCAGGTCGATAGCATGCTGGCTGCGATCGCGTAGAACACCAGCAGCGACCAGATACCAGGGCTGAGCGATCCAAAGTCGAAGTCCTGGGCCTGCCACAGTCCGAACGGCGTCATCAGCGCCAGGCCGAACAGGTTGATCAGCGCCGAGATTCGCATCGCCGACAGCGTTGCGGTCAGGCGTTTGCCGATCACCACATAGATCGCCTCGCAGAACACACAGGCCAGCACCAGCAGGTTGCCGAGCAGGGACCAGTCGCCGGATGAGCCTGCTGGCGCGCGCCCAACCGACAGGATCGCGACACCCGATATCGCCAGGCCGATTGCAAGCCAGCCCTTGCCCGTCAGGCGTTCGCGCAACAATCCCCACGACAGCAGCGCCACGGCTGCCGGCAGCATCGCCAGGATCACGCCGGCTGCGCTGGCCGATGTCATCGCGACCCCGTTCAGCATGAAGATCGAGAACAGGAAATTGCCGAAGAACGACTGGGCGAACAGCGCCGCCCACGCGCGCGGGCCGATCCATTGACCGTTCGTGTCGCGTGCCACCGTCCAGGGCAGCATCACGAGCGCCGCAATCGCAAAGCGAAGCCAGGCCAGCAACAGCACCGGCATTGCCGCGGTCAATGGCTTGGATAAAGCCACATAACTGCCGACCACGGCCATGCCGCTGGCGAGCAGCGCGTATCCTAGCGGTCTGTTTGGCGTCACGCTGAAGTCAAAACTGCTTGTCTTTTCCGCGACTTTCGCGGCAGGTGGCGCTCAGGATAACCTCCCGGCAGAGGTCCGTGAGATGAATGCACCCGAACAATTGAAATACGCCGATATTGCCGCCCAGCCGGCGCCTGGCCGCCAGCAGCAGGTTGTGGACCGGTTGCGCGCGGTGCTGGCGCCGCATGCGCTGCTATTTCGCGAGGAAGACACCCGCCCCTACGAGTGCGACGGCCTGAGTGCCTTTCGCCAGTTGCCGATGGTGGTGGCGCTGCCGCAGGACGAGTCCCAGGTGCGTGCGGTGTTGCGGATCTGTCATGAACTGGACGTCCCCGTGGTTGCGCGTGGCGCGGGCACCGGACTGTCGGGCGGTGCGATGCCGCATGCGTCTGGTGTGGTGCTGTCGCTTGCCAGGCTGAACCGTATCCTGTCGCTGGATCCGCTTGCCCGGCTTGCCCGGGTGCAGCCCGGGGTGCGCAATCTGGCCATCTCGGAGGCCGCCGCACCGCATGGTTTGTACTACGCGCCGGATCCTTCCTCGCAGATCGCCTGCAGTATCGGCGGCAATGTTGCTGAGAATTCCGGCGGGGTGCACTGCCTGAAATATGGCCTGACGGTGCACAACGTGCTGCGGGTGCGAGGCATCACGATCGACGGCGAGGTGGTCGAGTTCGGCTGCGAGGCGCTGGACTCGCCGGGTCTGGATCTGCTCGCTGCGCTGATTGGGTCTGAGGGCATGCTGGCCGTGGTGACCGAGGTCACCGTCAAGCTGGTGCCAAAGCCGCAACTTGCGCAGGTGGTCATGGCCTCGTTCGAGGATGTGCGCAAGGCTGGCGACGCGGTTGCACAGATCATCGCTGAGGGCATCATTCCCGCCGGCCTGGAGATGATGGACCAGAAGACATCGCGTGCGGTCGAGCCCTTCGTGAAGGCGGGCTACGACCTCGATGCCCAGGCGATCTTGCTGGCCGAGTCGGACGGCACTCCCGAGGAGGTCGCCGAAGAGATCGCGCGCATCGAGCAGGTGTTGCGTGGCGCCGGGGCGACCGCGATCAAGGTGTCTGCCAGTGAAGCCGAGCGGCTGCGTTTCTGGTCCGGACGCAAGAACGCGTTTCCGGCGGCCGGCCGGATTTCTCCGGACTATTACTGCATGGACGGCACAATTCCGCGCAAGAACCTGGGGCGCATGCTGGTTGCGATCGAGCAGATGGAGGAGCGTTACCAGCTGCGCTGCATGAACGTCTTTCATGCTGGAGACGGGAATCTGCATCCGCTGATTCTGTTCGATGCGAACGACCCGGACCAATGGCGGCGGGCTGAGGATTTCGGTGCCGAGATTCTGGAGAAGTGTGTCGAATTCGGCGGCACTGTCACGGGCGAGCATGGCGTGGGCATCGAGAAGATCAATTCGATGTGCGTCCAATTCACGCCGAGCGAGCGCGAAACCTTCTTCGCGCTCAAGCGCGCCTTCGATCCGCAGGGGCTGCTGAACCCGGGCAAGGCAATCCCGACGCTGGCGCGCTGTGCCGAATACGGCAAGATGCATGTGCACGGCGGCAAGCTGCCGTTCTCCGAACTGCCGAGGTTTTGACGATGAGCGCGCAGGCACTCGACGAACTTCGCGACCGGATTCGTGCGGCGAACGCTGCGCGAACGCCGCTGCGCATCCATGGCGGCTCGACCAAGGACTTCTACGGCCAGTCGCTGGGCGGCGAACCGCTCGACACTCGGAGCTGGAGCGGCATCGTGTCGTTCGAGCCCACCGAACTGGTCGTCACGGCGCGTTGCGGTACCCCGTTGTCGGATCTGCAGGCCGCGCTGGCCGAGCAGCGCCAGATGCTCGCGTTCGAGCCTCCGGCGTTCGGCGCGAAGGCCACCATCGGCGGGGTCGTGGCAGCTGGCCTTTCCGGCCCGCGCCGGGTCAGCGCCGGCTCGGTGCGCGACTTCGTGCTTGGCGCCTCGCTGGTCGATGCCGATGGCGAACTCAAGCGCTTCGGCGGCCAGGTCATGAAGAACGTGGCCGGGTACGACATTTCAAGGCTGCTGTGCGGTTCGCTGGGCATTCTGGGCCTGATCGCCGAGGTCTCGCTCAAGGTGCTGCCGTTGCCGGCCGCCGAACGCACGTTGGCGCTCGAGATCGGCCACGCCGATGCGTTGCAGCAGTTGAATCGATGGGCCGGGCAGCCCTTGCCGATCTCGGCTAGCGCCTGGCTGGACGGACGCCTTTCGATCCGGCTATCCGGAGCCGCCGCTGCGGTTGATGCCGCATGTTCGCGTTTCGAGCGCGAATTTTCGGCGGTACTGGTTGACCAGAGCGACGCGGCTCGGTTCTGGTCCGCCTTGCGCGAGCATCAGTTGGCCTTTTTCGACGGCGAAATGCCGTTGTGGCGATTGTCGCTTCCGTCGACGGCGCCGGCGTTTGCGCTCGACGGCGCGCAACTGCTCGAGTGGGGCGGTGCGTTGCGCTGGCTACGCAGTCAGGCCGATGCCCTCGAAGTGCGCCGCCTGGCTGGCGCCGCGGGCGGCTCGGCGACCCTGTTTCGGACCAGCGATCGATCGGAGGGCGTGTTCGACGCCTTATCGCCGATGGTTGCCGCGCTGCATCGGCGCATCAAGGCGCAGTTCGACCCGAACGGGATCTTCAACCCTGGCCGCATGTACCCGGAACTCTGAGATGGAAACGCATCTGGCCGACTGGCTCAAAGGCACCGCGGATGGCGCCGAGGCGCAATCCATCCTGCGCAAATGCGTGCATTGCGGTTTTTGTACTGCGACCTGCCCGACCTACCAGCTTCTTGGCGACGAACTCGACGGACCGCGGGGCCGCATCTATCTGATCAAGCAGGTGGTCGAAGGCGCGCGGCCCAGCGCTGCAACCATGCAGCACCTGGATCGTTGTCTGACCTGTCGCAACTGTGAAAGCACCTGCCCGAGCGGTGTGCAGTATGGGCACCTGGTCGACATTGGTCGCAAACTGGTTGAACAGCGTGTGCGCAGGCCCCTTGGTCAGCGGCTGCTGCGCGGCGCGCTGCGCGAGGGGCTGACGCGACGCTGGTTGTTCGATCCGGCGATGAAGCTCGGCAAGGCCATGCGCCCGATGCTGCCGGAAAAGCTGCGCGACAAGCTGCCGGCAGCTGCCGAACCCGGATCGTGGCCGACGCGCAGCCATGCGCGTCGGGTGTTGCTGCTCAATGGCTGCGTGCAGCCCGCAATGATGCCGCGCATCGATGCGGCCACTGCCCGGGTGCTCGATGCCCTGGGGGTGCAGGCGATCGTCGAGCCGGGTTCAGGCTGTTGCGGTGCGATCCGCCAGCATCTGAGCGATGCCGAAGGCGCACTCGCCGATGCCCGGCGCAACATCGACGCCTGGTGGCCACGCTTGCAGCCACAGGCAGATCAAGCGGTCGAGGCGATCCTGATCAACGCGTCGGGCTGCGGCTCGATGATCAAGGACTATGCACACCTGCTGCGCGGCGATCCGGCCTACGCGGCCAAGGCACAGCGGGTCGTCGAGCTGACCCGTGACCTGGCCGAGTGGCTGCCGGCAGAATGCGACCGTCAGGCGCACGCGCTGCGCGAGCGGATCCGGAACTTGCCGGCGCGGGTGGTGGCCTTTCATCCGCCTTGCTCGCTGCAGCATGGTCAGCAGGTGCGGGGCGAAGTCGAGCGCTTCCTGGCTTCGCTCGGTGTCGAGGTCCAGCCGGTCGCGGATTCCCATCTGTGCTGCGGATCGGCCGGCACGTATTCGGTCCTGCAGCCCGGCCTGTCGCGCGAGTTGCGCGAACGCAAGCTGTCCGCGCTGCAGGCGGGCGCGCCGCAGATGCTGCTGTCGGCCAACATCGGCTGCATCAGCCACCTGCAGGCTGGCACCGCGACACCGGTTCGCCACTGGATCGAATGGCTCGATGATGCGCTTGCCGGATAGCGCGTAGAGCTGCATCAGCGTCCGGCGCTGCTGGCTCCGATGCTCGCTGGCTGGGCAGGACTGACGTCGCCGGGGGGCTGAAAACGCGTACCATCCGCAGTCTGCATGCATCGTGCCTCGATGAGGCGCGGCTCGAACATCACCCTAGCGGAGGCAGGATGGAACTTCGTCGCAACGAATTCAAGCGCGCGCTGGCTGCTGGCAAGCAGCAGATCGGCTTGTGGAACAACCTCGTGTCCTCGAACACCGCGGAGGTGATCGCCGGCGCCGGCTTCGACTGGATGCTGCTCGACTGCGAGCATTCGCCCTCCGACATCGAGAGCCTGCTTGGCCTGCTGCGTACCGTGGCCCCGTATCCAACCACGCCGGTGGTGCGTGTGCCCTGGAACGACATGGTCAACATCAAGCGCATGCTCGATATCGGCGCGCAAAGCCTGCTGGTGCCCTTCATCTCGACCGCCGACGAGGCACGCGCTGCGGTCTCGTACATGCGTTATCCGCCCAAGGGCGTGCGCGGTGTGGCCGGGACCACCCGCGCGACCCAGTACGGACGCATCAAGGACTACGTGCAACGCGTCGAAGAGGAATTGTGCCTGCTGGTGCAGGTCGAGACCCGCGAGGGCATGGACAACCTCGAGGAGATCTGCGCGGTCGACGGGGTGGATGGCGTGTTCATCGGTCCGGCCGATCTGCATGCCTCCTATGGCTATGTCGGGCAGACCGCCAATCCGGAGATTGTCCCGATCATCGAAGAGGGTATGCGCCGCATCCGCAAGGCCGGCAAGGCGCCGGGTTTCCTGACTTCGGTGGAAGCCGATGCACATCGCTACCTGGGCGTAGGCGCGCAGTTCGTCGCGGTCGGTTCCGACACCGGCCTGCTGGCGCGCGGTGCCGAGCAGCTTGCGGCCCGGTTCAAGAAGGCCTGACTGCCCGGTTCAGGCACCCAGCCCGGGATCGGATGCCTCGGGACGACACCAGGCACCCGGTGACGCGGCCAGTGGGTGTCCCGCGCCGCGAGATGACGGACAGATCCTTGTGGTTTAGTATTCTCGCGCTCAATCCGGTTACAGACCGGGTTCCTGTTCATCAAGGAGACACGTGATGCAAAAGACCATTCAAAAGACCCTGATCGCTGCTGCCCTGGCTGCTTGCACGATCGCTCCGGCTGCGGCACAGCAGGTCACGTTCATGACCGGCCCGCAGGGTGGATCCTGGATTCCCCTCGGTGGTGCGCTCAAGAGCATGTGGGAAAAGGAAATCTCCGGCCTGCAGATCCAGCAGACCCCGGGTGCAGGCGTTGCCAACGTGCTCGGTGTGTCCACCGGCAAGGCCAAGATCGGCATGGCGAATTCGTCGAGCACTGTCGACGGGATTGCGGGCCGTCCGCCGTACAAGGCGCCGGCGGGTAATGTCTGTCAGGTTGCCAATCTGTATCCGCAGTACTTCCAGGTGGTTGCCTCGGCCGATGCGAACGTGGCTTCTTACAAGGACCTCAAGGGCAAGACGCTGGTCACCCAGCCCAAGGGGAACACCGCCGAGGCGGTCACCGGGCTGGTCCTGAAGTTCAACGGAATGGATTATGAATCGCTCGCCAAGGCGAATTTCCAGGCCGGCTACAACGACGCGGTCTCAATGATGAAGGACGGTCATGTGCAGGTATTCACGCTCGGTACCACGGCGCCTGCCTCCGCGATCATGGATCTGGCCAGCGCGCGTGATGTCAAGCTGGTGCCGGTCGACGATGCGACGATGAACCAGTTCAAACAGATGAACCCGGGCTACAACCGCCTGGTCATCAAGGCCGGCACTTATCCGAAGCAGGACAAGGACGTGCCCGTGATCGGCTACTCGACGCATGTGATTGTCGCCTGCGACATGCCCGAGGACACTGTTTACAAGATGGCCAAGATCATGGCCGCCAATATCGATACGCTATCGTCGATCGTCAAGGCAATGCAAGGCGTGACGCCGAAAGATATGGCGATGGACATCGGCGTGCCGCTGCACAAGGGCGCAGCGAAGTTCTATAAGGAAGTCGGCGCGATCTGATCGTCGCAGCAAGGCGGTCCATTGGACCGACGGGGCGGCGGGCAGCCGCCCCGTTTTTTTGATACCGGAGAATTCCCGTGGAAGAGAATCCGTCTACCACCCCCACGGCAGCCCTGGTGCGCAGGATTGCGTTTCTGTTCGCCGTGGTGATGTCGCTCTACCACATGTATGTCGCAGCCTTTGGCCCGCCGGAAGCGCTGACCTTTCGCGCGACGCATTTGTTGTTCGCGCTGACGCTGGTTTATTTGCTCTTTCCGTTCAAGGCCGGCGGTGCGGCGGCCTGGCGGGTGCTCGATTACGTGCTGCTGGCAGGTGGCTGGGGAATCATCTTCTACCTGTTCGTCAATCACGAGTATCTGACCAATCGGATGATCTACATTGACGACTTGTCGATGCTGGACAAGGGTTTCGCTATTCTCGCGGTGATCGTGGTGCTCGACGCGACCCGTCGAGTGATCGGCTGGGCATTGCCGTTGACTGCGATCTGTTTTCTCGTCTACGCGATCGTCTTCACGAATGTCACCTTCCAGGTCCTGCTCGAGCAGCTTTATCTGTCGACGGAGGGCATCTTCGGCTCCACGCTTGGTGTGTCGGCGTCCTACGTGATGCTGTTTGTGCTGTTCGGTGCGTTCATGGAAAAGAGCGGTACCGGCCAGTTGTTTATGGATTTCGCGCTATCCATCACGGGACACACCGCCGGCGGTCCTGGCAAGGTTGCGGTGGTCAGTTCCAGCTTGTTTGGCACGGTATCGGGTAGCGCGGTTGCCAACGTGATGGTTGACGGGCCGATCACGATCCCGCTGATGAAACGCACCGGATTTCGTCCGCAGTTTGCTGCCGCGATCGAGTCGGTGGCATCCACTGGTGGGCAGATCATGCCGCCGATCATGGGTGCGGCGGCCTTCGTGATGGCCGAGTTCCTCGCGGTCCCTTATCTGCAGGTGACTCTGTGGGCGGCGATTCCGGCGCTGCTGTACTACCTGTCGGTGTTCTTCGCAGTACATTTCGAAGCCAAGCGCTCCGGGCTTGCTGGGGTGCCAAAGGCCGAACTGCCGCGTCTGGCGCAAGTGATGCGCGATCGCGGCCATTTGTTTGTTCCGATCCTGACCATCCTGCTTGGATTGATGCTGGGTTACTCGGCGCCGCTGTGCGCACTGGCCGGTACGCTGGTCTGTCTGCCGATGGCACTGCTGCGCGCCACGACGCGCGAGGGCATCGGCTGGAAAAGTGTCTGGGATGCGCTCGAGGATGGCGCCCGCAACACGCTGGCGGTCGCGATGGCCTGCGCCTGTGCCGGCATCGTCATCGGATGCGTATCGATCACCGGGCTGGGCATCGTGTTCACGCAGTTCGTCATCGCGCTGGCGCAGGACACCTTGCTCCTGGCGCTGATTCTGACGGCGCTTGCCGGCGTGATCCTCGGCATGGGCATGCCGACGACGCCGGCTTACATCGTGATGGTCGCGCTCCTGGTGCCTGCGCTGATCAAGCTCGGCGCGGTGACGCCGGCCGCGCACATGTTCGCGTTCTACTTCGCGATCCTGTCGGCAATCACGCCGCCGGTGGCACTCGCAGTATTCGCCGCGGCCGGTCTGGCCAAGGCGAACATCTGGCAGTCTGGTTTTACCGCGATGCGGGTTGCGGCGCCGGCCTATATCGTGCCCTTCATGTTCGTCTACGAGCCGGCCCTGCTGATGGAGGGGGACGTCACGCTGATCCTGACGTCGGTGATCAGCGCGACCATCGGAGTCATCGCGCTGGCAGGGGGATTATTCGGGTACTTCGTCGGCGTGTGCGCACTGTGGCATCGAGCGTTTCTGCTGGCGGGCGCGATGCTTCTGATCAAGCCGGGGTTGCTGACCGATGCGATTGGCGGGGCCTTGCTGGCTGCAGTGCTGATCGCGCAGCTGTTGCAGCGCAAGAGCGCGTCAACGGCCGGCGGGTGACGAGCATCAGGCGGGGCGGTACTCGAGCAGGGTGTGCTCGACCCAGTCGTCGCGCAGGGTGGCATGCATGCGCATCCCGGACCAGCGATAGGTACCGCTCCATTCCCGTTTGACCCAGCGGTTAACCTGCGGGGCGTACCACAGGGTTTCGGTGCGCTCGTTGGACAGGCGAAAGACGTCGGGATGGTCGTACGCGATCCGCCGTAACACCCGCAGGGCGGTGAACTCGCCTGCCGGCACGGTCACGCGCTCCCATTGCAACGCGTCGATCCACTCGGACCAGTACAGCCAGGGGGATTCGCCTGGCGGCTTCCAGGCGTTGGTCACCCTCAAGTTCGCTCCCCGCTGCAGCGATGCAGGCAGCAGCGGATTTGCAACCCGGAAGATCGCCGCAATGTCGTAGAAGGGATCCTGGATCGCTCGCCAGGCATCCGCGTAGATCTCGTCACTGCGCTGTGCGCCATCGCTGCCGGTCATGCTCAGCCTGAGTTGCGGTTCGGTTGCGGCCACCTGCATCGTCAACTCGTCGATCCGCTTGTTCCGATACCGATCGACAACGGCGTAGCGCCAGCGATCGCCGACCTGAACTCGCGGCGCCGGAACCGGGGAAGCAGGAGCGGGAACCGCCGCTGGCATTGCACAAGCGCCAAGCAACGCGCTGGAGCCGGCCGCGAGAATCAGGCGGCGACGCGAACGATCAGGAAACTGCACGGCCATCGACCAGACGCAGCAATCCCTTGATCATGCGATACAGAAACCACAGCGAGGGGATCAGGAACAGGAAAGCCAGCAGACCGGCGGACAGCGCCGCGAGCATCAGCACCGGAATGAAACTGATCACCACCCAGAACAGGAACCACCAGAACGTGCGAATCATCCAGTCCATATGGGAGCGATAGATTGTGCCGTCGGCGTCCTCGCGCTTGATGTAGTTGATGATCAGTGCAACCACTGACAGCAGCCCCATCGTCAGCAGCAGGCCGGTGATGTGCAGCAGGTAGTCGAGCAGGACGATGCGCCGTAGCGCCTGATCCTGCGGCGATGGCGACGCTGGGCTGGGAGAGATGGTCGGCTGAAGGTCTGTCATTGGGGTAGCGGGCACAATGCCTTGACCGTGTTCGCAAAGTCTAAACCGACCGGGTCGCCGTGCGGTCGGCGGCCATACTCGACTCGGCGGCTTCAGGCTTTCCGCGCGCGATACGCAAGGCTTCACGCAGCACGTCCAGATCGCCGATGTGGTTGGACAGCAGCAGCACCAGGCGCGCGTTCATTGCATGGCTCTCTTCGGTCGGCAGGCCCTGGTGGGCTGAGATCAGCACTTCGTAGAAGTCGTCGAACGAAGCCATGTTCGCCTGTGTCTTGAGCATGTCGGTCTCCTGGCTTTAATGACTGGCGCAGATCGCACGTGCCAGGGCGGCCCTGACGCTTGCCTCGTTTGGATGACGCCAGCGCGCGCAGACATGCTGGTCGGGCCGTACCAGGTAGGTGGTGCCGGGCGTGGCATCAAGCCGCTGCGCGACCAGGCCCTGCACATCGAGCAGATCAATGCCGATACGCAGCACTGCGACCTGAGGCAAGCGATTCATCCAGTCGCTTGGCTCACCGAACACGATCAGCGTGAACTCGGGCGCCAGCGCGCGCAGCAGCCACGAAGGCTCGCCTGAGGCGGTCGCGACCGGAGCGTCGGTCAGCGGCGCACCCGGCTGCATCTTGCCCTTGAAGGTGTCAGTGTCGGCGGTGTTCAGCGGGGAATTGGACAATGTGGCCGGCACCGACAGGCGACCGCTGTTGACCAGCCTGCGGGCAAAGTCGTGATCGCGCGCCAGGTTCAGCACCTGATCGCGGAACAGGCGGCTGATTGCGCTTTTCGGGGTGATGAAATCGGTGGCGCGGGTTGAGTTCAGAATGTTTTCATCGGCCGCGAATTCGCGTTCCGGGCCATAGGTTTCAAGCAGTTCGATGCCGGCGCGGCCCTTCAGAACCCAGTCGAGTTTCCAGGCCAGGTTGTCCGCATCCTGCACGCCGCTGTTCGCGCCGCGCGCGCCGAACGGCGAAACCCCGTGCGCGCTGTCGCCGGCGAAGATCACCCGGCCGTGCACGAAGCGGTCCATCCGCTGGCAGGCGAAGGTGTACACACTGGCCCATTCCAGCGTGAACTCAATGTCCTTGCCGAGCAGCGCCTGCACGCGCGGAATGATTTTTTCGGGTTTCTTTTCGGTCTCAGGGTCTGCATCCCACCCCAGCTGAAAATCGATGCGCCAGACATTGTCCGGCTCGCGATGCAGCAGCACACTCTGATTGCGGTGAAACGGCGGATCGAACCAGAACCAGCGCTCGGTCGGGAAATCCGCCTTCATCTTGACGTCGGC
>Ga0255215_1000343_pt1 | contig 12770 bp, 10 predicted proteins | sample Miss_Law_RepC_8d_FD_183033 | JGI IMG/M metagenome (GOLD analysis project Ga0255215, IMG submission 183033) | Freshwater microbial communities from Mississippi River, Louisiana, United States - Miss_Law_RepC_8d | ecosystem: Environmental > Aquatic > Freshwater > River | place: USA: Louisiana... | reverse complement strand
GCTGATGGCACCTTACCGTGCGAGCAAGGCCGCCGTGATCAGCCTGACCCAGTCAGCTGCGATCACGTTCGCGCCGAAGGTGACCGTCAACGCGATCTGCCCGGGCATTGTCGACACCGCAATGTGGGCGAAGATCGACCGCGACATGGCCGAGCAAACCGGCGCCGCGCTCGGGCAATCCTGGCAGCAGCGTATTGCCGCGATCCCGATGGGTCGCCCACAGGAGGCGCAGGATGTAGCCGGTGTCGCGGTGTTTCTCGGGTCGAGCGCCGCCGACTACATGACCGGACAGTCGATCAACGTCGAGGGCGGTCTCGTGATGAGCTGAGCTCGGCGTCGGTCCCGGTCTTGCGCCGGGCCCTGCGCTGCCGCTTCACCGGCCAGCAGCCTTGATCCGGTACACCTTGCCGGTGTTGCCGTAGGGGCCGAAGGTTTCATTGGTGAGCAAATACATCTCGCCAAGCCGGTCTTCGGTCAGCCCGATAATGCGGCTGTCAATCTGCATCAGCCGCCGGTAGGACCACAAGCCCGCGCCCGGCTTGCCGGGCTCGGCGACGAATATCTGGCCGCTTGCCTTGCGAAAATCCGAGCTCCAGTCGGTAAATACCAGTTTGCCGGACAGTGCCGCAATCTCCTTGCCGCGATAGATGCGCGCGCCGGTGATCGCGGTGCCGACGCCCTTGATGCCAAGCTTTGTCTCCGGATGCGAGGTCTGCATGTTCGGGTATTCGAGCACTGGCATTTGCAGCGGGCGGCCAGCCAGGTCCTGGCTGGCGCAAGACTTCGGTGGCTGGCGCGGCGCGAGCCGGTCGATGCAGTGGGTGCCTTCCATCAGCGGCCAGCCGAAATTGCCGGGCTTGGCTACCCGGTAGGCCGCTTCCCAGAGCGTTTCAGCGATCGCGGTCAGATAAAAGCTGCCGTCCTCGCGATCGAACGCGATCCGGTAGGGGTTGCGAAAACCCCAGGCCCAGATCTCGCGCCGCCCGCCCTCGCGGGCGAACGGATTGCCGGTCGGGATTGCGTATCCCGGGAACCCGCGGTCGATGTCGATGCGCAGGACCTTGCCGTACAGCGACTCGGTGTCCTGCGCCAAGTGGTCCCAGGTCAGGCCCTCGGCCGGCACATTGAACGCCTCCCAGCGCACCTGTTTGCCGATGCCGTGCGAGGCGCCGCTATCGCCCAGGCCGATGTACAGAAGGCCGTCCGGCCCGAACGCGAGGGCGCCGCCGTTGTGTTTTCGGCTGGGCCAGTCGAGCTCGATCAGCATCCTTTCGCTCGTCGGATCGATGCGCGACAGGTCGCCGGTTGGTGTCGTGAATTCAGAGATGCGGCGCGTGTAGTTCCAGTTCGCCGGCGCGCCGCTGCGCAGCGGTGCCGAGTAGCTTGCGAAGACCCGGCCATTGCGCCGGAACTCAGGGTGTAGCGAAAAGCCCAGCAGGCCGCGTTCCTCGAAGTTTTTCTCGAGTGGGAGCATCCGCGGGCGCAGATCGAGCAGCGGTTCGGCATCGAGCTTGCCGTCGGGCCTGAGCACCCGAACCAAGCCGTCCTGCTGCACGATGAAGCGCCGCCCACTGCCGTCGGCCGGGTCGAGCATCTCGACCGGCGAGGTAAGCCCGTCGGCAACCAACTGCAATTCGAGCGCAGGGCCGGCCTGCGGCGTGGCTGCTGCCGTCGCGCCCTTGGCAGCGTCCGGCTTTGCGGCATGCAATGGCATCGGCATCGCCGCCGACAGCAGTGCGGCAAGAAGCAGCGGCCGTAGAACGCCGCCGATCTCGTTTGCGTGCGTCATTTTGAAGACCTCGCATGCCGTTGCACCACCGGCGTCGGATTGTCGATCTGCTCCGCCTTCACGAACGCGCCGCCCTGGAACTGCTCGGCGCGCGCGTCGCCAATCTGTTCGCGGGCCAGCACCGCCTTGGCAAAACGCTCGCTGTTGTCCTGCGGCTTGTAGCCCAGTCGCTTGGCGTTGCGGTTGTCGTACCAGGATCGCTTGTTGTTCGACACGCCATAAACGATCTCGAAGCGCACTTTCGGCGAGTCGATCCCGATGCTGACCAGTTGCGCAAGATCGCGCGGGCTGATCCAGATCGCGAGCCGGCGCTTGTCGATCGGCTCGGTGCCGACATTGCCGATCCGCATGCAGAACACTTCCATGCCGTACTTGTCCGAGTACAGGCTGCCCATCGCCTCGCCGAACACCTTCGAGACGCCGTAGCGGCTGTCGGGTTTGATGTAGATCTTGTGATCGATGACCTCGTCGCGGCGATAGAAACCCACCGCGTGGTTGCTGGTCGCGAACAGGAAGCGCTTGACGCCGTTGCGCCGTGCCGCCTCGTAGGCGTTGTAGCAGCCGACGATGTTCGCATCCAGGATGTCCTCCCAGGGGCCTTCGACCGAATAGCCACCCAGGTGCACGAACGCGTCCACGCCCTTCGTGATGCGCAGCATGTCCTTCATGCTGGCAACGTCAGCCTTCATGAAGCTCTCGCCTGGATTCTTTTTGACCGGCGCAATGTCCGAGATGCGTATGTCGTACTTGCCGGCGAGCTCGCGTCGCAGGTGCTGGCCAACGCCGCCGCCGGCGCCGGTGATCAGGATTTTCTTCATGAGTCGGATATCCGTTTGGAGGGTGTTCGATAGGGTGTGGCAGCCTCGCCGATCTGGAAAGTCTAAACGCGACTCGGCAAAGATTCATGCCATCATCGTCGCACCAACAACCGGAATGACCCCCGCACCATGCTCAGCCCAATGCATCCAGACGGCGCGCCCGAGTGGACGCCCAGCCCGCGCTACCCCGATCCGCTGGTGCGCGTTATCGATGAAAGCTTCAATGCGCTGCGCCTGCCGCTGACCAAGGTCGAGCGTATTGCCACCGGTTGCCGCTGGGCTGAAGGCCCGGTCTGGGTCGGTGACGCGCGCAGCCTGCTTTGGAGTGATATCCCGAACAACCGCATCCTGCGCTGGGATGAGGAAACCGGCGCGGTCAGCGTGTTTCGCCAGCCGTCCGGCTACGCGAACGGCGCAACCCGCGATCGCAACGGCCGGCTGATTCACTGCGAGCATGGCGGTCGGCGCGTTGTTCGTACCGAGGCAGACGGCAGCGTGGTGACCATCGCCGAACACTTTGAAGGCAAGCGCCTGAACTCGCCGAACGATGTTGTCTGCAAGTCCGACGGTTCGATCTGGTTCACCGATCCGAGTTTTGGAATCCTGGGTTATTACGAGGGCGGCAAGGCGCCACAGGAGCTGCCCACCAATGTCTACCGGCTCGATGTCGATGGCAGCCTGACGGTGGTTGCCGAGGGCATCAATCAGCCCAACGGCCTGGCGTTCTCACCGGATGAATCGCTGCTGTATATCGTCGAGTCGCGTTCGACACCGCGCCGCATCCTCGCGTACGACGTCACGCACAAGGGCCGCGCGCTAAGCGGTGGGCGCATCCTGATCGACGCCGGCCCGAAGGGAACGCCCGACGGGTTCCGGGTCGATATCCACGGCAACCTCTGGTGCGGCTGGGGCATGGGCGAGGCCGGTCTGGACGGCGTGCATGTGTTCAACCCGGACGGCAAGCGGATCGGCTGCATTGACCTGCCCGAGCGCTGCGCGAACCTGTGCTTTGGCGGGCTGCATCGCAACCGGTTGTTCATGGCGGCCAGCACTTCGGTGTATGCGCTGTATGTGAATACCCAGGGTGTCGGCTATTTCTGAGTCCGCCTGCCTGGCCCGGGCCCGAGCCCTGTCATCGGGGCGCTTATTTTGGACAAATGCTTTGCTGACGCAAGGCGAGCAAAAACACTATGATCTGCGCGGGCTGTGGATGCGTTGCCGGCCGTCAGGGTGGCGTAACCCGGTGTGGATTGTCTGTTGGTAAACCTTCATGGGAGATTCCATGTTTTCCAGGTTAAAAAACGTCGCACTGACCGCGACCTTTGCCCTTGTCGCCGCCTCGTTGGCCCATGCGCAGGGACCGGCCCGAATGATGGTTCCGGCCGGCGCCGGCGGTGGCTACGACACCACTGCACGCCTGGCGATGAAGGTTCTGGATAGCACTGGGATCTACAAGGACGGCACAATTTTTACCAACAAACCGGGTGCTGGCGGAACGCTCGGCATGGGTGAATTTATCCGCAACAACAAGGGCGACCCGAATGCGCTAATGACGATGGGGGTGGTGCTGGTCGGCTCCCAGATCCTGACCAAGGGCTCGCTTCCGTTCTCGGACGTTACGCCGCTTGCGCGCCTGACCTATGAATTCAGCGGGATTGCCGTGCCTGCCAATTCCAACATCAAGTCGGTCAAGGATTTGCAGGACGCGATGAAGGCGAATATTGGTGCGGTCGCAATCGGTGGCGGTTCGGCGGGCGGGGTGGATCACATCGTTGCCGGGTTAATGACCAAGGCGAGTGGCCTTCCGGTTGCTCGCTTGAACTATGTTCCGTTCGCGTCGGGTGCCGAGGGTGTGACTCAACTGGCCGGCGGCAAATTGTCGGTGATGATCCAGGGCGCCTCCGAAATGAAGCAAATGCATGACGCCGGTCGGGTTCGGCTGATTGCGGTGACTTCACCGGCGCGAATCAAGGGCATCGATGTGCCGACGCTCAAGGAGTCCGGGATCGATGTGGTCGTGGGAAACTGGCGGGGCATCGTTGGCTCCAAAGACATGCCAGCCGATGCAGCCAAAGCCTGGGTTGATCGTTTCGAGAAAATGTCCAAGACCCAGGACTGGGCCGACGCGCTGCAAAAGCAGGGTCTAGAAAACGCCTTCCTTGGCGGTGCGGAGTTTTCCAGCTTTCTGGGCAGTGAGAGCGAGCGCATTCGTGGTGTGTTGACGGATGTCGGACTGGTCAAGCAATGACCGTTCAGGTGCCTGGGGGGCAGTCAGGCGCGCCGAAATCGCAGTGGGTCTTGCCACTGTTCAGCGCAGTTTGCGGCGCTCTGATGTTTGCCGAGGGACTGTCGCTGCCGCTGTTCGCACAGTACACCGGGCTGGGTGCCGGATTTTTGCTGGTCGTGATCGGCGGCGGCATGTTGCTGCTGGGGGGCGCGATGGTCGTGCAGATTTTGCGCGGCGTGCGCTTCGAGCCAGAGCAGGCTGAAGGGGTGGATCTGCACCGCCCCGTGTCACGCAGCGGCCTCATGCTTGCTGCGGCTGCTGTCATCTCTCCGGTCTTGACGATGCCCTGGCTCGGGTTTGCACTGGGTGCGGGCCTTTCGTACGCCTTTGTGACTCGCGCATTCGGCTCTCCGCGTCTGCTTCGCGATCTGATCATCGGCCTGGTTCTGAGCAGTCTTTGTTGGTGGGTCTTTACGCGATTGGGTGTTCAACTGGGATCGTTCTTGCCGGCAAAGTTGTTCTGACTACGGGAGCTTGGCCCTGATGTTTGACGCGTTGCTGAACGGGTTCGCAGTCGCGCTGCAGCCGATGAATCTGCTGTGGGCCTTAGTCGGTTGCAGCCTGGGCACCGCGATCGGTGTGTTGCCCGGCATCGGACCGGCGCTGACGATCACCCTGTTGCTGCCCGTGACGGTGGCTCTGAACCCGACGGCGGCAATGATTATTTTTGCGGGGGTGTTCTATGGCGCAATGTACGGCGGTTCAACCACGTCGATTCTGATCAACACGCCCGGGGAATCTGGCGCGATGATGACGGCGCTCGAAGGCAACAGGATGGCCAAGCAAGGGCGCGGCGCGGCGGCGCTGGCGACGGCAGCAGTCGGGTCCTTTGTCGCGGGGACCATTGGTACCGCTTTGCTGACGCTCGCGGCGCCGGCCATCTCGGAGCTTGCCTTCGTCTTCGGGCCCGCAGAATATTTCGCGCTAGCCGTGCTCGCGTTCACCTCGGTGTCCGTGGTTCTAGGGTCATCGATGGTGTTGGGGCTGATGTCTTTGTTCTTCGGCCTGGGTCTGGCAATGATCGGTATTGATTACCAGTCCGGTGCGCCTCGTCTCGCGTTCGACGTACCGCAGCTGCTTGACGGCGTCGGGATCACCATCGTGTTGGTCGCGATGTTCGCGGTCGGCGAAATCGTCTATGTCGCGAGCCGTCGTTCGCTAAACCCGAGCCAGATCATCCAGGTCGGCGGGCGGATCTCGATGTCGCGACAGGACTGGGCGCGGTCCTGGAAACCATGGTTGCGTGGCACCTTTCTGGGATTCCCGATTGGTGCGATGCCTGCCGGGGGATCGGAGATTCCGACGATGTTGTCCTACGCCGTCGAGAAGCGGCTTTCCAAGCATCCTGAGGAGTTTGGCAACGGGGCGATTGAAGGGGTCGCCGGTCCGGAGGCTGCCAACAATGCGTCGGTGGCCGGCGTGATGGTGCCCTTGTTGACATTGGGTCTGCCTACCTCGGCCACCGCCGCGGTGATGCTGGCGGCGCTGCAAAATTTTGGCCTCAATCCGGGGCCGACGCTGTTCACCGACAATGCGCAACTCGTCTGGGGGATCATCGCTTCGCTGTACATCGGCAATGTCATGCTGCTGGTGCTGAACTTTCCGCTGGCCCGCTTCTGGGTGAAGTTGCTGTCGATCCCGACGCCATATCTGTATGGCGGAATCCTGGTGTTTTCTTTGGTCGGCATCTGGGGCTTGTCCCGATCCTGGGTCGACCTGACCCTGCTGGCCGCGCTGGGGATGGCCGGCTACATGTTCCGATGCTTTTCTGTGCCGGTTGCGCCGGCGCTGATTGGCCTGATTCTTGGGCCAATGGCCGAATTGCAGCTGCGTCGCGCACTTGCGATCAGTCAGGGAGATCCGCTGGTTTTGCTGTCATCTCCGGTTTCGGCTGGCTTGCTGCTGGTGGCAGCCTTAATGCTGCTGATTCCGATTTGGCGTGCGACGAAATCACGCTGACACTGTCGCGTTACCGGGACGCGTATTGCGGCTCTAGCCCAATTGTTGCCGCAGTAACACGCAGGCGCTCAGGCTGCCGGTCTGCGCGTCCAGTGCTGCGCGTTGACCGCGCCGCGCGGAACCTTGCCCTGCAGAATCTGCGCAGCCTGTGCGACGGTCTCCAGCGACTGGTGCTCGATTGCCGGCAGGGTCAGCCCGCCGATGTGCGGCGTCGCGATCACGTCGGCGCGCGCCGCGAGCGAAGGCTGCGGCATCTGGTCCGGCGCCCGGCCGACGTCCAGCGCGGCACCGGCAAGCTTGCCGACCTCCAAGGCCTGCTGCAATGCCTGTTCGTCGACAAGATTGCCCCGCGAGACGTTGACCAGGTATGCGCCCCGCTTGATCAGCGCGAGCGCTCGCGCATCGATCAGGTTCTCGGTCTCGGGCGTGGCCACCGCGAGCGGCACGACGTAATCGGCCTTCGCGAGCAGTTCATGAAGCGGCACCTGCTCGATGCCGGTCAGATCAGCGCTGACGTAGGGATCGCTGACCAGAACCCGCATGCCAAACGCAAGCCCTAGCTGCGCGACCCGTCGCCCGATCGCGCCAAAGCCGATCACGCCGAGCGTCGCGCCCTCGAGTTGCGCGCCCATCGCTGCCGATGGAGGCTCTCCGGCGTGGTACTGCGCAGCCGAGCGCGACACGCCGCGCGACAGGTCGATCATCATGCCGAACACCAGTTCGCTGACCGAGGCGACGAACCCTGCACTCGCCTGGGTGACCAGCACCCCGGCACGGCTCGCGGCGGCAACGTCGACATTGCGGATGTCGATCGCGCAGCGCAGGAACGCGACCAGCCGCGGCAGCGATTCGAACAGCTTCGCGTCGCCCGGCGACTGCCGGTAGCTGACGATCAGCTCGCAATCGTGCGCCGCGTCGATCAGCGCGTCGCCTTGGAGCGGCTCCCCGCCCAGGTGCAGTCGCACCTCGCCGAGCGCCTGCAGCCCGGCGAGGGCGCGCTCGCCGTAATAGTTGGCGAGGGCGTCGGGGGAGTGGGTCAGCAGGATCCGGGGCATCGGACAGTAGGACGATTTCTGGCGATTACTTGTTCTTGTCGAAACTCAGCAGCTCCGAACCACCGCCGCCGCTAAACGACAGTAGCCCGCTCTCGGTATAGATCCCCAGCTTGGCCCGGGTGTCGGTGATATCGAGGTTGCGCATCGTCAGCTGACCGATCCGGTCCTGCGGGCTGAACGGCGCGTCCTCGACCTTCTCCATGCTCAGCCGCTCGGGCGCATAGGTGAGGTTGGGGCTTTCGGTGTTCAGCAGGCTGTAGTCATTGCCGCGGCGCAGCTCCATAGTCACTTCGCCGGTCACCGCCGCCGCGACCCAGCGTTGCGCACTTTCGCGCAGCATGATCGCCTGCGGGTCGAACCAGCGGCCCTGATAGAGCAGGCGGCCCAGTTTCAGGCCATTGATGCGGTATTGCTCGATGGTGTCTTCGTTATGAATGCCAGTGACAAGCCGTTCATAGGCGATGTACAGCAGCGCAAGACCCGGGGCCTCGTAGATGCCGCGACTCTTGGCTTCGATGATGCGGTTCTCAATCTGGTCGCTCATGCCCAGGCCATGACGTCCGCCGATTTCGTTGGCCTTCAGGATCAACGCCACCGGGTCGTTGAAGCTCTCGCCGTTTAGTGCCACCGGCACACCCTCTTCGAAGCGCACCGTCACTTCCTCGGCCTTGACGACGCAATCCTCGCGCCAGAACGGCACGCCCATGATCGGGTTGACGATTCGGATGCCGCTGTTCAGATGCTCGAGGTCTTTGGCCTCGTGCGTGGCGCCCAGCATGTTGCTGTCGGTGCTGTAGGCCTTCTCCACGCTCATCTTGTAGTCAAAACCGTTGGCGATCAGGAACTCGCTCATTTCCTTGCGCCCGCCCAACTCATCGATGAAGGTCTGGTCCAGCCAGGGCTTGTAGATCTTCAGCGCCGGGTTGGTCAGCAGACCGTAGCGGTAGAAACGCTCGATGTCGTTGCCCTTGAAGGTGGAGCCATCACCCCAGATATTGACGTCGTCTTCCTTCATGGCGGCCACCAGCATCGTGCCGGTGATCGCCCGGCCCAGCGGCGTGGTGTTGAAGTAGGTGACTCCCGCAGTGCTGATGTGAAACGCACCGGCCTGCAGTGCGGCGATGCCCTCTTGCGCAAGCTGGCGACGGCAGTCGATCAGGCGCGCCACCTTCGCACCGTAGGCCAGCGCCTTTTGCGGAATGGCGTCGTAGTCGCTCTCATCGGGTTGCCCCAGATTGGCGGTGTAGGCATAGGGTTCGGCCCCCTTTTTCTTCATCCACAGCAAGGCGGCGCTGGTGTCCAGGCCGCCGGAAAAGGCGATACCGACCTTCTGGCCGACGGGAAGATTTTGCAAAATGGTGGCCATGGCGATGTCCAGGGAGGTCGTTGAGCGCGGTGCACGCGGGGTTCGGCGGCGTCCGGCTCAGCCGAAGTGGCAGATGGGGTGACAGGAATCGCTCACTCGGATATCGCTTGACGAGTCTTCGGGCACGCCGTCGAATTGCTGAGTCATGGTCTTGCGGGATATCCGGGAGCATGAAAAACCGATCATTTTACGGCAGGTGAACCGGCGGTAGGGCCACAGGCAGGGCACGGATGCGTTTCTTGTCTATGATGACGTCCGATGATCCCCGCGCTCCTACCGTTTCAGACCCGCAGCTTCCGCTTTCAGTGGCCGGCGGATCTGTGCACTGCCTGGGCACTGGAGATGGAAACCCTGGTGCTCGGCTGGTATGTGTTGGTCGAGACCGAGTCGGTGCTGCTGCTCACGCTGTTCGGTTCAGTGCAGTTTATCGGTACGCTGGTCTCGCCGATGCTCGGGGTGCTCGGCGACCGGTTGGGGATCCGCAACGTGCTGGCGGCGATGCGGGCGTCGTATGCGCTGTTTTCCGGGATCATCCTGACGCTTGCGCTGACCGAATCGATCGATGCCTATTCGGTATTGATCGTCGCGACCCTGTGCGGACTGATCCGCCCGACCGATGTTGGCATGCGTGGCGCCCTGGTCGGTGCCACGGTGCCGCAGCAACACCTGGTTGCCGCGATGGGCGTGTCGCGCACGACGATGGATTCAGCGCGAGTCGGTGGCGCACTGGCCGGCGCCGGATTCATGGCGTTATTCGGGATGGCACCGGTCTATATGCTGATCACCTTGATCCACGTTGTCGGCGTGGTGCTGACGATGAAGGTCGAAGGCGGTGGACGCGAGGATGGCGCACATCCGGGAGCAGTCGCACGGCCGGTGCGAGTCTCACCCTGGCGGGATCTGTGGGAGGGCCTCGCTTATGTGTGGAACACGCCCCGGATGCTGGCCACGATGTGTCTGGCTTCGCTGGTCAATCTGACGGCGTTTCCGTTCAGCAATGGTCTGGCCCCGTATATTGCCCGCGACGTATTCGAGGTGGACCAGACCGGCCTGGGATGGCTGGTGGCGAGCTTCGCGATCGGCGCGCTGGTCGGCTCGGTGCTGATGAGCATCTTCGGTCCGCGGGTGCGACCGGCCCGGATGATGCTTGGCGGAGCGCTGGCCTGGTATGCGGCGCTGGTCGGCTTTGCAGCGACTCCATCATTTCCGGTCGCGATCACGATGCTGGTGCTTGCCGGAGTTGCGCAGAGCCTGAGCATGCTCTCGGTGATGATCCTGCTGCTGCGCACCTGCGAGCCTCGCTTTCGCGGCCGCATCATGGGCGTTCGGATGCTTGCTATCTACACGCTGCCGATCGGCCTGATGCTGGCCGGCGCGATCATCCCCGTGATCGGCTATCCATGGACCGCAACCGTGCTCTTGCTGATCGGTGTTGGCTGTACGTTCTGGATCGGTTGGGCTTGGCGACGCGAACTGTTGCCGCTGGACGCGATCGGCAACACCCGCTGAACGGTGTCGGGATCGGTCCAGCCTGCGTTCACCGCTCGCCGGTGTAGGCGATGCCATCCTCGACGGTATGCCAGATCCAGCGCGCGGTCGGATTCTCCGATTCCTCCAGGATATGACCGACCAGCCCGGCGCTGCGACTGATGACCGCGATGCCGCGCATTACGGCCTGCGGCATGCCGATCTCTCCAAGCACTGCGGCGATTGCGCCGGTGGCGTTGATCGTCAGGTGTCTTCCCCAGGCCTTGTCAACTTCCTCCGAAAGCGTCTGCAGCGCGGCGATATGCTGGCCTATCGCCCCCTCGCGTAGCGCCACCTCGAACAGTTTCGGTGTGCGCGGATCGTCCGGCTTGTGGATCGGATGACCAAAGCCGGGGAGCGCGCGCCGCTGCTCGCGAAAACGCTGTGCGATCTGTACCGCACGGGCCTGGACGCCCTCCGGCGCCGCAAGCATTTCGTCGATCAGTGCACTGCAGCCTTCCATCGTGCCGACGAAGGTGCTGCCCACGCCGAGCAGCCCGGCCGCCACCGCCGATTGAAGCGCCTCTGGCGCGGAGTCGTAAATCAGTCGAGTCACGATCGCGCTAGGCGTCAACCCGTGCTCCATCAGCGTCACCAGCACCGCGTCAAGAAGGCGTACCTGCACCCGTGTTGGGCGCTTTCCGGTGAGCTGGAACAGCATCATCTCGGTGAAGCTGACCTGCCCGATCAGGTCTTCGACCAGATCGGCGCCACGCACATGGATCGAGTGTTCGTCGGAGGTGCAGATTGCCGTAGTCGGGGATTTGTTGGACATGCGGATGAGCCTTAGACAACGCAACCGAAGTGCGCAGACGACACCAGCTTCACATACTTGTCATGCACGGAGCCCGGCCGCACGCGGTCAGACAGGTCAGGGGCCTTCCAATCTTGCATCCGGCGTGTGATTTCATCGGCCGGTACATCCATGTTGAGCGTTCGATTGACCGGATCGATCACGATGGTGTCGCCATCGCGCACCGCCGCAATCGGACCGCCGCGTGCGGCTTCCGGCGAGATGTGACCGATCAGGATGCCGTGCGACACGCCTGAGAATCGGCCGTCAGTGATCAGTGCGACATCCTTGCCCAGGCCGCGCCCTTGCAATTGGATGGTCAGCATCACCATTTCCGGCATGCCCGGGCCGCCGACTGGTCCGACATTGCGCACGACCACCACATCGCCGGCAACGATGCTGCCCGACCGGATTGCATTCATCGCATCCTGCTCGGACTCGAACACCCGGGCGCGGCCGCGAAACTCGCCGCTCTTGAGCGTCTTGCCGGACAACTTGAGCACGCAGCTCTCCGGCGCCAGGTTGCCCTTGAGCACGCTGATGTGGTTGTTCGGTGCCGCGAAGGGTTTGCCGACCGGATGCACGATATCCTGCGCGCCGAGCTGCTCGAGCGCTGGCACCGACTCCAGATTTTCGGCCAGTGTCTTGCCGGTGACGGTCATCACGTCGCCATGCAGCAGGCCGTGGCGCAACAGCTCCTTCATCACCACCGGCACACCACCGATTGCATGCAGGCTGGTCATCGCGTACTTGCCGTGCGGCTGCAGGCTGGCAAGCAGTGGCACCTTTTCCCCGACTGCCTGGATCCGCTCGATGCCCACGGGCACTTGCGCCTCGCGGGCCAAGGCCAGCAGGTGCAAAAACATGTTCGTCGAGCCGCCCATCGCATAGATCGTCACGATCGCGTTGTCGAACGCTCGCTCGGTCATGATGTCGCGCGGTCGGATCCCTGCGGCGATCAGTCGATACAGCGCATCAACCGAGGCGCTCGCCTGGGCGCGGACATCGTCATGAATGCCGCTTCTTGCATCATAGTCGGCCGGATGCGAGGCACCTCGCGGCAACATCATGCCGATCGCCTCGGCGCAGGTGCTCATCGTGTTCGCGGTGAACATCGCGCCGCAGGTGCCACTGCCGGGCATCACATTCGACTCGATCTCCAGGAACTGCTCGCGG
>Ga0255215_1000301_pt1 | contig 13775 bp, 12 predicted proteins | sample Miss_Law_RepC_8d_FD_183033 | JGI IMG/M metagenome (GOLD analysis project Ga0255215, IMG submission 183033) | Freshwater microbial communities from Mississippi River, Louisiana, United States - Miss_Law_RepC_8d | ecosystem: Environmental > Aquatic > Freshwater > River | place: USA: Louisiana... | reverse complement strand
AAATTTATGTGAATTATTAAATAAGAGCAAGAAATTTTTGGTGGTTGAAGATGAAGAAGTTATTCCATCACAAAGAAAAATGTATGAAATATTATTAGAATTAGGTAATAAATTTAATAGATTAGAAGAAAAGGTAGACGAATTAAATAAGTGGGTTATTAAAAAGAAAAAGAAAATAAATGTAATTGAATGGTTAAATACAAATATAACCCCAAAAATAAAATTTGATAATTTAATTGAAAAAATAATAATTACAGATGAAGATATAAAATATTTATTTGAAAATAGTTTTGCTGATACATTAAATCATATATTTTCAAAAAATATATATAAATTATCAGAAAGTGAATATCCGATATTTGCTTTTGTTCAGAAGATAAATATATTTTATGTTTATGAAAACGAAGAAGCACGTTGGATTGAGTTAAACAGAGAAGCTTTAATGAAGTTTTTGAACAAAGTTTATATGAAAATATTTCATGCATTTAGTCAGCATAAAAAAAATAATGCTGATAAAATTTGTCAAGACGAAAGCTTTTCGCTTTTATGTGATAAAACTTCAGTAAAAATAATGAATGTAGATTTTAGGCAAGAATCTATTTTAGGAAAAATAAGAGCAAATATGTATTCAAGAATGAAAACAGATATGAAAGCAATAGTAGAATACGATTTTGAATTTTAATATAGAGGTATTATGCTTCAGCTACAACTTTATTTAAGTTATCAATATTAGTTATAATTTCTACAAATTATAAATTTATTGTTCATTTTTTTAAATAAAAATACTAAAATATATTTAAAAACAACTTAAAGATCACAACTAATATTTTTCATATTCTATTGTCATTATTGTTGTATATTTGTTTGTGTTATTATACATAATTTTATTCATATAAATATTATTAATTTATTTTTATATGAATTTACTATTTAAACTGTAGGAAAACTAGGGTCCATTGCTATTCCGCAAATTCCAGGATCATTAGTAGATGATGAACGAGCAATCTTTACATAACCCTTATCACCCCATGTGTCAGACCATGAATTCTTTACAAGCCAATAATCTTGACCATTTTCAGTGCCATAACCAACGGCTAAAACTCCATGATCCAAATTGGTTCCACAACTTGAAGAAGTCAAGATGCCACTAGAATATGATTGGAAATAACGAGTATCGGCTTCAATAGCAACAGCAACTGGCTGTTGAGCAACCGCGGCCTTTAAAGAAATTTGGTCATTTGGTTTAACATCAGAACATGAGCTAATATGAGCTACAGAAGAACACTTTTGGCATGAACCTCCAGTCTTAGTTACACCAGAAGTGTAAGGATAAGAACTTGCTGAACATTGTCCATTTTCAATAATAAACTTGAAAGCACCTTCCATTTGACCACCATTACAACCATGAGAACCATAAGAAATACCAGTAGCGCAATCAACCAATTCTTGTTCAGAAAGATCAACTAACTTGCCACTAGAAATTGCCCAAGCACCTTCAACAGCACCTGTTGAAGAGAAAGACCAGCAAGAACCGCATTGTCCTTGATCCTTGACAGAAGTTACAGCTCCCTTATTGCGCCAATCAACCGAGGATGGAGCTCCAGATGCGGAGGAAGAAAATGACTTGCAACCATAAGAACCAACCTCAGCTTTTAAACCACTAACATATTGATCTTTAAATTCTTGAGGAGTTAAATCAGTAAATTGATTAATACCCATAGTGAAATTTTGTGTGTAGTCTAAGTTATGAAGGATAATGTTACGAAGATTTGAGCGGAAAATTTGAAAACGTGTCTCTAACTCTTGAATATTTTCATATCTTTTACTAAATCTTTCTTGAAAATTAGTGAATTGCCCCCATTCATCACCATCATTCAAAAATGAAGTCGACTCTACACCCCTGAGATTGGTATTAGACGCGAAAGCAGTAAAAAAAGAACTAATTAGTAAGAGGGTTTTGAACATCTTATATAATTATATTAGAATAAAAGTTTTTATTATGTTTTAATTTATATTTAAATAAGTTTACAAATTGAAATTTAATAATAGTCACTTTAAATTTATAAATACTTACTTGTAAATTCTTGAGGCGTCATTAGAAGAATCCCTAATTTTCTAGCTTCATTAGCCTTTCCAGTATCTTCTTCTTTATCTTTTACCAAAACTACAAATGTTTTACTTGATACACTAGAGCCAATTTTTGCGCCAATATCTTTTAAAGTTTCTTGTAGAGCAGTATCTCTAAACCCAGTTATAACTATTGATTTTCCAAACAAAGGATGAGATTGATCCACATCTTTTTTTTCAGAAATTCCTTCGGTTAATTTTTTAATAAGTTCAGATTCTTTGATAAAATTTATAAAATCAGGAATTCTCTCGACGAATGCTTCGGCAGATTTGATTGCCATTCCTTTAATGGCTGTAATCTTAGCAATTTTTTGAGCATCTGTTTCTTTTGATAATAAAACTTTTGGATATGACTCCATAATAAGCTGAATTTTCTTTTCACTAAATCCACGACCAAACATATTAGAAGCCGACATAATCGTTGTTAAAGATACAGCTTCAATTTTCTCTCTAATTCCATCATATAATTTTGTTGCAGTTTTCTCTTTAAACCCTTGAACTTGTAAGAAGTCTCCAATTGTCATCTTTAAAATTTTAGCAACAGAATCATAACCAGCTTCCATAATTCGCTTAATATTTCCAGTGCTTAAACCTTCAACACCGATTCCTCTGAAGAATCCAGTAATATTTTTCTCTCGAACTATTTCATCCGAATCTAAATCTTCAAGCATAATATCGACATGAGTATCATTCCATTTAAATGGAATTGATGGCATTCTAGGTTCTTCAGCAGGAACAATCACTTTTCGGATATATGGAATAACATCGCCGCTACGAATTAGTTCAATAGTAGCACCAATACCAATTCTATTATCATTAATAAATGCTGCATTAAATCCAGTTGCATAAGTGATTTGAACACCTCCAAGATTAATTGGTTCGATTTGGACACGAGGTTTTAAATAACCATCCTTGCTTGCTGACCAAATTACGTCAACTACTTTTGCTTCTGCTACTTGATCTGATAAAACCATTTTAAATGCAAAAGCATGTTCGGGATTACCTGATTTTCTTTCATGTAAAGCATCATTAGTAACAATTACACCATCAATTTCATAAGCATAATTATATCTCCAATCAAGAAGTGTATTGGACAAGAATTCGTTGCTAATAGTTTTCTCCGTTTTATATAATACTAATTCAACATTGAGTGTTGATAAGAATGTAATTTGTTCAGATGGTGTTTTAATTGGTTTTATAAGCTCATAAGTGACAAAATGTAAATCCTTAACAGCTTCATTAATGGTCTTGTGATTGACAATCCCAGCAACCATATTTCTAGGATTAGCAAATTTATCTTTATATTTGGTGTCGAATAATGCCTTTGGAATAATAAATTCGCCTCGAATAACAACATCTTTAGTTTTTGGAAGACGCAAGAATGGAATAAGATGACTAATATCTTGACCAACTCTGCCATCGCCTCTTGTATAAAGCTTTGGTTTGGGTCCTTCAGTTGTATAAAGGCCACTTACACCATCAAGTTTACACGATAAAACATAAGGTCCTGAAAATTTGGCTCTCCAATTTGTTAACGCATTTGTGTCTGGTTTTATTTTATCCATAGAACCCATTGGATATGGCAAAACAACCTTACTTCTCTCGACAGGAGCACCTATTTCATGTAGAACAGGATTACTCGGATATTTTTTTTCTATAAATTCCTTAACAATATCATACTGATTGTCGGTTAAGAATGGGGTTTCATTGTAGTAAGCATGATTCGCAACTCTTAACAGCTGACACAATTGTTTTTCATTTAATGACTCTAAAACTGAAATACCTTTTTTTTTAAAATCATTTGTAATATTTTTATATGTTTCGTCTTTTATTTTATCTTCAACAATTATATTTTTTTTAGGTGCTAATTTTGGTTCGGATTTCACTTGTAAAACATATTCTTCAGAATCTGAATCAGATTGTTCAATTATTAATTTTGGCTTTGAATTTTTCACTATAATTGCTCTACCATCTGTGCGTTCAATTGGTGATTTATACTTTAACTCTAAGAAATCGAAAATGTCCTCTTCAGACGTGAAGGTGTGTTGTACCTTTTCTCCCTTCTTTTTTGCCTCCATTTTGTAGATGCCATGCTCATTCATCGTATAACCCTTCTCTAGAGCATTGTGACGCATAACAGTATTGAAAATCTTACTTCCAGTGAAATATAAAATTGCGAATGGAAATTCCTCTGGATTTGTATACAAGAAATCTACACGACGAGCAGCATTAGATGAAGGGATCTTTGCTACTACAAGACATTTTGTAGGACCTCTTGAGAGAACATACAATATTATTTTTTCTTTAATTAAATTATCTACAAAAGTTGTAAATACACTTTGCGAATTAGATGTAATTATTACATCAATATCTCCAGAACTTTGAGCACCACGACGATATGAACCTACAATTTCCATCTTACCATCTGTTCCTTTTTGTGATTGCGAGTCTTGGTTTACAAACGCCTTCTCAAAAATCGCCTTATAATCCTCTATTTCTGAGCGAGGAATTCTCTTTAAAATATCCTCATAATATTGAAGTCCAACTTTTTGGATATCGTTCAGTAAACCTTGATTTTCTCTCAACTGTGCGACTGAAGTAATACCTTGATCAACCAAATCTTTAGCTTTTTTAGGACCAATTCCATATACTTCAGCCAAAATATTTACAGGATTATTTTTCTCACGCTCTAGAACCTTCAATGTGCCGGTCTGAACATATTCATTAAGTTTCTCCATAATTGTTTCCCCAATTCCTGGTTTACCTTTTAAATCATTTGGAGATGAAATATTACCTGGATAAGCCATAATAGTTTCTTGAGCTTTTTGATAGGCTCTTGCTCTAAATGGTTCGCCTTGCTTTAACATAATATCTGCTAGTTTTTCCATAAGCTCTATAAATTTCTCATTTAAACGACTACTCTGTAATTGCGACATGTGTTTTAATTATTGAGTTCTCTTTAAATATGTTTTAGGTGTATCCTTCAAATTTTCAGGTAAAAAATATCAATTTTTTCTTTTAGAACGGTGTAATATTTATTATAAAAATTGAAATACATATATCGGTAAATAATAAATGTATCTTATAGTAATAAATGTCAAAAGGCAATTTAATTATTGTAGAAGATAATAATGAGATTGATAATATTATTGAAAATTCTTATATAGAATTAAATAATGTTATGGATAGTTGGTGCAAAAATTATGATGAAAATTTTAGTGGTGGAAAAATGCGTGGTGATAGAGGTGAAGATATAGAAAATTTTGTAAAAAATGTTGTAAATATGTTTAGTACTAAATATGGAGTGAATGTGCGTGCTGTTAAAGGAAATTATGACAAAAAAGAACTAAAAATACCAGGAACAGAAATAAAAAAAGACCATCAAGTTGATATACATATTTATAAAAATGATATATTTATTGCTGTTATAGAATGTAAAGCATATTTAGATAGTTGTTATTATATTAGAGCGTGTGATGACTTTAAATTATTTAAAAAATTTGGATATGATATTAAAAAATATATATTTGCTTTAGAAGATTCAATTAAAGAAGAAACAAAATTATTTACTGACTATGAAACAGATAATGTATGCGACGATATATTTTATATGTTAGATGGAAAAAGAACATCAACTAAACCTGTTTATGATAAAAAACACAAAAAAAAAATTAATAAAGAAAAATTAATTTATTTTATAAAATCACTTCAAAAATTACTTATCGGTATTTAATATACTTTCTTTAGCAATTTCGTAATATTTATTTTCTAACTCAATCCCTATAAATTTTCGTTTAATATTTTTACATGCAACTCCTGTTGAACCGGCGCCCATACAATTATCTAAAACTAAATCATTTTCATTAGTATAAGTCTTAATTAACCACTCAAGTAAATCAGTTGGTTTTTGTGTAGGATGAAGGGGCCTTTCAACACGATTAAACTTTAAAACTGTAGTAGGCAATCTTTTACCATCACTTTCTACAAAATTTTCTTTATGTGTTCCATAATTGCTTTGTTTATCTACTGCTGTTTGTGTATTCCATCGTGTATAAGGCGTTGAATACCAATATTGAGGATTATATGTTGGTTGTTTTTTATAAAATATAGCAATATCTTCGTTTGTTTTCATCGGTTTTCTTTTTGAATTTAAAAAGTCTGAAAATTTATTTTTTTCCCACACCAAGCAATACCTAAACATATTCAAGTTTGAGGTAATCATTAAAGATGTAAATGGTTGTGAACCAAATAAAACAATAGCACCATTATCCTTTATTATTCTATTATATTCGCACCATAATTTATCAAATGGAATTACAACATCCCAATAATTCTTTGTCATACCATAAGGTAAATCACATAATATCATATCAACTGATTTTTCTTTAATATGTTTCATTTCAATTAAACAATCACCATGAATTAAATTATAATTAGTATTGTTAATTTCTAATTTAATTGATTCTTCAATTGTAGAATTATCATCTTTTTTTTCATATAAAGTATTATTTTCTAAAACAATATTTATTTTGTCATTCTCATCACTATCTTCTTCAATAATTAATTTAATTGGGATTTTTTGATTTTCTATTTGGTCTTTGCTATTAATTATGTCAATTAATTCACTTTTATTTTTGGATTTACACTTTGTAATTCCAAGTTCTTCACACTTCTTTAAAAGTTCTGTTTTTGACAATTTTGTTAAATTCATTTCTTTAATAATATAATTTATATTACTAATATCAGTCATATTATTTAATTCAATTTTTTTATTATCTAATAAAAACTCATTTATATGTTTACTAAATATTTTGAAATTAACTAAATGTTGGATAGAGAAATCAAGACCATCGCGTATGTGAAATTCCTACTTTTGGTATAGAACATTCAACACATGGCAATTATGTGAATAAACCTTTGGTGAGATAAAAAAAAGTGAGGCCATGTGGCCTGACCTTTTTTATTTTTTTTATTTTTTTTATTTTTTTATTTTTTTTATTTTTTTATTTTTTTTATTTTTTTATTTTTTTATTTTTTTATTTTTTTATTTTTATTAACCATTACAAATTATAAGTCAACAGAAGATTCTACATTACTAAAAGCTCTTACCTTGGCTTTCTCTGCTTGATACATTTGATCCAAATTTATAAGCGCCATTCTTAACTGGGCGATTTCTCCGTGTAGATGAAAGTTCTCCTGCTCGATTGACTGAACGTATCTGCAATCGATGTTCACCAAGAAGGCATCTTCTGCCGTCAATTCTTCTTCGATTACTTCCATGTTAGCAATATCTTCATCGTCGAGATGTGTTTCTCCAGTTGGAGATGGAACCTCTTCAAATTTATCGACAGAGAAATCCAATAAAACAGGAGCTAGTTCAGTCGGCACTTTGTGATTTTGAGAATGGATTTGCTTCTTTGGAGCACTTGGACAAATTGCTACTTTGACTTTCTTTTCAGGAGTTTTTTCGACAGCTTTTACGCTTACAGAATTAGTTTCACCGAGGTCAATTCTTGGTTTACGTTCGCTTGGAACATGCTTTTTGGTAGTGTTTGGCAGGACAATCCAATAATACTCAGTTCCATCGTGGTGGAATTGGAAGCTTCCATTTTTGGCGATTTGGTCTTGGGTAGAAACAGTAAAATTATTGGTATACCATCTCTTGAAATGAACATAGACAGCGTTGAATGTCTTTCCATCGCGATCTTGCTTGGCAACAAAATCAACGCGGTCTACATCACCTATGTCAGAAAACGCTTCGGCAACATACTTCTGTGTGAAGTTGGGGAACACGTGAGGAATGAACAAACTGATATTCTTAATAGCGGACATTTTAAGCTTAAAACTTGATACTAGTTATGAGTAGCACGCTTTTAGTATTATAACAAAAAAGTATTTCAATTTTTTAAAATATCAACTATAAATGATTATAACTGAAAATTTATAAATAAAATAAATATCATGTGTATGCTAATTTGTACCTGTGATGTATACTTTGAATATGACAGTGTCTGTATCGGAACTCACCTTTTGGAGTGAGTATAGCAGTCGCGTGGTCTCTAATGATATCCTTATAGAAAAAGGCACCATATTTAATGCGCATTTTTCTATAAGCATGTATCAAAAAATAAAATTAAATTCGGGTTACCAATATTTATTTTATTTATAAATTTTCAGTTATAATCATTTATAGTTGATATTTTAAAAAATTGAAATACTTTTTGTTATAATACTAAAAGTGTGCTACTTATAACCAGTATCAAGTTTTAAAACCAATCTATTATTGACAAATATGTCCGCTCAAATTGATTGCCCTATCTGTATGGATTGTATTGAATCCACTACCAAGAACTGCGTGACAACAGAGTGCGGACATAGTTTCCACGCAAATTGTTTAATGCAAAGTGTTGCTCATAACGGCTTTGGTTGTCCATATTGTCGCACTGTTATGGCTGAAAAGCCAGAGGAAGATGAAGATGAAGATGAAGAGTCTGAATGGGAAGAAGAGTCTGAAGGGGATACTTATGAAGAAGACGCTATGCGTGGATTTAGATTCTTTTGGAATAATCTTAATGGAGTGCCTCATAATCGCAATGATGAAGCAGATGAAGAACAATTTGAAGAATATCAACATCGTGCTTCCACTAATGTGGTCCAAGACCCTAATGTTCCATCAACCGATTTTGTGGCTCAAAAACTTCGAGAACAAGGAGTTACTTTTGACCAGCTTGTCAAGATAATTTGTTTCTATGATCATATAGATTACCAATATGATGAAACTGCTGAAAGATTCAGTGACGAGTTATTCGGTAAGATTCGTATCGTTGTTTCGAATTATACTCCTCCTGAACAAGTTCCTCCAACAGCACATATCACACTCCCAGCAAGAGAAGTCGATTTCGCAGCGCAACCGAAGACACAGGTAAGAAGTGTTCCAAGATTTCACGATTCTTTAGAAAATAGTTAATTTTAGTAGTTTATTTAATTATTTAATTATTTAATTTAGTATAAAAGGTGGAGAGCCAAAACACTTGCATTTCGCAAGTTGGCCAATACCCTTTTTTATATAATTTTTTATATAATTTTTTATATAAAAACCGACATTAGAAAATGTTAAAGGGGTAACAACTAAAAAATTTAGGTTTTTCCTTTTTAAAAGATGTTTCATTTTTAAAATTAAATGAAACTGATTTTTTTCTTTTTGGTAAATTTTTTTCATCAGTATCTGTAATATTTTTCATATCAGAATATAATTTTGTAGCACCTAAAAATATTTCGTCAATACAAATGTTATTCTTAGCACTACATTCAAAATATCCATGTAATTTTAAATCAGTAGTTTTTTTAATAGCTTCTTCTTTTGATATTACTTTTTTTGTTTCAATATCCACTTTATTTCCAACTAATATAAAAATAGGATCATCGACTGTTCCACTTTTAACTTGATTTATCCAAAATTCTATATTATCAAATGATACACGATTTGTAATGTCAAAAACTAAAATAACTACTTGTGTATCTTTATAAAAAGTTTTAACTATAGAATTAAATCTTTCTTGTCCTGCAGTATCCCATATTAATAATTTAAATGTTTTTTGTCCATAATTAACTATAACGCTTTTATAATCAACCCCAATTGTAGGGCAATTATCTAAATTGAATTCATCATTAACAAATTTTGTTAAAATATTTGACTTTCCAACTGAACTATCACCAACAATAATTGTTTTAATCGAATAATCTGCCATAATTAGAGTAAATAATTTCTATATTGTAAAAAGATTATAATTTACACATAGATTTAAAATGTCACTTTGTCTCATATTGAATCCAATGAAAATGTTGCGGATAAATGAGACAACATGAACGCAAAAGTCTGCGTTTAAAATGTAAAAAGGTGTAAATAAAACTATAATAAATTTATTAATTTTGGTTTTTGTTTCAATTTATTTAAATAATAAACATCTTAAATAAATTTGCTTTATATAATATATGAACTTTGATTTAAATATTGAAAATTACACAAAAGAAGAATTAATTGAAATGTTTGAATTGCCTTCTAATTTTGAGAAAAATATTGTTGAAATTAAAGAATCAAAATTGAGGGATACAATAATAAATAATAGTCAAATAAATAAAGATACAAAAATTCAAACAATTAACTTTTTAACTAAAGCAAAAAATATTATATTAAGTGAAGATAATCCTAAGAATAAACCCCTTCAAGAAAAAATAAATAATTTTTATAATACTAGTTATGAACTAAAAACATCAAAATTGGAATATCCAGGCGAACATATGGTTCAACTTAGACCAGATAAGCCATATTTATCATCGTATCCAAGCGAATTTTTTCCTGGTGTTATTAATCCAATTAAGAAAAGAACTATAAAAAAAAATTTAAATATTGATTCCAGATTCAGGGATAATTATTACTCTACATCAGCAAGTAATTTTAGTATTCAGTTGCCATTAAATATAGATAATGTTTTACAGATGCAGTTAGTAGCTATTGAATTACCTACATCTTATTATGTAGTTTCAAAGCAATATAATAATAACTATTTTAATATAGTTGTAAATGGGGAAAATGCTGTTATACAAATACCAGATGGTAATTATGATCAATCATCAATAGTGGATATAATAACTACACAATTAGCGCTTGCTGGTACCCCTTTCAGTTATATTTCATTTATTATAAATTTAACAAATACTACAGCAGGAAGTGCGCAAACAATGGTTGGACCTAATGGAACAGGTATTGTAAATGATCTCGAATTAAATTTTCAATATGATAGAAATGGTGTTGAAGATCGTGGAACACCTTTGCCACTCAAATTTGGGTGGAATTTAGGCTTTAGAAATGGAATTTATTCCGGAGTTACGAATTATGTATCAGAAGGTATTGTTGATTTTACTGGACCAAGATATTTTTATTTAGTTGTAGATGATTATAATAATAATGTAAATAATAATTTTTATAGTGCTTTTAATAACTCTATATTAAATAAAAATATATTAGCTCGTATCTCTCTACAAGCAAATCAATTTAATATTTTAGAGCAAAATAATTTAAATATTGTTACAACTCCACGTGAATATTTTGGTCCAGTAAATTTATATGCCATGAATATTCAGTTGCTTGATGAATATGGCAGAATAGTTGATTTAAATAATATGGATTTTAGTTTTTGTCTGAACTTATCAGTTGTTTATGATTTATAACATACTACCAGTTATTTTATATTTTGACCATGATTCTGGTTTTTTCTTTGTTCCGCCATCATATTTAATAGCATAACGTTCTTTAATTAGAAGTTCATTCAAATGAATATCGCCTATATACACGTTAGCTAAAATTCTGCCATATTTTTCGCTCTGAATATTTTCTAATCTCACAAATTTATTTAACACCAAATTCGAGACAAAATCACGCGCCAATTTAGCTGCTTCTTTTTCTTCATCTGATATACCTTTTCCCTTAATCTCAGGAGCATCTATACCATTTAAACGCACCGATAATCTATACATTGGAGAAGCATCATAAGGTAGCTTAGATGCTATTGTAATTGTGTCAGCATCATAAACCTTTATAACTTTACCACCAGTTATAGGAAAAGTAAACTCAACGGTATCTTCCCATTTAATATCAATACTATCTTCCATATAATTTCTATTTATTATTGGAATATCTGGTTTTTTATAATTAGAACTATATAAATATTTAAAGGGGTTAGACATTCTTGCAAATCTAAACACCATATCTGGTTATAATTGATTTATTAATAAACCATTATTAAATCAATTTTAAATTAAATAATATCTTAATTAAATATATGTCAAGACCATTTTCAAATAATTCAGCTAAATCATCTTTTGCTCAAGTAAAAGAATCTGGAGATGCTAGTGCATATACGCAAACAAAAAAAGCTAAATATACTTTTTGTCAACCAAATATATGTCATCCAAATAAAAATGTAAATTCACAGAGTAATCTTTTACTTTTAAGAAAAACGAATGCTTTAACTTTTTACCATTGTGATGATTTTGATAAGACACAATTATTTACAAATTTGTATACTAAATTAGATTTAAGTGATTTAAGCGGTAATACGCCTATTATATCAGATTTATCTGGTAATACTTTTCCTGTAACAATTGATACTTCTGTTACACCATTTCTCAAATATAATATTGATCCAAACGGAGTTTTATTTGGCAATACTCTTTGTACAATTAATGATTTTCTTAATTATGTTTCATATGATGTAAGTTCTAATTCAGTAATTTAAATAAGGAAGAATATATAGCATATGTTAATATAGCTGCTATAAATGTCATATAACCTATCTTACATATTAATTCTTTTTCACTAACACTTTTTTCTTCAAGTTCTTTATAGTTAATGATATCGTATAAACATTCTATATCTTTATAATTTGGTTGATGATAATTATATTCCTCTTCTATTGAAGATAGGTTATTAACTATTTTTTTACGAACAATATTAATATAGGGATCTATATGTGAATTATTTTCTGTATCGACGTACCAACCCCAATCATTAGAAATTTTATAATTATTAATGTTGTTATTATTAGAATTTGAAAACATTTTGATAGTATTTAAATTATATATATATAATGTTTGTATAATTAAAAATCAATTTTATTTTTAACGTTTAGTTCCAATTTTAATGAGCATTTTTTTTGCTTTTCGAGAGATGGTTTTGTTATGAAATTGTCTTGATCTTATAAATGCCGAGTAAACGCCCTTTGGATTTACTTTACATGTATTTTTTTTACAGATTGGATAACTTTTATTTGGGCCTAAAAAGCATTTTCTACCACATCGTTTTAACATAATACTGCGTTGATGATAACTAGGTTTTTGGTTTTTCCATCCACGGGTTGTTGAACCACGACCATTTCTACGAGTTTTAGCCATAATATAAAAGTATAGATTTTAAATAAAATTTATCTTCTAAAATATATGAATGAAGAAATAAAAGAAGATAATACCCATTTAAATATTGGCTCATTAGTTAGAGATGAAAATAATAATGATTCGTTACAAAGTCCATTATCAGATATAACTTCTTTTTTTAGTCCAGCACAACATTTTGATACGGATAAACGGACCAAACTTGCGTTAGAATATAGAAATAGAATATTATGTGAACAACGTGAAGAATTAGAGAAAAAAAATTATAAAGAATATATACAACCATTTGATAGTAAAATTATTGATGAGGAAATTAGAAGAGAAACAGAACAGGAAGCAATAAGTAAACAAGCATATAGTGAACAAAGTAAAATGAGAACTATAATACTTCCTCCTGGTATAATCCCAGAATCTGATAACAATTCAGCAGAAGATAATTCAGCAGAAGATAATTCAGCAGAAAATAAATTTGTGTTGTCTGATAATATAATTGATTTATCAGCAAATAATGTAAAAAAAACATATAAAAAATTTACATATAAGGAAGTGGAGGACAAAATTTTGACAAATTATTTTGATGATAGAACCGGTTGGTCAAGTTCCTTAGATATTATTGGAACATATTTAAGAGGCCAAAAACTTATTTATATGGAATCAAAATCATATTGTGAAAATAAATTAAATAAATTAATGATGCCTTC
>Ga0255215_1000300_pt1 | contig 13815 bp, 14 predicted proteins | sample Miss_Law_RepC_8d_FD_183033 | JGI IMG/M metagenome (GOLD analysis project Ga0255215, IMG submission 183033) | Freshwater microbial communities from Mississippi River, Louisiana, United States - Miss_Law_RepC_8d | ecosystem: Environmental > Aquatic > Freshwater > River | place: USA: Louisiana... | reverse complement strand
CTATGGGCGCGAGACGATCCGCGTGAACTCGCTCCATGGCCAGGGGATCCTCGAGCCCGGCGCGCGCGTCGTCGTCGAGGGCGTCGCCGAGGATGGCACGCCCGAGGCGATCCGCATCGACGGCGCGCCGGGCTTCGCGCTCGGCGTGCAGTGGCACGCCGAGTACGACCCGCAGACCAACTTCATCAACCGCGCGCTCTTCGAGGCCTTCGGCGCCGCGCTGCGCGCGGGCCGGGACGCATGAGCGCGCCGCCGCGGCCGGAGGACTACCCGCGCCACAGCCAGGACAAGCTGCGCTACGGCGACACGGACCGGCTCGGCCACGTCAACAACGCGGCCTTCTCGACCTTCCTGGAGACCGGCCGGGTCGAGCTCCTCCACGACCCGGCCGCGCCCCTCAACGCGCCGGGATGCAGCTTCGTGATCGTGCGGCTCGAGATCGACTACGTCGCCGAGATCCTGTGGCCGGGCGCGGTCGACATCGCGACCCGCGTCGGCAGCGTGGGGCGCAGCTCGGTGCGGCTCGAGCAGGCGCTGTTCCAGGACGGGCGCCTGGTCGCCACCGCCGCGAGCGTGGTCGTCCATTTCGACCTCGCGGCACGCAAGTCGCGCCCGCTGCCCGGCCCGAGCGTCGCCGCGCTGGAGGCGCTGCGCCGCCCGGCCGCGCGCGCCTGACCCGGCGCGGCCCGCCTCGCGCCAGCACGCGCGCGCGCCGCGCCGCCGGGTGCCGCCATCGCGTCCGGGATGGGGCGCGTCCCCTTCAGCGATTCGACCCGAGCGCCGCCGCGATGCGCTCCCACGCCTCGGCCAGCATGGCGCGCGGGCAGGCCGCGTTGACGCGGAAGAAGCCGGCGCCGCCCGCGCCGAAGGCCGCGCCGTTCTCCAGCCGCACCCGCGCGCGGCGCGTGATCCGCTCCGCGATCTCGTCGGGCGCGAGGCCGAGGTCGCGCATGTCGACCCAGAGCAGGTAGGTCGCCTCGGGCCGAACGAGACGCGCGGCGGGCAGGCGCTCGGCGAGGAAGCCCTCGACGAAGGCGCGGTTGCCATCGACATGGCGCATCAGCGCGTCGAGCCAGGGCCCGCCCTCGCGCCAGCCCGCGACGAAGCCCGCCTCCGAGACCGGGTTGATGCCGAAGCTGCCGCCCGCCGCCAGCAACCCGGACACGCGCTCGCGCAGCGCCGGATCCGCGACGACGATGTTGCAGAGCGCGAGCCCGGCGAGGTTCATCGTCTTGGACAGGCCATTGGCGACGATCGCCTTGGCCGCGGCGGGATGGCCGATGGAGCCGAAGGGCACGAAGCGCTGGCCCGGCATCACGAGGTCGCCATGGATCTCGTCGGCGACCACGAGCACGTCGTGGCGCGCGCAGAGCCCGGCGACGCGCAGCAGCTCCTCGCGCGTCCAGGCCCGGCCCGTCGGGTTGTGCGGGTTGCAGAGCACGAACATCGCGACGGCCGGGTCGGCGAGGCGCTGCTCGAGCGCCGCGAAGTCCATCTCGTACCGCCCGTCGACCAGAACCAGCTCGTCGACCTCCACCTCGGCGCCGTTGCGCCGGACCATGTCGAGGAAGGGCGGGAAGATCGGCGCCTGCAGCAGGACCCTGCCCCCGGCGGGGACGAGGCCGCGGACCAGCTGGTAGATCGCCGGGATCACGCCGTGGAAGGGCAGGATCCAGTCCTCCTCGACCCGCCAGCCATGGCGGCGCTCCTGCCAGTCGCGCGCCGCCGCGCGATAGGCGGGCGTGGGCAGCGTGTAGCCGAAGATGCCGTGGTCGAGCCGCGCGCGCATGGCCTCGACGACGACCGGCGGCGCGGCGATCTCCATGTCGGCGATGGTCAGCGGGATCGGCTCCGGCCCGTCGCCCGCGAAGGCCTCGCCCGGCGCCGCCTGGCCATGCGTGGCGATGTTCCGGTCCCATTTGACCGAGCCGGTGCCGCGCCGGTCGATGCGCGCCTCGAAGTCGAATTGCACGAAATGCCTCCCGTCGGACGCCGCCTCAGAACTCCGCGCCGAGGCCGCGGCGCCGGCGGCGCAGGTCGATCGCCGCGCCGATGTCGAGGAAGGGGCGTGGCGGCACCCAGGCCGGCGGCGGAAGCCCGCGCACGGCCTCGAGCAGGTCGGAGGGATTGTCGAGCGCGTGGTCGGCGAGCAGCGCGCCGAGCGCGGTGTTGCGCGCGATGCCCCCGGCGTTGCATCCGCCCGCGGCGAAGACGCCCGGCGCGATCGTGCCGAAGCCCGCGGAGAAGTTGCGGCTCGCCGCGATCACGCCCGACCAGAGATGCTCGAAACCGACCTCGCGCAACTCCGGGAAGCGCGCGCGGAACGAGGCCTCGATCCCCGGCAGGCGCGCGGCCGTCTCCGCGGGCGTCATGGCCATGCGCGGCCAGTACTCGAAGCTGTTGCGCACGAGGATGCGGCGGTCGGACGTGTAGCGCACCGTCGCGCCGAAGCGGTGGATGGAGATCACGCCCCAGGGCTCGGGCGCGCCGATGGCGCGGTGCTCGGCCTCGGTCAGCCGGCGCGTCAGCGCCGCGGTCAGCGTGAAGGAAACGAGGCCGTTCGCGAACGCGCCAAATCGCGGCAGCCAGGCATTGGTCGCAAGAACCAGACGCTTCGCGCTGACGGTCCCGCCCGGGCAGGCGAGGCGGATGGGCGGGCCGGCGCTCCAGGACTCGACCGGGCTCTCCTCGAGCAGCGTGACGCCTTCGGGCAGCGCCATGGCCAGGCCGCGCGCGAGCGCCGCGGGCTGGACGAGCACGGTGCCCGCGGTCAGCAGCGCGCGGCGGTAGTGCGAAGTGCCAAGGCGCGCGCGCAACTCCTCCGCCTCGAGCCGGCGATAGGGCAGGCCCAGCGCGTCGAGATGGCCGGCGAACGCGTCGAGCCGCGCGAAGTGATGCGGCTCCGCGGCCGCCTGGTGCTTGCCTGCCGCGTGCCAGTCGCAGTCGATGCCATGCGCGTCGACCGCCTGCCTCAGCAGGCCGAGGCCATGCGCGTTGATGCGGATCGACTTGCGGTATGCCGCCTCGGGCGAGCCGATCTTCCTCTTCGGCGAGGGCGAGATCTCGACCGCGAAGCCCGAGTTGCGCCCGGCCGCGCCCTCGCCCGCGCGCCCGGCGTCGATCACCGCGATCGTGTCGCCCGGCGCGAGCTCGGCGATGCGGCGCGCCGCCGCAAGCCCGGCATAGCCCGCGCCGACGATCGCCCAGTCGAAGCCCATCGCGCCGGCCACGCGGCGCACCGGGCGCGGGCGCGGCGGCAGGAGCCTGGCCCAGCCGCATGTCTCGTCGTTGCGCGGCAGCATGCCGACATGGCGCATGCTCATCGCGGCGAGCCTTCCTCGAGCATCGCGGCGAGGCCGGGCGAGAGCCCGGTGCTGGGCGTGGGCGGCGGCGGCGCGAAGGAGCCGCGCGCGGCCTTCGCGGCGCCCAGCCGCGCGGCGGCGAGCGCGGCGGAGAGGAGGCAGTCGAGCGAGCAGAGCAGCGGGACCTCGAGGCGCGGCTGCAGCCGCGCGGCCATGCCCGCGAGGCCGGCGCCGCCGAGGACGACGACATCGGCGCCGTCCTCGGCGACGCAGGCCCGCGCGAGCGCCGCGATCTCGTCCTCCGCCGCGGCGGGGTCGGCGGCGACCTGCGCCCCGGTCAGGCTGGTGGCGCGCAGCGCGGCGACGCGCCCGTCCAGCCCGAGCACCTGGGCGAGCTCGCGCAGCATCGGGACCCAGCGCGCGCCGCCGGTGACGATGCCGATCCGTCCGCCAAGCTGCGCGGCGAGGGTGAGCGAGGCCTCCGCCATCCCGACCACGGGGATGGGCGAGAGCTCCTTGAGCGCGAGCAGGCCCGGATCGCCGAAGCAGGCCAGCGCCACGGCGCCGTAGCCACGCGGGTTGGCGGCCCCGACCTCGCTCGCCAGCAGGTCGAGCGCGGCGTGGCCGGCTATGGCCGCGGCGGCGCGCGTCGAGATGTAGCTGGCGCCAAATCGCCCGGTCGCGCCGTCGATCGCGACCCCTTCGCCCGCGCCGCGCTGCGCCAGCGCCACCATGCGCGTGGTCATGGCGGCGGTCGTGTTTGCGTTCAGAAGCAGCACTCGCATCGCCAAGTCCCCGGCTTTCTGCACAGGATTCGGGCAGTCGACCCCGCGCGCGCTGGGGGAATCGCCCCCGCGGCGCTGGCACCGCACTTGCAGTCCGGCAGCCTGGCATCCGGCGCGCAAGGCCCCGGACGCAGCGCCGACCCCCCGGCCCGCGCTGGAAGCATAGCAAGCAGGAGGTTCAATGAAACTCGGTCTTCTCGCCGGCGTCGCCGGCATCGCCCTCGCCGCGATGACCGCGGCCGCATCGGCCCAGGGCACGCTGCGCATCGCCATGACGGCGGCGGACATCCCCAAGACGCATGGCCAGCCCGACCAGGGCTTCGAGGGGAACCGCTTCACCGGCATCCCGATGTATGACGGGCTCACGGCATGGGACCTGTCCTCCGCCGACAAGCCGAGCGTCGTGATCCCCGGCCTTGCCACCGAGTGGTCCGTCGACGCCAGCGACAAGACCAAGTGGGTCTTCAAGCTGCGCCCGGGCGTGAAGTTCCATGACGGATCGGCCTTCGACGCCGACGCCGTGGTGTGGAACGTCGAGAAGGTCCTGAAGCAGGACGCCGCGCATTTCGACGCCAGCCAGGTCGGCGTCACCGCCTCGCGCATGCCCACGCTGCGCAGCGCGCGCAAGATCGACGCGCTCACCGTCGAGCTGACCACGAGCCAGCCCGACTCCTTCCTGCCGATCAACCTCACCAACCTGTTCATGGCGTCCCCGGCGCACTGGCAGAAGCTCTTCGACGCCGCGCAGGGCGCCGATGCCAAGGCGAAGGCCGCCGCCGCCTGGACGGCCTTCGCGGCGAACGCCTCGGGCACCGGGCCGTTCAGGATGGAGCGCTTCGTCCCGCGCGAGCGGCTCGAGGTCGTGAGGAACGCCGACTACTGGGACAAGCCGAGGGTCCCGAAGCTCGACCGCGTGGTCATGCTGCCGATGCCGGAGGCGAACACGCGCACCGCGGCCCTGCTCTCCGGCCAGGTCGACTGGATCGAGGCGCCCGCGCCCGACGCCGTCGCGCAGCTCAAGCAGCGCGGGATGGTGATCACCGCGAACGCCCAGCCGCATGTCTGGCCGTGGCAGTTCTCCTTCGTCGAGGGCTCGCCCTTCGCCGACAGGCGCGTGCGCCAGGCCGCCAATCTCTGCGTCAACCGCGGCGAGATGAAGGAACTGCTCGCCGGGCTGATGGAGCCCGCGAAGGGCACGGTGCCGCCCGGGCATCCGTGGTGGGGCAACCCGAAATTCGACATCAAGTACGACCCCGACGCGGCCCGCAAGCTGATGGGCGAGGCCGGCTTCTCCAAGGCGAAGCCGCTGACGGTGAAGATCCAGACCTCGGCCTCGGGCTCGGGCCAGATGATGCCGCTGCCGATGAACGAGCTGATGCAGCAGAACCTCGCGGACTGCTTCTTCAAGGTCGACCTCGACGTCATCGAGTGGAACACGCTGTTCACCAACTGGCGGCGCGGCGCCAAGGACGAGACGGCGCGCGGCGCGCACGCCATCAACGTCACCTACGCGGCGATGGACCCGTTCTTCGCCATGGCCCGCTTCCTCGACTCGAAGATGGCGCCGCCGGTCTCGAACAACTGGGGCTTCGTCAACGACCCCGAGTTCGACAAGCTGGTCGCCGAGGCGCGCTCGACCTTCGAGGCCGGCGCGCGCGACGCCGCGCTCGCGAAGCTCCATGCGCGCTCGGTCGACGAGGCCGTGTTCCTGTGGGTCGCCCATGACGTGGGCCCGCGCGCGATGACGGCGCGGGTGAAGGGCTTCGTGCAGCCGAAGTCCTGGTTCATCGACCTCACCACCGTGTCGATGCAGTGAGCCTCCGGGCCCGCGCCCTTCCCGGCCCCGGCCGGGGAGGGCGCGGTATACTCGCGCCATGCTCCTCTACATCCTCAAGCGCGTCTTCTACGTGGTGCCGGTGGCGCTGGGCGTGAGCCTGCTCTGCTTCCTGCTGGTCCACATCGCCCCCGGGGACCCGCTGGTCTCGGTGCTTCCCGCCGACGCCTCGCAGGCGCTGGTCGAGGAGATGCGCAAGGCCTACGGGTTCGACCGGCCGCTGCCCGCCCAGTTCGCGCTCTGGCTCGGGCGCGCGCTGGCGGGCGACCTCGGCACCTCGATCGCCACCGGCCGGCCGGTGGCGGGCGAGGTGATGAAGGCGGTCGCCAACACGTTCCTCCTCGCCGTCGCGGCGACGCTGGTCGGCTTCGTGCTGGGCGGGGTGCTCGGCTTCGTCGCCGGCTATTTCCGCGACTCCTGGATCGATCGCCTCGCCACGACGCTGTCGATCGTGGGCGTGTCGGTGCCGCACTACTGGCTCGGCATGGTGCTCGTCATCCTCTTCGCGGTGACGCTGAACTGGTTGCCGGCCTCGGGTGCCGGGCCCGGCGGCTCCTCGCAATGGGCCTGGGACTGGGAACACGCGAAGTACCTGATCCTGCCCGCGGTCACGATGTCGGTGATCCCCATGGGCATCGTCACGCGCACGCTGCGCGCGCTGGTCGGCGACATCCTCGGCCAGGAATTCGTCGACGCGCTGCGCGCCAAGGGCATGCGCGACGGCGCGATCTTCCTGCACGTCGTGAAGAACGCCGCGCCCACCGCGCTCGCGGTGATGGGGCTGCAGCTCGGCTACCTGCTCGGCGGCTCGATCCTGATCGAGACGGTGTTCTCCTGGCCGGGCACCGGGTTCCTGCTCAACGCCGCGATATTCCAGCGCGACCTGCCGCTGCTCCAGGGCACGATCCTCGTGCTCGGGATCTTCTTCGTGGCGCTCAACCTGCTCGTCGACGTGGCGCAGGCCGCGCTCGACCCGCGCATCCGGCGGAGCTGAGGCGATGGCCGCTCCCTCCGCCACCGCGACGCCATCCGCGCCCGCGCCGCGCCATCGTGGCTACTGGGCCGGCGTGGGCCGGCGGCTCGCGCGCGACAGGGTCGCCATGGCCTGCGCGGCGGTGCTCCTCGCGATCATCCTCGCCGCGCTGCTCGCGCCGTGGCTGGGCCTCGCCGACCCCTATCGCGGCTCGATCGCGCGCCGCCTGCGCCCGGTCGGCTTCACCACGCCCCAGGGCTTCACCCACTGGCTCGGCACCGACGAGCAGGGCCGCGACATGCTGGCGCGACTCGTCTACGGGGCGCGGCTGTCGCTCTTCCTCGGCGTCGTGCCGGTGCTGAACGCCTTCGTCGTCGGCTCGGCGCTCGGCATCCTCGCGGGCTATGCCGGCGGCAAGGTCAACATGGCGATCATGCGCATGATCGACGTGTTCTACGCCTTCCCCTCGGTGCTGCTCGCCATCGCCATCTCCGGCGCGCTCGGCGCGGGCATCTCGAACTCGCTGCTGTCGCTGACCATCGTCTTCATCCCGCCGATCGCGCGGGTGGCGGAGAGCGTGACGACCTCGGTGCGCGCGCTCGACTTCGTCGACGCCGCGCGCGCCTCGGGCGCCGGCGCCTTCACCATCATCCGCGTCCATGTCCTCGGCAACGTGCTCGGGCCGGTCTTCGTCTACGCCACCGGGCTCATCAGCGTCGCCATGATCCTCGCCTCGGGACTCTCCTTCCTTGGCCTCGGCACCAAGCCGCCCGAGCCCGAATGGGGCCTGATGCTCAACACGCTGCGCACGGCGATCTACAGCCAGCCGCTGGTCGCCGCCCTGCCCGGCGCGATGATCTTCATGGTCTCGATCTGCTTCAACCTGCTCAGCGACGGGCTGCGCAGCGCCATGGACGTGAAGCTGTGAGCGCGACCCCGCTCCTGCGCGTGACGGGGCTGCGCAAGTTCTTCCCGGTGCGCGGCGGCCTCTTCGGGCGCAAGGTGGCCGACGTCCAGGCGGTCGACGGCATCTCCTTCGAGGTCGCGCGCGGCGAGACGCTGGGCATCGTCGGCGAGTCGGGCTGCGGCAAGTCGACCACCGCGCGGCTCCTGGTCCGGCTGGTCGAGCCGGACGAGGGCGAGATCATCTTCGACGGGCTCGGCCTCGGCGACGGGATGACGCTGTCCGAGCTGCGCCGCCAGGCGCAGATGGTGTTCCAGGATTCCTACGCCTCGCTCAACCCGCGCCTGGCCGTCGGCGATTCCATCGCCTTCGGCCCCCGGGTCCACGGCATGAAGGCCTCCGAGGCGCGCGCGCTGGCGCAGGAGCTGCTGCGCAAGGTCGGGCTCGATCCCGCGCTCTTCGCCGGCCGCTACCCGCACGAGCTGTCGGGCGGCCAGCGCCAGCGCGTCAACATCGCGCGCGCGCTGGCGCTGTCGCCGCGCCTCGTGATCCTCGACGAGGCGGTCTCGGCGCTCGACAAGTCGGTCGAGGCGCAGGTCCTGAACCTGCTCGGCGACCTCAAGGCGGAGCTTGGCCTCACCTACGTGTTCATCAGCCACGACCTCGACGTCGTGCGCTTCATGTCCGACCGCGTGATGGTGATGTATCTCGGCAAGGTGGTGGAGATCGGCGACGTCGAGTCGATCTACGCCGACCCGCGCCATCCCTACACGGCGGCGCTGCTCTCGGCGATGCCGTCGGCCGACCCGGACCGCCGCACCGAGGAGGCGCCGCTGGCGGGCGACCCGCCCAACCCGATCGACCCGCCGCCGGGCTGCCGCTTCCACACCCGCTGCCCCTTCGCGCAGGACCCGTGCCGGCGCGCCGAGCCGGGCTTGAATCCGGCGGGGGATCGTCGTCAGGTGGCCTGTCACATGAACGATCCCGCCTCGGGCCATTCCCGGGCGGGCAGGCAAGGGGAAGCAGCATGAGCACGAAACTCGATCCCGCCGCGGCCAGGGTGCTGGCGGCGCGGCTTGGCGTCGACCTCGGCGAGCAGGCCGCGCGCGACGCGGCCCAATCCATGGCCGGCCTGCTGGACGCGGCCGACGCGCACATGCGCGGGCTCGCCTTCGAGATGGAGCCCGGGTCCTACCCCGCCGCGCAGCGCCGGAGCCGCGCATGAGCCGCGACCTCTCGCTCCTCACGGCCAGCGACCTCGCCCGCGCCATCCGCGCCGGCGGCGCCACGTCGCGCCAGGCCGTGGAGGACAACCTCGCGCGCGTCGAGGCGCGCAACGCCGAGCTCAACGTCTTCGTCGCGCTCGACGCCGCGCATGCGCGCGCCGCCGCCGACCTCGCGGATTCCGAGGCGCGGCGCGGCCGCTTCCACGGCCCGCTCCACGGCGTGCCGCTCGCGCACAAGGACATGTACTACCGCGAGGGCCGCGTCGCGACCTGCGGCTCGAACCTCCGGCGTGGCTGGGTCGCGCCGACGACGGCGACGGCGCTCCGGCGCCTCGACGCGGCCGGCGCGCTCGACCTCGGCACGCTCAACATGGCGGAGTTCGCCTTCGGCCCGACCGGGCACAACTGGTGCATCGGCCACGCGCGCAATGCCTGGAACAGCGCCCACATCACCGGCGGCTCGTCCTCGGGCTCGGCCACCGGCGTCGCCGCGCGCATGTTCCACGCGGCGCTGGGCTCCGACACCGGCGCCTCCATCCGGGTGCCCGCGCATTTCTGCGGCGTCGTCGGCATCAAGCCGACCTGGGGCCGCGTCAGCCGCGCGGGCGCCATGCCGCTGTCCTGGAGCCTCGACACGGTCGGGCCGCTGGCGCGCAGCGTCGAGGACGCGGCACTCATCCTCGGCCTCGTCGCGGGCGCCGATCCCGACGACCCGACCGCGGCGGACATCCCGGTGCCCGACTACGTCGCCGGGCTGGCGCGCGGCGCGAAGGGCCTGCGCATCGGCGTGCCGACGCGCTTCTTCACCGATTGCGACGAGGACACGAAGCGGCTGCTCGCGGATGCCGAGCGCGTCTTCGCCGCGCTGGGCGCGCTGGTCGTCCCGGTCGAGCCGCCGGACATGGACCGCCTCAACGCCTTCTGCTCGATGGTGATCTCCAGCGAGGCGGTGACGATCCACCGCGAGTGGCTGCGCACGCGCCCGCAGGACTATGGCGACCAGGTGCGCGCGCGGCTGGAGGCGGGGCTGATGATCCCCGCCGCCTACTACCTCGACGCGATGCGCGCGCGCGGCCCGATGCTCGACGACTTCTCGGCGAAGGTCTTCGGGGCCTGCGACATGATGCTGGCCCCGGTGACCGACAGCGCGGCGCCGACGATCGACGAGACCGCCTTCGGCCCCGGCCCCGACCTCGGCGCGAAGCTCGGCCGCTTCACGAAGTTCACGCGCTGCATCAACTACCTCGGCCTGCCCGGGCTCTCCGTGCCCGCGGGCTTCGCGGCGAATGGCCTGCCGGTCGGCTTCCAGCTGGTGGGCCGCGCCTTCGACGAGGCGACGCTCTTCGCGGCCGGCCATGCCTACCAGCAGGCCACGGAGTGGCACCGGCGGGTCCCCGGATGAAGCCTGCCCTTGTCCGCGTCGAGGACCTGACCGTCCGGTTCGAGGCGCGCGAGCGCGTCGTCCACGCCGTCAACGGCGTGGACCTCGCGCTCGGCGAGGGCGAGACGCTGGGCCTGCTCGGCGAATCGGGCTCGGGCAAGAGCGTGACGCTGCGCAGCCTGATGCGGCTGCTGCCGCCGCGCCGCGCGCGCATCGGCGGGCGCATCCTCTTCGCCGGCGAGGACGTGCTGGCGATGGACGAGCGCCGCCTCGCCGACCATCGCGGGCGCAGCGTCGCCATGGTTTTCCAGGAGCCGATGCTCGCCTTCGACCCGGTCTTCACCATCGGCGAGCAGATCGCCGAGACGGTGCGCCGCCACGAGGGCGTCGACCGCGCCGCGGCGCGGCGCCGCGCGCTGGAGATGCTGGAGCGCGTGCGCATCCCCGGCGCGGCCCGGAGGCTCGACGCCTATCCGCACGAGATGTCGGGCGGGATGCGCCAGCGCGCGATGATCGCGCTGGCGCTGTCCTGCCGGCCGCGCCTGCTGCTGGCCGACGAGCCGACCACCGCGCTCGACGCCACGGTGCAGATCCAGATCCTGCTGCTGCTGCGCGAGCTCCAGGCGGAGCTCGGCATGGCGATGATCTTCGTGACCCACGACATCGGCGTCGCGGTGGAGACCTCGGACCGCATCGCGGTGATGTATGCCGGCCGCGTCGTCGAGTCCGGCGCCGTGCGCGACGTGGTGCGCGCGCCGCGCCATCCCTACACGGCGGGGCTGCTGGCGAGCCGGGCCCGCGGCGCGCCCAGGGGCTCGCGGCTCGCCGCGATCCCCGGCGCGCCGCCCGACCTCGCGCGGCTGTCGCCGGGCTGCGCCTTCGCGCCACGATGCGCGCAGGCGCTGGCCGAGTGCGGCGAGGCGCCGCCCGCCCCGCGCGTGGTCGGCGAGGGCCACGAGGCGCGCTGCCTGCGCGCCGCGGCGATCCTCGCGGCCTGAGCTCGCCGCGGCGGCATGGCCGCCGCGCATCCTCCGCGCTGCCCGGCACGCCTGTCCTGGTGCATAAGGGGTGCCTTGGGCACAGCGACCAGGGGAGACAGGACATGGCCGGCACCGACACCGAGATCGCGCAGCGCTTCCTCGCCATGGGCGGGCTCGCGCTCGAGGCGGGCGCGCTCGCGCTGCGCTACTACGAGGATCGCGACTCGCTGGGCGTCACCATGAAGGGCGCGCAGGACTTCCTCACCGTCGCCGACGGCGCGGTGGAGGCCCTGCTGCGCAAGCGCGTCGCGGAGGCCTTCCCCGGCGACGCGGTGCTCGGCGAGGAGGGCGGCGGCGAGGCCGCCGAGCGGCTCTGGATCGTCGACCCGATCGACGGCACGGCGAACTTCGCGCGCGGCGAGCCGCACTGGTGCGTGTCGATCGGCTTCATGCGCGCGGGCGTGCCGGAGATCGGCGGCATCTACATGCCCGTGCTCGACGAGCTCTATCTCGCGCGGCGCGGCGGCGGCGCCACGCGCAATGGCCGCGCGATCCGCGCGAGCGACACCGCCGACATGCGCAGGGCCACGATCGAGGTCGGCTGGTCGTCGCGCCGCCCGGCTTCCGACTACCTCGACCTCGTGCGCGGCGTCATGGCGGCGGGCGCGAACGCCAAGCGCTCGGCCTCGGGCGCGCTCGGCATCGCCTATGTCGCCGATGGCCGCACCGACGCCTACGCCGAATCGCACATCAACAGCTGGGACGTCGCGGCGGGCCTCGTGATCGCGCGCGAGGCGGGCGCATGGACGAGCGACTTCTTCGCGGGCGAGGGCCTCGCGAAGGGCAACCCGGTGCTCGTCGCCGCGCCCGGCGTGGCGGAGGCGATGCGCCGGCTGGCCGGGATCTGATCGGCGGCGCGCGCCGGGAAGCCCGATTCGACGGGCGCTTTCGCGTGGTCGTGTTTGGAAAAGGCTTGAAAACCGATGCGAAACCGCGCAAACCGGCGGCAGGACCGATTCGCTCGGTCCTGAAAACTCATCGAAAAGGAGCGCCCATGGCCGCTGCCAAGATCCCGACGGTTTCCCTGAAGCAGATCTCCGCCGACCTCGCCGACAAGCACGGCAAGTCGAAGAAGGAGATGGCCGAGACGCTCGACGCGTTCCTGGCCTCGCTGACCAAGCACATCACGAAGGGCACGAAGGTCCGCATCCCGGGCCTCGGCATCTTCTCGGTGCGCAAGCGCGCCGCGCGCATGGGCCGCAACCCGGCCACCGGCGAGGCGATCAAGATCAAGGCGAGCAAGAAGGTCGCCTTCCGCGCCGCCAAGGAGCTCAAGGAGGCGATCTGACGCCTCCGCGCCGGGACGGGGCCGCGATGTAGGGTCGCGGCCCCGGTCCAGGCGGGCAAGGGCCCGCTCCCGCCAGAGGCGGGGGCGGGCTCTTTCCTTTTACGGGCCCGGGATCGCCGGGCGAGGGCTCAGTAGGGCGTGCCGTCCTTGTGCAGGACGCGGAACGATCCGTCTTCCTGCAGCCGCCCCTGCATGTCGACGTCGGGGTAGCTGACCTCGTCGCCCGGGAAGACGTCGCCGACCACGAGCAGCTCGGCATCCGCCCGCGAGCGGTTGAGGAAGCGATGCGCGTCGCCCGTGCCCGCGGGGAAGCCCGCGCACATGCCCGCCGACAGGACCTGCTCGCCCGCGTCGGTCTCGAGCACCACCTCGCCCGACAGCACCCAGACGAACTCGTCGTGGCGCGAATGCGCGTGGCGGTAGGAGGACTGGCCGCCCGGCACGATGCGCGTGAGGTTGACCGCGAAGTTCCGCAGCCCCGCATGGCGCGAGAGCCTGCGGTTCCAGCGCATCATGTTGGCGTCGCGCAGGGGTGGCGGGTACGCCGTCGCGTTGCTCTCGGGAAGCGCGCGCGGGTCGAAGGCGGGCGCCCTCGGCCCGCGCGCCTCGCCGCCGCTCACAGCGTCAGGACCGTCGAGCCGGTGGTCTTGCGCGCCTCGAGGTCGCGATGCGCCTGGGCCGCGTCCTTCAGCGCGTAGGACTGGTTGATCTCGATCCTGACCGCGCCCTTGAGCACGACGTCGAAGAGGTCGTTCGCCGTCTCCACCAGCTCGTCGCGCTTCGACACGTAGCCGTTGAGCGAGGGCCGCGTCACGTAGAGCGAGCCCTTGGCGTTGAGGATGCCGATGTTGATCGGCGGCACCGCGCCCGAGGCGTTGCCGTAGCTCACCATCAGCCCGCGCGGCTGGAGGCAGTCCAGCGACTTGTCCCAGGTGTCCTTGCCGACGCCGTCGTACACGACGGGGACCATCTTGCCGCCGGTGATCTCCTTCACCCGCGCCGCGAAATCCTCCTCGCGGTAGAGGATGACGTGGTCGGCGCCGTGCTTGCGCGCGAGCTCGCCCTTGGCCTTGTCGCCCACC
>Ga0255215_1000295_pt1 | contig 14009 bp, 20 predicted proteins | sample Miss_Law_RepC_8d_FD_183033 | JGI IMG/M metagenome (GOLD analysis project Ga0255215, IMG submission 183033) | Freshwater microbial communities from Mississippi River, Louisiana, United States - Miss_Law_RepC_8d | ecosystem: Environmental > Aquatic > Freshwater > River | place: USA: Louisiana... | reverse complement strand
CACCGGTGCTATGGTCGGTAGGATAAACCTTAAAAGATGCAAAAGGATATGTGGAAAAACTTAATTTAAACATGCCGATAGTTGGTACATCCGGACCACTTAATAAACATATTGCAGAATCTTATGGTTTATCCTACCGCCCATAGCACCGGTGCTATGGTGGTAGGAAAAATAAACCGTAGAGGAAATAACCTTTAGACTGCCGACAATAACCAAAAATAGCCCCCTTTACGGGGGCCATTTTTAATTAATTTTGTCGGTAGGATAAAGGTTATGCCAAACGTGTATGGCATCCCCGCTATATGGCTCCTTTATTGAACAATCCGGAATTAGATGTCGAAGAATTTAATCGCGAAAGAGAAAAACATTTGGGAGGTAAAAAGCGACGAAAATATTATACATATAAACGACGGGGGCGCCGACGCTCACATACTCGAAAATACCATCGTCGATATTAACTTTTGCTGTTCTTCAGTAAGACGAATTCCAGATAAAGCGGTAATTGCTTCAGAACTAATCTGTATTTTACAATCATTTAAAATATAGGTTTCAAATGCTATTTCTAACTCATCAAAAACCTTAGCGATTGTTTTATCACCCAAGGCAACCAATCTATGTATTTTTTCCCTAATGGGGGCAATCATTTTACGGCGCAGTTCTTGTTTATTGGTTAATTCAAATTCAGCTATTTGCTTTAATGCAGTTAGATATTCCATTTCATCGGCCATACGTCGGCTTTCTTCAATTGCATTATTTAATTCAATGTTTTCAGGGATTAGTGGAGCAGATGGCAGCACCGTATCAACTAATTGTGTCACTATTTGGTCATCAGGCTGACGTATATCATCAGTCATATTATTAAAATTAAGGGACGGGGGATGTATAATAAACAAAATGCGTCCCAATTATCATTTTTTTTTCACTATTACCATGTAATATGAATATTGAAGCAGATATTTCAGATGCAGAAATATGCGAATATATTGCCACATTGAAACATGAAGAAACCGAAATTATAAATAAAAATATTTCTCCTAAGGTAGGCATTGCCACATGGTGGCAATGCCCCATTAAAGAGGTTCAGCCTGTATTTTATTCATCCATTTATCGCGGGTCATTTCAATATACTCCATCAGACTTAGTTATGGTTATATATGACTGTGACGGCCTCATGGCGCTTTCTAATATGACTGCCGACTATTCTGATGACATTTATAAAGCAATAGACATATTTTTAAAGAGGTGTATATCTGAAGGATTATGTATATTTGCGGTTAGTGCTGATGATATTTTTATTGGAATGGATAATGACATGAATTGGCGTGTGTATATAAAGGGTGTAATGGGGCGTTCTGTATTTATAATGGGCGATAAGCTGGAGGAGGCACATTCTATCATATCTGATTTAGATAAATCGGGGGCTATTATAAAGCCCTTAGAGGTATGGGTTTTGTGGATGATGATACATGAAGGCATACCACGCTTAACTATGTCGGTGTTTGATAAAGCAGTATCACTTTATCGAACAGTGCATCATAATAACGGGGAGAATAGTTATAAAGCACTTTGGGGGGAAATTGGAAGCGATTTAGATACTTTATTACATAAATTTTGGACACCTGAATGGCAAATATGGTGGGGACCACAGCTTAACCGCAATTAATTAAAAAAATTGAAATCTTTTATTTTAAACTTATAACCAAAACAACCTACACTGGGCGATACTTTTAAAAATGTCACTACCTACTGACTGTATTAAAATGCTTATTGCTATTTTAGAGCGATTTAAGCTCGATGATTCAAAATATGCCAAAGAAGGCGCAGAGTTGCATTATTCATGTAATATAGAAATTGATAGCAATGTTACAATTTTTGAAATGCTATCAAATTCAAATCTAATTTTAGTCAAATCTCATTTGCCAGAAAATCAGCAAACAGTATTAATTTCTATTTTATATTCTTTGTATGATGACAATTATTGGCGCTTTGACAGTGATGATATTGATAGCATCACATATCAAGATGAAGAACTTAACAATGATAAAATCGACAAAATGCGTAAGTATGATATTGACGAATGGTATAATTATTTATGTCAAAATAAAAATGAAATCTCATGTCAAAATGAGTGTACTTATGAGCTTATTAAACCAGATATTTTACCAGAGTATTATAGCCACAGAATGTATGAAGATTACTATAAAAAATTATATCCTGATGTTTCTATTTATCGAATTAAAAGTCCAAAACAAAAGATTTATACAATCGATGACATAATTAACTTAGCTCAGGAAAAAATTGAATAATCTATTTAATTTTTTCACATATAAATAACCCTTTACAGATATATGAAATTAACTACAATAGCCGATTTATTAGATATATTGGCAATTAAACAGAATAGGTCACGTGAAGCAAATTATTCAGTCAGCATAGGCAAAAGTGAATGCAATAATTGTACAGAATTTGATACATTATCGCGCGATTGCCGCATTGTTTTAAAGACCCATTTATCGATAATAGACCAATATATTTTATTAGAAATTTTGCGTTATTTATGGACAAGGGATAATAAGGTATTTCGCAAATGTGGCGGTGGTGATTATGAAAGATTGCGCAATTATGCCGAAGAAAATCATTATCGCATGACATATGATAATGTATTACCTAAAATTCGAAAACCTAATGTTCGTTGGGCAGATGAAGTCACATATCACGCCCAAACCATATACACTATTGATGATATATACAAGATTATACATCATTTGATTTTATGGGGTGAATAGAATACCAGAGGAGAAGAGGTATTTTTTAGCATGTATTGAATGATATGAAAAAATTGAAATACATAAGCCCATACTTTTACATTATAAAGTAACAACGGCACATGCAAGACCGTCCTCTCCCACGACCAACAAATATAGCAAAGGTTGTATTTTACAACAACACTTGGAAAGATACTGAGGAATATTTGGAAAGTGACGAATGTATAAAAGAAAGATGGAAATGTGTGTATGGTTCCCCAGTGCCATTTAAAAAAGAAATTGGAATGGGGGAAATTTTGCTCGTTTTTGAGATGAATAATGAAATAAATCAGCTTATGGGGTTTGGAATAATATCTAATATTGTTTATAATGACCGTAAATATCGCATATATACCGGTTTAAATGCATATATGAATTTTAATATATACAAAGGACGATATCGCATATCCCGGGATGAATTTATTGCATATCAGGGTATTTTAGATGATGACCCAGGACAAACTGCTGAAAAATTGCTGATGGACACTGAACATATGCTATTTTGTGGGCGAACGCATCATAAACGCGGCGTTGGCATACGTATTATGAGTGATGCGCGAATGCCCGTTAAAATAAAATGCCAATTTTATCGCATTGTTCTCGATATTTTAAAGCAGAGACCTCAAAAGGACCTTGCATAACAGAAGAATTAGCATTCTTAAGGTTTATCCTACCGACCATAGCACCGGTGCTCACTGCGGGATTGGTAAATGGGGCTCCGCCCCCATTTACCAACTCCTCGCTATGGTCGTAGGAAAAATAAACCGTAGAGGAAATAACCTTTAGACTGCTGACAATAACAAAAAATAGCCCCCTGCGTCGGTCATGTTTGAGGCGCCCATAAAGGGCGCCTCAAACATGACCTAGCGACCGCAAGGGATTACGGGGGCTATTTTTAATTAATTTTGTCGGTAGGATAAAGGTTAAATAATCCAATTTTTTACTGTGAATAAGTATAATAAACCTAAAAAAAGTTAGGTATTAATATATGTCATCTAAGCCTACATTTGATGCAAATGTTAAAAATTACACGACGGAGCAATTAATGGAGATGGTAGAGTTATCGCCAGATGATTTAACAAACCCGACTGCAATTATAAATCAGACTTCTAATTTTATGGCAAAATATCCCAAAGTAGCCAATTTCGGGAAAGAAATACAAAATATCATGTTACAAATATCGGCAGAGTTATCAGAGGGTGGAGATGCGACAGCGCCATCATCAGCACACCAACAAAAAAATTGGTATGAAAATGAGGCTCTTACACAGGACGACGAAGCCCAAAATGAGAAAATCACTGCACGTAAGCAAAAAATCGACGTATTCGGCAATCAACATGTACCAATGAATCGTCAGCATTTGGGAGTTAATAATTCATATGTATTGCCAGTTGCCCAAGATGTTCTTAATCCCAATCTTCGTACATCAACTCAACGCATAGTTAATTTAGATAGTCAATTTCGCGAGCCATCAAATGGCGAAACTTCAACAAATTACACATGTAATTTACGAGATACTATATATCGCGCATATTCCCTTCGTTTATATTCTTTTCAAATACCATATACATGGTATGCAATTGATACGGCCTATGGCAACACCTGTTTTTGGATAGTTTCAAATGGATATTATATTGCAGTTTCTATTGCATCTGGAAATTACGCCGATTCAGCTTTTGCAGGTATTCTAAACACTGCCCTTACAACTGCTGGATTTACATTTGGTATTGGTGTAACGCCGATTACATATAGTTCGAACACCGGCAAACTAACTTTTGCATTATATGGCGGTATATTTAATGGGACTGATATATACGGGGAATCCGTCAGTTTCATAATAAATGAGACAACTCAATTACTTTTTTTCGATTTTGCGGGAAAAGTAACATGTGGTACTACATGTACTCAAAAGGGGCATTATTTAAACTCGACTTTGGGCTGGGTAATGGGATTTCGCACTCCATATATAGAAGTATTAGCAGATGGTAATACACCCCCAGCTGTAATGGATTTAAACGGTCCAAAATATCTCCTTTTGGCAATAGATGATTATTGTCAAAATCATGTAAATCATGGATTAGTAAGTATAGATCAGCCCAATCGACATTTTAAATTACCAAGTTATTATACGCCCAATATGCCCTATACATGTTTAGCTGCTGGAACCCCGGGAACTGCACTTTCTACTTTGGTTGAAGAAGTCGAAGAAGACGGTATTGTAACAGATACAGAAGGAATGCTTGTAGGGGCCAAATATTCTGCCGAATATACACCAACTCAGATTATATTGCCTTCTGCACCACGTGTATTAACCCAATCGCAAATATATACAATAAACGAAATTAATAAAGTCAATAACAATAATGTATCATATTTAGCCCCTTCACCATCTTCACCGGACATATTATCTTTATTACCAGTCAAAGTAAATGGATTAGGAGTAAGTGATATGATAATTGAATTTAGTGGTTCATTACAAGATAATGTGCGCAATTATTTTGGTCCTGTAAATATAAAAAGATTGGGTGTTAGATTGCTTGATGATAAGGGGCATGTATTAAATTTAAATGGGGCAGATTGGAATGTAACACTTATCTTTGATTGTTTATATCAATATTAGTTTGTAAGGAAAAATTGATATAATAAAGTTATGAAGTTATATATATCATTTCAATAGCGATGGATGTTAGAGCATATTGCAGACCCTATTACACGGAAGTTGAAAGGGGGCAAGTAGAAGTATATATTTCATCACTTAATGTATTTCAAACCCAGACCTTAGAAATTGCCAGAGAGCATTTAAAGACCTCATTTGATATATTAAAGAGCGGTGGATATGTTGTATTTCACCTTAGATGGAAGCGTATTATACAAAAATGGGGAATGTGGGCAATATTACAATTATGGCGTAGAAATCGCAAAAAATGGCATTCCTATATGCAACAAAGAATTACAGAGATAAAACATAAAGCTAATTTATAAGCGGCATTATGGCCTCAGCATCTCCATTAGTTACACATTATATACAGCCGCGTTTTGCTTTAGCGCGTTTAACAAAAGAGGATGAAATATTCACACTTATAATTGCATTAGTTAAAAAGATTGCGCCTCTTGTAACCGACCCCAAATTGCCAGATTTACTTGAATATATTGCAAATTTAGTAGAAAATTTTGTTAATGATAGAGATAAAATCCCTCGAGATGAATTAATAATAAAGATATATCGTGAATTATTTCCAGCAATTACTGAAGCCGACATTGCACATCTTTTGACATCAGTTCGATATTTACGTGATAATGGGCTTATAAAGCGCATCCCATTTTATAAACGGTGGTGGTATTATACTAGTAATTTTTTTTTCCACCAATTTATCGAATCATAAAGAGAATTCTGGGAAATTTGGCGTCGAATATGTCGCCAGTTCCGACAGGTTCTATTCGTAATCAATTTACTACTTATGTTGCTACTAAAGCTATGACTGCGGCACATCTTTCAGGGTTTCAAATATTTTTACTATTACTTATTTGTGCTTAACTGCTCTCAAAAAAATTGAAACGCAGTGTATTAAATAATATATATATTAATTCATACGTTAATATACATAATGGTAAAGAATACATCAGGTGGTAATAAAAGTAAAAATATTTCCCGCAAACGTATAAATGAAAGCGCACAACAGAAAGCATTTTTACAAAAATCCGGCGACCTAGATTTAGAACAATATGCTCAAGTTACAAAGGTAAATGGCAGTGGGCGGTTCGAGGTTTTATGTCATGATGGAATTACCCGCACATGTCACATTGGTGGTAAATTTCGCGGCAGAAACAAACGTGATAATAATGTTGTTTTAAACTCCTGGTTACTTGTTGGACTGCGCAAATATAGTGATAGCGAACCTACCGCCAGTGTCCGTATTTGCGACCTACTTTGTGTATATGATGATTCAGATAAAGAACAATTGCGCAATCAATGCCCGGCTTTATCCGTTACTTGGCGCATATTTACCGACAATGATAATCGTATGTCACGCGAAGGAAAAGAATTAGCGGCTGTTCCAGAAGAAGGCGACGAATTTGTATTTATGGATGAAGCCACATATGAACTAGACCGCAAAACAAAAGCCGCTACAGCTGCATCTGATACTACCATTATACAAATGGATGGAGAAATAATAGATGTTGATGATATCTAAACCGCTCCCGCTCCCGCTTTTAATGATTTATTGCGTCGTAAAAAAAGTGGACGTTTGCGGGTTTTTGCAGCTCCCGCTACATCCGATTTTTCTTTTAACATAACATAAATACAATTTAATGATTGAAAAAACATAATAGTTGGAGAAAAATGTATATCATTTACAATATTGCTGATTGTAACCAACTCTGGTATAGTATAATCCCCCGAAACTACTTCTTCAGGCTCAGCTGCAGCATTATATTTCAATAATTCTAATATATTGTATTTAATACCATTATGTATTTTATTACGCTCCACTATTGCACATAATTCAGTTGTGGATATTTTATTAACATCATTGAGCTCAAATACATCTTCGGTCACTTTTTCAATCTCATTTTTGGCATTAATATAGATAAAGAAAAACTTAATAAAATATACATCATCCTTATCAAATTTACTAATATTATCTTCAATATTGTCGTTCATAAACTAGTTTTATATTGTTTTCAAGGGTATTTTATCGAACAAGAAAAAAACTAGAATAAAGATAATAAATTATGAAGATAGGAATTTAGTATATTTTGAAAATTTTTCAATTGGTTCCTCTTCACTTTCATATTCAGCTAAATTTTCACAACAGACAGAGTATAATTCTTCTGTGGTATCTGGAGAATATGTAAAATCACGCACAGTTCCATTTTTCATTAACATATAAGGCAAATATTCCGGCGGATATGTATCATAGATATCTGGGATGTATTCTGATGAACGCGATGCCCAATGATAATCATAGTGTGGGCACATATAACGTTTATCATATTCGTCTGCACCATAATTATTAATATAGTTTTCTCGGTAAGTATTGTATTTATTTGATAATGTTTGTAAAATTGAACTCCCGATTTGTTCTGGCGACATTGGTCGGGACATTAATTTATAATTGTCCATTACACAATTTGCAGGACGGGTTTTATCTGGTACTGAAATAGTTACCCAAGATGTATGTCCTAAAGGTGGCGGTGGGGGGGATGGCTTCGGTTCAGGCGATGGTGTTGGCGCCTCATTTATAATTGGCGTAATTACAACTTCATCACTTTGTGATTGCAACATTTTTAATAAATTTTCCTTATTTTTGCGAGAATTACTCTTACTTTTTTTACCTTTTGGTTTAGTATTATTACATATACTTGGTACTAAAGGGGGGGTCTCAGGTGCAACGGTGGGTTTTACCCATTGTGGTGTTGGTCGCGTTTTTTTCCCAAATTTTAAAGTGGGGGCCGGGGCTACAGTAGAAGTGTCCAGTTCGATATTTTCATCGTCCAATAAATAAAAGCGGTTCTTAGACATAATTATAAACGTGTTCGAATATATAAAATAAAATGAGAATCGTAAAAATTAAAATAAAATGAGTATCGGATAATAGGTATCCGATATAGAAATATATAAACTGATGGTTATATAGTTCTATATTCATTTGGTAGTATATCAATTTTTTTTAATAGACATTATTGGGGTGCAGCTTCAAACAAACATAAAGGAGATATCCGGATTTTGGCACCATTTGCAAGAAATCCGGTAACATGAAATGCGCGATGTTCGCAATCTTCAATTCGACAATCTGCGGTAGGATACACTGGAAACATAAGCGATGATTTAGTTGCGCGCATATGTGCGCGCAACATGTGCTCTGGTATAAGTCGCGGATTTACACGACCATCATACCAACATCCTATAAATGCCGACATTTTATATAGTCCAAATCCATTAAAAGCGCTAATACATTGTAATAATCGGTCATTTGGTAGTTTATCTAATAAGCCGCCGATATAATCTTTTATAATATGATAATATTGCGGACCATCTTTAAAATGATTATAACTATAACAATATGGGTATATTGATAATGCCCATATATCATAATAATATGGCATTGTATTAAAGGTAAGTGCATCCCATTTATCTAAAAGCGGGGCAGTCAAGTATTGTTTTAATATTGCAGGGTCGCGTATTTTACCCGCATTGACATTATCAAAATCCATCATTATAAAATAATCATATTTTGCTTCTTCGCGCATATATTTTAAACATTGATTACGTGCATACGCAATATTATGTGTGCGATATTTAAAACGCGGGGTTTTATTCACAAAAAATTGAATTCGAGTAGGATGTTCTGCCTGATATGATTTTAAAATATCGAGCGTATTATCACTCGATTTATCATAAAAAATGATAATTTTATAATCGCCTGCAAAAACCGTATTGCCAAGTAACTCGATATTTTCTAATACACGGGTCAAATAAGGACCGCAATTTTTTACGGGGCCACAAAAGTATGCCATATATTTTACATAGATGTATTGTTTGAACTAAAGGGCGTTAAAATACGATTAATTAATATATTGTGTATGATACATATATGCAATATCCATTAAGTCCTTCTAATTTCATGCCAAATGTATCTTCGGCTTTAAAATATATCAAACAGCCTACTACCTCAAAATATACTTTTATATGTAAATGTCGTGGGCCACTATATATGTCTGTATTAAATGGATTATGGTATAATAATAAAACTATGCAATTTTGTATATCAGAATTATTCTATCCCGGAGATGATGTTTTAGATAAAGCTCAACAAGTTACATATTTAGAATTTATATCGGGTGGCGTTTTATATGATGGAGAACAATGGACATTTGTTTGGTGAATTGACGTTATTGTAATAATAATGATATTATTACAATTGGGCAAAATACTAATGTCTGCGATGTCTGCGAGAACGTCCATGTCTTCCTCTGCGATGTTTGCGAGTATGGCGTCTGCGACGTCTGCCACCTTTCATGACTTCTTCTTCGGTTTCGGTTTCTTCAATCATTGAAGGTGGTTCAGGTGATGTATCGTCGGAATCCCCACCACCATGATGTTTCTTTGATTTTTTATAAATCTTTTTTGCATCGCGCATTGCATCTTTTAATTTATAACCCGGGCGATGTTTGTTTTTTTTATACACCATTTGCACTGTTCTGGCCCATTCGTTCATAATTATTACTAAGGTATATGATATAATATATTGAGAAAAAATTGATACTTATGGGGCCATGTTTAAAGATAAACTAACGCACTTCCCGCACGCCTAAATACTGGTTATGCTAACGCGATTATTATATGACAAACATGCTGTAGAATTAGCCTTAATTGATTCAATTATAATAAACTCGCAGATGCCGAACATGCGTCCCCATCCTGCATATTTTTGGGCATATGAGTTATATTATTCGGGATTTTTCACAGACCTTATAAACCTAATTTGGCGTATTTATTATGATTTTTATGTAGTATCAAACATTGAATTTGAAACATATCTTGAAGAATATTTAGATTATAATTATTTTAGTTCAACGCCTAAAGGATTGGGGATTATTATCCGAAATATGCTAAATCTAATTCCTACATTTGATGTGTATTTAGCTATACAAGGCTGGACTTTTACTGAACATGACCCCGAATTAGAACATACTCTATCATGTATTGCCTTTTTACCAAATGATCAAGCCATTGAAGCTGTAGTTAAATATGTAAATGTGGCGCCACATAATATCGCCGGATTTATTGAAACGGTTAAATATGGGCCGCATACAGCTAAAGTTGGAATACAGCGCCGTTTATTTGCCTCATGTTTCATGTATGACAATATATCCGCAGATGATGAAGATAATGACGATATCTTTATAAAATCATATAAAAATGAGTCAATGTATGAGTTTGATTTTGCATTAGTGCCATCTTCCAAAGCATTATCCAAATTTCGCAAATATGATTTAGCCGCACATGTTACCATAAAGGAATTAAATCCGTCAGTATCAGCAACTTCACAAGATTGGATAAATGCATGCATGCATACTCCTTTTTGGAAGCAACAATTTATGGCAGTAGGAGCTACTTTTCAATACAATGAAGTAATATGGCCATCAGAACAAGCAATGGCTGCATTTATGACATCATGGGGAGGAATTGATCCAGAAGAATATCAAACAAACGCACAAACCGCTCATTTTTACGTAAATACTGAAAAAGAACACGAGGCGGCATTAATAAAATTAATACATACTGCGACTACAGCAGGTAACTCCATATTTACAGCCGATTCTGATATTAAGCCGATTCGTTCAATTAAACGCATAAAGCGCCCTGAACTTCGGTTTAAACCTATAAACCCGGTTGAACCAGTCACTTCCTTATCAGCTACAATTGAAGCTATTTTGGGTGAAGAACATAAGGATGAATTAGGATGGTGTATGCAGATACTTTCACGATACGACTTAACCCCGGAATCATTTGCCGGAGTTAAGTACAAAAATTTGAAAAAATTCATATCTAAGCAACTCAAGGAATTGCCGTGATATCCACTCCGATGTCATGTATTGTAGATGGTAAAATTGCAATCATTTTTTGCTGACGGTGATACATAAGCCGCAATATAAATACAATACAACAAAGAACTGCAGTTATACCATTGCTTAATACAAAAGCATATTCGCCACGCAAATAAGCATAAACCGCATAAATAATTGCTGCACTTATCCATATTGCCCAAATAGAATTAGTAGCCCGAGATTGAACCGGTTTTTTAGTATATAAAGAATACACAAGGGCGCCAATTTCTGGCATATATCCGACAACGGTTAATACATACGATATTAGGGGCATTAATTCAAATAAATTTATCATATTGAACTTGGAATATAATAAATAGTGGTATATTCTTTTGGAACCTCTCTTTCTCTCTCATCGGAGATAAAATCTACCCGAGTATTAGGAATTATAATACACGCAGATGGTGGTCAATATTGATAAGCATATTCCAATATTACAAAATATAATTGCCTCTATCAATAAACATCTGACAACAGTAACTAAGGATTTTTTTTTAAAATATAGTCATCTACCGACCGACCGGGTATGTATTAATTATAATGGATGCGAAATCGGGCGAGCGCTTTTTAGTTTTAAGAAAATACGATTACCTGAGAATCGTGATGTATTAATAATGAATATTGTGCCATTGATACACGAAAATCATCGTCATAAAAGATATTTCTTATGGTTACATAATACATTATGTTTATTCGGAACCAAAATTTCTACCGAATGTGCTATTGAAATACATTATAAAACGCATAATAGTATTATTTTGCATACAATTTTTAAATATTATAATCCGACAGCAATACATTCCGCTCGAACAGGCGAATTAATAACCGACAGGGATACAATAATATTATATCAGCATTCGGCAAATAATATTTCGTTTTTAGAAAGACTTGGCGAAATCGATTTAATAATTCCATGTGATACTGAAAATGCGAGATATGCAAATATTATTAATGATTGGTTAATACACAAGGGCGGGCTTCGATTACCTTTGCCGATACTTGTATTATAGCGTCCATGTGCCTCTCCTCATTCTTTATTCCCATAATGATGACTGTTTGGTCCTCATTATGGGAATAAATAATAGCACAAAGAAAACCTGCCGAAATAATATATGTTATTAGAACTAATAAATATCGTGGGTAATTATGGCCCAATATTGCTTATAATTGTGGCATTATGGATATTATATTTTATAGAAGGTAATCGCACTTATACATATTATTTTATCGTAGGTATCATAATCAATACTATATTAAATTTGATATTAAAGGGGGCAATACAACAGCCTCGACCAGATGATATGGCTCATCCCGGAGCATTTCAAAAGCGGGTTCGAAATATATTATCTACCAGACATGGATTACCTTTTAATTTATTTGGTATGCCATCAGGTCATGCACAAGCGGTTATGTATGTATTAACCTTTTTATGGGCAGCTGTTTGGCGATGGAAAAATTCGGGATGGCTTCTAAAGGGTGTATTATTATTAATTGGTGTAATTGTTATGGCACAGCGCGTAGAATGGGGACATCATACTATATTTCAAGTTGTTGTTGGAACTATAGTAGGATGTATAATAGGTCTATGGGCATATTGGATGGGAGGTGGAAAATTGCAATCTGGGGGCAAAGGCGGATTATCAAAAAGACCTGATGATGGTGCTATTTGGTCTTATAGGGTTCAAGCCGGGTTTTTATAACATCCATTCACATAAAGAATGCCCTAAATATATGTATAATACATTGTGCAATACACAAACCACACAAACCCCCGTCATATATTCATTGAGTCAGACTGTAATACCACAAGGCGAATATACATCAATCGGTGTAAATGGTATAAATTTTGTATATGGTGCAGGTAATACAAATGCATATATAACTTCTCTGGCAGATGGAACACGTTTAGCAATTCCATGTGCATTTTATAGTAGTCTAAATTGCGCATTTGTAGTCCCTGTTGCATTACCCACAGGCCAATATTCAGTCGAAATTGGCATAAAATATCGTATATATGGAAGTACAGTAGTATCACAAGCATTTTCAAATGTACTTATATTTCAAGTGGTATGAGAACATTCGCCACCGCCAAATGTATTTTCTCCGGCATATGTGATATATAAAAATCCATCGGGGTCTTTATTATAAGCATAAATAGTACTCATAAGCTGATTTCCAGATATTATTTTAGAATTAACAATAAGGAATATTGCTTGTTCTGGAGCGAGTTTGATACGCTGCCGCATGATACCAATAAACTGTCCCATTGTAATGTCATTGGGTAATAGATACTTTATTTTATTGGAAAAAGGTAGAGATTTAGATTTTTCGGATCTTTCACAAATAACGGGTATGCGGTCGGGATGTTTTTTAGAGATATCATCATGCTCTTTAATACGTTGTTGAAGAGTTAGTTGTTTTTTATAAGGTTTTGGGGGCATGTCTAAATCAGTAGCGTTTGTTTTCATAATCGTTTGTATAATTGTATAATACACTATATTTTTATCCTATCAATTTTGACGAATTTTTGTTATTTATCAACTCCCCTCGCTATGGGCGGTAGGATAAACCTTAAAGAATATATGGGAGCGG
>Ga0255215_1000294_pt1 | contig 14029 bp, 13 predicted proteins | sample Miss_Law_RepC_8d_FD_183033 | JGI IMG/M metagenome (GOLD analysis project Ga0255215, IMG submission 183033) | Freshwater microbial communities from Mississippi River, Louisiana, United States - Miss_Law_RepC_8d | ecosystem: Environmental > Aquatic > Freshwater > River | place: USA: Louisiana... | reverse complement strand
GGGCGCGGCACTCGAGGGCGAAGGTCTGTCCAAGCGTTTTGGCGGCATCGTCGCGGTGTCCGGCGTCGACATTCGCATCGAGAGCGGCAAGATCACCGGTCTGATCGGACCGAACGGCGCGGGAAAAACTACCGCGTTCAACCTGCTGACCGGGTTTTTGCAGCCGAACGACGGTCAGGTGCACTATCGCGGCCAGTCGCTGCGCGGCCTGAAGCCGCATCAGATCGTGCGCGCCGGTGTTGCGCGTTCATTCCAGGACCTGAAACTGTTCACCGGATTGACGGTGCTCGAGAACGTGCTGGTTGCGCTGCCGGACCAGCGCGGCGACAAGCTCGCCTACGTGTACTTCGCGCCGTGGCTGGTGCGCAAGCAAGAGCGGGAGAATCTCGGGCGGGCGATGGCCATCCTCGAGTTTGTCGGCCTGGATGCGCGTGCCGCAGACTTGGCCTCGGACCTGTCGTATGCCGAGGAGAAATTGCTGGTGGTCGCGCGGCTACTGGCCACTGGAGCCGAGGCTTTGCTGTTTGATGAGCCGCTATCAGGGCTTGCACCGAATGCGCTGGCCAAGGTGATGCCTATTTTCAAGCGGCTTGCGCAGTCCGGCCGCACGATCTGCATCATCGAGCACAATCTGGATGTGATTCGCGAACTGTGCGACACCGTGGTGTTCCTGGACGAGGGGCGCAAGCTTGCGCAGGGCACGCCGGAGCAGCTGATGAGCGACCCCGAACTGTCGGAGCGCTACTTCAAATGAGCATATCGCTGAGCGTTAAAGGACTGGTCGCAGGCTACGGCAAGAAGCGTGTAGTGGATGGCATCGACCTGGAGGTGTCGGCCGGCTCGATCACGCTGCTGCTCGGCCATAACGGCGCGGGCAAGACCACCTTCGTGCGCTCCTTGTTCGGCCTGATGCAGCCGGACGCGGGCACGGTGCTACTTGGCGCGCAGGAGATCACCGGCCGTTCGCCGGCACGCAACGTCGCCGACGGCTTTGCGTTTGTGCCGCAGGGGCATGGTGTGTTTCGCACGCTGTCGGTCGAGGACAATCTGGAGCTCGGCGGCTTTGCCGAGCATGACCGCGCCCAGCTGCCGTCGAGGCGCGAGCGGGTGTTCGCGATGTTTCCGATTCTGGCCGAGCGTCGCGCACAACTGGCCGGCACAATGTCTGGCGGTCAGCAGCAGATGCTGGCGATCGGCATCGCGCTGATGCATGCGCCCCGGTTTCTGGTGCTCGACGAGCCGTCGATCGGCTTGGCACCAAATCTGGTCGACAAGGTCATGCAAAGCGTTGCCGAGATCAACCGCACGATGGGCACGACCATCCTGATCGTCGAACAAAACGTCAAGGCGAGCCTGCCGATCGCACAGCATGCGGCGGTCTTCAAGACCGGGCGCAAAATCTACGACGGGGATCCGGCGCCACTGTCGGACCATCAAAAACTGATGGAAATGTTCTGAGTCGCACCGGCGACGCGCCAGGAGAATCATGATGACTCGCAACAAGGTGCTCGTCGCCGGCGCGTCCGGTCTGGTCGGCTACGCGGCGCTACGATATTTTCATGCGCTGCCCGACTGGGATGCGGTTGGCGTATCGCGCAGGCGACCGCACGGCCTGGACGCGGTCGAACTGGTGTCGGTCGACCTGATGGATCGCAAGCGCTGCGCGCAGGTATTCGGCGCGATGCATGACGTGACGCACCTGGTTTACGCTGCGCTGTACGAGAAGGACGATCTGGTCGCCGGCTGGCGCGACCCGGAGCAGATGCGCATCAACGATGCGATGTTGCGCAACCTGTTCGATCCGCTACAGGAGGCGGCGCCGAACCTGCAGCAGGTGACGCTGCTGCAAGGCACGAAGGCTTACGGCGTGCATGTCGAAGCGGTGCCGGCACCGGCGCGTGAGCGCTGGCCCAGGCATCCGCACGAAAACTTCTACTGGCTGCAGGAAGACTACCTGCGCGAGCAGCAGCGCGGCCGCGACTGGGCGCTGACGATTCTGCGCCCGCAGGTGATCTTCGGTGAATCGGTCGGAAGTGCGATGAATCCGATACCGGCACTCGGCGTCTACGCGGCAATCCTGAAGGACGAGGGCAAGCCGCTGTCGTATCCGGGCGGCGCGCGGCGCATCGTGCAGGCGGTGGATGCCGACCTGCTGGCCCGGGTTTGCGGCTGGGCCGCCACCGATCCGGCCGCACGCAACGAGACCTTCAACGTCAACAATGGTGAGGCTTTTGAGTGGGCCACCGTCTGGTCAGCAATTGCCGATGCGTTCGGCATGGCGGTGGGCGAGCCGCACCCGATGTCGCTGGCCGAACAGATGCCGCTTCGCCAGGAGCAGTGGAGCCGCATCCACCGGCGTCATGCTCTGCGGTCACCCGAGTCGCTGCGCGAGTTTGTTGGCTTGTCGTTCCAGTACGCGGACCGCAATTTCGCCTACGGCGACAAATTGGCCGCATTGCCAACGCTGGTCAGCACGATCAAGTTGCGCAAGGCGGGTTTTGCCGACTGCGTAGACACCGAGCAAATGTTCGTGCGATTGATCCGGCGCTATCAGGACTTGCGCTGGCTGCCACCGCGGGACTGACGCGTCCCATTCAAGCGGTCGCGTGCCGGGGGCTGCGCCCCCGGACTGTCGGTGTTATCAGCTTGGTCGGGCTTGTAATCAATGCTTATTGCGGCCTGCCGATTCCGGTGACGACGCCGGTCATCACCTTTGCGTCGGCCTCGACGAAGCGGGCGAATTCCGGCGCGTCCATGTACTGGATCGGCGTGCCAGCCCTGCCGATGGTGCTGATCACCTTCTCGTCGCGTGCGGCTTGTCCGGCGGCTTCGCGAAGTTTGGCGATGACCGGGGCTGGGGTACCTGCCGGGACGAACAGCCCGGCCCACTGTGAGAACTGCACCTTGTAGCCAGCTTCGGTCAGGCTGGGTACATCGGGCAGCGGACCGAGCCGGTCCTGGCCCCAGTGGGCGAGCGCGCGCAGCTTGCCGGCCTTCACATGCTGCACGATCGTCGCCGGGCCGGTGGCAAGCGCATCGACCTGGCCGCCTAGCAGACCGACGATCGCCGGGCCTGCGCCGGTGTATGGCACGTGCACCATGAAGGTGCCGGAGTTCTGTTTGAGCATTTCGATTGGCACATGCATCGTGCCGTAGTTGCCGGAGGAGCCAAAGGTCAGCGCGCCAGGCTTGGACTTTGCATAGTCCATGAATTCCTGCAGGGTCTTCCACGGGCTGTCGGCTCGGACTACCAACACGGTGGGATCAGCGGTAAAACGCGCGATCGGTACCAGCTGCTCGAGTTTGTACATCGGGTTGCGATTCAGAACCTTGTCGGCCTCCGGGATGATGGTTACCGACGACAATGCCAGCAGCACCGTGTAGCCGTCGGCCTTCGACTTGGCCGCATGGGCCATGCCGATGCCGCCGCCCGCACCTGCCTTGTTCTCGACAACCACGGCCTGACCTAGCGCCCGGCCAATTGCCTCGGCGACCGGCCGGCCCACGGTGTCGGCAACGCCGCCTGGCGGAAACGGCACGATCATCGTCAACGGTTTCGACGGATAGTCGGCCTGGGCAAAGACCGGGGCGACACAAGCCGATAGCGCAAGGCCCGCGGCGACAGCGAACAGGCCGCGGCGCTGGATGATTGGATGCATGATCGTGTTCTCCTCCTAGATGTCTTGGTCGTTGGCGCAGCCGTAAATCCGCGGCTGTGCGGTCTGTGGCAGGTTTTTTTGGTTGACCTGCGATCATACGACGCGAGCGCTCATCGATCGGCGGATATACCCACGGAATCGTGATGAATTCGACGCAGACAGCAAGGACACGCAATGACCCGGCGCCGCAGCGCTGCGAGGTCGCGATCGTCGGCGGCGGACCGGTTGGCATGATGCTGGCGATAGAACTCGGCCGTCGAGGCGTGCCCGCGGTGCTGTTCAACGACCGGCCCACCACCTCACCGTTTGCGCAGGCCAACGCGACCCAGGCGCGCACGATGGAGCATTTCCGCCGACTGGGTTTTGCCGACCGGGTTCGAGAGCGCGGCCTGCCGCCAGACTACCCGACTGACATTGCCTACTTCACGCGCTATTCCGGCTGGGAGCTGGCGCGCTTTTCGCTGCCGTCGTCGCGCGATGCGCGCATGATCGTGCGCACACTGGGAGGCTCCTGGAGCGCCGCCGAGTTGCCGCATCGCTGCTCGCAGATGTATGTCGAGCAGGTGCTGTTCGATGAGATGTCCCGGCTGTCGTCGATCCGGGTCGCCTACGGCTGGCGGGTGCGAAGCTTCGCTGAGTGCGATGATGGGGTCATGGTCACCGCCGAGCCTGCGCAGGCCGAGGTTTCGGGGCAAGCGAACCAGGTCCTGGCCCGTTGGGTGGTCGGATGCGACGGTGCCCGCGGCGTGGTGCGACGGCATCTGGGCATCGACTACGCGGGCGAGAGCAGCGTGCAGCGCAATTTCATGGGTGGTCGCATGCACGCGATGCACTTTCGCTCCCCCGACCTGTATCGGGTCATCGGCCATCCGCCGGCCTGGATGTATTGGGCGTTCAACGCGCAGCGCCGGGGGTTCATGCCGGCGATCAACGGCGTCGATGAGTTCGTGTTCCACACGCAGATCAAGCCCGGAGAGGATGCCGAGCAAGTCGACGACGAGCAGGTGCGCGACATGTTCTTTGAAGCGCTCGGGGCTCGTTGCACCGTGCAGTTGCTGTCGCGATCCTCATGGACCGCGGGCCATGCGCTGGTGGCCGGGCAGCTGCGGGCCGGACGTTTTTTTCTCGCAGGCGACGCGGCCCACCTGTTCACGCCGACCGGCGGACTTGGCTACAACACCGGCGTCGAGGACGCGGTCAATCTGGGCTGGAAGCTCGCGATGGTCGCGCGGGGTCTGTCGCACGAGTCGCTGCTCGACAGCTACGAGGCAGAGCGCCGGCCCTTGGCCTTGCGCAATACCGGCTTTGCGCGGCGCTTTGCCGACTCGATCGGGCTGTTTGCGCCGCTGCCCGGACTGGAGGCCGATGATGCCAGTGGCGCCGCGCTACGCGCGCAAGCCGGCGACTATCTCGGTCGCCATGCGCGTGCGGAATTCAATATTCCGGGCATCACGTTCGGCGCGCGCTACGACGGCTCGCCGATCATCGCGTCCGATTCCGAGATCGCGCCGCCCGACCGGGCCGATGTCTACGAACCAAGCGGTGTGCCGGGTGGACGTGCGCCGCATGCCTGGATGCCCGATGGGTGTTCCTTGTTCGATCTGTTCGGGTTCGAGTTCACGCTGCTCGACCTCGATGAGGCCGCTGATCCGCTTGCGCTGCAGCGGGCGTTCGACCCACTGGCGGGCCTGGTCCGGGTGCTCGCTCCGGGTCAGCCAGGCTTGCGCGCGTTGTACGGACGTCGCTATGTGCTGGTGCGGCCGGATCAGATGATCGCCTGGCGTGGCGATCGGCTGCCCGATCAACCGCTTAGCCTGCTCGCGCGGGCCGCAGCAATCCGGGCCGAGCGCGCTTGAGCGGATCCGCGTCTTTCTGAGCCGCACGCGGTTCAGCGTTCAACAAACGCGCGCTCAAGCACGTAGTGATCCGGTTGGCCAAGTCCGGGCGACAGCGAAAACCCGCGCGATTGCAGCATCTGCGAGGTTTCCTTGAGCATCGCCGGACTGCCGCAGATCATCGCGCGGTCCACCTGCGGATCGAGTGGCGGCAGACCGATTTCTGCGAACAGCCTGCCGGTCTCGATCGCCTCGGTCAGGCGGCCGGTGTGCTTGAACGCTTCGCGCGTCACCGTCGGGTAGTAGATGAGACGGTCGCGCACCAGTTCCCCAAGGTATTCATGATCGGGCAACTCGTGGCGCAGGTAGTCGCCGTAGGCCAGTTCGCTGACGGTGCGCACCCCGTGGATCAATACGACCTTCTCGAAGCGCTCGTAGGTCTCCGGGTCGCGCACGATGCTCATGAACGGGGCCAGGCCGGTCCCGGTCGACAGCAGGTACAGATGCTTGCCGGGTTTCAGATCGTCGATCACCAGCGTGCCGGTGGCCTTCTCGCTGACCAGCACTTCGTCGCCAGCCTGGATATTTTGCAGCCGCGAGGTTAGCGGGCCCTCGGGCACCTTGATCGACAGGAACTCGAGCTCTTCCTCGTGGTTCGGGCTGACCACGCTGTATGCGCGCATCAGCGGCTTTCCCTCGACCTCCAGGCCGATCATCAGGAATTGCCCGTTGCGAAAACGCGCGCCGGGCGAGCGGGTGGTCTTGAATGAAAACAGCGAGTCGTTCCAGTGGATGACCTGGGTGACGGTTTCTTTTCGGTACTTGGCCATGTCAATAGTCGACGCAATCCTGGCCGCGCGACGGCCGGGGGCGTCTGTGATCATCAAGGGATTTAACAAAAGGGCTGACTGTGCGCAGCCCGGAACATGGGTATCGGGTCGCTCAGGATTGTCGCCAGGGAAGACCTCGCAGTCGCCAGCCGTTGATGCTGCCGCGCTGCTCATTGCCGTCCATGTCCCCTTCGAAACCTTCGAGGATGTTGTAGACCTGTGTAAAGCCCGCCTGGGTCAGAGTGCGCGCAGCCGACAATGATCGCTTTGCGCTGCGGCACAACAGCATCAGCTTGTCCTCGCGCCTGGCGACCTGCAGCACCTGATTGACGAAATCAGGATTGCGTTGAAAGTCGATGCCGATCGCCCAGGGCACGTGCAGCGCGCCGGGCACGTTACCGACGAAGCGAAGCTCTTCCGCAGTTCGCACGTCCAGCATTCGCGCGGCACCGGTCTGCATCAGATTCCAGGCCTCGCCCGGAGTGACATCACCGGCGTAGCCAAGATTGGGTGCACTCGTGTGAACGTCGCGAGGCCCGCGATCTGAATTTGACGTTTGCATGTTCAATGGATCCGCTAGGCGCTGTGATTGACGAGCGGCTTGCGTGAGGTTTCCAGGATGCCACGTCGCTCGAAGGGTGCGTTGCCAAGCGCATCGGCCTGGTAGTGCTCGTCGAAATCCGCAAACGCCGCCAGTGCCTGGTCAATATCCACGCCGTCGCTAAGCGCGAAACCGTCGAAACCACACCGGGCGAGCGATTGTAGCTGGTCGCGCAGCACCTCCCCGACCGCGCGCAGTTCACCGCGCCAGTGGTGTCGCTCGCGCAGCAGCCGCGCAATCGAATAACCACGTCCGTCGGTGAAGCTTGGGAACTCGATTGCGACAAGCGACAAATGCTCGAGCTCGGCGGCAATCTGCTGCGGATCGTCCGCTGGCGACAGTAGCAATCCAAGCCGGCCGGAACAGGCGCGCCATCCGGTCGGGTCTTCGCGGTACAAGGCCAGTGGTACCAGCACCTTGGCTGCCGGTGGCGGGCGCGGACCGTCGGCATGCGCGCGAATCCAGTCATCGGTGACCCGGCCGGTCTTGTCAATCAGCGTGGGCATAGACGGCCTCCTTGAACGGCACGAGCCCGGTGCGCTGAACGACATCGACGAAGCGTTCGGCGTCGGATTCGCGCAAATCGACGTAGGTCGCGATCAGCTGCTCGATCACGTCAGGAATCTCGGCACGCGAGAATGACGGACCGATGATCTTGCCGATCGAAGCCGTATCGCCCTGGCGACCGCCGATCGTGACCTGGTACCACTCCTCGCCGGCCTTATCGACGCCGAGGATGCCGATGTGACCGACATGGTGATGGCCGCAGGCATTGATGCAGCCGGAGATGTTCAGATCCAGTTCGCCAATGTCGTGCAGGGTGTCCAGGTCCTCAAAGCGTTCCTGGATCGCCTGCGCGACCGGGATTGACGCGGCGTTGGCCAGTGAGCAGAAATCGCCGCCCGGGCAGCAGATGATATCGGTGAGCAGGCCGATGTTCGGCGTCGCCAGTCCCAGTGCGCGCAGCTCTTTCCACAGCGACGGCAGCTGTCCGTGCTCGACATGCGCGAACACCAGGTTCTGTTCGTGCGTGACGCGGATCTCGCCGAAGCAATAGCGCTCGGCCAGCGTTGCGATCGCGTCCATCTGGTCGGCGCTGACGTCGCCAGGCGGAACGCCGGTCTTCTTGAGCGACAGCGTCACCGCCGCATAGCCGGGCACGCGGTGCGGATGGACGTTGCGAGCGAACCAGCGCTCGAACCCGGGTTCGCCCGGCGCCAGTTGTGCGGGGGTGTGCTGCTCGGGCGCAAACTGCTTGTAGTCCGGACGCAAAAAGCGGTTGGTGATGCGCTCGACCTCCCGCGCAGGCACGGTGCCGGGCCCGTCCACCAGGTGCGCCCACTCGGCTTCGACCTCGTCGCGAAACGCTTCCGGGGTCCTTTCCTTGACCAGGATCTTGATTCGCGCCTTGTACTTGTTGTCGCGTCGACCGTAACGGTTATAGACCCGCAGGATCGCGTCCAGGTAGGTCAGCAGGTGCTGCCAGGGCAGGAACTCGCGGATCACGTGGCCGACCATCGGCGTGCGGCCCAGGCCGCCGCCAACCGAAATTGCGAAGCCTGGTTGCCGGTCGGCGCCAAGGATTGCGCGAATGCCAATGTCGTGAACCAAGGTTGCTGCGCGGTCATTGGCCGCGCCGCTGATCGCGATCTTGAACTTGCGCGGCAGGAAGGCGAACTCGGGATGCAGGATCGACCACTCGCGGATCAGCTCAGCCCAGACCAGTGGGTCGACGATCTCGTCGGGCGCGACGCCGGCGAAGTGGTCGGCGGTGGTGTTGCGGATGCAGTTGCCACTGGTCTGCATCGCGTGCATCTGCACCTGCGCGAGCTGAGCGAGGATCTCGGGTACCTGTTCAAGCTCGACCCAGTTGAACTGAATGTTCTGCCGGGTGCTGAAATGGCCATAGCCGCGATCGAAGTCGCGCGCGATCGTCGCCAGAGTGCGCAGCTGCGTGCTCGAGATCAGGCCATAAGGAATCGCAACGCGCAGCATGTGCGCATGCTTTTGCATGTACAGGCCGTTTTGGAGCCGCAGCGGCAGGAATTGCGCTTCGCTCAGCTCGCCGGCGAGAAAGCGTCGGGTCTGGTCGCGGAACTGCGCGACGCGCTGCTCCACCAGCTTCTGGTCTAACGGATCATATTGGTACACATCGGGCTCACAGTGTCTGAGATATCAGCGGAGCCGCGATTCTCGGGGTCTGGCCCCTTTGATGGAACGACTGTTTCGTCGCATCCTTAGATCGATCTGTTATATAGCTGCATGACCGCCGCAGCCGGTCCTCAGTCGGTGACCGGGTGGTGTTTCGTAACCGCTTTGACGAATTGGTTCGATGAATTTCCAGCAACTACGGGCCTTGCGCGAGACCGTGCGCCGCGGCTTGAACGTGACGGCGGCTGCCGAGGCATTGTTTACCTCGCAGCCAGCCCTGTCCAAGCAGATTCGCGAGCTCGAAGAGGAACTCGGCACGCCCTTGTTCACGCGTCGTGGCAAGAAGTACACCGCGCTGACCGAGGCGGGCAGCCGCGTGCTGGAGATCGCGCAGCGCTTGCTGGTGGAGGCCGACAACATCCGGCAGGTCGGCGACGAATATGCATCCGGCGACGCGGGAACGCTGTCGATCGCGGCAACGCATACGCAGGCGCGTTATGCACTGCCGCGCAAGCTTGCCCGGTTCCGGCAGCAATACCCGGGCGTGCGTTTGCGCCTGCATCAGGGCAATCCGCAGCAGGTTGCCGAACTGGTTGCCCATGGTGAGGCAACCTTCGGGCTGGCAACCGAATCGCTCGATCGGCATCCTGCGCTGAGCACGTTGCCGATGTACCGCTGGCATCACTGTGGTGTCGTTCCGGCGTCCCATCCGCTAGCGGGGGATACCAGCATCGATCTGCGCAAGCTTGCAGCGGAGCCGCTGATCACCTACACGCCGGAGTTCGCCGGACGGCGCAAAGTCGATCAGAGTTTTGCCGAGGCAGGCTTGCATCCCGACATCGTTCTCGAGGCGATCGACTCGGACGTGATCAAGGAATACGTACTGCTCGGCATGGGGGTCGGACTGATCGCCGAAATCGCGTTCGACGCTGAACGCGACCGAGGCCTGGTCAAGCTCGATCTGACCGCGTTGCTGCCTGTGAATTTCGCCAAGCTCGCGATGCGAGAAGGCGCGCAATTGCGAGGTTTCGAGCGCTGTTTCGTGGAACTGCTGACAGGAGCCGAGTAATGCACACCACGATTTTCGAGGGCAAGCGAGTTCGGCTCCAGAGCGACGCGGCGGTCGCAGTGCTGTTTTTCTCGAATCCGCCCTCAGGCACGATGGACGATCTTACTGAAAGCGAACTGCTTGAGGCGCTCGATCTGATCGATGCTGCTGCCGCAATACGCGTTGTGATTCTCACCGGCGCACAAGATGGTGTGTTTATTCGTCACTACGATGTTGGGGTTCTCGAGCGTGTGGGCCGCAAGATGGCGGCGCGCGGCAAGACCTTTGATGTGTCCAGACCGGTGCCGGAATCGCCGATTCACGTCGCGCAGCGGCGCATCGAACAAAGCGAGCGGATCTTCATTGCGGCGATCAATGGCCTTGCGATGGGCGGCGGTTGCGAGATGGCTCTGGCCTGTGACTTGCGCATCGCGCAACGCGGCAACTATCGGATCGGGCTCCCCGAGGTCAATATCGGTCTGTTGCCCGGCGCCGGCGGTACCCAGCGCATGGCCAGACTACTCGGTCAGGCGCGTGCGCTCGAACTCATCTTGCAAGGCAAGACCATCGAACCGGACGAGGCCGAGCGTATCGGACTGGTCAGCGAGCTTTGCGAGGGCCCTGTCCTGGCTCATGCGCTCGCGCTCGCCGAACGGCTGGCCGCCAAGCATCCGCGGGCACTGGCGCATGTGAAAAGGCTGGTGCGCGGTGCCTGGGATCGTCCACTCGCCAGCGGTCTAGCCGAAGAGCGCACCCTGATCTGCGAGCTGATGACCGATGCGCGCACGATCGATGCCATGACGGCGATGAATCAGGGCCGGCTGCACATCGAAACTGGCGAGTGAGTCGATGCACATCTCGTCTCCGGAATCTGCATGCCGACTGCAACCAGAATCTGGCGCGGTTCTGCTGATCTTGTCAGGACGCTGGTCGCTGGTCCGGCTGGAGCAACTCGATCGCGAACTCGGCAGGCTTGCGCTACGCAGTTTGGTCGGCGCAAACCTGCGCCTCGACGGTTCGGCGCTGCTGTCGATCGATACCGCTGCGGCCTTGCTGATCTGGCGTTCGATTGCGCAGGCCGGGATCGATCCGGCGGCAGTCGGGCTTTCCGGCTTCAGCGAGAGTCATCGCCGGATCGTTGAACTGGTGCGCGAGCGACTGGGCGAGCTCGGTGGTCGCCAGCAGGCTCGGCTGCCGGATCTGTTGTCGAGCTTCGGCAGGAAGCTCGAGGATCTCGGCCGTCTGCTATTGCTGCATCTGAGTTTTCTCGGTGTTGCGGTCAGCGCGCTTGCGGCAGCGCTGTTCATGCCACGGCGACTGCGCTGGCGCGAACTGCTGGCGCAGCTTTCGCAAACCTGCACCAGCGCTGTTCCGGTGATTGCGCTGGTGATGTTCCTGATTGGCGTGGTGGTCGCCTACCTGCTCGGGCTGCAGGCGGCGCAGTACGGTGCCAACATTTTCGTCGTCGATGGCGTCGCACTTGGCATGGTCCGGGAGTTTTCTCCGCTGCTGGTGGCGATCATCGTGGCCGGGCGATCGGGCGCTGCGTTCACCGCGCAGCTGGGCACGATGCGCCTGACCGATGAGATCGACGCGATCCGCACGCTGGGTCTGTCGGTCGAACAGGTTCTGATCGTGCCGCGGGTACTGGCTATGGTGCTGGGCCTGCCGCTTCTGGTGTTCGTCGGCAGTGTGCTCGGACTGGCTGGGGCGGCACTGGTCTGTGCGTCGATGCTCGACATCACGGCCTCAACCTTCATTGCCCGCATCGACGACACCCTGGAGGTGCGGCATTACCTGATTGGTCTGGCCAAGGCGCCGGTCTTTGCACTCTTTATCTCGGTGATCGGTTGTTCGATGGGCATGACGGTCAGTCGTGATACCCGCTCGATCGGGATCAACACCACCTCGACTGTCGTGCAGAGCATCGTCGCGGTGATTCTGCTCGATGCATTCTTCGCCATCCTGATGCAGGAACTTGGTCTATGAACGACCCACGCGAGCCAGTACTAGAACTGCAGGGCGTGGTCACCCGGATCGGTAGCCAGCTGATCCATGATGGCGTCGACTTGACGCTTCGCCGCGGCGAGATTGCCGCACTGATTGGTGGCAGTGGTACCGGCAAGTCGGTTCTGCTTCGCGAAATCATCGGGTTGATGAAGCCAAGCGCTGGCAGCATTCGCCTGCTCGGGGTTGATGTATGGGCCGCATCTCGCGCCCAGCTTGATGCCTTGCGCAAGCGTTTCGGCATGCTGTTTCAGGACGGCGCTCTGTTTTCCTCGCTCGATGTCGCGGACAACGTGGCCACGCCCTTGCGTGAGCATGCGCAGGTGCCGCCCGGGATGCTCGCGCAACTGGTCGATCTGCGGCTGTCGCTGGCGGGGCTGTCGACCCTGGCTGGATCCAAGCTGCCCAGTGAGCTGTCCGGTGGCATGAGAAAGCGTGCAGCGATCGCCCGCGCGCTGGCGCTCGAACCCGAGGTTCTGTTCCTCGACGAACCGACTTCCGGTCTGGATCCGATCACAGCCCGGGCGTTCGACCGGTTGCTGCGTTTTCTGTGCGACGATCTCGGAATTACGGTGCTGATCGTCACGCACGATCTGGATACCTTGCTGACGATCACAGACCGCGTCATCGTTCTGGGCAAGGGGCGGGTGATCGCAAACGGTCCGGTCGATCAGGTCGTCCAGGTAGATGATCCCTGGATCCGGTCCTATTTCGAGGTCCGCGCATCGATCATTCCTGGCGCGCTGCCCGACTGAATTGAGGAACTCGTTGGAACCTGAAGCCCGCTACAAACTCGTCGGTGGCGTCGTGCTGTTGATGGTACTCGCGATGTCACTGGCGTCGATCTGGCTGGCCCGCTCCGGGGTCGCATCCGACTTTCGCTTCTACACCATCTACTTTCAGAAACAGTCGCTCGAGGGTTTGCAGGTCGGAAGCGATGTGAACATGCAGGGTATCAAGGTTGGGCGTGTGGAATCGTATGACATCGATCGCAGCAACATCAACCGGGTTCAGGTTCAGATCCGGGTCGCGCGTCGCACTCCGGTCAGCACCAACAGTTCGGCGGTGATTGCTCGTAACCTGGTCACTGGCATTGCACGCATTAATCTTGAGACGCCGGGTCAACCGGGTCCGGCGCTTGAAGAGGTTCCTAATGGGGAGACCCATCCGGTGATTGCCGAGGGCACTTCGGATTTCGATCAGCTGACCCGAACCGCGAACAGTCTCGTGATTTCGGCCGAAAAGTCGTTCGCGCAGCTCGGAAGTTTTCTCGACGACGAAAACCGGCGCGCGTTTTCGCAGACCTTGAGCGGTATACGGGATCTTGCCGGTGGGCTGAACCAGCGGCTCGACAGTTTCGAGCGGACCGCGGTGTCGCTGGGCCTGGCGGCAGAAACACTCGCCCAGACAGCGCAGTCATTTCGCAAGAGCAGCGAGAGCGTCGCAGGCTTGGTCGAGCAGTTTGGCAATCAGGCAGTTCCGCTGGCCCGGCAGGCTGAACTCGCGATCGGCGACAGTCGCGAGACCCTTGCACAGATCAGGCAGGCGGTTGTCGGCCTGACGGCCTCGAGCCGGGCACTGGAGTCCGAGCTTGCGTCGCTGTCGCGCATTGCGCAAGGCAGTATGGACGTCGGAGCCCTTGAGTTGCGGGCAACAACTCAGCAGTTGCGCAGCGGGGTTGAGCAATTGTCGCGTACGCTGGATCGCCTTCAGGATCCGCGCAGCCTGCTGCTTGGGCCGACGCGCAGCGGACTTGGCCCCGGGGAGAAACTCGAGTGATGCGTAGCCTGGTTTTTCGACTGCCGATGGTGTTGATGCTGACTGCTACCTTGCTGGGCTTGCCGGGTTGTGCGTCGATCGGAGCGGGTACGCCGTCGATCATCTGGTATCTGCTTGAC
>Ga0255215_1000270_pt1 | contig 14483 bp, 13 predicted proteins | sample Miss_Law_RepC_8d_FD_183033 | JGI IMG/M metagenome (GOLD analysis project Ga0255215, IMG submission 183033) | Freshwater microbial communities from Mississippi River, Louisiana, United States - Miss_Law_RepC_8d | ecosystem: Environmental > Aquatic > Freshwater > River | place: USA: Louisiana... | reverse complement strand
GATCGCGACCACCGCCGACAGAGCAGCCGACTCGGTCAGCGTAACGAAACCGCCATACAACCCGCCGAGCACGATCACCGGAATCATCAGCGCCGGAATCGCGACCCAGGTCTTGCGCAGGCTCTCGGAAGTGGGCAACGGGTCTTTGGTCGCATAGCCGGCGCGGCGGCTAAACCAGATCACGTAAGCGGCGATCAGCGCCGCCTGCATCAAGCCCGGTACCACGCCGGCAAGAAACAGCCTGGGCACCGACAGATCGGCCAGCACGCCATAGACGACGAAGGCCAGTGACGGCGGAATCAGGATGCCAAGCGTCCCGGACGCGCCGACGACGCCCGCTGCAAAGCGTTGCGAATAGCCGCCGCGCAGCATCGCCGGCACCAGGATCGTTCCCATCGCGATCGCGGTTGCCACTGACGAGCCACACATGGCGGCAAAAATCGTACAGGAAAGGACGCTAACCAGTCCGAGGCCGCCACGAAAGCGTCCGACCCAGGCGTCGGCGGCATCAATCAGCGCACGTGCGACTCCGCCGCGTTCCATGAACGTGGCGGCGATCACGAAGTACGGTACCGCGAGCAGCGTGACCGAATTGAGCTCGTCGATCAGTTTTTGTGCGTACGGAAGCAACTGCCCCTCGGACGCAAACATCGCGACCGAGGACATACCCAGGGTCAGGTAGATCGGAACACCGAGGATCAGCAGCAGGAAAAACAGGCCCAGGACCACTGTCGTCATGTCAGCTCTTTCGTGCCAGCTGGGTCACCAGACGACGCCAGTAGCCAACTGCCAGCGCCAAACCACCCGCCGGGAGCGATGCGATGAAGATCCACATCGGGAAGCGCAGGCTGGTCGTCGACACCTCGTTGAACTCCCAGGCGTCGTAGGTGATCTGCACCCCGTACCACAACAGCATCGCTCCGAAGCCAAGGCCCAGCAGGTTTGCGAACACCTCGCTTGCATGTCGCAACTTCGGCGGGAACATGGTCAGGAACAGGTCGGCCTTCACATGGCGATCACCGAGCGTGACCGATCCGAGCGACAGCAGCACCGCCCAGACGATCAGGTAGACCTGAACCTCTTCGACCAGATCGAGCACTGCTGACGGCAACAGGTCCCGCACGACGACGTTGTAGCTGCACAGTGCCAGCGCCCCGAACGCGAAGCCACCAACCAGCAGGTCTTCGAGTCGGCCCAGGCGCGAGCGCGGACCCTCGGACGCATGCAGGTCTTGGCCGAGTTCGGCGGCGGCCTTGCTCTCAAGCGCATCGAAGACCGCCGCCTGTCCCGGCGCGGCGGATTGACGGCGGTCCTGTCCCATGTCAGAGCTCGACGCCCGCGGCCTTGAGTGCCTTCATCGCGCCTTCGATGATGTCCTTGTCGATCTTGAGCTTCTCGACGAGTTCCGGCTGCGTTTTCATCAACAGCTTGCGCGCAGCGGTTCGCTGATCGGCGGGCACAGTAACAGCCTTCATGCCAGCCTTGATCAGGTTGTCGCGGGCGGCGATCTGCGCATCGGCAGCGTTAGCGCGCTCGGCAGTCGCGGCAATGTCCCAGGCCTCGAGGATCGCGGTCTGAATTTCCTTGGGCTGCTTATCCCACCAGGAACTGCGGATCATCGGGACGTATTGCCCGAAGTACTGCGTGTCTTCGAATGAGTACTTCAGACCCGCCTCATGCAGCTTTGAAGTCCAGGTACTTTCGTAGGTGGTCGCCACAGTGGCGACAACACCCTGGTTCAACGCACCAGGCAGATCCGGGAAAGGAATCAGCACAGGCGTGCCGCCGAGCGCGGTCATCCGTGCGGCGTTGGTGGTGCCACCCGGATAGCGGATCTTGCGACCCTTCAGGTCGTCATAGGTGTTGATCGCCGAGTCACTGGCGAAGAAATGTTGCGCACCCAGGTCGAACCACTTACCAGGAACCTTCACACGCATCTTTTCTTCGAAGCGTTTATTCATCAGGTCACCGAGCGCGCCGTCCATCACCTTGTGCACGATTGGGCCTTCGACGCCGTAGAACATCGGCAGACTCTGCAGTGCGGCGATCGGCGCGACGCCGTCGAGTTGCCAGGTGCCCGGCACGGCCATCTCAACCGCCCCCTGGCGCAGCGCCTTTGGAATGTCACGGTCACGGAATAACTGACCGCTCGGGTAGATCTCGATTACGAGCTTGTCGCCGACACGTTTCTTGAGCAGGTCGGCGAACACCTCGACACCGCGATTGCGCACATGGGTCGGGTTGGTGTCCAGCGAGATACGGAATTTCTCCGCCGACATCGCCGGCGTCACCGAGAACGCGGACGCGGCCAGCACCGAAGCGCAGGCCAGCATCATCGAACGTCTTGTTTTCATGAATGTCTCCTCCGAGATTGGGCATTGCCCATGGGTTTTCGCGGGAGCAATGTACTGACGAAACCGGCCCGCGTAAAGAAAGCTTTCAAATTGCAGTCGGGATCTCGCCTTACGCAGACTGGCCAAGCGCCGCCATGCTCGGCAGCGATCGCAGGTTTGTGAGCTTTGCGTACAGCGCCTCGCCATCGACCCCCGGCACGCCCGAGGTGCAATCAAGAAACTTGCTGCGTAAATCGTCCCCCTTGAGCGGCGCCATCGCATTGCCACGAGCGAAGCGGATCTCGCCAGAGTCCAGCGTCGCACCGTCGTTGAGCACGATCTGCACGCTGTCGTGCATCGAGAACACCGGCTCGATCGGACACTGCGAATCCACGGTGGTGATCTGCACCTTGCCCATCGCCTCGCGCACCGGCGGCTGGTTGACGAAACCGTCGGTCAGTTCCGACAAGCCGACCTTGCCGGCCACCAACGCCGAAGCAACCGCGAACTCAAGGCTGAATTTCGCCTCCAGTCCAGTGACCGGGGCGTGATTGCGCAGCATCGAGGCCTGCGCAACACCGATCCTGGCACGTACCTCCCTGACGTCGCCAGCTCTTAGTCCGCGGTTGCGGGCAATGTCGAGCACTCCGTCGATGACCCGGTGAGTCGCATAACAGGTTGGATATTTTTTGATCGACAGGCCATAGTCGAGCACCCGCAACTTGCGGCCAAGCTCGGATGCCGGCGATGCGCGATCGACCCGCCCGGCCGGCGACAGCGCGGCAAGGTAACCGGCGTGATGTTCGATCGCATCCGGCGCCGCGGTCAAGCCAGCCATGGCGAATCGGACCGCATCGATGCCGCCGGCGGCGGCGCGGCCCGCGTGCAGCGGCTTGGTCATCGTGCCAAAGTTGGCGACCAGACCGGCGGCCATACTCGCGGCAAGCGCGATCGCATGGCTTGTCTGCTGCAGCGAAAGCCGATTGAGCCGGGCAACCGCCGCGGCGGCGCCCACGGTCCCTAACACCGCGGTCGGATGCCAACCTTTCAGGTGATACGCGTCCTGATCGCGGACGAACAACTCGGCCCAAACCTCATAGCCCACCAGGTAAGCAATCAGCGCCTCCTGTCCGCTGGCTCCCAGACGCTCGCTCTCGGCCAGTACCGCCGGCACCAGCACAGTGCTCGGATGCCCACCCAGCGCCACGTCATCGAAGTCGAGCGCATGCCCTGCAGCACCGTTGACGAGCGCCGCATCGGCGCTCGCGGCTTTGTCGCCGCCGAGCACCAGCGACGCCTCGGCCACCGACGAGCCGCGCGCGGCGACGAACTGGCGCGCGATGCGCACGACCGGCTCATCGCGTCCAGCGATCATCGTGCCGATCGTGTCCGAAAACCCGGATTGCACGATCTCGACCGCGCGTGCCGGCAGGTCGGGAAATTGCGCGTCGCACACGAAGGACGCGAGTTCGGAAGTCAGCCCTGGCATATCTCCTCCTGTTCACGAAAAGGCGCGAGTTGCGCCTGTCGTCGGTTGCGCACGCGTTTCACCGACGCGCGCGTCGTTGTGGTTTTCGGGTCAGTAAGAACGCGGCAGTCCAAGCACATGCTCGGCGATGTAAGACAGCACGAGGTTGGTCGAGATCGGCGCGATTTGCATCAGACGCGTTTCTCTCCACTTGCGCTCGACGTCGTACTCTTTGGCATACCCGAAACCCCCATGGGTCTGGATGCAGGCCTCGGCCGCATGCCAGGCCGCCTCGGACGCAAGCATCTTGGCCATATTTGTGTCGTCGCCGCAAGGCAGTCCGGCGCTAAACAGCGCGGCGGCCTTGCGCAGCAGCATCGAAGCGGCCTCGGTCTCGGCGTGCGCACGCGCGATCGGGAACTGGATGCCCTGGTTCTGCCCGATCGGCCGATCGAACACCACCCGCTCCTTCGCATAGGCAACCGCGGTCTTGGTGAACCAGCGCGCATCGCCGATCGCCTCGGATGACACCAGAATGCGCTCGGCGTTCAGGCCGTCCAGGATGTACTTGAAGCCCTTGCCCTCCTCGCCAATCAGATTCTCCACCGGCACGCGCGCGCCGTCGAAGAACACCTCGGTGGCATGGTGATTGATCATCGCCTTGAGCGGCTTGATCTCCAGTCCCTTGCCCAGGCACTCGCGAATATCGACCAGGAATACCGACAGGCCTTCGGTCTTTTTCTTGACCTGATCCAGCGGCGTGGTGCGCGCCAGCAGCAGCATCAGATCGGAGTGCAGCGCGCGCGAGGTCCAGACCTTCTGGCCGTGCACCACGTAATGGTCGCCGTCGCGCACCGCACGGGTCTTTAGCTTGGTTGTGTCCGTGCCCGACGTGGGCTCGGTGACGCCAAAAGCCTGCAGCCGCAACTCGCCGGTGGCGATCTTGGGCAGATAGCGGCTCTTTTGCTCGGCCGAACCATGACGCAGCAGCGTGCCCATGATGTACATCTGGGCATGGCAAGGCCCGGCGTTACAGCCAGAGGCATGAATCTCTTCGAGGATCGCAGCGGCAGCGCGCAGCGGCAGGCCAGCACCACCGTATTCTTCCGGAATCAGCGCAGCGAGGTAACCGGCCTCAGTGAGCGCACGCACGAATTCGGTCGGATAGGCCTCGCGCTGCTCTAGGTCGCGCCAGTAGGCGCCAGGGAAGTTCGCACAGATGCGGCGAACACTTTCGCGGATCTCGGGAAAATCTTCGCCGAGCGGTACCGAGACATCTTCGATTCGGGTGGCTTGCGTCATGTTCCGGACTTGTGGTTTCAGGGGGTTCTCGACAGGACTTGCTGTGCGTGGAAGGCGCCCTGCCCTCAAGCAGCGACGCGTTGCTCGGCAGTCTTGTAATTGACCGGCAGCCCGGCACGCGCGATCGCACCATGCATCTGGATGTCAGGCAGCGTCTCGCGCACCAGGGCACGAATCGCGATCAGCTTTTCGAGATCGACGCCGGTGCGCAAGCCCATTGAGTCGAGCATGAAACACAAGTCGTCCATGACAATGTTGCCAGTGGCACCCGGAGCGAACGGGCAACCACCGATGCCCGCCAGCGAGGCGTCAAAACGCCGCACACCGCACTCGAGGGCCGCGGTGACGTTGGCCAGGCCGGTCCCGCGGGTATCGTGGAAATGCGCCGCCACCGGCAGCTTGCCCAGCGCGGCAATCACTGCGGTAAACACTTTGCGCACCTGAGCAGGATCGGCATATCCGACGGTATCAGGCACCGCGATCTCGTCGGCGCCAGCTTCGGCGAGTTGAACCGCGTAGCGCACCACGTCATCCACCGCCACCCGCCCCTCGTACGAGCAGCCCAGCGCGGTCGCCAGGCCCGCGCAGATCTTCGGACGCTTACCCTCGGGCAACTCGCGGATGCGCTCAACGATGCGCTTGAAATCGGCCACCGACTCTTCGCGCTCGCGGCGCACGTTCTTCAGGTTGTGCGTCTTGCTGACCGACATCACAAAATTCATCTTGTGCACGCCCAGATCCAGCCCACGCTCGGCGCCGCGCAAATTCGGAATCAGCGCGGACACCGTAAGACCCGGAATCTGCATCGCGCGCACCGTAACCTCCTCGGCGTCGATGAATTGCGGAATCAGCTTGGCCGGCACGTAGGACGTGACCTCGATCTCGGACACCCCCGCGGCGGCCTCGGCGCGAATCCACTCAAGCTTGCGCTCGGTGGGCATGAAGGTTGGATGGATTTGGAGCCCGTCGCGCAGACCGACCTCGCGGACGATGACATCGATATTCATGGACATGTTCAGAAACTCCGTGCTGATTGATGAGGATGGCCGATGCTCAACGGCCCTTGAACTGCGGCTTGCGCTTTTCATTGAATGCGCGCACGCCCTCGTAGCGGTCTTCGGTCTCGACCAAGTGGTTGTAGGCCTCGATCTCGAAACGAAATGCGGTGCGCAACTCCATCTGCCCGCCATAGCGCACCGACTTTTTGATCTGGCGCACCGACAAGGGCGCATTGCCGGCGATCACGCGTGCGGTCTGCAAAGCGCGCTCCACGACCTGGCCCGGTTCGCACAAGTCGTTGACCAGGCCCCACTCGAGCGCCTTGGCCGCCGAGATCGGCTGACCGGTCATCAGCATCTCCTTGGCGCGCCGCTCGCCGATGGCACGCGGCAGGTTCTGTGTGCCGCCGGCGCCGGGCATGATGCCGAGCGTGACCTCGGTCAGCGCGAAGCGCGCTGCGTTCGACGCATAGGAAAAATCGCAGGTCAGCATCGTCTCGAAGCCGCCCGCATACGCATGCCCATTGACCGCGGCGATGACCGGAATCGGCAGGTCGGTCAGGGTCCAGTACTGACGCTCGAAGAGCTCATGCTGGCGCACCCACTGCTGCTTGGTCATGCCGTTGCGTTCCTTCAGATCGCCGCCGGAGCAAAAAATACGGTCGCCGGCCCCAGTCAGCACCACGCAACGCACTTCGCCAGCATCCTCGGTGAGCCGGGTCCATAGGTCGAGAAAATCACGGCCCATCTGCGTGTTGATCGCATTACCGACCTCAGGCCGATTCAGCGTGACCTGCAGCACATGCGGCTCGACCATCTCGGTGAGCAGCGTCTCGTAAGCGGGAAGCGTCATGCGTTGGAGTCCTTTCGGGGAAGAAGTTCACCGGTGTGTTGACCAAGTGTCGGCGGCGCAAAGCGCGGCGCCGGCCGTCTGCCGTCAAAGCTCAAGGGCAGGCCCAGAAATTTCATGCCGGTCCCAGGGACCGGCTGCACCAGGCCGAGCGCGTCGGTCTGCGGATGCTCGACCATCTGCGCAATGCTCTGCACCGGCGCACAGGGAATGCCGGCCGCCTCCAGTTCACGCACCCAGTGCGCGGAGTCGTGTCGGGCGATGATTGCGTCGAGCATGGCGTAAAGCGCCGCCTGGTTCTGTACCCGGCTCGGGTTGTCAGTAAACCGGGTGTCGTCCAGCCACTCCGGATGGCCGACCACCTTGGCGAGGCTGCGGAACAAGCCGTCGCTGCCAGCGGCGATCACAACTTCGCCATCGAGCGTCGCGTAGGCCTTGTAGGGCACGATGCCGGCCGCGCCGGAACCCTGCTTTTCGGGCAGCACACCGGCGCCGAGATACTGCGAGGCCAGCAACGAGGACCAGCAGGTTGCGGTCTCGAACAAGGAGACATCGACCACGCTTCCCTGGCCGCTTCGCTCGCGCTCACGCAGCGCGGTCAGAATGCCGATCACGGCCCACATGCCAGTGCCCATGTCGACGATCGAGGCGCCGACGCGCACCGACGGTCTGCCCGGCTCGCCGGTCGTGCTCATGATGCCGCCGAAGGCCTGCATCAGCGGGTCGTAGCCGGGCCGCTCGGCGAGCGGCCCGCTGCGTCCGAACGCACCGAGGTTGCAGTAGATCAGTGACGGTTTGAGCGCACGCAGGCTCTCGCCATCCAGGCCCAGGCTCTCGGTCTGACCGGGTCGCAGGTTCTGGATCACGATGTCGGCGCGATCGCGAATCAGCGCGATCAGCGCGTCGCGATCCGCGTCGCAGCGCAGGTCGCAGACCACCGAACTCTTGTTGCGGTTCAAGGACTGGAAGAAGGTCGATGCGCCTTCGACGAACGGCGGCCCCCACTTGCGCGCATCGTCACCGTCACGCTTTTCGACCTTGATGACCTCGGCACCCAGCTCGCCGAAAATCTGCCCGGCGAACGGCGCGGCGACGCTGTGGCCCAGTTCAATGACGACCAGGTCGGAAAACGGGGTAGGAGGATTCGAGATCATCGACGTTCTTAAGACGGCAGGCAATCCAGGGCGGCGATCCGAAATCCGCATCGAGCCGGCCATCGCCATGAGATGACGAGGCCGGCCGGTTAATGTACGGACAATACGCCGGAAGGTCGGATACTAGGCGCGAGGCCAGCGCGCGTCAATGGGGAGCCGGCGTGCATGACGCCCAGGGACGTCGGCACGCCAGGGTGGGATCGGTATTTAGAAGCTCGAACGGGAAGCGATGAGGAACTTCGAAATCGCCTTCAAAAAACCAGGAATAACGTGTCGCAAAAAATCGACTCCGCCGCGACGATCAGGCATTCCGCCTTTCCACTAACTCACTCGCACCATTTGAAAATCACAATCGAAATCGATTTTTTGGAATTTCCGCAATACTCGGACCACCAAAAATCAGTGGCTCCGACATGCAACTCGACAGGCACCCAGCTTTTCCCTTGGTTCTTTAACAACGCAGAGACTCGCGCCCCTTCTCTCATTTGGGACGCCATTTCGCCGAAGATTTTTCAATGTCAATTCTTGCCCGTGTAGCCGTTTCGGCGAGGCAATTACAAAGGCCCACCCCTCTCCCACTTCAAATGCTCAACAGTGAACAAAACAGGGCCTTTGAGCTGGGGCCCGACCTCCGGCCTTATCGCATCGAGAATCTGCTTTCGCTCAATGTCTCTATGGTCTGTGCGTTCAGCGCATCGACACCGGCAAAGCAGCAGAGCAGCAAAACGACAAACCTTAACATCGCTGACTTCATTTATTGAACCCCATTCTTTACGGAGAATGGAAAGATGTCACGAACATCTTTTCACGACATTACTGGATGATGGTTTGCGGTGGCCCGTAGGCTTCACGATCACATCAAAGACTTAAATCCCGCATAAACCGAAACCACGGACGTTCCGAGAGTAGTCAGGCCGCCGGTCAATGCATTTGCCTGCCGGACGAGATCCTCAATGGCTTTGGGATTCAGCTTGCCATTCAGCAAAGCACTGATTACGATGCCGACACGGCCTGAGGACCGGACGCCTGCCAACAGCGCATGCCGCCCGAGCAGCAATCCAGTGATGCCACTGAAGGCAATGCCGCAGGCAAACTCCACGAATTCCCGTACTTCGACTCGACTCGCCGGGAGCACGGGGCTCATGTCGATCAGCGAAGTGATCCAACTCATCCCAAAGACTGCGACAAGCCCCATCACTGCGGCCGCCAACGCTCCGATCCGCATCGGCCGCAAGTTCCAGCGATAGGCGAGATACCCGAATGGCAGCGGTAAAACGAGACACACGAGCCGTAACACCAGAGGATTGACGTCATACACAATCGACAGCAGCCAATGCGCCAGCAAAAGAAGCAGCAGCGGAGTCACGAACAACCCAATTAGGTGGTTCCCCACGTGCGCCCACTTTGAGCGTTCGGGTGGCACACACTCAAGCTGCGACTGGGGAGCCTTGAGTTGCGATGCCGAAGGCGACACCTCCTTCAACGATTTCAGTTCTTGCTCAAGTAGCGCGATCCGCTCCAGTAGCGGCCTGAGCAGATACAGATCGCGACGGCATACCGGACAGACATTCGCGTCCTGAACCACCTCGGATCGACAGTAGGCACATTTCACCGAGGTGCAACCTTGACGCGAATCAGGGAGGAGGTGGACCGTCCATCGACGTCTTTGAGCGTTAATCGAAACTGATGCTCGCCTGCCGGAACCAACGCCTCCCCAACATCGATTCCATCAGAAGATATGCCCTCTCGAATTCTCGAGGTGATGTCAATGCCCCCGCCACGCAGGTAGACCAAAGTCACACTGGCGGGATCGACAGGGTGGCCATGACGAGGTTCAAAACGCACGCGCAGCTTGAAGCTTCCCGCAGCGCCAATTGCATTGTCCCCCGGAGAAAGAATCTTGATGCCCGGACCACGCAAAATTCCGCGCGTGGTGGGCGGGGCTGAGTCAGGGGGCAAACCGGCCTCCTGCGCGGTAACCAGCATGATCGGACCCGCAATGACGCCCGAACCGGACGTCGATAGCCAAGCCAGCCATGCGAAGCAAATGATGCGAAGCAATCTGCGGACTAGATGCCTGGAATTCATAAGACAGGTCGCACGATGGTTATGAGTTGCGCAGGCAACTCTAGCGAAATCTCACCGAAACGCAACCGGTGTGTTGCTTGCTTTAACTCACCCCCTTTTGAAACCGACAACCACGGTTTAAAGTACGGCGAAGACGGCAGTGACAACGAACAGAGATCGATCAAATCAGGCAAAGTTGTCGCAAACAGATATTGAAACCGAAGGGAAAACCGATGCTTGCGAGTATTCGTTCGTTTACTCTTTTCATGCTCATCTGCTTGGGCCTCACTGCATGCGAAACCCTTCCGCTCACAAAGGGAGAACCAGCCGCAGCGGCCCCGTCTCACGCCTTCATCGATCTGGATAAATTTGACCGTGATCTGGCCGCGTCATTCGAAGCGCGACTGGACACGGTAGAAGTGGTTTTTTACGAACGGGTCAGTCCCAATGCCCTGCCCCAGCGCCTACAAAAATGGCTCTCCACGGCACAGGCAACTGGAGGAGGCGTGCGTGTTGAGCCACCGCCCGGAGAACTGAGGCCACGCAGTCCGATGGCCTTGTTGAGCTTGTTTGGTAGCCTATTTACGGTCTCCAAGGCCTACCTACAAATGAAACAGGAAAAAGTGTTCGAAACTGTCAGTGGCCGAGACGCCACTATCTTCCTGGTCCGCAATAAGGCTGACGAGGTTCAGGTGCAGCGTGTTGTCTTCAAACTAAAACCTTGAGACAAATAAGCACCAAACCTTCTAGTACCGTGCAACACAGGAAACAGGAAGAATCGCTCGCGACCAAATTCCATCTCTTTCGGAAAATTCAAAATACTCTGGCGCCCAACCGGCATGAAGCAGCTGGACACCTAGAAATTTATGAGAAAAATTTTAAAACCTTGATTCTGGAGCGGACCATGGCCAACCGCACTAATCGTCGGAGTTACAACCTCTTTATTTCAATCGCCATTGTGGTGACTTTTATTGCACTGCTCGCACATACGCCAACGGCACGGGCGAACGCAACCGATGCAGAAAAATCCTACAAAGAAAAAAACTACAGCCAAGCGTTCTCATTATGTAATGAGCCGGCCGTCAACGGAGACGGGGCCTGCCAATTCTGGCTAGGGCATTTATATAAATATGGTCACGGAGTAAATCGAGATCTCTCAAAAGCCATCTTTTGGTTGAAAAAATCGGCCGAACAAAACATTGCGGCAGCACAGGAAGCGCTTGGCGATTGCTATCGGAACGAAATCGGAGTCAAGAAAGACTACGCGGAAGCATTCAGGCTTTTCAAGTTGGCTGAGAAAAAAGGCAATCTTTGGGCAATCAATCAGCTTGGAGGAATGTATCGATACGGGCAATTCGTCGATCGTGACTCAAAAAAATCATTCGAACTTTTTGAACAGGCTGCCAAAAAAGGCAATCCTGCAGCCCAGGCAAACCTGGCGGACATGTATCGCCTTGGCGCAGGGGTCGATAAAAACCCTGATGCAGCCTTTCAATGGGCCACAAAGTCTTCAAGACAAGGCTGGCCTACGGGGCAATACCTTCTGGGAATTTTATTTCGGGACGGCGTCGGCGTGCGTCAAGATTCGGCTCAGGCCATCGAACTCATCAAGCTAGCCGCAAATTCTCGCCGCCTCCCAGCGGCGTATTGCTCGCTCGCGAACCTATATCGCTCTGGCGGCCCCGACATTCAATCGAATCTAATTGAGGCGCTAAGCTTTGCTGAAGAAGGCATCAAGCTAGAGGATCCTTGTTCACACTCAGTCGCTGCAGTTATTTTGGCTCGGGGCGGTCAAGGTGTTTCCGCTGACGCAGAACGCGCCTTTGAGTTAGCGTCCAAGGGATCTGCGGCTAATCATGCGGGGAGCATTAACGTTCTAGGCTGGCTGCATCGCGATGGCATCGGCACCGTAAAAAACCCTCAACTTGCCGTGGAACTCTTTCAGCGAGCGGCGATGATGAACGATCGAAATGCCATGGCAAACCTTGCGCGGGCCTATGCGCGAGGCGAAGGCATCGAGGAGGATCAAACCCAAGCTAGACATTTTTATCAGGAGGCGTTGAAGGGCCGGCTCGCGCCCGGCAACAGGAACGCGGCCGAAACTTTTTTGGCCAAAGCGACAAGGGAAGACTCGCCACGCGGCTCAATCACCTCGGAGACCAAAACCGAGAAGACAAGCGCGTCAGTCCCCGCCACCACGAGACCGGCCCCGGGCGCCCCGGATCCATCCCAGCAGACAGAATTACTCAGCAAACTTGAGAAAATGCAACAACAGCTTGCCGCCCTCCAGGCGTCCACAAATTCCGCCAATGTGGTGACTGCTGTTGGAAAACCTCAGCTCGTTTACGCCAACCGACAAGCCTTGGTCGTTGGCAATGATGCGTACAAGTACGTGAACCCCCTCGAAAACGCAGGCGCGGATGCTGAGGCCATCGCCAAATCGCTGGAATCGGTCGGTTACCGCGTGACACTACACAAAAATCTGAATGAAAAATCTTTCAAACAGGTGCTGCGCGATTTCCGGCTGCAGGTCCAAGGAGGCGACGAGGTTCTTTTTTATTTCGCCGGCCATGGTGTGCAGGTTGGTTCAGCGAACTTCCTGCTGCCGGTGGACATCCAAGGAGACAGCGAAGATCAGGTCAAAGATGAAGCGATTGAATTGCAGCGAATCCTGGACCTGCTTCGGGAGCGAAAAGCAAAATTTTCCCTGGCAATCATTGACGCCTGCCGAGATAATCCATTTAAACAAGCGGGACGTGCAATCGGTGGTCGAGGCCTTGCGCCGACGACGGCCGCCACCGGTCAGATGGTGATGTTTTCTGCCGGAGCGGGTGAACAGGCTCTGGATCGACTCGGAGCTAACGACAAAGAAAAAAATGGACTTTTCACCCGAGTGTTGCTCAAGGAGATGATCAAACCTGGGGTATCAGTCGATCGCGTACTGAGAAATGTTCGAGCGGAAGTCGTAAAACTCGCGTCATCCGTTGGACGTGAGCAAACACCTGCGCTCTATGATCAAGCGGTGGGGGATTTTTACTTTAAACGATAACGAGGTTTATTGGAAAACAGGAGGTTTATCAGAAGTTAGATGGAAATTTGGCAAGTCAACCTTTTGGCTAAAATTACTTGCCGTCGGCCTAAGTTTTTCAGCCAATCTCTGCGCCCATTTAACGACATCGCCATCGTTTCCAAGCGCGTTTTTCGACGCAAACGCACGCACTGAAAGCACCTCAGAGCGATTGTAGTTAAGATAACCGACCTCAAAAAATTCCGAATTGTTCAAAACCCCCTGATCTCGAGCCCAGTCAAAGAATTCGGATGAGCTATTCGAATTTAAATCGGCCTTTTTAACATAAACACATTCAGGGTGACGATAACTGGAAAAATTCTTAAAATAAATATTGCCCGTATTTTTACAGACATCGACATCGTAGTCATTCACAAGAATCGCCGATTGGCTGATGCCCAAAAGTAACACTAAATCGAACCGGCCATTCACTATCCGCACCAATAATTTTTTATCTATCGGAACGTTTATGCCATTCACCATGAAAGAACAAGTCCCAATGACACAGGCCGAGCTAATGGCTCGAATATTTTCAACTCGCGCAGAAACTAGGAACCAATCCCCATCTCCTAATACAACACCTCTTGTCCCAATTGACAACTCATTTTTAGGCAATTTCTGAAAACCTTGTTTCGTACCGCCTGTTGTTGCACTAGCAGCAGCCGCAGCGCCAGGGGTTCGGATCAAAGGTTCATTTGTGGGCCAATTTTCTAGGCGAGGCCTTGAATTCGCACCATCCAAGCCGCTCTTTACAGAATCTTGAGAAACTTCTCTGTCCGCAGCAACCCGATCTTCCGGTTTTTTTCGGATGGTGAAATTAATTTTTCTGACAGAATCGACAACCGCAACTTCGCCGCTGTCGCAAAACGACCGCTCGGAAATGCGCTCAGAAACGCCTTGATGGTTTCCGGCTGAGCGGAATTCTTGACGACATTCCACGCCTCACGCTCGACCTCGTCATCGCTGACTACCACCTGTTGCGAGGCGGCCGGCGAAGCCGACGCCACCTGCGCCACAGCGGGCTTGCCGGCAAAAAACGTGAAATCTCCCCGCATCTCGTCATACAGCGCCGGAAACTGCTCATGGTTCACGGTCTTGGCGAGCTGATCCACTTCTGCCCGCACATCCTGCAGCAAACGACGCACCGATACACCGGGACGCCTCATCTCGCGCAGAAATACCCGCGTGAACACCCCATTCGGGTCCTTGTCCGCCTCTGACAACTGATCCAGCGCCTGCTGACC
>Ga0255215_1000265_pt1 | contig 14742 bp, 9 predicted proteins | sample Miss_Law_RepC_8d_FD_183033 | JGI IMG/M metagenome (GOLD analysis project Ga0255215, IMG submission 183033) | Freshwater microbial communities from Mississippi River, Louisiana, United States - Miss_Law_RepC_8d | ecosystem: Environmental > Aquatic > Freshwater > River | place: USA: Louisiana... | reverse complement strand
TTATGTCTGCAGCAGATCCTTGGATTGGAGCATTAAGAGCCATCCGCTCTGCCATTTCACGTCTGCCACGATTTTCATGGTTTAGATCAGGTAGATAGCGCCTTCTGCCCAGAATCGTTTCGGTATAGCCTTTTTCACGAGCAATTTTTACAACTTCTTTCAAATAATCTTGAATGCCTCCAAATCGTTCAAAATATTTGCTCATCAAAATACTTGCATCAGTTGGTGAAATATCTAATTGCTGGGCAAGTCCATAAGAGGAAAGACCATATGCAAGTCCATAGGACATTGCCTTAATCTGCCTTCTCATATCTGCATCAACTTTTGATACTGGAACATCAAATACTTGTGCGCCAACTGTTGAATGTAAGTCTTCCCCGGTTCTAAATGCTTCCAGTAGTCCCTTGTCATCAGATAAGTGGGCCATAATGCGCATCTCAATCTGGCTGTAATCAGCAGTTAATAGATCAACAAATGGATCTTGGGCGATAAAGCAGTTTCTAATTCTTCTCCCCTCATCGCTTCTGATCGGAATATTTTGTAGGTTTGGCTCTGTTGATGAAAGTCGGCCTGTTGCAGTTGTAGTTTGCTGAAAAGTGGTGTGAATTCTGCTATCAGCTTTAGTTGAATTAAGTAGTCCATCAACAGTTGTTCTAAGCTTTCCAACTTCGCGAATTCGCAGAAGCGAAGCTAAAACTGGATGCTTAGTCGTTGAATAAAGCCACTCTAAAGATTCGGCATCGGTACTAAAGCCAGTTTTAATCCTCTTTGTTTTCGGAAGCTTTAACTCTTCAAATAAAACCACCTGCAATTGCTTCGGGGAGGCAGCGTTAAATTCGTGTCCAACCGACTTGTATGCAAGGGATGTCGCTTCGGCCTCTTCTTTCTCAAAGAAGCTCAATAAAGACTTCATCTCTGCTTTATCAATTGCGATGCCAGTTGCCTCCATTTCGGCCAACACATGCATCGTGGGCATCTCTATCTGGTTATATAAATCAAGGCAGCTCATTGCCTCTAGTTCTTTTGAAAGCGTTGCCCAGAGTTCACCTAGGTGGGAAGCGATGCTTGGATCCCAATCCGAGGAGAACAGGTCTGTAGGTCTGTTTTCACTTTCAACCCCAAGATACTTCTGCAGGAGGTCAGCTAGTGCAATCTCTCTTGAACCAGCATTAAGTAAATAGGCAGCAACTTCAGTATCAACAGCTACTGTTCTTAAGCGCTTTGAGGAGATCGCTTTCTTTGCGCCATGAAAGATGAATCCTTCAAAGCTAGTTATCAAATCTGATACCTCACTAAGCGGTGCAACCAAGACCAACTCTGGCTCAATCGAAATTGCTGCTTGGGTCTCTGAAAGTAGTAGTCCCACAAGGCCCGTGCTAGAGCTAAGTGATTTTGCAAATTCATTTTTACTTATATCGCGAACGCTGGCCTTTTTTGCAACAACTTCTTTTACCTGTCCTCCTTTAGCAAAGGGAGCAACCCTTGCTTTGAGAGCTTTAATTTCTAGTTTTTCAAATAATTGATTCACTTTTGATATTTCAACACCGCTCCATGCAAGATCTGTTAAGTCAGGCGATAGCGGTAAGTCGTCTCTAAGTTGAGTCAATTCACGATTGGTTATTACTGCAGAAAGTGCTGTCCTTAAGGCCTCCCCTGCTTTGCCTGGAACGGTATCTACCTTGGCAATCAACTCTGAAAGGGAGCCAAATTCTTGAATCCATTTAGTTGCTGTCTTCTCTCCAACTCCAGGTATTGATGGCAAGTTATCACTTGGATCGCCGCGAAGGGCAGCAAAGTCAGGATATTGCTTTGGCGTTAGCCCATATTTTTCGAATACTGCACTGGGCGTCATTCTGGAGAGCTCGGTCACGCCTTTTTTTGGATAAAGGACAGTTACTTGATCACTCACTAATTGAAATGAATCACGATCTCCAGAGCAGATGTATATCTCTGCCTCATCGCTAAAGTGTTTCACAAAAGTTGCGATTACATCATCGGCTTCATAGCCCTCAAGCTCAAAATGCGGAATCGCAAAGGCATCTAGGAGCTCATTAATGTAGGAGACCTGAGAGCGAAACTCCTCAGGAGTGGCGGCTCTATTTGCTTTATATTCCGGAAACTTTTCTGATCTAAAGGTCTTGCGAGATACATCAAAGGCAGTTGCAATATGAGTTGGTTTCTCATCTCTGATTAAGTTAATCAGCATGGAGGCAAAACCATAGATTGCATTTGTGGGCTGACCGCTCGAGGTTGAAAAGTTCTCAACTGGCAGGGCATAGAAAGCTCTAAAGGCCATTGAATGGCCATCGAGTATGAGCAACTTCTTCTTCATCGCGCTTAATCTTAGGCATTGCCACATACAATTGCCCACATGACAGACTTCAATGAGATATTAAATGATCGTGGCCGCGGGGCCCTTGATAAGAAGATGGGAATTGAAATCACTGAAGCTAGCCCGCAGCGCCTAGTTGGCAGAATGCCGGTTGAAGGAAATACGCAACCTTTTGGCCTACTTCATGGCGGAGCAAATGTTGTTCTAGCAGAAAGCTTAGGCTCAGTTGGAACCCACCTACATGCAGGACCCTCTAGAAGAATTGTTGGAATTGAGATAAGTGCAAGCCATCATAAGAGCGCAACAGAGGGTTATGTAACAGCGGTTGCAACAGCAGTAACACTTGGAAAAACTCTCTGCACTTATAACGTAGAGATTACCAACGATAAAGGCGAGAAAACCTGCACCGCAAGAATTACATGCTTAATTCTTGCTCAGCGCTAGTTAATCTAGCTCGTGCGCCCCTGTTCCAAGATAAGCTGACTTAACATGCGGATCATTTAGCAAGTCTTTGCCCTTGGCTTCCTTAGTGATATTTCCAACTTCTAATACATATGCTCGGTCTGAGCGCTGTAGCGCTTGCTGAGCATTTTGCTCTACTAGAAGAATTGTCACTCCAATTTTATTAATCTGGGTAATGATTCGGAAAATATTGGCAATCATCTGTGGGGCAAGTCCCATTGAAGGCTCATCAAGAAGGAGTACTTTTGGCTTAGCCATAAGCGCTCGCCCAATCGCAAGCATCTGTTGCTCGCCACCTGAGAGAGTTCCTCCTGCTTGAGTAGCACGCTCTTTTAACCGTGGAAATAACTCATAAACTGTTGCTAGATCCTCGGCAATCTCAGACTTCTTCATCTTTAGGTGATATTTACCAAGTTCTAGATTTTCAAGAACGGTCATTCCAGGAAATATTCCGCGACCCTCCGGAGCCTGAGAAATTCCAAGTGAAACTCTTTGGTGGGCCTTATATTTCAAAATGTCTTCACCATCGTAGGTGATTGTGCCTGACGTCGGATTTAGTAGCCCTGAAATGGTCTTAAGGAGTGTAGTTTTTCCAGCTCCATTGGCTCCAATGAGGGAGACAATTTCACCTTGGTTTACAACAAGTGAAATGCCCTTCACTGCCTCGATTTTTCCATAGGCAACACGAAGATCTTTAATTTCAAGACGCATCTTCAGGTACTCCTAAATAAGCCTCGATTACTCTCTTATCATCTTGGACGTTTCGAGGTGAGTCATCAGCAATTTTCTGTCCAAAATCTAGAACAACGACTCGATCTGATACTTTCATAACAAGAGACATATCGTGCTCAATCAAAAGCACGGTATATCCAGCATCACGAATTTTTCTAATTGTTGCTGCTAGCTCAACCTTCTCTGCAGGATTAAATCCAGCTGCTGGTTCATCAAGTAGAAGTAACTTTGGCTCCGCTCCCATTGCTCTTGCAATCTCAAGTCTTCTCTGCACGCCATAGGGAAGATTCTTTGCTAGGCGATCAGAGTATTCGCCAATTCCGATGAAATCTAATAGCTCCTGCGCTCTTGCTTTGTCGCGCTTTTCTTCGCGACGTGAAATTGGGAACCCGAACAACCCTGAAACTAAACCAGATTTCTTATGGGTATCAGCAGCGGTCATCACATTTTCAAGGGCAGTCATATCTCCCCAGAGTCGAATATTCTGGAAAGTTCTAGCGACTCCTCTTTTTGTAATCTTATAGCGCTTAACTCCAGCCAAAGATTTTCCATCAAAAATAATCTCACCGGATGTTATTTGATATACGCCGGTGATTACATTAAATACCGTTGTCTTACCCGCGCCATTTGGCCCAATCAGACCCAAAATTTCTTTTTCTTTAACATCAAAGGTCACATCACTTAGTGCGGTAACACCACCGAATTTCATGGTGACATTCTTTAGCTCTATTAAGGATTTGCTCATGAGGCATCCTTTTTAACAATTGCTTTTTCGCGTTTCTTTCTAGGAAGAATTCCATCCGGGCGTAGATTCATCATGATTACCAAAACTAAGCCAAAAACAAGAAGGCGTGCCTCTGATAAGAAACGAATACGGTCAGGAAGATAACCAAGAATTACTGCGCCAAGAATGACTCCCCAGATATTTCCCATTCCACCAAAGACTACGCAGGCAAGGATTAATATAGAGATTTGAAGTGTGAAGTTATCTGGCGCGATAAATAGAGTTTTTGAAGCATATATAACGCCAGCAGCTCCACCAACGGATGCGCCAAGGACGAAAGCCCAGACTTTATATTTGAATGTTGGCACGCCAAGTAACTCTGCTGCATCTTCATCTTGACGAATAGATTCCCAGGCACGGCCAGCACGGCGCGCAGATAGTCGTCTAACCATCCAGATTGCCAGCAAAATGAGAATTAGTAGAGTCCAGTAATAAATGCGGTGACTATCAAAGGCATATTCAATGCCAAATATTCCAGGTGGAGTTGGAATGCCTTGGATTCCCTCTGATCTTCCTAATGCTCCAAGGTTTAGCGCAACGATCCTAACAATTTCGCCAAAGCCCAAAGTGATAATTGCTAGGTAATCGCCACGAAGCTTTAGAGCTGGAACTCCGAGAATAATTCCAGAGAACATAGCCATAGCAATTCCAATTGGCAGAATCTCCCAGGTATTTAGACCAGTCTTAGTTCCAAGTAAACCCATGGTGTAGGCACCAATTGCAAAAAATGCCACATAACCAAGATCTAAAAGACCGCTTTTTCCAATAACAATATTTAAGCCAATGGCCATTAGAACAAACATGGCAATTGGATAGACCAGAACTGATTCGTAATCAGCTACGGGAGTATTAAGAAAAGTTCCACCCATAAATGGCAGCGCCGCAACAATTGCAATGGCGCACACAGCTATAACTATGCGACCAACGCGTCCCTGGTTTTCCCAGATCTCTGCTCCCTTGTCACGAAGATTTATCATCATGCCCTCGTCTGGGTTAGCGCTTCACCGAATAACCCGTTCGGTCTGGTGTAGAGAATTAAAACAAGAACTATAAATACTGTCACAGCCTTCCATTGAGTGCCAAGGAAGAATGAGGCATAGGTTTCAAGTAGCCCAAGAGCAAGGCCGCCATAGAAGGCGCCTTTAATATTTCCAATTCCACCCAAAATAGCAGCGGTAAAGGCTGCAATTCCCAATTCAAATCCAATAAATGCCGAGGTATTTTCATACTTTAAGGTGTAGAAAAATCCTGCCGCACCTGTCATTAGGCCACCAACTAAAAATGTTGCAGAAATTACTCCATCAATATTTATACCCATCAACCGAGCTGCATTTGGATTCATTGATACAGCACGAATTGCCTTACCCATTCGGGTCTTATTAACAAAAGTAATCAGCACAGCAAAGAGTATTAACGCAGAAAAAACAATAATAGTGTTATCAATTCGAATACCAGCATCAAAGAATTGACCAAGAAACTTCTTTTCCATTGCTCGAGGGCTTGCTACTGGCCTGGAATCAGTAAGGATTCGAACAGACTCTGAAAGCACCATTGAGACACCGATAGCTGAAATCAAAGGAGCAAGAACCCCAGAGTTCATCCTTCGCAATCTGCGATAAGCCACAATTTCAACCAACATCGAGAGAATTCCTGAAACCAACATGGCAAATATCAATGCCGTTCCTAAGATAAGCCAAAGTCGAAAGCCTGTCGCGTATTCGGTAGTTTGTGTAAATTTGAAGACATCTCTAATGATGATAATCGTGGCAAATGTGCCAACCATAAATATCTCTGAATTAGCAAAATTGATCATGCGCAGGACGCCGTAAACCATTGTGTAGCCCAAAGCTATGAGGATGTAAATAAAGCCAAGGCTTAAGCCGCCAAAAGTTAGCGACCAGAACTGATCTAGAAAGTTTCCTATCAAGGCGCCTGATTCCTATCTAAAACTTTGATTTAAAGTTTCGGCAGGCTCTCGATGTGAGAGCCTGCCGAACACTATTTTCCTACTTTTTTACTTTACTGGACCGTCGAACTTGATAACGCCGCCCTTAACTACGAAGCCGTTCAACGCGCCACCAGCGACATCGCCATAAGCATCAAACTTAATGGTGGTGCCGGTTAGTGACTTACCGCTGTATGACTTAACGCACTTAAGCATTGCAGCACGAGTGGAAACACCCTTTGCAATACAGGCTAGGAAGACGTTTGTAGCATCGATGGACTCAGCAGCGTAAACGCCTGAGGCCTTACCCATCTGCTTTACGAAATCTGCTTCAAGCTTTGCATCGATTTCAGCAAGTGGGACTGTTCCTGCAGTTAGACGAACACCCTCGAGAACTGATGCTGGAGCAAGAGTTACGAAAGTTGGGCTTAGTACGCCGTCGCCGCCTGCAAGGATTCCGGTGTATCCGCTATCACGTAGCTGCTTGAAGAATGGTGCAGCCTGTGGGAAATAGCCGGTGTAGATAACAACGTTTGCAGCTGCAGTCTTGATCTTAGAGATCGTTGCAGACCAGTCAGTTGTCTTGTCAGAAACGCTATCAAATCCAGCTGATTGACCAGCAGGAATTGAAGGCTTCATGTAATCAACTAGACCAACGCCGTAAGCTGATTGATCATCAACTACGAATACCTTAGGTGATGAGACACCCTTGGTTGCTAGTTTAAATAGTGCTGGACCCTGAACCTTATCGGTTGGTGGGATGCGGTGGAACACTGGGAATCCAATGTTTCCTGCAGCTGGGTCAGTGATTGATACGCGAGTTGCAGATGGAGAAATCATTGGCAAATTGCGTTGCTTGTAATAAGGAAGTGCGGCAATTGTTGCACCTGAGTAAGCAGCGCCAACAAGACCAATGATCTTCTTGTTTGATGCGATTCCTGGAGCAACCTTTGCAGATTGTGCTGGATCGCCCTGGTCATCTGCCTGAACAACCTTAACTACATACTTACCTTTGTTCTTCGCGTTAAAGAGTTTGACTGCATAAAGCATGCCAGCCAATTCGTCCTGACCAACTGATGCTTCTTCACCAGTTAGAGGACCCTGAAACGCGAGGGTGATTGTCTTAGCTGCTGCATTTGACGCTGGTGCAACTGCAACCAGTGACGCAGCTGCCAGTGCGGCCGCTGCAGCAACCGAAATTAATCCACGCTTTTTCATTTAGTACCTTTCATTCATGATCATGCCCCCTGGGACAGGGAGGGGTGAAGGTTAGCCTTAGGTTCAACAGTGGGGCAACCGGGTTTATCGCTTGGAGAATTACATTCCTGTTACTTTTTGATGAAAAGCGGTGCATACCTACTTATTAGGAGCGGCCGAGGGGTCAATTACGGCTTTGGCCACCTCTTTCATCGAAATTCGCCGGTCCATCGCAGCCCGCTGAATCCATGAAAATGCCTCAGGCTCTGAGAGGTTTAGGGCCTTCATCAAAATTCCCTTAGCTCTATCAATTAACTTTCTACTCTCAAGTCTTTCATGAAGATCGCTTACCTCAAGTGCTAGAGATTTCATCTGTCTATGACGACTAATTGAGATCTCAATTGCTGGGATCAGATCGTTGATTGTAAAAGGTTTAACGACATATGCCATCGCTCCAGCATCACTTGCTCGCTCTATCAAATCTTTCTGGCTAAATGCAGTAAGCATTAGAACTGGAGAGATCTCGATAATCTGAGTTGCAGCAGAGATTCCATCAAGGATTGGCATCTTCACATCAAGTATTGCTAAATCAGGTTTTAACTCTTTAGCAAGATCAATAGCTTCTTGGCCATTGCTTGCCTGGCCAACTACTTCATACCCCGACTCACTTAGCATTTCAACTAAATCCATACGAATCAAAGTTTCATCTTCAGCAATAAGGATGCGATGGGAACTAGATTTGATATTGATATTCACGTGCCTCGAGTCGGATTTGAACCGACACTATGCGGTGTTTGAGACCGCCCTCTCTACCGTTGGAGTACCGAGGCTAGATTTAATTCAAGAATATTCTAGCGATAGGCAGGAGCAACGCCACTGACAGCATCTCCCACCTTATGAACGCGCATAGCATTGGTTGAGCCAGGAATTCCTGGAGGGGAACCAGCAACAATCATGATTAACTCACCAATAGCTACTCTCTTGCTCTCAATCAAAATTGTATCCACCTGCTTAACCATCTCATCGGTCGTAGTAACCAATGGGGTTAAAAGTGGTTCAACCCCCCAAGTAAGTGCCATCTGGTTATAAGTAGCAGTATCAGGGGTGAGTGCCAAAATTGGAATTGGCGATCTAAGTCTTGACATTCTTCGCGCAGAATCACCGCTCTTGGTAAAAGCGGCCAGAACTTGTGCGCCAATTGTTAGGCCAACCTCGGTTGCAGCCTTTGTTATTGCCCCACCCTTAGTTTTTGGGTTGTGTTGCAGGGCTGGAATTAAATCAAGCGCCTCCTTCTCAGTCTTTTCAATGATTCGAGCCATAGTTGATACTGCCTCAATTGCAAATGCTCCCACGCTAGTCTCACCTGAAAGCATCAAAGCATCAGCGCCATCAAGAACGGCATTAGCGCAATCTGTTGCCTCAGCTCTTGTTGGCCGAGAGTTGTTAATCATTGAATCAAGCATCTGAGTTGCAACAATTACTGGCTTTGCATTTTCCCTAGCAAGAGTGATGCATCGCTTCTGCACAAGTGGAATATCTTCAATCGGCATTTCAACACCGAGATCACCGCGAGCGACCATAATTCCATCAAATGCTAGAACTATCTCCTCTAGATTATCGACCGCTTGAGGTTTTTCAATCTTGGCGATAACAGGAATGCGATGGCCCACTTCATCCATTACTTTGTAAACATCATCGATATCTTTTGCAGATCTTACAAATGATAAGGCGATGAAGTCTGCCCCTGCCTTAAGCCCCCATCGAAGATCTTCAATATCTTTCTCACTCATGGCAGGAACTGATACTGCAACTCCTGGAAGGTTTATGCCTTTGTTATTAGAAACAAATCCTGGCTCAATTACTTTAGTGATTACATCACTACCTTTAACCTCAATAACCTGAACTGTTACTTTGCCATCATCGATAAGGATTAAGTCTCCAGCCTTGCAATCGCCGGGAAGTCCTTTATAGGTAGTTGAGACGCGAGACTTGTCGCCAGCAATATCATCGGTGGTAATTGTAAAAGTATCTCCACGCATTAGTTCATGAGGACCGTTTTCAAATCTTCCTAGGCGAATCTTTGGTCCTTGAAGATCAACCATGATTGCCACAGGCTGTTTAATTCGCGCAGCCTCAGCCCTTACTAGATCTAGGCGGTTTTGATGCTCTTCATATCCACCATGGGAGAGATTTAGCCTTGCCACATTCATTCCAGCTCTAATTAGCTCCGAGACTTTTTCAACGCTCTCAACTGCAGGGCCCATGGTGCAGACAATTTTGGCGCGGCGCATGTGCTTACTTTATTGCCTTATTTGGCATAAGAGTAATTAGCAAGGAATTAAACCGTTAGTGGTCGAGCAGTTGGCTCAATCGGCGATGGCAACTGCGTATGTCCCATTAGATCTGCATCTACTGCGGAAGCAGCGCTTCTCCCCTCTGCAATCGCCCAAACAATTAGTGATTGACCACGTCCTGCATCGCCGCAGATATAGACCGAATCAACGTTGGTGCGATATGAATTATCACGAGCAATATTTCCGCGAGAATCAAGTTTTAACTCGAGCGCTTTTACTAATTCATTCTTCTCAGGTCCAGTAAAGCCCATGGCTAGTAACACCATATCTGCAGGAAGATCCCTTGAAGTTCCTGGAACTTTTTCAAACTTTCCATCAACATACTTCGTCTCAACAATTTTCAAGGCAGTTAATTGCCCAGCGCCATTACCAATAAATTCCTCCGTTGATATTGAATAGAGTCGCTCGCCTGATTCCTCGTGGGCGCTACTTACACGATAAGTCATTGGATAAGTTGGCCATGGCTGTGAGTCAGGGCGCTCATCACTTGGCCTAGGCATAATCTCAATTTGAGTAACACTTGCAGCTCCTTGACGGATTGCAGTTCCTAGACAATCAGCGCCAGTATCGCCACCTCCCAGAATAATTACATTTTTACCCTTGGCATTTATCGGTGGCTCAGAAGGTAATTCATTGAGGGCTTGCTTGTTTCCCCATGGCAGATATTCCATCGCTTGATAAACGCCATTAAGTGATCTTCCTGGGATATCGAGTTCACGCCATTGGGTTGCCCCTAGAGCTAAAACTATTGCGTCATATTTAGCGCGAAGCTCTGCAGCGCTGATATCAACTCCAACGTTAACTCCTGCTCTAAATCTTGTTCCTTCACGCTGCATCTGGTTTATACGACGATCAAGAATCGCTTTCTCCATTTTGAATTCTGGAATGCCATAGCGGAGTAATCCTCCAACTTTCTCGCCTTTTTCATAGACCACAACAGTATGACCTGCTCTTGTTAACTGCTGGGCTGCGGCAAGACCTGCTGGTCCTGAGCCAATAACTGCAATGGTTTTGCCAGTCATCCGATCTGGTTGAAGCGGCTTCACATTTCCACTTTGAAATCCCTCTTCAATAATTCTTAACTCAACTTGCTTAATAGTCACTGGATCTTGATTAATTCCTAGAACACAAGCTGTTTCGCAGGGAGCAGGGCAGAGTCGTCCAGTAAATTCAGGGAAATTATTAGTTGCGTGAAGGCGATCTAGTGCATCTACCTTTTCATTACGCCAAATCAAGTCATTCCACTCTGGAATTAAATTTCCTAATGGACAGCCTTGATGACAGAAAGGAATTCCACAATCCATACACCTTCCTGCTTGCTTTTGAAGCGATGAGAACTCTTGCTCCTCATAAACCTCACGCCAATCTCTAATTCGAACATCTACTGGGCGGCGTTTTGGAACTTCTCTTCCAGTATTTAGAAAGCCACGGGGATCAGCCATTTAGCGCCTCCATAATTGCATCATCAGATGATTTTCCTTCGCGCTCTGCTCTATCAATTACTGCCAGCACCTTGGCATAATCCCTTGGCATCACAAGCGAGAATCTCTTCAATGCTGCCTGCCAATCGCCAAGTAATTCATGAGCAATTAAAGAACCAGTCTCTGCATAGAAACGAGAGAGTATGGATTTGAGTTTCTCCTCTTGATCTTTAGGGATAGATAAAACATCAACCATCTCGGTATTTACTAGCGATGGGATTAAATCAAGAACAAATGCTCGGCCACCTGACATGCCAGCCGCAAAATTTCGCCCAGTTTTGCCAAGAATGACCACAGTTCCGCCAGTCATATACTCGCAGCCATGATCACCGACACCTTCAACAACAGCTAGCGCTCCAGAGTTTCTTACACAGAATCTCTCACCCACTATTCCTCTTACAAATATTTCCCCTTGAGTAGCGCCATATCCAATAACGTTTCCAGCAATTACATTTTCATGGGAGGCAAACTTTGCCTTCTCATCAGGGCGCAGAATTACTCTCCCGCCAGATAGCCCCTTTCCAAGATAATCATTGGTATCTCCATAGAGACGAAGAGTGAGTCCGCGTGGAATAAATGCTCCGAGCGATTGACCTGCTGAGCCATGGAAGGTGATATCAATTGTGTCATCGGCAAGGCCTTCACCGCCATATTTTCTAGTAATTTCAGAACCCAGCATCGTTCCAACTGTTCGATTACCATTTCTAATCTTCATCTGCAATTTAATTGGAGACTTACTTTCTAAAGCGCTCTGTGAAAGTTTTATTAGCTCATTATCTAGAGCAGCTTCAAGCCCATGATCTTGAGTCGTGGTATTTCTACGCGCAGATCCTGATGCTGATTCTGGCGCAGCAAGAATTGGTGATAAATCAAGTCCACTTGCCTTCCAATGCTCCACTGCAGCAGAAGTTTCTAAACTTTCAACTGCGCCGACTGCCTCGCTAAGACTTCTAAAACCTAGGCTTGCAAGAATTTCTCTTACCTCCTGAGCAATGTATTCAAAGAAAGTTTCAACGAATTCTGGCTTTCCAGTAAAGCGTTTTCTTAGCTCTGGATTTTGAGTTGCAACACCCACTGGGCAGGTATCTAAGTGACAGACTCGCATCATCACACAACCTGAAACCACTAGTGGTGCGGTAGCAAAACCAAATTCCTCTGCGCCAAGGAGAGCAGCAATAACTACATCCCTTCCTGTCTTCATCTGTCCATCGGTTTGAACCACGATGCGATCTCTTAGTCCATTTAGCATCAGAGTCTGTTGGGTTTCAGCAAGACCTAGTTCCCAAGGCGCGCCAGCATGTTTAAGAGAAGTTAGCGGAGATGCCCCAGTTCCACCATCATGGCCAGAGATTAAAACAACATCGGCATGCGCCTTGCTAACTCCTGCTGCAACAGTGCCAACTCCAACTTCAGCAACAAGTTTTACATGAATACGCGCTCTATTGTTTGCATTCTTTAAATCGTGAATTAGTTGAGCTAAATCTTCGATCGAGTAAATATCATGATGTGGCGGCGGTGAGATTAATCCAACGCCAGGAGTTGAGTAGCGCACCTTGGCAATCCAGGGATAAATTTTGTTTCCAGGCAATTGTCCACCCTCGCCAGGTTTAGCTCCTTGTGCCATTTTTATTTGAATATCATCGGCATTTACTAAATATTCACTTGTTACACCAAATCTTCCTGAAGCGACTTGCTTGATTGCAGATCTTGCTGAATCACCATTAGCTTGAGGAATGAAACGCTCAGGATCTTCGCCGCCTTCTCCAGTATTTGATTTAGCGCCGATTCGATTCATTGCAATTGCCAGCGTTTCATGAGCTTCCTGTGAGATTGAGCCATAGGACATAGCTCCTGTTGAAAATCTCTTAACAATTTCTGAAACTGGCTCAACTTCATCTATAGCTACTGGTTTTCTTAGCCCCTGCTTAAAGGTGAAGAGACCGCGAAGCGTCATCAAAGATTTGGATTGATCATCTACTCGCTTGGTATATCTCTGGAAGATGTCATAGCGCTTTGATCTTGTGGCATGTTGGAGAGCAAAGACAGTCTCTGGATCAAAGAGATGAGGTTCGCCATCTCTGCGCCATTGATACTCCCCACCAATTGGAAGTCGTTTAGATCCTGGAACTTCTCCCCCAGGCGGATAGGCGATGTGATGGCGCGCAATTGTTTCTTGCGCGATTACTTCAAGATCTACTCCGCCAAGGCGCGAAGTTGTTCCAACAAAGTATTCATTAACTAATGCCTGGGACAATCCAATAGCTTCAAAGACTTGCGCACCGGTGTATGAGGCAATTGTTGATATTCCCATCTTGGACATAACTTTTAAAACGCCTTTGCCCAATGACTTAATTAAATTCTTAACTGCCTTCTCTGGGGTAATGCCTGTGATAACTCCTGTTAAAACTAAATCCTCAGCGCTTTCCATAGCTAGATATGGATTTACCGCAGCAGCTCCGTAGCCAATTAAGAGAGCAACGTGATGAACTTCTCTTACCTCGCCACTTTCAACAACTAAGCCAACTTTGGTTCTTGTTTTCTCGCGAATGAGGTGATGATGCACTGCCGAGGTCAAAAGTAGGGATGGAATCGGTGCGTTCTCTGCATCTCCATCACGGTCAGAGAGAACGATGATTCGAGCTCCTTGAGAGATTGCCTCAGAGACTTCAGCTCGAATCTCCTCAATTCTCTCTTGCAAGCCTTGGCCACCTTTAGAAATTGGGAAGAGGCCGCGTATTACATAAGTAGATAGCCCTGGATGATTGTTATCAGCATTGACGTGAATTATTTTTGCAAGTTCATCATTATCTATAACTGGAAAAGCCAAAGAAATCTGCCTACAAGATGCTGGGCCTGGATCTAGAAGATTATGTTCTGGGCCAATGGATCCACCAAGTGAGGTAACTAGCTCCTCCCTTATGGCATCAAGTGGTGGATTTGTTACTTGTGCAAATAGCTGCGAAAAGTAATCAAACAAGAGTCGCGGCTTCGCAGAGAGAGCTGCAATCGGAGTATCCGTTCCCATAGATCCAATTGGTTCAATTCCGCTTTTTGCCATCGGAGTGATGATCATTCTTAACTCTTCTTCGGTATACCCAAATGCGCGCTGTCTTCTTAAAACCGAGGAGTGTGGATAAATGATGTGCTCTCGTGCTGGTAAATCAGAGAGGCGAACAATTCCGGCATGGAGCCATTCACCATAAGGAGCGTTAGTTGCAAGGCTCTGCTTAATCTCTTCATCTTCAATGATGCGACCAGATTGGATATCAACAAGGAACATGCGGCCTGGTTGAAGTCTTCCTTTGCGAATGACTTTTTCTTGCGGAATATCTAAAACGCCAACTTCACTTGCCAGCACTACCAAACCATCATCTGTGACCCAGTAGCGAGATGGACGTAATCCATTTCGATCCAATACTGCGCCAATCTGCTTTCCATCTGTGAAGGTGACACAG
>Ga0255215_1000258_pt1 | contig 14989 bp, 16 predicted proteins | sample Miss_Law_RepC_8d_FD_183033 | JGI IMG/M metagenome (GOLD analysis project Ga0255215, IMG submission 183033) | Freshwater microbial communities from Mississippi River, Louisiana, United States - Miss_Law_RepC_8d | ecosystem: Environmental > Aquatic > Freshwater > River | place: USA: Louisiana... | reverse complement strand
TCATCGGCCGAGCTGAATCGCAGACTGATCTGATTGAGTGTGTCTTGCGAGCTGGTCCAGCCCATCAGCGGCTCAGGAACGCGGGCGCTTTCCAGCTCCGGCTCGATCCGCCAGCTCTTAAGGCCGCCACGACCGGATTGCATGGCATTCTTGCCGGGACGATAAATGCGAACCTTCATAGCCATACTCCAATTCACTCATTGGCACAATGCTGGTCGGGGCGCCGGGATTCGAACCCGGGACCTCTAGTACCCAAAACTAGCGCGCTAGCCGGACTGCGCCACGCCCCGAAACCTAACTACCGATACACGAGCGGCAGTTAATGAACAAGAAATAAAGGAAATTCAAGAGAGATTCCAAAACGCTACGACAATTCTGCCTGATTAATGCTTGGGCATAGCTGCTGGCAGCGAGGCCGATTGGATCAGGCTGCCCTTTTGCAGACCCAAGGCCTGCGCCTGCCCGGCCTTAATCTCAAGCCCCGCCACCACCGGCCCGGCTGACGGAACGGGGGTGAGATCAAGCGGCTTGGCGCCAGCGTGCACATTGGCAACCCGGCCATCCACCCGGATAAAAACCATATCGAGCGGAACGAGTGTGTTCTTCATCCAGAAGCTGATCTGATTCGGCCCTGGGAAGACAAAAAGCATCCCTTTATCCGCATCAAGATGAGTGCGGTACATCAGCCCGTCCTCTTGTTGCTGCGGAGTCTTGGCAACTTCAACATACAACTCATGCGTACTGCCATCCGGATTCGTGATGGTGAGCTTTTCAATCGGCAAGCTGCCGGGCGCCTGCTCCGCATCTCCCAACGCATATGCAGCATTTGAAAAAATCATCAGGCCAAGCACCAAAAAGAAGGACATCAAAACGCATAAGATTTTATTCATTTGAGGTCACCGCCGCCCGCGCCCAATCCATATAAGCCGGGTCCACATCCGATGTTTTCCATGCTAACACCAACGGTGTGGTGTAGGAATGCAACTGTTTGATCCGCGCCTGCAATGCCTCGTACTTTTCAGGCAGCGTTTTCATCAGCAATGGAATCTCTTCGTTTTTTTCGAGTCGACCTTGCCAGATGTAAGTTGATTGAATGGGCGCGCCACGATTGGCACAGGCAGCGAGATGCTCACTCACAACAGCTGTTGCAATTCGGTCAGCCTCATCTGCCGTGGCACATGATGTATGTACGAGTAATAATGTCATTTACCCTCTTCCCGCTTTGCACAAAATTGTGATACCACAGCTGACCTCAATTTCAAGGTGAGCCTCATATGCAGACGCAACGCTCTATTTTGATGCCTACAGCCGCCGCTCCAACCGATGAGCAACGCCGCTGGCTCAAGTACGGTCTGAAACAGCCGGGTGGTAAACTGCCTCTGTATGATGACAAAGGCATTCGCATCTCTGCTGAGACCATCACCAGTTGCGTGAAGGCTGGCTGGGTTGAGCCGTGGGCCATCAACCCCATCCGTCATGATACCCAGATCTGCCGCCTGACTGAGGCTGGTAAGCTGGCGCTCATGCGTGAAGGTGTGATTCGGGTCGATTTCAGCATGTGGCGCCGTGATACCAGCGACAATGGTATTGCTGTTGACCGTCACTATACTGAAATTGCTGGCACCCGCTAACACAGCCACATACCTTAGTAATAATGATTAATTGACCGCTGCGCGGAATCAATGCACTCCAGAGTGAGCAATTTTGGCTTGGAGATACGTTATGATTCGCGCCGCACGCATTCTTTCTCTGCTCTCACTTATGCTGCTGGGCGCTTGCGCCAGTGATGAAAGCGCCCGCGTTGTTGAGCTTGAAGCGCGTCCGGCCCTCACCCAATCCCGCCTGGATGAATTGCAGCAATCAGCCACTGCCCTGCGCCGCCAATATAACAGCCTTGGCCGTTCACTGAAAAAAGTTGAAGAGGATATTGCCGCGCTGACAGGCAAGCCTGCGGCGAATAATGCGCGCCCAGCTTCATCTCCTGCTTCTTCCTCATCTTCATCCAATGCACCGCGCACACAAAGCAGCCAGGCACCAGCTGCAACCACTGACAATATCCGTCAGCCGCTGCAAATGCCTAAGCCAAGTGAGCCACTACTGCCCACGCCTCAAACCGAGGCTGCCGCAAAACCAGAGCAAGCCTCCACCGCCCCAGTGACGCTCGTCAATAATAATGCCGCCAAGGTTGATGAACTGACCGAGCAGGATATGGCCGTAGAGCCGCCCAAACCCACAGCACAAGCAGCAGCAACATCAGCTGCCAAGAAATTTACTGTTCATATTGCCTCTTATACGGCAACTGAGCAGGTTAGTCGTGGCTGGACACAATTGCGTGCCCGCTATGGAGATACCCTGAAGGAACAGAAAGGCTATGTCAGCCAGTTTACCGATACCCGCAACCGCAACTGGCAGCGGCTGAATGCGGGCCGCTTTGATAACCGCGCTGAGGCCGACCGCATTTGTGCCGCCATCAAAGCCCAGAACAGCTGGTGTGAAGTGCTGAGCCTTGAGAGCAACCAGCTCAAGGCCATCAACTAGCAAAATCGCAGATCAGAACTTATTTAGGGGCTGGCTTAGCTCGGCGCGTGCGCGGCGCTGGCTCGGTTCTGGCAATAACTCCATCATCAACAAGAGCCTGCTTAACCTTGGCTAGAATCTCATAACGCTTCTTGGGCTCACGAATATTATAGCCAGGCGAATCTACCCAAATATCGCCATCGCTATATCCCTGTTGAGGGCTAGCTTTATGCGCCTCATAATTGCTCTTTGCGTCCTGCAGCCAGCCCTCCACTTTATCCGTCATGCGTGCTTGTTTGAGGACCTGCGCCAGACCCGCCGGATATGAAACATAGTCACTACTATGACCCAGCAGATGATTTTGCATATAGGTATCGACCACCATGCCCATAAATTCAGGGGCAGCTACCGAGAGCCACTTGTTGATAACAGGCTGCACCTCGCGGCAATGCCCAAATGCATCATTCGCAGCTGTGAAGGCGATAGCGCTCATGCTTGATAGAAAAACCGCAGCTGGATTATTGTAAGACATGCGCCCGTTGTCTGTGTTTGAGTCTGCTAAACAGGTGTGGATGGCTGGTGCCAAATCAAGACGGTTATTGTCCAGCAACAGGCCAGGCAGACAGTGATTAGGATCAAGCCCATGCACCTTCACTATATGCGGATGAACGGCACAAGCACGGCTATAGTCACGCACACTTTCCAGTATAGAATCTTCAGTTGCGTGCGGATCCGCAATCTTCTGGGTCAGACGGTTCCACGGGTGATTGTCCTTCAGTAATTGCTGATGACTACCCTTAAGCCACTGCTGCGCCAGTGTGGCCGACAGGCCGGGCATTTGATCGCGGCTGAGATGCAAAAACTCAATTGTTGGAATGGTCTGGCGGTGGATATGCTCTTTTTCACCCGCTACGCCCATGATGGCCGATTCACGCGGCGCACTGACAATACCGAATACAATGGAGATGCGTTCTGCACTCGTCCCCTCGCTATTATAGAGCCGGTCAAAAATAACCTGTGGCTCACGTAGCTCCAACCCGGTTTCCTCCTTGCCTTCACGCACGGCCGCATCAATGGCGGTCTCGCCTTTATTGAGCACGCCAGCGGGCAGACCAAATGGATACGCTTTCTCTCCGCGTACCAATGGCGCAATGCGCATTTCCTGACTGACGATCACAGTGTCTTCCACCGGATCAAGCATAAGGATAATCACGGAATCATCTGACGCTTTACGGCGCAGCAAATCACGTTTGACCGTCTGCCGGCTGCCATCAAACCCGGTTTGCGCAACTTCGTATGAATGAACACCCAAAAACCCTGCAGCAGTCGGCTTCGTTCTTTTTGTAATTTTGGCTGTCGGATTCTTCTTCATTTCATAGCCCCCCCTAGAATAGCAGCACTGTCGGCCTGACTGGCAGGCCATGTCAACAGCGCAAGTGCCGTATGGTTAGGGGAGGAAGCCACTCAACGGCGTATGGAAGGAAGAAACTGGTCGGAATAGCGGGATTCGAACCCACGACCCCTTGCACCCCATGCAAGTGCTCTACCGGGCTGAGCTATATTCCGAACCGGGCCACAACATAGTTGAATCAACCTGTTACGCGCCGCGAATATATACACCAGAATCAGATAATACAAGAAAATTTCTGATGAATTGTGACCACAGTGTGACAAACGCCTTTACTGCTGAAATCATTGCGTTAGTTCAGGTCGCGCGATGTTAGAGACAAATTGCCGAATACAATCTAAGCAGCGAATTTGCCTAATTTCTAGCTATATCCCTAAGCCATCGCTCTGATTAGTGTGGCTGTGGTATGTGTACTTACACTAGCCTTGAGTCAAAGTGACCCATGCCTCTAGGACTCAAAATAAGAGTCACTGAGAGGGGCTGTTCTTCGGGGCAGGTTATGTACCGGAATGCAGCCAATGACTCTGTACGAGTCTCGGAATGGCTCTAATAGGGGTGGCTACGGGGGGATTCTTGGTTGGCTTAGTATTAAACACCCCTACGAAATTTTATGCCGTATTTTTGGGCGGTTAAAAATAGATAGATGGCCGGGGCATATTCAGGAATATCCGGCTGGCCAGTCTTACCTAGTATGAGCCGACTTGCGAGAATTCAGGATTTGTACCAAAATTCTATATTACCTACGGTAATAATAGTGTCGGTTATGTTCCGGGGGAGTACCTATGAGCACATACTCAGAAAACAAAGACATCATACAGTCTCTAAAAAAAGCTGTCGAGGATGCAGTCAAAAAGGCACGAGACGATAAGATTGCAGAGCTTTTAAAAGAGAACCCGAAGTTGGCTGACTATGGGGTTAAACTGGATGTGTATAGCTACAAAAAGCGTCCCAAGGGGTTTCAAAAGTTCTATAAATTAATAGGCATTTCAGTAGCAACAGCTAAAAATGCACTTCTTACCCAAAAGGAATTACTGGCAAAGGTACAGCCTGACTTTCCAGATTTCAAAATTCCGCCCAGCATTTGGCAGGCTCCACTAACACCTTATCAAAAGAAGGCAGTTCAGAAATCCATCAATGGCTCAATGCCTAATCCAATCAAGATTTTTGATTGCGAGACACTGTCAGATGTGAAGAACAAGCTAAAAGCTGAACTCAACAAAAAGGCAGCTGTTAAGTCATTCGCTGTGAAAATGGTAATAAGTAGCAACATGGTGACTATTGGTAAAAAGAACTACCCTATTACAGAGAAGAAAGCCTCAAGCTATTCATACAAAGCTATTCGCGTTGATGTGGAGGGTAAGCGACAATGGGTTAGAACAGACGTGTTGCTTGCATTGTTAGAACACAGGTAGATTTCCATACATACATGAGTATTCTCTGTAATATCCCATGCAGTTCGCTATCGCTCCGGCATGGATATTAAACTGATACTGAATATTTCTGTATTCTAGGTCAGCCTATTACTAGGTATGAATCAACTTAATAACTTGTTGATTATAATAAATTATTTACAACCCCTCCGGATTTGGTTTAGTTCCAAGTTTCCGTCGGAGCCGAAATAGCAAATAAAGCGATATGGCGTTAACTATTGTCCATATTGGCTTCTCGCCAAAATGAAACGGTATCAACGGATTGTACAAAATCAACATGCCAATAATCAGTAGATGATCTCGGCTGAATTTGTTGTCTGCGGATTTTGTAGCAGTGAAAAAGCGCCATAGGAAAACACAGACTACCACCCGTAGAGTTGTGTAGAATTCGTACGGCATGGGCATGATGCCTGTAATAAAAGCCAGCGCAATCACCGTATAGGCTTGTTGCAGCCCATCCCTGTTCATCCATGGTAGGTCAGGGGATAGGCTGCGCTTTAAATCCTTGAGCCATTCTTTCATAGCAAAGTAGCCTATATCAGTCCGGCACATGACGATTGCGGGGAGACGGCTTACTAGCCTGTTCGGCTGTATCAGCTGCCGGAATGGTTTGTGGCATCATGGATGGGTCACATTCCTTACTTTCCATAGCTGTTCTAATAGCTTCTTTCTCGCCACGTACATTTGCTAGCTCGGATGCTTCAATGCCATCTCCTTGACCATATCCCCACCAAAAAGCTTGCATCTGGCTAGTCTTAATCCGTTGCTCTTGGGCAATTGCAAGCTGGTTTTCGCGTCTGGCTAGCGATGCGACCTCAGAACTCAGTCGGTCACAGCTGAATTGCTCATAGCGCAATGTTGAGGTGTGTGAGCCGGTGATTTGTGCGGTGGGGGTGGGCATATTCATGCACCCCGATAAAATACCTGCAGTCATGCTCACTAGAAGGTGCTTGGTAACGCGTTGTGCCATTCTCTAACCCCCGTAAATAAAACAGTTAAACGGCCACCAGATTTCTCTGGTGACCGGGGAGTTGATAACCGCTCAGTGAACGGCGCAGCGTATTCGCTTGCGCTATTGTATTTCGCCGCCTCCCCGACCGTTGGTCGAGAAAGCAGCGTCATTGGTGACGGCCTGACGCTGTCTTAGGCCGCACTGAGAAGGGGTTATCACGCCCCGAAGTTCCGAGATAAGAACCTCATTTGAACACTATAGAATGAGATTCGGAGCGTCAATCAAAAAGCTTAGAAGGCTATGTTCAACAGCAGCCTGACAAATAAGCATCTAGGCAGGATAATAATGCTTCGTATAATGCTGAGCGTCGGCTCGTTTCACTACTAATAATTTTTGGACTGTCATGGAAGAAAAACAAGCGAGAGTTAAGGAATTTGCGGCTGAACTTCTTCAGAAGCAGCGCACTGGAGAAATTTCAAGAACAATCCTTGCCACAAGTGACCGAGTGCTTGCTAGAATTACAGATGGAATATATCGACAACCTTCATCTGCGTTAAGAGAGCTAATATCTAACGCATATGACGCAGATGCAACTGAAGTTGTTATTGAGACAGACGCTCCCAAGTTTGAGACAATAAAAATTTCAGATAACGGAAATGGGATGACGAGAGAAGCCCTCTCCAATCTTATTCACAATATTGGTGGGAGTCTTAAGAGAACCGCAACAGAGAATACTTTCGGTGTTGTTGATACGGAAGACCCCACCTTAAGCCCTACACTTAAGAGAAAGCTCATCGGTAAAATAGGTATAGGCCTGTTTGCGGTTTCTCAACTCACTCACCACTTCCAGATTATCACAAAGCGAAAGGGCGATAACTTTAGATTGGTGGCGGATGTAATCTTAAAGACATACACCGAAGATGAGTTAGCTGCCCTTAAGACAAAGAAAACTCACAATTTTGAGACAGGTACTGTTGAGGTTAAGTCGGTTCCAGACCCTAACAAGAATGCTCACGGTACAGATATTATATTGTTGAGATTGAAGAAAAATGCTCAAGATATGTTGAGAAGTAAGGAGCGATGGCTAAGAGTTTTAGCTCCCGAAAATTCAGAAGATGAGGGTGTTGAGAATGAACCCGATTATCATATAGGGAAAGTTAGCATTCAGGATGGCTCGATTATAGAGCGCTCTGCAAGATTACCGTGGGGCCGTAATGATACGGCTGCGAAGAAATTTCACAAGCTCACGCAAGTAGTCTTGGATAAAGTTGGCGTTGAACACCCCAATCCTAAACTTGCACACATATTCGATAACTACCTCAATACAATTTGGACGCTGAGCCTTGCAGCCCCGCTACCTTACGTAGAGAAGCACCCTTTTGATATTCACAAAGATGATGATATTCGGGCGTTCCTACTTTCTAATGATAGAAAAGGACAGGCAGAGGAGATTAAGTTTACTCACTCTAGGACAGTACGAGAAATAGTTGGCCTAGAAACTCCACAAAGACCTGAAGGCGATACGTTTAATGTTCTCTTTGATGGCGTACTTTTAAAAAGACCGATAATGTTTTCTCGACTGCCTAGTACGGCGAACGCTATTAAGCGCCCCCTTCTCTTTGTTGGAAAATGTGCTCCCAACTTGAGTAAAGTACCTGAAGAGATACGGGGAGGAAAACTCTCATTTGAAGCTTATCTTTTCTGGAACTCTAAGATAGTACCGAGTGAACATAATGGCATTCTTCTTAGAATACATGATGCCTCAGGTGCTTTATTTGACGCGACCTTCCTAAAGTATCAGACTTCTGAGCAAGTGCGCTTACGACAACTCACAGCCGAGATATTTGTTAAAGAAGGTTTGGATGCAGCTCTAAATATTGATAGGGAATCTTTCAATTTTGCACACCCACACTATCTAATTCTAACTCAGTGGCTGCATAGAGCTATTAGGCAGTTTGCCAATAAGCATAAAGCTATCGGTAGCGAAGTGCGCGATGACGCAAGAACTCAAGAACACGTCCGGCAGATGACTAGGACAGTCCAAATCGCAGATACAGAATGGAAAAAGCATAAGAAGTCTGAAGCTGTTCCTAAAATTGTTCTCCTATCGGATAGGGATACTGTTAAGGCTGAGCGCAGCAAAGGCAAGATAGCTTTCAGCAAGGAAAGTATTATTCCAGAAACAGCTCATCAGAGAGGAAATGCTCAAGTCCAAGCGAACCGAGAGCAGAAAGTAGAATCTCTTGTCACCATTCTAGAGGCACATGATGTACTTGCGGATATGTCCTATGCAAAGCAAGAGGAATTAATTCGCGCAATTGTAGATTTGTTTCTTGGAGAGTAAAAGTGACTGACCCAGACGTCGCTACTGATGATTTTGATGATATATACGATGAATCCGCTCCCCAGCACTCCCCCATCGCTGTGACGGATTTTCAACCATGGCATCATCCAAGGAAGCACTGGGCTAGACTTAATCACCTATGCCATAATGCCCGGAGACTTATACGTGATACAGATTTTCAAGATGACTTTACATTGCGCTATCTCACGTTGCCGGGAGAGGCAATGCTTGATGTTCAGTCTCTCCAAATAGTCGCTAAGGGTGGCGGAGAAGAGTTGTTGGATGTTCAAGCCTTGGGTGGCGCTATAGACAAACCTGGGGTTAAGCTCAAATATATCGGATTTAATAACTATGGGACGAATGAGACTCGGCGCAATAAGCAGGCGTATGCGGAAAGCATCATAAGAGATGAAGATACCATTCATCTAGAATCTAAAATTATAAACGAGCAAGTTCAAAAGATAGCAAACATAAAATCTAAAGCTTATGCTGACGCGGAGAACAATGGGCCATATAATATTATCAACATAGACTTATGCGGTTGCTTAGCTGCTGTCCCGCCAGAACGAGAGGCTACCTATTTTCAAGCCATTGGACAAATATTAGAATTGCAAAAACGCAATATGTCTAAACCTTTCATGATGCTTATAACTACCAAGACCGAGCCTCATGAGTTTGACCCAGCATCTTTACGTGGGATTATTAGTGTCTATGGTGATAATTTTAGGGAGAATGCGGAGTTTAAAAGTCAATTTGAGGAATGCCTTCAATCCCAAGCTGACGACTTGCTGGGAAAATTAGCTAATGGTGAAGCTGTCCCACAAGAAAAGCTCAACATGGTTTTTGGGGTCGGTCTAGGTAAGTGGCTATTGCAGCTAATGAAGCCATCAGCTCCACATTGGGATGTTAGCCTAGAGGATATATGCTGCTATAGTATCGGTGAGTATGAGCCCAATATGCTTAGCCTCGCCTTTAGATTTACGAGAGTTGTTGAGCCAGTAAATGACAGGGCCGGCTTGTTCATTAGTGCGCTCGATGGCAGTACCAATACGGCCACAGAAGAGCAATTAGCGCTTGCGATGCTCAAGAAGGTCGCACACATTGTGAATGTAGATACATTGTTAGACACAGACATAACAACTCGTAACAAGCTTATTTCTCAAGCCGGTAAATTTCTAGAGAAGGCTGGCTACTCAGCTGAGAAATATACAAAGTGGGCAAATGAACTTTTTATAAATCTGACTCCAACATCTGTTTCCCCAGCTTCAACTGGACCATAATAGCTTTAGCAACTGCTTTAGCTAATGGTGGAGGTACAGCCTCACTTACCTGTTTAATCTGCTGAGATAAGTTTCCCTTAAGAACATATGTTTTAGGAAAGCCTTGCAGTATCATAGCTTCGTGCACACTAAGCCGTCTTTTCCCTGAAGGATGAACGTGAACCTCCCTGTTACCATATGCAACAGTAGGGCTGGGTTTTTCCCACTTTAGCGTTCGGAAACTCCGACCGAATGAGATTCCTTGAGTTAAGATTCCCTTGGTGAATTTTGAGGATTTGGGAGCCATGCACCAGTGATTTGGATGGTAAGGAATGCAACTTGGCTTTAAGGCAGGCGAATAAAATGCAGGCTCGGGCAATCCTTTAAGAAATTTTTTAATTGTAAGTGCGTCTCTTTCTGTCCGGCTAGGTTCTGGAGGTTGCCAAGTTTTGACTTCGTAGATTTTTCTATTCAATCCGACAATTATTAGGCGCTCTCGTAGTTGCGGAACTTTAAAATCCACAGCATTCAATGTCATGATGTGTAGGCTGTACCCACAATTTCGGAATGTGGATTTAATTTTTTGATAAGTGCTTTTATGCCTTTCACTCAGAAGCCCTTTCACATTCTCAAAAACGAAAAAATGAACAGGACTTCTTTCATTCAATTCCTTGAGAAGCGAGGCGTATGTTAAAGAAAGTTTGTTCCGAGGGTCAGACTTCTTCTTATTCACGTTAGATTGACTGAAACCTTGACAAGGAGGCCCCCCAATTATTCCTATAGGGGCAAATTTCCTACCATATAGCTTATCGAGTTCATCTACAGTTAGTGTTGTAATGTCGCGCACTACAGCAACCTTCTTCTTCCTATTCTTGTTATAGGACTCCACGCTATCAGGCCTAATGTCAAAGGCTAAGCCAACATCAAATCCATTTTTCTCAAAGCCGACATCCATACCGCCAGCACCGCAGAACAGACTCAGAAGAAGCGGCTTGGTATTTTTGCGAGGTTTAGGCATCTGTAACAGTCATATCCCTATAGAGGTTTTTACTAGTTTATGTTGATTCGCCAATAGTAATAGTAAACGCAACAACTATACGGTCCCTTTAGGTGTATATGTAAGCTTCACAGCCACCTCCTCAGCCTTCAAGTGGGTGTACCGGAATAGCATCCGGAAATCCCTATGGCCGGAGATTAAGGCAACTTCGGGCACAGACAGGCCACGTTCAAAGAAGCTGCTGATAGCCTCATGGCGCAGGTCGTGGAAGTGCAGGTCTTGTACCCCTGCCCGTGCGACCAGTCTCTGCCACGCCAGCTTGGCTGCATTGTCCGACATTGGAAAAACTTCAGGCGAATTGCCAGTCATCTCTCTTAGCTCAGCCAGCACATCCAGCGCCCTTGCTGAAAGCGGAATGGTGCGGGCATGGCCATTCTTGGTTATCGGGATATGTAGGGTGCGTTTCTGGCTATCTATATCACTCCACCTTAAGCGCAATATCTCCCCTCGCCGCATTCCTGTAGCGATGGCAAATCTGATGAGCGGCATCAAGTATAGGTTGCGGCTTTCTGAAACGGCCTCTTGCAAACGTGACAGCTCATCCTTCGACAATCGGCGGTTGCGTGAATTTCTAACCTTTAGTTTTCTTAGGTCGGCCAGAGGATTGACTGGAATCGGAATGCCCCACTCTCGCTTAGCTATATCTAAAGCATGCTTGATAATCGACAACTCCCGGTTAACTGTGCCGGGTTTGACCTGTTTTAATCGCCTCTCCCGATAAGCGCTAAAATGCGCTGGGAGAGTCCCAGAGAGGGGCTTGTTTGCCATAGGCTGCCGAAGGAAGGCATTTAACAAATAGGCCTCAGTGGCCGCACTACGCTTGTTTATGGTGATTTCATCCCGGTAGCGTTCCAGCACCTGCCGGAGAGTATGTTTTTCAAGCAGGCTAACTGGAGCTGGCAATTCTCCCCGGTCTGCCTTGACCTCCATATGCCTTGCCCACTCCAAAGCATCCGATTTGTGCAGGAACGACCTGCTGATAGGGAGCTGCCCAAGCCGTCTGATTTGGACTTGGTACTTATCGCCGCGCTTCCTGATTGTAGCCATATTCTGCCTCGCTGTTGTGACACGAGCGTGACAAGTCGATTTAGTTTGTTGTGCTGTCGGTTATCAGAAATCCATTAAGTCACTGAAATGACTCTGTGATTTTCCATATTGGAAATATGCCAAGAAACCCACGACCCCTTGCACCCCATGCAAGTGCTCTACCGGGCTGAGCTATATTCCGAACCGGGCCCTCGTTATAGTCAGTTACAGACTGAAAAGCCAGCCCTTAAATGTGAGGAAAAACAGCGATCAGGCTGCCACTTTAAGCGCCACTTCACGTGCGCGCGTGACAATGCCGTCCTTAAAGGCGGCGACGGTCAAACGATGACAATAGCGGATCTTGTCAGCCTCACCGCGGCTGAATGGGCCAACCAAGGTGGGCTCTGGATGCGTCGCCAGTTCAAGCATGTAACGCGAGGCTTCATCCAGCTGCAGTTCACAGCCCATGCCGCCTTCAATGTCCGCAGTTAAGGTGCGGGCATCGATCAGAAGCATGATGTGGCCGGTCTTGTTATCGACCAGCGCCAGTGGTTTTACCTGTGTCGCGACCATAGCAGTACGTCAAAACCCTCAGTTACGAGCGTAAAGATTAGCACAACCTAATTGGTTTGTACTCAGTCGTATAGTGGAAATGTGAGGTGTTCAGCCTAAAGTTGGCTTGCGCGGGCCGGCAACAATGGGGCCGGGCTTGGCCGCCTTCTGCTCCGGGCCGGACAAGCTGCTCAGATCAATGTTATCCGACGCCAGAACCGAACTCATGTTAATGGTCGATGTATTGAAGTCGACAATGCCGGGCACTTCACTGCCATGCACCATCTGGCTGCCCGGGTGCCCACACATGGTGATCTCGACCATGCCAGCAAATGGCTTGAGTGCTTCCTGCGTCTGAAGATCTACCGACATGCCCATCCCTCGTTCTAAGGTTCTTATAGGGACATGATGACGCATTACGGTTAAAAAGCCGTTTCCAACACCATTAACCATATGATCTGACTGGTAAATTAGTCTTCCAGCACCATGCGCAAATCGCGCAAATCGGCCAGAACGTCTTGCAGAATCCGGTCACGACCCGAGGCGGTGGACAACAGCTCAACATCCAGCACGCGACTGGTATTGACTGAATCCGCCTGCATCGCTGCAGTGGCTACAGCCATACGGGTACGCGGGAAGCTGCCCGGTGCCGGCTTTGGCATCTTGGGCATTTCTTCGGCCAGCGGGCGCTGCTCACGCAGAACCTTCTGCACACCCTTGATGGTGTATCCCTCTTCCTGCAGCAGACGGCGAATGCGCGTCAGCAGGGCGATATCTTCAGGACGGTAATAGCGGCGACCACCACCCCGCTTGAGCGGGCGCAGCTGAGAAAATTTGGCTTCCCAGAAGCGCAATACATGCTGGGGTACGCCGGTTTCACTCGCAACTTCACTGATGGTTTTAAAGGCCGACGGCGACTTAGCCGACGGCTGCGGAATATCCAGAATGTCGCTCGTCATACATCATCCTCTCTGGTAGAGGCCGGCGGCACAGGCAGTCCCTTCATACCAGCAGAGATGCGTTCCTTGAGCGAATGGCTGGCGCGGAACATCAGGACACGACGCGGAAGAATTGGCACTTCCTCACCGGTCTTGGGGTTACGGCCAACACGCTGGTTCTTGTGGCGCACAGAGAAGCTACCGAAAGACGACAGCTTCACCTGCTCCCCCGCGACAAGAGCCTTAGACACTTCATCGAGAACGAGATCAACGAATTGCGCTGACTCATGACGCGACAACCCAACTTCTGCGTAAACAGCCTCGCTCAAATCAGCGCGGGTGATGGTGCCGGTATCAGTGGTCATTGCAAACTCCTTGTTCACCCCTCAACGCTAGCTATCACGCCCGGCAGAGTCAAGCAGCGAATCCAAAAAAGTCCTTTAAGATTGATATGTTACAGCCAAAACACGGCTAAAATTTCCCTAAAGGCAGCCTCAACAGGGCAAGGCTTGCCGCTTTCGGCGCCTTTATGGTTACGAGTCGGCAATAAATGCTGCTTACCAGCGAATAAGGGCTGCGCCCCAGGTGAAGCCGCCACCCATAGCCTCGCATAAAACGAGGTGACCGGGCTTGATCCGGCCATCGCGCACGCCTTGTGCCAGCGCCAGCGGAATGGAGGCGGCTGAGGTATTGCCATGCACATCCACCGTGAGGATGACTTTTTTCTCATCCATCTTCAGTTTGGTGGCCACACCGTCAATAATGCGTTTGTTGGCTTGATGGGGGGCCAGCCAGTCCAGCTCGGACGGCTCGATCTGGTTATGGGTCAGGGTTTCTTCCACCACTTCGGACAGGCGGCGTACGGCGTGCTTGAACACGTCCTGCCCTTGCATCTTTACATGGCCAGTCGTCTGGGTGCTGGACGGGCCACCATCAACCATCAGCAAGTCGTAGCATTTGCCATCCGCATGCAGATGGGTAGATAGAATGGCACGATCCCACTTATCGCCCCGCCCTTCCGCTGCTTTCAGCACAACCGCACCGGCACCATCGCCAAACAGAACACAGGTGGTGCGGTCGTTCCAGTCCAGCAGACGGGAGAAAGTCTCAGCGCCAATCACCAGCGCACATTTGGCCTGCCCCAGACGGATCATATTATCCGCCATGGTCAGTGCATAGACAAAGCCAGAGCAAACCGCCTGAATGTCAAACGCAGCGCCTTTGGTGACGCCAAGCATGGCCTGTACGCGGGCGGCCGTAGCGGGAAAGGTGTTATCCGGCGTGGTGGTGGCAACGATGACAAGGTCAACCTCATCCACCGCAACGCCGCCCTGAGCCATAGCATCGCGCGCAGCGGCAACGGCAAGGTCTGAGGTCTTCTGACCTTCAGCTGCCAGATGGCGCTGACGAATGCCGGTACGCTGAACAATCCACTCATCATTGGTATCAATGCCCTGCGCGACCAGGTCGGCATTGGTAACAACACGCTCGGGCAGATAAGAGCCG
>Ga0255215_1000257_pt1 | contig 15010 bp, 9 predicted proteins | sample Miss_Law_RepC_8d_FD_183033 | JGI IMG/M metagenome (GOLD analysis project Ga0255215, IMG submission 183033) | Freshwater microbial communities from Mississippi River, Louisiana, United States - Miss_Law_RepC_8d | ecosystem: Environmental > Aquatic > Freshwater > River | place: USA: Louisiana... | reverse complement strand
GGTACTAGAGGTCCCGGGTTCGAATCCCGGCGCCCCGACCAACCGAGTGCCAATGAGTGAATTGGAGTATGGCTATGAAGGTTCGCATTTATCGTCCCGGCAAGAATGCCATGCAATCCGGTCGTGGCGGTCTTAAGAGCTGGCGGATCGAGCCAGAGCTGGAAAGTGCCCGCGTTCCCGAGCCCCTGATGGGTTGGACCAGCTCGCAAGATACACTCAATCAGATCAGTCTGCGCTTCAGCTCGGCCGATGAGGCAGTTAAATATGCCGAAAAAATGGGCTGGGACTACGCAGTTGAAGAGGTTAACGAGCGTATCGTCACGCCGCGCAACTATGCCGACAATTTCAAGGCCCGCAAAAAGGCCTGATCTTAGGGGGAATAAGCGCCCTTAGCTCAGCTGGATAGAGCAATTGCCTTCTAAGCAATAGGTCACAGGTTCGACTCCTGTAGGGCGCGCCATCCTAACCATAACAGTCCTGATTATGCGAGGATATTTGACGCATTTCAAATATCCCCGTTAACCATAAAAACAGATGGACTTGGCCTGCCTCTTTCGTCATCATTACGTCGTTTTAAAGCTCTGGCATTAGAATACGAATTCGAATACCAAGCCTTATTGTTACAGCACATCAATTTCCGGGAGTTCTCACATGGTCGATCAAGCACCTGCTCAAAACGGCACCGCTAATACTGCAACCGTCAATACTACGATTGATGGGCAGGACATGACCTGTACTCCCACCAAGGCCGCAGCGGCTGCGCCGGCTGAATCGGCTGCACCGGTTGTCTCGGCGGCTGGCTCGGAAGAGAGCGCGCCGGTTAACCTCAACAACATTGCTCCAGCTGCTGGCCCGGCCGAGCAGCCCAAGGAAGAGCCTAAGCAAGTCTGCGAAATTCCCGGCAAGCAGGCTGCCAGTGCAGAGCAGTTGGCCAATGCTGTAACCGTCACCAAGCCTGACGCTGGCCAGACCAAGACTTATCCCGCGCTGGCCGATGGCCAAACCTACAATATGGCGATGGACTATAAGGACGCGCTGGTTGAAACCGAAGGCAAGAACATCGTCATCCGCTTTGCCGATGGCGCAACTGTTGTGCTGGAAGACTTTGCTGGTAAAGCTTCGCATACCAAGCTGATCGCTGACAATTGCGAAACTGCACCGATGCAGTTTGCCTCACTCAACAATATCGCCCCGGCTGCAGGTGGTAACGCTCCGGCCGCGGCTGCACCGGCTGCTGGCCGTAATGTTGGTAATACCGGCGCTGGCTTTTCTGAATATGATGGTGGCAACCTGCCCAACATCAATGGTCCGCTGGGTCCGCTGGGTGCAACCGCGCTCAATTATAAGACCATTGGTGGTCTGCAGCCTGAGTTTGGCACACAGACGCCGGACGGTAAGCCGAACGGCTTGGTCGGCATCAGCACGCCGCTGAACGTGGTTGATGAAACCGGCGGTGGCGGTACCGATGGTGATTTCAGCACCCCGCGTACCACCAGTGGCAATGTAACGATTGATTACGGCCCGGATGGCGCAGGTTCTGTGCGCATTCTTACCGGCCCGTCGGGTCTGACCCACCATGGCGATGCGGTTACTGTCAGCGTGTCCGATGACGGCCTGACCGCCACCGGCAAGCTGGCCGATGGCACTGTTGTATTCACCTACAGCATCGACCCGACCAACAGCACCTATACCTTTACCCAGTACACCTCGCTCGATCACCCGATCCCGGGCAACCCGAACGAAGCGCTGGATCTGCCGTTTGTGGTGCGCGTCACCGACCGCGATGGCGATTATGCAGACAGCACCGCCACCATGCGCGTGCTGGACGATGCGCCGTCGGCGATTGTGACTGAAGGCGCTTCGGCTGTTGTGGATGAAAGCAATGGCAGCAGCCTGAGCGCCACAGGCACTGTGACCTACAGCTTTGGCGGTGATGGTGCAGGCAGCATCAAGCTGGTGGATGGCCCGTCGGGTCTGACCAGCCATGGTGTGCCGGTTACCGTTGCTGTAACAGATACGCAAATCACCGGCACTGCTGGCGGCGTTACCGTCTTTACGCTGACCCTCAACACCAGCACTGGTGCATGGGAATATCATCAGACTGGCGCGCTGGATCATCCGGACGCGACCAATCCCAATGACACACTGGATCTATCCTTTACCGTCCGCATCACCGATTATGATGGTGACCCGGTAGATACGCCGATCATTGTTAAAGTGGCCGATGATGGCCCGCAGCTGGATGGCGAAAGCATGAGCGCCAGCACTGACGAAACAGGCGGTGTCGGTCACGCCCTGACCGGCCATCTGCCGGTTTCTTATGGTCAGGATGGCGCGGGCGATCTGCGCCTCACCACAACCCCCAGCGGTCTGACCAGCCATGGTCAGGCGGTGACGGTCGCGGTGAGTGATGATGGTCATACCGCCACCGGCAAGCTGGCCGACGGCACTGTTGTGTTTACCCTGGTTGTTGATCCGGTTAGTGGCGATTACAGCTTCACACTGGCCGCCCCGCTTGATCACCCGGATGCGACCGACCCGAATGATATTCTGGGTCTGGGCTTTGGCTATACCGTCACCGACTTTGATGGCGACAGCACCAACGGTCAGCTCACGATCAATGTGCATGACGATGCGCCGACCGCTGGCACAGCCAGCTTTGACGCAGGTGATCTGGGCGTGGCCGTTACCGGCACACTGCCGCACACCTTTGGTGAGGACGGTGCTGGCAGCCTCAAGCTGTCGGGCAGCCTCACAGGTCTGACCAGCAATGGTCAGCCGGTGATTGTCACGGTTGGCGAGCATGACGTTGTTGGCAAGCTGGCCGATGGCACAGTGGTCTTTACGCTGACAGCCTCTGAAGCTGGTTACAGCTTCACCCAGCAGCTGGATCTGGATGGTAACCCCACGCTGGATGTTGGTTACACTGTCACCGACTTTGATGGTGATACTGCATCGGGCACTATCAGCATCCATACCCGTGTGGACACGCTGCCCACGGCTGGTTGCACCGAAAATACGGTTGATGAGACCGGTGGTTTCGACACCGTGCATGGCACGCTGCCGGTTAATTACCAGACAGATGGTGCCTCGGCTACCGCGCCCATCACCATCACCACCATGCCGGCTGGTCTGACTAGCCATGGTGTACCGGTTGTTGTGACCGTCAGTGCCGATGGCCTGACCGCCACAGGTACCGCGCATGGTGTGACCGTCTTTACGCTTACCATCACCAACACCGCAACCGGTGCGTATACCTTTACGCAGTCGGCCGCGCTGGATCATCCGGTTACCACCAATCCGGACGATGTGCTCAATCTGGGCTTTGGTTATACCGTCAAGGATAGCGATGGCGATTCAGACAATGGCAAACTGACCATTCATGTGCGTGATGATGGCCCCGCCATTTGCGAAGTGACCACCGCCAAGGTTGATGAAACCAATGCACATGATACCGTCGGCAGCTCGACTGACGGCATCTGGGCCACCGCAACATCCGGCACGCCGATCAGCGCCACTGGCACTGTCAGCTTCAGCTATGGCAGTGATGGCGCAGGCTCGCTCAGCCTCACAGGCGGCCCGTCGGGTCTGACCCATCATGGTCAGGCTGTCACTGTTTCCATTAGCGGTAATCAGGCTGTTGGCACACTGGCCGATGGCACGCTGGTCTTTACGCTCTCGCTCAATGCATCAAATGGTGGCTATACCTATAAGCAGTATGCCAGCCTTGATCATGCCAACGCGTCCAACCCGGACGATGTGCTGAGTATGGGCTTTAAGGTCACCGTGACCGATGCCGATGGCGACAGCACGCAAGCCAATCTGACCGTGAAGGTGAATGATGATGGCCCGGCCATTTGCGAAGTGACCACCGCCAAGGTTGATGAAACCAATGCGCATGATACCGTCGGCAGCTCGACTGACGGCATCTGGGCCACCGCAACATCCGGCACGCCGATCAGCGCCACAGGCACTGTCAGCTTCAGCTATGGCAGCGATGGCGCAGGTTCGCTCTGCCTCACAGGCGGCCCGTCGGGTCTGACCCATCATGGTCATGCCGTCACTGTTTCCATCAGCGGTAATCAGGCTGTTGGCACGCTGGCCGATGGTACGCTGGTCTTTACGCTTTCGCTCAATGCGTCAAATGGCGGCTACACCTATAAGCAGTTTGCCAGCCTTGATCACGCCAACGCGTCCAACCCGGACGATGTGCTGAGCATGGGCTTCAAGGTCACCGTGACCGATGCCGATGGCGACAGCACGCAGGCCAATCTGACCGTGAAAGTGAATGATGATGGCCCGTGTGCCGGTTCTGACAATTTCTGCATTGATCAGAGCAAGCTGACGGATGACTGCAACCCCAATACGCCGCTGGTCACCACCAATGGCAAGGTCAACTTCAGTTATGGCGATGACGGCAAGGGCAGCATTCAGCTGACCTCAACCCCGGGCGGTCTGTACTCCAACGGTCAGGCTGTACTGGTTTGCATGTCTGGCAGTGTAATTACTGGCAAGCTGGCTTCGGGCCAGACTGTATTCACCTTGGACGTGAATGCTGATGGTTCGTATACCTACAAGCAGTTTGCCGAGATTGATGCCGGCAAGTGCACCAGCACCGAGCTGAAGTTCGGCTATCAGGTGACAGACGCCGATGGCGATAAGGCCTGTGGCAACCTCACCATCTGCGTGAAGGGTGATCTGCACCAGCCGCAGCCGCCGCATATCTCGGTATCGGTCGAGAATGAAGTGAGCACCAGCACGCATACGGTTACGTTGGAGCATAACTTTGGCGAGACCCGTGAATGGAAGGGCATGCCGGCCGAATACAAGCCGGTCGATGCCTCGCTCAAGGGCATTACCAACAGCGAACTGGTTATTGGCGGTAATTATACGCTGCCGGCTGGCGTGGTGGGTACGCCCATGCACCATGTGTCCGTGACCTATACGGGTGAGGGCGCCGGCTACAACAACTCGCTGGGCTGGTGTGTGATTGGTGCTGACGGCACCATCTCCGCCGTCAAGCTGGCGATCGCCAATGTTGATCACACCGCAACCGGTACCACGATTGATCTGGGTGATGTTCCGGCTGGCACGATGATTGATTTCTTCATCATCCCCAACGGCGCTGCGCTCAATGGTGGCTTTGCTGGTCTGCCGGCAGGTGGTCACTTTGAGTTCTGGGCTGGTGGTGCGCCGGGTACAGCTGGTGCGCATCTGCTCAATGCCAATGAAGATGCGAGTGATGTTCGCCTGTTCTACGTGACAGGCTCGGGCGCTTGCGAGATCAAGACGGCTGAAGGTGGTGTGTACTTTGCTGCGCACGAGAACCTGAACACCGATAATTATGATCACATCATTGCTGGTGTTGATTCCAGCAATCCGGATGCCCTGCAGCTTGGCTTTGAAGACCTTAAGTGTGGCGGCGACCTGGATCATAACGATCTGCTGTTCAGCGTGAATGTCTGCCCGGCTGAAGCTGTGGTCACTACCAAGACCTTCTGCTCGGACCTCTCCGCACTGGTAACAGATCCCGACAGCAGTAAGCTCAGCCATGCCACGGTTACGCTTAATGGTGTAACGGGTGATACGCTGGATCTGGGTGATGGCTATACCGTTGTTAGCGGCAATGTCCTGCATAATGGTTTTGATACGGGTATCGACTTTGCGCGTACCACAGATGGCGGCTTTACTCTGGCAGGTAGCGCCAGCCTGAACACGTATCAGAATGTGCTTGATAGCGTGCAGCTGCACACCACCAGCACAACGGAAGGCCTGCGCACCGCCAGCTTCCAGGTCACGGATGAGACCGGCCTCAACTCCAATGTTGATACCGTCAGCCTCTATCCCAGCACTGGCAGCTGTGGCTGTGGTGGTGAGGACGATGATGTGCTCTCGCACCCGGTTCAGGATCCGGTTGGCGGCTGTGGCCAGACCTATGTTTACACTGGTCATGAGAGCAGCAGCTGCGAGACCATTCGTGACTTCAACCGTCATGAAGGTGACCGCATCGACATCCGTCAGGTTGTTGAAGGTCACTGCAGCTCGCACGACGATCTGTCCAACTTCGTCCGTGTGGACTGTCATGATGGCAACACGGTAGTTAAGGTCGATGAGTCCGGCTCGGGCTGCAACTTCAAGGATGTAGCCGTTCTGGTGGGCGTTGGCAGCTGCTCGGTCGACAGCATGATTGCCGATGGTTCGCTGGAGGTTGGCCGTTTCCACAGCTAAGTGACTAATTGAGCACATGTGCTCAAGTCATTGGAATTACAGCTGGATTTTCTTGCGTTGGGAGGGTTTCTTCTCTACACCAAAGCAGGAAATCCAGCTGTAAAGGGTTTGTTTGCAACGCCAGGCTCAAGATGAGCTGGCCCAAAGGGGGAAAGAAAATGAAGATCCGTTTTATTGCGCTGACTGCTCTGGCTGTTGTTTTCGCAGCGCCCGCATTTGCTGAAAGCCTGAATGAGGCCGTGCAAACCTCTGTCAGCACGCATCCGAGCATTGGTGAAGTTGCCAATGATCGCAAGGCGATCGATCAGGAACTCAAGCAGGCCCATGGCCTCTACCTACCGCAGGTTGATCTGCGCGGCGATCTGGGTTTTGGCGTATCCAACCGCCGTCACACCCGTTCGGCCTCTGTGATTGATGATGGCAATGTGCTGGGCAATTATGCTGCCGAGCTGACCCTGCAGCAGATGCTGTTTGATGGCTTCAATGCCGACTCTGAAGTGAGCCGTCAGGAAAATCGCGTACGTTCTGCCGCGCACCGCGTCTATGAGAGCAGCGAGCTGCTTGGTCTGAACGCGACCGAGGCTTACCTCAACGTGCTGCGTGCCCGCCAGCTGGTTGAAATTGCCACCGTGAATGTTGATGCGCACCGCGCACTGCAGGCTGACATTGCCCGCCGCACCCGTGGTGGCGCTGGCAACAAGGCCGATGTTGAGCAAGCCAAGGCCCGTGTTTCGCAGGCAGAAGCTGCGCTGGTTCAGGTGCAGGGTGATCTGCGTGATGCCGAAGCCCGCTACAACAGCGCGGTTGGCCGCTTCCCCGGCGACCTGACCCGTCCGCAGGTTGTTCAGACCTATATGCCGCTGACCGAGCAGGCCGCTGTTGAAGCCGCTACCACCGAAAGCCCGACCGTCAAGGCGCGCGCGGCTGATGTGGATGTCGCTGCCGCCGAGCTGGAGCAGACCAAGGCAACATTCTACCCGCAGGTTAACCTTGAAGGTTCGGCCTCCACCCAGAAGGATCTGGGCGGCGTGCACACCATCAAGGATGAGGCCGGTCTGGGCGTTGTCGCCCGCTGGAACCTGTATCGTGGTGGTGCCGATGAAGCCCGCAAGCAGGAATACATTTCCCGTCAGGCTGAAGCGCTGAGCCGTGTTGATGTGGCTAAGCGTGAATCGGAAGAGAATATGCGTCGCGCTTGGGCCGCTCGTGAAGCCGCCCGCGCCCGCGCTGAGCATTTTGCCCAGCAGGTCAAGGCTAACGAGCAGGTGCTGGTTGCCTACAAGAAGCAGTTTGAAGCGGGTGACCGTACGCTGCTGGACGTGCTGGATGCGCAGAACGAGCTGTTCGTCTCCAAGTCGAACATGCTGACCGCTTATTATACCGCGCTGTTTGGTGACTATCAGGTACTGGCCGAACGTGGTTCGCTGCTGGCCAGCCTTGATGTTGCTCTGCCGGAAACCGCTTCGGTGACGAGTGAGCAGTCAAACGCCCAGTAATCCGGTTCCTGATCAGGAGCCCAATCCTTCTGTCCCGCCAGCTGGTGATGATGCCAGCTGGCTGGCAGAGGCAGCCCAGTTGGCCAATAGTGACCCGCTGGTTGAATCATTTTCCATTCTCACCGGTCGTCTGCACCAGCCCATTAGCGTACAGCAGCTAAAGGCAGGCTTACCCACGGGCAGTGCCAAGGTCTCACCAGCCGCGCTGGTGGAAGCGGCGGAATATGCCGGGTTCGACGTGCGCGTCCTGCGCATTGACCTCAATAAAATTGGCGTACTGACATTGCCGTGTGTGCTTATTTTGCGCAATGAGCGCGCCTGCGTGCTGGAGCGCAAAGGCGAGCAGGGTGGGTATGAGATCACACTGCCAGAAATCCCCGGCGAGACCAAACGGGTCAGCGCCAAGGATTTAGCTAATCAATATGCCGGCTTTGCCATTTTTGCGCGCCCGGCGGCTATTAAAAAGCGTGTGAGTGAGCAGGATGCGTTCGAGCATAAGCGCTTTGGCTGGTTCTTTAGCGCTATTGGCCAGCATCGCAAGATTTATCGGGATGTGCTGATCGCGGCTGTCATCGTCAACATGTTTGCGGTGATCTCGCCGCTGTTTGTCATGAATGTGTATGACCGCGTGGTGCCTAACCGCGCGATTGATACGCTATGGGTGCTGGCGGTTGGTGCGCTGGTTGCCTATCTGTTTGATTTGTTCCTGCGCGGCCTGCGCGCTTATTTTGTCGATACCGCTGGCCGTGAGGCTGACAAGCTGATGAGCGGCCGCATTTTCCGCCATCTGGTTGCCATGCGGCTGGATAGTGGCCGGGTGTCGGCTGGTGCGCTGGCGGATGAGCTTAAGCAATATGAATCGCTGCGTGATTTCTTTACTTCGGCTACCTTGGTCGCGCTGGTGGATTTCCCGTTCCTGCTGGTGTTCATGTTGCTGATCTTCCTGATCGGCGGCTGGCTGGTGCTTATTCCGCTGCTCACTGTACCGTTGGCGCTATCGGTTTGCTGGTGGGTGCAAAAGCCGCTCAACGCACTGGTCAAAGAAGGCATGAAGGAACGTGCCTACAAGAACAGCCTGCTGGTTGAAACTATCGCCGGTCTTGAAACTGTCAAAACCCAGAACGCCGAGGCCGAGCTGCAAAGCCAGTGGAGCCAGCTGGTAGAAGTAGGCGGGCGCAATTGGGTGCGTACACGTGCGCTGTCCAACTTTGCTCTTAACTTTGCAGCGTGGGTCGCGCAGATCTCCAGCATCCTCATGGTGGTGCTGGGTGTGTACCTGATTGCTGAAAACCGCATGACCACCGGCGCCTTGGTCGCATGTACTTTGCTGCTGGGCCGCGTCATGGCGCCGCTGGCTACCATTGCCAACCTGCTTACCCGCGTCAACCAATCTTGGGAATCCCTGCAGCAGCTTGACCGCTTCATGCAGCGCGAGCCCGAACGCACACCGGGCAAAACCTATCTTGAGCGTCCGCGTATCTCAGGCGATTACCGCTTTGAGAATGTATCCTTCCGCTATCCCGATCAGGATGGCTGGGCTTTGCATGAGTTAAACCTGCATATTCGCCCCGGCGAGCGGGTGGGCATCATTGGCGGTATGGGCAGCGGCAAGAGCACGCTCGTGCGGTTGATGAGCGGGCTGTATCTGCCCACTGAAGGCTCACTGATGGTCGATGGTGCAGACATCCGCCAGATTGACCCGTCCGAGCTGCGCAGCAAGATTGGCTTTGTTGAGCAAACGCCGTTCCTGTTTGCGGGCAGCATTCGGGACAATATCGCCCTTGGCCATAAGGAAGTTGAAGATTCATTGGTGCTGCGTGCCGCGCGTATCGCCGGTGTTACCGAGTTCACTAGCAGTACGGATGCCGGTCTAGCGCAAACAGTGGGTGAGCGTGGTGTGCTGCTCTCTGGTGGGCAGCGACAGGCAGTGGCGCTGGCGCGTGCGTTCCTGTTTGATCCGCCCATCATTCTCATGGATGAGCCAACCGGTGCGATGGACCGCGCCTTTGAATCCCGCTTTATCGACCGTTTGAGCAGCATGGTGCAGGGCAAGACGCTTGTCATCATCACGCATCGTCAGGCCATGCTGGCGCTGTGCGACCGTCTGATCATTATGGATCAGGGCATTATTTTAGCCGACGGCCCCAAGAATGACGTTCTCAATGCGCTTAAGGCCGGGCAGATCCGCCGTCCGCGCGCGGGCCGTCTGGGAGGTTTGGCATGAGCCGCAAGCCCAATCAGTCTGCCGCCCGTTTCAAGGACATGTTCACGCCGCTTTATGACGATGTGATGGAAGACCCGTTTGGTGACGGCGGCGAGCCGCGCGTCACCCGCCGCCAGCGCTGGATGCTGTATGCTATTGCCGGGTTCTTCTTCTCGTTCATCATCTGGTCCATGTGGGCCGAGGTGGACGAAGTTGCCAAGGCGCAGGGCCGCGTCGTGCCGTCCTCCATTGCTGACAAGATCATGCCCAACCAGCCTGCCAAAGTGACGGATGTGCTGGTCGCGCTGGGTGATGCGGTGGCCAAGGATCAGGTCGTGCTGCGCATGCAGCCTACTGTAACGCAAACCGATATGGCCACAGCTGAGAGCCGTTATTACGCGCTGCTGGCCAAGCAGATCCGCCTGCAGGCTGAGGCGGCGGGCATAGAGCCCAAATTCCCGGCTGACCTGGCCGCCAAAGCGCCGGATGCCGTAAAGGGTGAGCAGGCAACCTACATCAGTAATCAGGATAAGAATTCAGCGCAGCTGACCACGCTCAAGGAGCAATCAGTGCAGCGTCAGCGGGAGCTGGAGCAGATCAATCAGCAAATCGCCGATACGCAGCGGCAGGCTGGTCTGGCTGCGGAAGAAGTCAACATGCTCTCGCCGCTGGTGCGTGATGGTGCCGCCAGCCGCCGCGACCTGCTGCGCGCCCAGCAAAGTCTGGCAGCAGCGCAGTCCGAGCGTAACCGTCTGAGCAATGCCAAACCCGGCGCTGAAGCGGCGCTGCGTGAAGCCAATAGCCGTATTGATGAGTTTGATGCCACCTTCAAGGCCGATACCCGCGCCCAGCTCAGCCAGCTGGAGAGTGAGATCAGCCCGCTGGAGGCGGCAGTTAAATCCGCGCATGGCGAGCTTCCTGCGATTGAGGTCAGGGCAACGCGTGCGGGCAAAGTTCAGCTCCTCACCGTTACAGCAGGCAGCATCGTGCAGCCGGGTCAGCAGCAGCCCATGCTGGAAATTGTGCCCGAGGGTGAAAATCTTGTAGTCGAGGCCATGGTGCGCCCGGCCGATATTGCTTTCATCCGCCCTGCGCTCGACGCTACCGTGAAGATCACGGCGTATGATTTTTCCATCTATGGTGGGCTTGATGCCAAAGTGCAGGATATCAGCCCTGACACCATCACCAACGAAAAGGGTGATAGCTTCTACCGCGTGCGCCTTCAGACCACTCACAACTGCTTTGTTGATCTGGAAGGCAAGTGCCGCACCGGCCGCCGGGGCGAGAGCCTGATTATCTCCACCGGCATGACCGCCGAGGTCGATATCATCACCGGTCACAAGACCGTGTGGGATTATTTGATGAAGCCGTTCATCAAGGCGCGCCGCTCCGCGCTGACCGAGCGTTGATTACCAACTCACATCAATCTTTGGCAATCGCTCTGGCACAGGCAAGGTATAATGGATTTCATCTACAACTAGGCCAGTTGTTTTTATTTCGTGCTGCGCGGGCAAAACTTTTGTCTGCACAAATCCTGTTTTCTCCAGCACGCGCTGGCTGCCGATATTCCCGGCGGCATGGAATGAGCTGAGTTGGCTTGCGCCTAACGCGCCCAGTGCAAAATGGCAAAGTGCGGTGGCGATCTCGCTGCCATAGCCACGTCCGGTTTGTGAGCTACGCACCCAGTAGCCGATGGTATAATGGCCCGGCTCATGTGCATCCGGTGCTAGCATGCCCTGACCAACCAGCGTATTCCCCACACGCTCAAAAGCGAGAAAATTGAACTTCTCGCCACGCTGCATGCGGTCGTACAAATGCTGACACCATTTCTCATCATCAGCCAGAGTGGCTTTCTCTTTAGGATTGAACGTCCAGATGCCCCAGCGCCAGAAATCATCCCAGCTTTCCTGCTTGGCTTCAAAAACAGCTTGAGCATCATCAGGCGTGAGAAGACGCAGAGATAATCGCGGTGTTAGAATACATTGTGGTAGAGCAGCAAGCTCCGCCATTACGGCAGTGAGCCCGGCGCTAACCAGCCCTCAACCGTGCGGCCTTGACCAGCACTGAAGTTTACGCGCAGCCAGCCATCCTGCCGGGCTTCAACAATCGTTACACGCAGGCCTTGCGGGCCATTGAAAGCCGGGCGGCCGTTATTACTGGCGGATGTATAGATCGGCGTTTGGGTTTGCAGAACAAACTGTGCGCCTACAGTCACGCGGCCGGGGTTGGCCGGGCTGGTGATGGGCAGATTGGCGGTCTGGCCCTGCTGCTGCACAACGGCGGGCGGGGTAGGTTGCGGGGCCGCTTCACGCGAGCAACCACGGCCCAGCATCAAGCCGCCGAGCAGCAAACCGACCGACCACATGCCAACAATCGGGGCAAACTGCATAAAGAACTGCTGGCGGCTTTCCGGCGTCATCGCCTTGGTCGTCTGCATTTCTTCCAGCATGGCGTCCATACGCGCTTTGGCGTCTTCCAGCTCAGTCTTGGCTTGCTCAAGCTGGCGGCTGTTATTTTCAATAACGGCAATCAGCGAGTCACCACCACCACCAGCCAGACCCTGCTGCACACCAGCAGCAACCGCTGCGTTCAAACCTTCGCGGTCGAGATGGAAAGCGGGCAGGCGGGCCAGATGTTCCATGGCTTGCAGCATGCGCTTGGTATCGCCCACCACTTGTGTGAGCGCATTGCCCCATTCCGGGGTCATATTCATACCTTTGCGCACTTCGGTCTGCAGACCAACGAGGCGCTCGGTCAGAACAGCGGTGTGGTTCACCAGTTCCTGAATAGCTTGGGCGGGCGTATGCGTAGCCATGCGTGAAATTCCTTTGTTACGACAAGCAGTTATAAGGTGATTTTTCTCATTCGCAAAGAGGGTGCTTTAGTTTGGTTTACGTTTGGTTACGGCTTTGGCTTGAGTGTGATTCGGATGCCGCAGCCTTGATTTCTATCTTCTGGCTGACGCTAGGAGATCGTCTTTTAGAGGGAATTTAACCATGAAATTGAGGCGATTTAACTGAATGCTAAATCATTTCTGGCAGCCTGAAGATGAGATAACAGGGAAAAGGCTAAAAAATGGCTGCACTTATCACTGTCGCTGAAGATACCAGCTTTAATAACTGGGCCGACTTTGGGCACCATGATCCGGCGATGAATGCGCCAACGATCAGCGGTTTAAGTAGCCTTGGCGCCAGCATGGCGCAGTTTGACCAGCCGATTCCGCATACACCTGCTTTTGGCTCCTATGCCACCAACCCACCGCCGTTCAGCCCGCCGCCGTTTGATGCGAAGGCGTACTGGTCGCAAGCTATTACGCCTGTGGCCGCCGCGCAGGAAGCGCCGAAGGCGGACTTTGCGGCTGCCGCTGTCACCAAGGGTCTGGACGCCATCGGCAATATGGTTGGTGGTGGTGAGCCCAAGGTTGAAATCCCCAAGGCCATGGACAGCGAAGTCAATCTGGGCAGCCTCAGCTCGGCCATGAATGGTCTGGGCCGTGCCGATCGCTACCGCGAAGAGCTGACCTCGCAAACGCCGCAGCGCCGCCCGGGTTCGCGCAACGACTTTTCGTAAGATCAGGCCTGCTGTGAAAGCCAGCGGTGCCGCAATGCACTGTGCTTGCGCGCAAACCAGTTGAGCGCGAACAGCGTTTTGCCGTCTGTAATATAGCCTTCATCCGCCAGCTTAAGCGCATCATCCACACTCATCACATGGGTGCGGATGTTCTCTTGCTCGGTCTCAAGGCCGTGAACTGTTTGGCCGTCAGTTGTGTTGATACGTGCGATATAAATCTGCAGCGTTTCGGTAAAGACGCCGGGGCTGGAGGTGTAAGAGCTGATATGCTCAAGGGCGAGGGGCATTTGCCCGGTTTCTTCCTCAACTTCGCGGCGGGCTGTGTTATCAGCGGTTTCGCCCTGATCGATGAGGCCAGCGACAATTTCCAGATTCCACGCAGACGGCGCCTTGTTGACGTAGTTGATGATACGGAACTGCTCCACCAGCATCACCACGTCACGCTCAGGCTCATACAGCAGCACAGCAACCGCATGGCCAGTGGCACCGGTTGACATGACATGGCGCTCATACGGCTCGGTCCAGCTGCCGTCAAAGCGGCGTGTACGCAGCACATAACGTTCAGTTCGTACAAAGTTTTCGTACATGGTCTGGGATTCGATAACCTCAACCGGCTTTTCGCCCTCGGCCAGTGTGGGACCAAGCGTGAGCGGAGGTTTTTTCATGTATGAAGCCTGTGTCTTGAAAGACGGAGACGCAAAGTCTCAAAAACGTGGCTCCCTGGGACGGGCTCGAACCGCCGACCCGGTGATTAACAGTCACCTGCTCTACCGACTGAGCTACCAGGGAACAATCACGGTGGCTGGGCTTATAACAATGTTGGTCGCGGCTGCCAAGCATATTCTTTATCTATCTGAATTGTTCCAGAAAATACGGCTGCCGGGTGCATATTTTTTGCGCGCTGTCAGAGGTTTGGCTCCTATAGAGGGGTTGTTGCTTGCCAGCCCTGCTGCTAGAAGCGAGGCATGATCCGCTATATTCGTGAAGCGTGGCTGCGGCTGCTGCGTATGGGGGCCCGACTTGTAGGCCATGATATTTGCTGGGATTTTTCCAGACCGGCTCAGCTTTCCCATCTCAAACCCGCTCTGGTCCTTGATGTGGGCGTTGCGCACGGCACTGATTTTCTTGAGACAGCCTTTCCGCAGGCGGCGTTCTACCTGTTTGAGGCCAACCCCGCTTATTATCAAGAGTTGCGCGCAAAAGTCGCGCGCCGTCAGGGATGGAAGCTGTTTGAAACTGCCTTGGGCCGTGAGCCGGGTACGCTGCCGCTCTCATGCAATGCGCTGGCATCTTCATTAGCTGCGCCCGCGTCCGGACAAGGTCAGATTCAGGGCCAGATTATGGTGCCGGTCGCCCGCCTTGATGATGTGCTGACTATCCCGGCTTCGGCGGGGGATGTTTTCCTGAAGATTGATACTGAAGGGTACGAAATGGCTGTGCTGTCTGGCGCGGAGCAAACCCTCAGTAAAGTGCAGGCGGTGTTGGTCGAACTGCGGCTGCAGGCGGGTGCACC
>Ga0255215_1000235_pt1 | contig 15597 bp, 19 predicted proteins | sample Miss_Law_RepC_8d_FD_183033 | JGI IMG/M metagenome (GOLD analysis project Ga0255215, IMG submission 183033) | Freshwater microbial communities from Mississippi River, Louisiana, United States - Miss_Law_RepC_8d | ecosystem: Environmental > Aquatic > Freshwater > River | place: USA: Louisiana... | reverse complement strand
CTAAGAAGCACTTCCAGTCCATGGCCGATCAGGGCAAGATGTTCAGCGCGACGGGGCGCTAAAAGGGGCGTTAGTCAAACGGCGCAAACGTCCCTCCGTCACTTGTTCCGCTATAAAATTCTGCCGCTGGGGCGCAGCTCTCCAGTCAGTCAGGAAGTCGTTCCTGTCGGCAGGCTTGGTTAAGCTGTATAAGTCAACGCCTATGGCCTGCAAACAGGCCATGGAGTTGAAAGTAGCGTGTGGCGCCGTGATATGGACTGGTTGCTGCGTACGATATTCCCCACTCATCCGCCCATCAGGCCAGACATGCGGCCTAAATCCATTCGACCGCGCATTAAACGCGTAGACGGCCCCCTGAATTGGCGTGCGCTCATCCGCATCAATAACGGCATAGGGGGTAAACTCATCCTTTTCAGGAAACGACACCAGCGCCAGTCTATCCCCCAATACATAGAGGCTTGCCATGCGCAGATCCGGCGTAGCGCAAATACTCCCTCTATCATTGCCAGCTTTATCAGGATCCAGCACCGCAGACTGCGTATGAAGAGCTCCCGGCGTGCCATGAAACAACGTCATATCCAGCTCAAGCTTAGGCTCAGGCGGAGATAGAACAGAATTTGACGATGTATTTCTCTGCGTCATCCAATAATGAAGGCATATAAATTTGGTTAATTGCAATTAATTATGAGCATCTTGGTTAATTCGAGCTTGTTTAGCCCACCCCTAATCGCCTATTTTGCGGCCATGACACACAAACCTGTACACGTAATTGGTGCCGGCATGGCCGGTTCGGAAGCGGCTTGGCAATTGGCGCAGGCGGGCGTGCCCGTGATCCTGCATGAGATGCGCCCCACCCGCATGACCGAAGCGCACCAGACCGGCAATTGCGCCGAGCTGGTCTGCTCCAACTCCTTCCGCTCGGACGACGCCGAGTATAATGCCGTTGGCCTGCTGCATGAGGAAATGCGCCGCTGCGGCTCCCTCATCATGGCCACCGCCGACAAGCACAAGGTGCCGGCGGGCGGCGCACTGGCGGTTGACCGCGACGGCTTTAGCGAAGCGGTCACGCAGACCCTCAAGGCGCATCCGCTCATCAGTTTTGAAGCGGGCGAGCTGCCCGGCCTGCCGCCTGCGGACTGGGGCAATACCATTATTGCCACTGGCCCGCTTACCTCCCCCGCACTGGCCGAGGATATCCGCACCGTCACCGGCGAGCAGTCGCTGGCCTTCTTTGACGCCATTGCGCCCATCGTGCATCTGGAGAGCGTGGACCTGTCCAAGGCCTGGTTCCAGTCACGCTATGACAAGATCGGCCCCGGCGGCACCGGTAAGGACTATATCAACTGCGCCATGGACAAGGAGCAGTATCTGGCCTTTATCGACGCGCTACGCACCGGCGAAAAAACCGAGTTCAAGGAATGGGAAAAGAACACGCCCTACTTTGAAGGCTGCCTGCCGATCGAAGTGATGGCCGAGCGCGGTGTTGATACGCTGCGCTATGGCCCCATGAAGCCGGTGGGCCTCACCAACCCGCATACCGGTGGCCGCTCTTATGCCATAGTCCAGCTGCGGCAGGATAATGCGCTGGGCACGCTCTATAATCTGGTGGGCTTTCAGACCAAGCTCAAATATGCCGAGCAGCAGCGCATCTTCAAGATGATCCCCGGTCTTGAAAATGCCGACTTTGCCCGCTTAGGCGGTATTCACCGCAACACCTTCCTCAACAGCCCCAAGCTGCTGGACGCCACCTTGCGCCTCAAGCTGCGGCCGGATATCCGCTTTGCCGGGCAGATCACCGGCTGTGAAGGCTATGTGGAAAGCGCGGCCATTGGCTTGCTCGCTGGCCGCTTTGCCGCTGGCCAGACCAGCACGCCGCCGCTCACCACCGCCATGGGCGCGCTGCTCAATCACATCACCACCGGCGCGCAGGCCGAGACGTTCCAGCCGATGAATGTGAATTTCGGGTTATTCCCGCCGCTGGCCGATGTCCCGCCGCGCATGGGCGCCCGTGACCGCAAGAAGCTTTATAGCGTGCGTGCGCTGGCCGACCACGCCAGCTGGCTGGCTAATTCTCCGATGCTTGCGGCGGCATAGACGGCGCATCCATCGGCGGTAAGGTGTAGTCGCCAGGCATAGACGGCGCCGTCATCATCGGTGCATCCGGGGCCTGCGGGGCTGTTGGCTGCGCCACCTCTGGCTCTTGTATTGTACTGAGCGCTGTCATGGTGCCCGACGTGCCCCTATAACGCGGCCGCGCTGACGCCACTGGTGCGCCACTAGCCGTCACAGCGGCCCGCACAGTCACCATCACCCGCACCGCGCCCGCTTTCTCAAAATTCAGGGTCAGCGGAAACATCTGTCCCTGCGCGACTGAGCGGGTCATTCCCTCCAGCATCACATGCTGCTGGCCGGGTGCAAAAGCCACCAGCGCCCCGGCTTTCACCGGCAGCGGCACCAAGGGCTGCATCTGCGCCACACTCTTATCATCAACAACTGTTGCATGCAGTGTGGTCTGGTGCGCCCACGGCGTATACGCGCCCAGCAGCACATCATCCACCTCACCGCCGCGCAGGGTAATATAGACAGCTCCATTGCTCCCCAGCGCCGCCGGACGCGCCCATGCTTCCAGCACACGCACCAAGCCAGCCTTTTCTTGCATCCGCGCTCGCAAGGCAGCCGGCAGCTCTATCATCGGGATGGTAGTTGTGGACTGCGACGGTATTTCGGACGATGGCGTCATGATTGACATTGATGAAGAAGATGGCGGCGTCATCGCCAGCGGCGCAGAGGAACGGCCAGCCGTTGCGGCTACGGTGCGGGCGGCCTGTTCCGCCGCGCGCTGCTGCACGCTGGGCGCATATTTGGCAAATGGCGAGGATTGCGGCGCCGTCGGGCCAGAGCTGGCCTGTGCGGCAACCGGCCCGGCCAGCCCGCTGGCAGCAGCCCCAATCACCAACAGACAAACGCGCAATATTTTCATGATCCTCACGCCACCACGGCCATTTTACCAGAAAGCCGCGCCCCATACCAGCATAGGCCCGCGCAGCGGATGCGGCATGCGCGCACGCGGATGATCGGCGTCAAAACCGGCCGTTTTCAGCTGGCGCAGGGCATAATCAGCCAGTTTACCCCCCACTTGCAGGCGGCGCTGCAAGCGGTTACCGGTCTGATACTTGAGCCGTCCAACCAATTGCGCATGCAGCCCCGCCATATCCGGCGCGGTGAGCGGAGCCATGCGGCGCTGGCAGATGATATCCACCAAACCCATCAGCGCCGCGACATCAGCAGATGGTGTGACGTCCAGCCCCGCCAGCCGGAACTGCAGCTGCAGCAAGGGCAAGGCCTGCGCTTGCGCCTGTATGGCCAGATCCTGCGCGTTCTGCCACGGCTCATCAGCAAAGTCACGCTCATGGCTGTCAATCATGGCGATCAGATCAGCCACTGGTAGCTGGCGTCTGCGCACCAAGTCAGCCAGTGGGGTCAGCACCTCATGCGCGGGCGCAGCCTGCCCCTGCCCAATCGCCATGACGGCCTCACGCCACCATTGAAGGCGGATGGTGCCCATCATCGGCTCTTTCACTTTGCTGGCTATCGCGCCCACCTCATGATGAAAGGCAATGAGGGTGTAAAAGTCATCCCGCAGCTCTGGGGGGGCCAGCTGCGCCGCTAAAAAGCGGTCGGATTCATGACGGCGGGCATATTCCCCCATCGGGCTCAAGGACATAGCAGCAGGCAAGAAAACCTCGTCACTTAAAATTTTTTCGAATATGATACCCCAATGCAGCCCGGACAAGCCCCTAATCAAGCCCAACCGCACAGCGCCGCTTCTGGCGCATCCATGGCTGCCCCGCTGACAACCGCAGCCACCGCGCAGCCGCGCCTTCATTATGCCCAGCCCTTTCGCCCGGCCGGGGCGCATGGCCTGACCGCCTCCCCCTTCTTCACGCCGGATAACCGCGCCAGCCTGCAAACGCTGTATGACACCCTAGCCGCGCTGCGCGTCATTGCGCAGATGCCGGAGCTGGTGGATGAAACGCGGGAATTCCTCATCGACTGCATCGAAGAAACCGTCACCGGCCAGATCCCCGGCGAAGAGCATGAAAGCCATGCCTATACGCTGGCGGCGCTGCGCCTGTATGGCGTGATCTTTGATGGCGAGCTTGACCTGCAATGGCCGCAGCGCCTCATTCAGGCCACCCGGCGTGACATCAGCCGCCCGCGCTGTGCCAACTGGCCTGACCTGCTGCTCTATTGCCGCTACGCGGCCGAGCCATTGGGCCGGGCCGTCTTGCAGCTGCATGATGTGTCATCGCCTGAGGTTGAACGCGCGACCGATGCACTGACCGCCAGCCTGCTCATCCTCAATCAGCTGCGCCGCATGGGCACCGACTGGCGCCAGCATGGCCGCTGCTATCTACCGACTGACTGGTTCGCCGAGGAAGGTGGCACACCCGAACAACTGGTTGAGCCCAAGGCCAGCCCGGCCACCCGCCGCGTGATCGACCGTGTGCTGGACCGCATCAGCCTGCTGCTCAGCCAAGCCGCGCCGCTCCCAACGCTACTGAACGACCCGCGCCTGCGGGCCGAAGCGGTGCGCCTGCTCACCCATGCCCGCTACCAGCACCGGCAGCTGCGCCGGCAGGACCCACTGGCCAAGCGCCTCTCCACGCCAGCACCTGTTCAGCTGCTGGCCTATCTCAACGGTTGGTGGGCGGGCAAGCGCGGCTAGCGCCATTTCTCCCGCGCATCGGCTCTTGCCAAAATCCAATCAGGCCTTAGTTTGTCCAACATCGCTGGCCCGCTCTTCTGCCGGGCCATAACCTAGGAGATTTATCATGGCGTTTGAACTTGCCCCGCTGCCTTTTGCCAAGGACGCACTGGTGCCCTACATGTCGGCCCTGCATCTGGAGATTCATCACGGCAAGCATCACCAGACCTATGTCACCAACCTCAACAACCTGACCAAGGACAAGCCGGAAGCCAGCCAGAGCCTTGAGGACATCATTAAGGCCAGCGCCGGCAATGCCGAGAAGGTGGGCCTGTTCAACAACGCAGCGCAGATCTGGAATCATGATTTCTTCTGGAAGTCGCTCAAGGCCAAGGGCGGCGGCGCCATGCCCAGCGAGCTGGAAGCCAAGATCAAGGAAGATTTCGGCTCGGTTGACGCCTTCAAGGAAGCCTTCACGCAGGCAGGCATCACCCAGTTTGGCTCGGGCTGGGCGTGGCTGGTGCTGGAGAACGGCAAGCTGAAGGTCAGCAAGACCGGCAATGCCGGCCTGCCCATGACCAGCGGCCAGACCGCCCTGCTCACCTGCGACGTGTGGGAGCATGCCTATTACCTCGATTACCAGAACCGCCGCGCCGACTTCCTCAAGGCCTTCCTAGAGAACATGGCCAATTGGGAATTCGCCGCCCAGCAGCTGGCCACCGGCCTCAAGGCTGCCTAAGCGCCTTCATTCAGCTAAAGATGTAGAAAAACCGGCTCTTTCAGGGCCGGTTTTTTCTTGAATTGCCCATAGGGCATATGCTCTAGGGTGTGGACTCATTAGATTCTAAAGATTCTAATAATCGTCATTCCCGCGCAGGCGGGAATCCATGTTTTGCGAGCATTCAGCGAGCATAAGATTCATAAACGCGCAGCCGCGCGATGGTCTGGATCCCCGCCTGCGCGGGGATGACACATTTTGTCATTGATATACCTTGCTTCAAATGGGTATAGACCCTAACCATACAGACTTCATAATCCATTTTTAAAAACGAGATTAAACATGACCCATTCAGCCCCTCACGCCATGAGCGCAACTCAACGTTTTACCAACGCGGCTGCCCGCTCAGCCATTCCGCTGGCGGTTAGTCTGGGCGGTGCCGGGGCTATACTGGCTGGCGCGCCTGTTTATGTGGGCGTCGCTTTTGGCGTCAGCTCCATATTCAGTTTTATGGCGGCAGTGCACACGCTTGACGCCCCGCTTAGAGAGTCGCTGAAAAAGACTGGTGTCACGGCAGTCGTAGCGCTGGCGACTTCACATGTTCTGGGCTTCATGGGCAGCATGAGCGCGCAGGCCAGCCGCGCCCGTTATGAAAGCCTACCGGTTAGCCAAGGCCCCAGCAACATCTCTCGTGATGAATTCTGCAATCTCAAGCAAACCGCACGCTTTAGCAGCACGGACGGCCACACTTATGGCGTGTACGAGCAGCCCAATGGCAAAAAGTCCCGCGTGCTGTGCCTCTAAGAGCCGGCAAATAAGACTTGACTTTTGCCTAAAAATGTGGCATTGACATTGATACGGATAAGTACGTCCACACCTAACCGCTGGCCCACACGCCAGCGGTTTTGTTTTACCCTCATGACATAAAGAAAACCCCGCCTGATCAGCGCAGACACCGTCACACCCTCTCGCCGCGCAACGAGGGGACCTGCACGCGTGCTTAAAAACAAAAACCTAGCGCCCGGCCCCGGCGGAGCCATGCCCGTTTTTCCGCCCTTTTATGCCCATCGCCACTTATAGATAAGATAAAGTAACCCTCACCATCTCTCCTGGCGGAGAGAGGGTGAGGGTCAAGGGAGAGGGAGAGAGGCGGTTTTTCGCTTCCCCTCTTTGCCCCTCCTCTGGCCCCACTCTAGCCCCCTATTCTTTCGCACCTGCAATGCCAACGCCTTGCCGCCGCGCGCAAGAAGGTCTATCTCATGGCATGAACATCAAGGAGAACAGGCAATGTCGATCAAAGTAGGCATCAATGGTTTTGGCCGCATCGGCCGGATGGTCTTTCGCGCCGCCGTGCAGAATTTCAGCGATATCGAGGTTGTCGCCATCAACGACCTGCTTGAGCCGGACTATCTCGCCTACATGCTCAAATACGACAGCGTGCATGGCCGCTTTAAGGGCGACATCGCCGTTGACGGCAACACCCTGATCGTCAATGGCAAGCGCATCCGCCTCACTGCGGTGAAAGACCCGACCGAGCTGAAGTGGAACGAGGTTGGCGCCGATGTAGTGATTGAAGCCACCGGCATTTTCCTCACCAAGGAAACCGCCGAGGCGCATCTCAAGGCTGGCGCCAAGAAGGTGATCATGTCCGCGCCCAGCAAGGACGACACCCCCATGTTCGTCTATGGCGTGAACCACACCAGCTATGCCGGTCAGGCCATTATTTCCAACGCCAGCTGCACCACCAATTGCCTTGCCCCGGTGGCCAAAGTGCTCAACGATAATTTTGGCATCAAGCGCGGTCTGATGACCACGGTGCATGCCACCACCGCCACGCAAAAGACGGTGGACGGCCCCTCCAACAAGGATTGGCGCGGTGGGCGCGGCATTCTGGAGAACATCATCCCCTCCAGCACTGGCGCAGCCAAGGCGGTGGGCGTGGTGATCCCCGAGCTCAACAAGAAGCTCACTGGCATGAGCTTTCGCGTGCCCACTTCTGACGTGTCGGTGATTGACCTCACCTGCGAGCTCAATAAGGAAGCCAGCTACGAAGAAATCTGCGCCGCCATGAAAGCCGCTGCCGACGGCCCCATGAAGGGCGTGCTCGGCTACACCACCGACAAAGTGGTCTCGACCGACTTTGTGGGCGAGCCCTGCACCTCGGTGTTTGATGTGGACGCTGGCATCGCGCTCGACAAAACCTTCATCAAGGTGGTGGCGTGGTACGACAATGAATGGGGCTATTCCAACAAGTGCCTTGAGATGGCCCGTGTAGTTGCTGGCAAATAACTCTGGCAACTAAGCCAGACCATCAGCCCAACAAAAACGCCCCGGCCATATAACCGGGGCGTTTTTCAGTTCATGCAGAGATAATATCAGCGCACCAACGGCCGGATTTCCAACACCAGCTGGCAGCGACGGCCGCCGATCAGCTGCGATGCTGCGGTGGGGTCTGGCCGCCCGCCAATCAGCTCAGACTCAAAGGACGCATCTAGCCGCATACTCACACGACCGCCTGCCGACTGCCCTCCGCCACTGGCATGTACAAAGGCAGGGCCAATCGGCCGTTCACCCCGGAATTGCTCTTCAAGGATCAATTTAGTTTCATGCGGCCCCAAAGGCCCCTTATTGGAACGCATCACAGCTCCTCAGCGCACAGATAGGTTTGACGGCAGAGCCTGGCGCAGTACCGCCAACTTATCAGCCGTCTTGGCTTCAACAGCCTTGCGGGCCTGTGCATTAAACTCCGTCACCGGCGGGTCGATATAGACACCTTTACCCATATCAAAGCGGGCATTGGAATAGGCCCCATCCGCTTTACGGTAACGCACCAGCGCCAGCGCGCTATCCGGATTGATCAGAACGGAGGTCGCCTTGGCATTGGCGTCCAGCTGCAGGTTGAATTTTTTACGGATAAAGGTGTTAGACATGAGGCTCTCCTGTTCAAGTCAGGAGACTAGGCCAGTCTAACGCAACGTCAACACTTCAATGGTTAAGATCAGGCCCTACTCGCCAATATCAATATAACCGCGCGAAACCGCCCGTTTCACGGCGTCAAACGCGGCGCGGGCTTCTTCAAACTGTTCGCGCAATTGCCTCAGCTGATTCAGCTGCGGCTCTTTGAGAGTGTCATCCTGCGCCAGCTGAATGCCAGCGGCGATATACTTCACGCGCAGCATGGCCACACCATGCGCCATTTTCATGAAGACCGCTTTGTCGATCTTGGGGATCAGGCCGTGGATCACATCGCGGTTATTCTCGGTCACCGCCTGATCGATCTGGTCAAACAGCATGCGCTGTTGTTTGATTTTGTCGGCTTCGCCCATGATGTCCTCCATGGGAACACACGTCCCATAAGGTCATTTAAGCGCATAAGAAGTTATGCATTTATTAAGCTTGCTGCACCGCCGCACAGATAAAACCCCGCTAAAGCAGGAAGTTAGCCTTCCCGCCCGCAAAGTCCTACCAAAGTGTGAATAAATGGGCGGTCAGCGCGCCTGCAGCACCGTCAGCGCACTGGCATTACGGCCAATCACCCGGCGCGTCACCGGCATTTTGGCCAACGCGCACTCATCCAGCGGCTGATAGAGCAACTGCCCCAGCCCCTGCGGGGTGCGCATGGCCACGCTGGCCTGCGGGCCGGTGGAGAGAACCTGCGCGATCACCGCTTCCTTGTTGGCGGCATTGCGGCCGAGCAGCACCAGCTGCGCATTGCGGTATTGGGCATTTTGCGGCGGCATGAACAAGGTGGTGATCTGCGAATTGGCCTTGCGAGAGAAGGCCTGCACCACATTGCCCTGATCGGCACCGTCAGCATAAATCGACACCGGCAAGCGGCTGGCCTGCGCCAGCATCACCGCCGACACCGGCAGCCAGCCTGTACCGGCGAGAATGATGGAGCCTTTATTGGGCAACACCCCGTCTGCCTTAAGCGCGGCTACCTCTTCGCGCACCAGCGCACTGGGTGTGGCCAGACTGTTGATGACACGGCTTAAGCGGCGATCGTCCATCTGCGCCAGACGGCCCACCAGCTCACGCTCACGCTGCGCGGTCAGCTGTGTATTAAGGGCTTGCAGCGCGGGGGTCACCGCCTTGACCTGCGGATTGGCCAGCACCTGCTGCGCCAGATCTTGCGGCACCGGCGCCAGCGCCAGCGCGGTCAGATTGCGGGCGGCCTGCTTGACCGCCGGATTTTGCAGGGAGAGCGTGGGCGCATCGGCCAGCACATTATAGGAAGTGAGGATAGTTGCGGCCAAACGAGTTGGATCAAAAGAAGAAGCGGTCATGATATGGAAAACCTGTCTGTTTAAAACTGCACGAAAAACGGTACGCGACACATTTAATGTCGATGCGAAAAGCCGTGAAAATGTCGGTGCAGGTTTTTAAACATGCCCCACCATAGACGGAGGCCGCACACTAGCGCCAGCTCTTTTTGTTCAATTTTTATGCATTATCCGCAGGCACCGTTAATCTGTCTTGACGCGGCCCGCCGCCTCCATATTTTAAAGCGCGTGAAACCTACCCGCCCCCCGGCCCTGTCTGACGCTGCGCTCAAGGCCTTAGCCTTTGCCGAGCAGCTATGCGCCAGCAAGAAGCTGCGCTTTACGCCCATTCGCCGGGAAGTGCTGACCGCCTTGTGGGAGCTGGACGCACCAACCAAAGCGTATGATCTGGCCGCCTATATGAAGCAGCGCGGCGGCAGCCAGCTCAACCCGCCCAGCATTTACCGCACACTGGACTTTCTCTATCGCAATGGCCTGATCCACCGCATTGAAAGCCTCAACGCCTTTGCCGCCTGCCACGATAATCAGGATTACCATGAAGGCCAGTTCCTGATTTGCAGCACCTGCGGCTTTGTGGAAGAAGTGCATGAAGATGCGGTGATGAAGCGCTTTGCCACCAGCATCGGCAAGCTGGGCTATGAGCTGGAACACCAGATTGTGGAGCTCAAAGTGCGCTGCCTCAAACAGCCCTGCCCCAACCGCCCGGCCGCACCGGCAACCAAGCCGCAGAAATAAAGCAGACCGCGACTAAGCCGCCTGAACGTCCGTCTTCTGTTCTGGCCATGGCAGGCTGATCTGCCAAGGCAGCAGCGTCTGGTTTTCCTTGAGCGTATAGAGCTGATAGAAACCAGCATGGCGGCCAAAGCGCAGCGGCAGATAGCGGCCAATGTCCCACAGCCCGCTCAGTTCTTCGGCGCGGGTGGCTATCAGATAGCGCCAGGCGGCGGCCTGCGCGGTGGCGTCATCCGGCACTGGCATGATATTCTCCCGCGCATTCTCAACCGCACGGGTCCAGCGGGCGGCGAACAGCTCAGGCTCGGCAGTGCGCCAGGCGGTAAGGTCAGCCTCGGCCTGCGTGCGCCAGCGGCTGATCTCATAGCAGCAGGCCACGCGGCACTGCCCGCTCTCTACCTTCAGCCAGCCGGACAGGCCCAGCGTAGCCACCATCTGCTGCAGACCGGCAATGTAGCTGCGCGTGCAGGCCTCGGGCGCGTTATTGGCAAAGCGGGCGCGGCAATCATCCGGGATCACCTGCACCGACACACCGGGCGCATGCAGCGCCGCCATGGCCTGCACAAAACGGCCCACCTGCGCGAAGGTCAAAAACTCGGCGGCATCGGGCTGCTGCGCCCACGGCCCACAGCGCTGCAAATTCTTGAGCGGGCCAAAGCCGAGGCGAAACTGCAGCGGCCGCTGCGCCGCGACGGCATCGGCCAGCGCGGCCTCATAGGTGCTGGCATCATCCGGGCGGCGGCGCATGAAGGTGCCAGACGCCAGCTTGGCCGCCAAGGCCCGCACCGCGCCCTGCTTGCTGATCTGCTGGCGCGCCCAGTCCGGCACGGTGAGCAGCTGCAATGCACCATCAGCCACGCGCGTTTGCGCGCGCAGGCCCGCCAGCACATCGCGCCCGGCATCCACCGCGCGGGCGAGGTCAAAGTTGAGCTGCAGCGGCGGCGCCAGCGGTGTGCAGGCACTAGAGAGGTCAGCCGCATCGGCGGCCGGATAGAAAAGCTGATTTTGGAACATTGTTTCAAATTCCGAGTTGGAACAATGTTCTAAGTCAGGATCGACAGCCTGTCAAAAACTATTACCCGGCATTTGAGCAATTGCCCGCGATCAAGCCGCTGAGCGGCGGTTACAACGGCCTTACCACCCGCCCGGCGACTCTGAAAAAGAACAGGAACTAAGCGGAGTTACAGAAAAAGATTGCAACCCGCGCAGCAAGACCCCATATGCTGCCCACAGGAGATTTATGATTATGACCAGCGACAAGATTCCCGTCACCGTTCTCACCGGCTATCTGGGGGCAGGCAAAACCACCCTGCTCAACCGTATTCTGACCGAGCCGCACGGCAAGAAGTTTGCCGTCGTGATCAACGAGTTTGGTGAAGTCGGCATCGACAACGATCTGGTTGTGGGGGCGGATGAAGAAGTGTTCGAGATGAACAATGGCTGCATCTGCTGCCGCGTGCGCGGTGACCTCATCCGCATTCTGGGCAACCTGCTCAAGCGCAAAGGCAAGTTTGACGGCATCATCATTGAAACGACCGGTCTGGCCGACCCCGGCCCGGTGGCGCAGACCTTCTTTGTTGACCCGGACATCCAGAACGGCGCCAAGCTCGACAGCATTGTGACCGTGGTGGACGCCCGCCACCTCGCCCAGCGCCTGCACGATGCGCCTGAAGCCGAAGAGCAGATTGCCTTTGCCGACGTGATCGTCCTCAACAAGAAGGATCTGGTCACCGCCACCGAGCTGGCGCTGATTGAAACCCGCATCCGCCTGATCAACAGCAGCGCCAAGGTCATCAAGACCGAGCGCTGCCAGGTGCCGCTGACCGAGGTGCTCAATCAGGGCGCGTTCGAGCTGGAGCGTATCCTTGACCGCGACCCGCACTTCCTTGAAGACGACGCGCACGACCACGACCATCACCACGACCATCACCACGACCATCACCATGAGCATGGTGAGCATTGCCATGATGAGCATTGTGGCCATGACCATCACCATCACGACCATCACGACCATCACGAGCATCACGACCATGGCCGCCATGATGTGACCATTCACTCGGTCTCGCTGACGTCAGACAAGCCGCTGGACGGCGACAAGTTCAACCAGTGGATGAACGAGCTGATTGCCAAGCAGGGGCAAGACCTGCTGCGTTATAAGGGCATTCTCAACATCAAGGGGCTGGACGAGCGCTTTGTGCTGCAAGGCGTGCACATGATCATGGAAGGCCAGCCCAGCCAGCCCTGGCCCGCCAATGACACACGCAAGAGCCGCCTTGTGTTCATCGGCCGCAAGCTGGATGAAAAAGCATTGCAAGACGGCTTTGCCAGCTGCGTGGCGTAATCTTGCCACCCACGCCTTGACTTTTCCCTGATGGCTTCCAAATGGGAGCCATCAAAGGAGATGTAGTTATGCCCCTGCTCGTAAGCCCGATGGATGGTAAAACCCCCATGCAGCAAATTGTGCGCGATGGGATTGAGATTGATCGCTGCCCGGTATCCGGCGGCATCTGGCTGGATGCTGGTGAGCTTGAAAAGCTGCTGGCCTCGGTTCACCGCGCGGCAACGCAAGACCGTGAGGAATATCACACCTACCGCCAAAGCCACCCCCAGAGCGCCCACCAGCAGCCCCAACATGCCGCCCCGCCCCCCGGCGCACACGGATATCAGGGCCGCCCGCACAAATATGATGACGATTATGATGATTACCATCACCGCAAATATGGCCGGAAAAGCCGCCTGAAAAGCCTGCTTGATATCTTCGACTGAGGCGTGTAATCCCGGTTACATGCACGCACAAACCTACGCAAAGAACTGGCAGCTGGGCGAAAACGCTCTCGCCCTCGCTTATAACGAAACCGGCGATATTGCCGCGCTGTCGCTGCTGGACGGCACAGCCCTGCTGCTTAACCTCACCACCGGGGAAGAGAAGCGCGTGACGGTGCATCCGAACGGCGCGCCGCTGTCGTTCTGCCGTGATAGTGATGGCGAGGCGTTTTTAAGCGCAGGCGATGATGGCCGCGTGATGCGCTTTGCCTGGTATGAAGAGCCCAGCGTGCTGGCCGAGCATAAGGGCAAATGGATTGACCATGTTGCCACCAGCGCGCAAGGCGCTTACCGCGCTTATAGCGTGGGTAAGGATGTGTATATTCTGGGCCGTGACAAGCCGCTCTCCCACCCCAGCAGCGTTGGCGGCCTCGCCTTTGCGCCCAATGGCAAGCGGCTGGCGGTGAGCCATTATAACGGCGTGGCGCTGTGGTGGACCAAGTCGCAGGACAGCACCCCGCAAACCCTGCTCTGGAAAGGCTCGCATCTGGCGGTGCAATGGCACCCGGCTGGCGATTACCTGATGACCAGCATGCAGGAAAACGCGCTGCATGGCTGGCGCATGAAAGACCTGAGCGAGCTGCGCATGGCGGGGTATCCCGGCAAGATCCACTCCTTCGGCTTTTCGCACAAGGGCAAGTGGCTGGTGACCTCCGGCGCTGACCAAGTAATCTGCTGGCCGTTTACCGGCAGCGGTCCGCAAGGCAAACCACCGCTCGCCTTGGGCATTCCTGAAGGCCTGCCCTGCACGGCTGTCGCCCCCAACCCGCTGGATGACATGACGGCGGCGGGCTTTGCCTCGGGCCGGGTGATTCTGGCGCTGTATGAAGACCGCCTGCCGGTGCAGTTGCTCGCGCCCGATTACGCCCCTGTCAGCGCACTGGGCTGGGCCCCGACCGGCGAGCACCTGATCAGTGCGCATGAAGATGGCCAGGTGTTTCTGTTCACCAGCGCCAGCATCATTGAAGCGACCAAGGCGGCAGTCAATAATCCGTTCTGATTGATGGCGCTTAGGGTTGAGGGCCAGAGGATGACCCGCCTTTGGGGGGCTTCTTGTCGTCATCGTCTTTATCATGGCCATACAGCAAAGATGCGGCTTTGAAGATGGTGGCATACATCAGGTCCTTACCCATCTCCCAGGGCTGCGCACTCATGGCAGACAGCTCCGTTCCCGGATAGGCCAGTGCAATTGCCGCCCGCCCGGCAAAGGACGCAAGCCCCGCATGCGCCAGCGCATTGAAAGAGGTATTCAAACTTTGATCCGGCGAGGTGCGCGCGGGTAAATCCGGCGCGGTATAGTAATTGATGATGGTCTCGCCCGTGCGGGCCAGATTACAAAAAGATGTCACCAGCGGATAAGCCGCATACACCGCCGCCGCCCCGGCCAACGGGTGTCCACCTGTAACCATGGCCAGCTTGGCAGCCCAGAAGGCATTAAACATTGCATTACCAGAGCTAGTCACGCACAGGAGCAAGGCATGATACCAGCTTGGGTCCAGCGGCTTGCGCGGACGGCTGATGGTACGTTTCATGGCAAGAGAGGCGCTCATGCCAACGGCATAGCAAATCCACGCTAACGACTTCAAGCGCGATACAGGAAAATAAATGGTTCGCCCTCTTGCCGTAACGCCGGGCAAGGTTAAGATACACCATATTCGCAGTTTTCCGGAGTTTTCAATGGCAACCTCTTTTCCTTCGCTCAAACCCGGTGTTGTGTCTGGCTCTGATTATCAGGCTCTGGTCAAAGCCGCCAAGGACGGGGGCTATGCCCTGCCCGCAGTCAATGTGGTGGGCACCAACAGCATTAACGCGGTGATGGAGGCGGCGGCCAAGAACAAGAGTGACATCATCATTCAGCTCAGCAATGGCGGGGCCGAGTTTTTTGCCGGCAAGGGCTGCCCGGACAGCTTTCAGGCCAAGGTGCTGGGCGCCGTGAGCGCGGCGCGCCATGTGCATCTGCTGGCGGCGCAATATGGCATCTGCGCGGTGCTGCACACCGACCATGCCGATAAAAAACTGATCCCGTGGGTGGATGCGCTGCTTGATCATGGCGAGGCCTTCTTCAAGGAAACCGGCAAGCCGCTGTTCAGCAGCCATATGCTTGACCTCTCGGAAGACAGTATCGACTTCAACCTTGAACAATCCGCCCGTTTGCTCAAGCGCATGAATCCGCTTGGCATGAGCCTTGAGATTGAACTGGGCGTGACCGGCGGCGAGGAAGACGGCGTGGGCAGCGACCATGTGGACAATGCCAAGCTCTACACCCAGCCGGCTGACTGCCTGCGCGCCTATGAAACCCTCTCCCCGCTCGGCCATTTCAGCCTTGCCGCCAG
>Ga0255215_1000231_pt1 | contig 15682 bp, 15 predicted proteins | sample Miss_Law_RepC_8d_FD_183033 | JGI IMG/M metagenome (GOLD analysis project Ga0255215, IMG submission 183033) | Freshwater microbial communities from Mississippi River, Louisiana, United States - Miss_Law_RepC_8d | ecosystem: Environmental > Aquatic > Freshwater > River | place: USA: Louisiana... | reverse complement strand
GTGTTTCTAGGATAATCTGTCATAGAGATTTTTTATTTATTCATAACAACATATTAATTTAATGAAACATTCCATAATAGAAATCACTGAAAGAATTAAAGAAAAAAGTAGACCAACGAGAATTGCTTACTTAGCTCGTATTGATGCTATGTTGCAAAGACAGCGTGGTGCTGATCGTTTAGGATGTGCTAATGTTGCGCACGCTATTGCGGCACTCCCTAAAAATGATAAGTTAAAAATCGTTAGCGAAAAAAAACCGAATATTGCAATCGTTTCCGCATATAACGATATGCTTTCTGCACATAAGCCATATGAAAACTATCCATCGATTATTCGTGACGAAGCAAATAAGTGCGATGCAACTGCCCAAGTCGCGGGTGGGGTTCCTGCAATGTGTGATGGCATTACGCAAGGCGAACCCGGTATGGAATTGAGTTTGTTCTCTCGAGATACCATAGCAATGGCCGCCGCTATTGGATTGTCTCATGATGTATATGATGGGGCACTCATGCTTGGTATTTGCGACAAAATTGTGCCTGGCTTATTAATTGGCGCGCTTCATTTTGGTCATTTACCCACAATTTTTGTTCCGGCCGGTCCTATGTCGACTGGTATCGACAATACTTCCAAATCTAAAGTGCGTGAGAAATATGCGCAAGGTCTTGTAGGTCGAGAAGAGTTGTTAGCATCTGAATCCGCTGCATACCATGGAGAAGGCACTTGCACATTTTATGGAACAGCAAATAGCAATCAGATGTTAATGGAAGCAATGGGGCTTCATGTTCCAGGCGCAGCATTTATTCATCCACGCGATGATATTAGAGAAGAGATAACGCGAGAATCAGTTCGCTCTCTTTTAAAGATTATCAAAAATAAACAAAATAAACCCATTGGTAAATTGGTTGATGAGCGAGTTATTGTGAATGCTATGGTGGCTTTGTTAGCTACAGGTGGATCTACCAATCATCTTATTCATTGGGTGGCGATTGCAAGAGCTGCCGGTATTATTATTGATTGGAGTGATTTCCATGATCTTGCAGGCTCAACACCACTCTTAGCAAGTATTTACCCAAATGGCAAAGCAGATGTGAATGAATTTCAAGCCGCAGGCGGCCCTGCATTTGTGATTCGGGAACTCATCGATACAGGGTGTATGTATCCAGAAGTCATAACTGCCAGTGAAGGTGGTTTAAAAGAATATGCTAAAAAACCTATAAAAGAAAATGGCAAGCTTATTTGGAAAGATTTACCTAAAGAGAGTGGTGATGAAACAATTGTAAGACCCGCAGACAATCCGTTTAATCAATCTGGTGGTCTAAAACTTTTGCAAGGCAATCTTGGCCGCTCAGTGATTAAGATTTCTGCAGTACCTCAGGATCGCTACATTATTGAAGCGCCTGCAATCATTTTTGACACACAAGAAGAACTGCTTAGTGCTTTTGATCGAGGCGAGCTTGAAAAAGATTTTGTTGCAGTTGTAAGATTTCAAGGGCCTAAAGCTAACGGAATGCCTGAGCTTCATAAGCTCACACCTCCTCTGGCAGTGCTTCAAAATAAAGGTTTCAAGGTGGCTATTGTGACGGATGGAAGAATGAGTGGCGCTTCCGGAAAGATTCCAGCTGCAATTCATTTAAGTCCAGAAGCTTCAGCTAATGGACCTATCGGCAAAATTCGTAACGGCGACATGATTCGATTAAATGCGATGGTTGGAACTTTGAATGCATTAGTTGATGAAGACACCTGGTATGAGAGAGAGAATGAAAATCTTTCTGATCAGCTTAGAAATAATAATGCGCACGATATCGGGCGCGAATTATTTGCTGGCATGAGAAAAAATGTGATTTCTGCCGAAGAAGGCGCAATCACATGGCTATAAATTATATAAGGACAATATGAAGACATTAGATTTAGCAAATTACGGTCCAGTAATTCCAGTTATTGTGATTGATAAAGTGGAAGATGCTGTCCCTATGGCAGAAGCTTTACTTGAAGGTGGCATTAAAGTTTTAGAAGTAACACTAAGAACTTCATGCGCCATTGAGGCGATGGAACGAATTATTAAACACCTACCTGAAGCGATTGTAGGCGCGGGCACTGTAAGAACAAAAACAGATGCTTCAGCTGCAAAATCAATTGGCTGTCAATTTGCTGTGAGCCCAGGATATACAACAGAAATCGGTAAACATTGCTTAGATATTGGATTGCCTTTATTGCCAGGCGTATCAACTGGAAGTGAAGTGATGATGGCTAATAATGATGGGTATTATTTCCTTAAACTTTTCCCTGCGGTTGCAGTAGGGGGTATTAATCTTTTAAAAGGATTTGCAGGCCCTTTTGCAGATGTAAAATTCTGTCCAACAGGTGGCGTGACTGTTCAATCAGCACCTGATTTTTTAAGTTTGCCCAATGTGCCAGTTTGTGGGGGCACATGGCTCACTCCAAAAGATTTCGTTGCAAACAAAAACTGGGTTGAAATTACGAAATTAGCAAAAGAAGCAAGCGCGATTAAACGCCCTTAATTCAATTCCATGCTTCCCATCTCCCAATACAAAACAATCTTATTTGATTGTGATGGTGTCGTACTTAATTCAAATTTTCTTAAGATAGAAGCTTATCGATTGACGGCTCTTGAGTTTGGAGCCTCCGAAGAAGATGCTATGAAGTTAGTAAATCATCATATCGAATATACTGGCATATCTCGAAATATTAAATTCACTTATTTTTTAGAAAAAATTCTACATAAGACAGTAGATGATGCATCAATGAGCTATCTTTTAAATCAACTCAATTACCAAGTTGAAAGACTTCTAGAAAATTGTGAAATCGCTCAAGGCCTTGAAGCCTTAAGAGAAAGAACTAAAAACTCTAATTGGATGATTGTCTCTGGTGGAGATCAGGAAGAGATCATCCGCTTGTTTACCAGAAAAAATTTATTAAAATATTTTGATGTAGGTATTTTCGGAAGTCCTGATTCAAAAGAAGATATTGTGACGCGCGAATTAAAAAAATCAACGGGACAAAAGCCAGCTTTATTTATTGGTGACTCTAGATACGACTATCAAGTCGCTAAAAAAAATAATTTGGATTTTATTTTCTTAAGTGACTGGACTAATTTTTTCGAATGGAAAAGTTTTTGTGCGGAAAATAAGATTGAGACCTATCAGAAGCTAGATGATCTTAATTATTAAATTATTTTTCTGATAATCTCTTCAGGCTTAATATTTTTTAGGCAGTTCGTATGTTGAAGCGGACAAACTCTCTCAAAACATGGGCTGCATGAAAGACCCAAATATATTAATTTAGCATGACGACTTAAGGGCGGTGTTTTTTTTGGGTCAGAGGAGCCGAAAATGGCAACCTGTTTAATCCCCAAGCTCGCAGCTAAATGCATTAACCCAGAATCATTACTTAAAAATGAGTTGCATATACTCATTACATCAATAACTTCTTCAAGTTTTGTCTTGCCAATAAGATTAATTACTTTATTTTTTGTAAGTTTATCCAGCGATCTTCCAAGATCATGATCATTTGAAGATCCCAGCAAAATAACTTTCCAATCATTTTTTATGGCTTCAATTGCGACTTTTGCAAAATGCTCAACAGGCCATCTTTTAGCCTCACCATATTCAGCGCCTGGAGCAATTCCTAAAACTTTATCAGATGGTTTTAATTTACCCTTTAAAAATTTTCTTGCTTGATTAGACTTCGAAATGAGGTGAGTTGATAAGCTCATTTTAAAATTTTTATTTTTTGGTGCGAGCGCTAAAAATTGATCAACAGTTCGATAAAGACTTTTATCTTTTTTAATACGATCATTAATAAGTCCAAAGCGCATTTCTCCCAAAAATCCAGTGCGCATGGGAATATTGGCGAAAAAGGGAATAAGTGCTGATTTGAATGAGTTAGTTAATACAATGGCTTGTGTGTAACCCTCGACTTTTAGAGTTTTTCCTAATTGGTAGCGTTTAACTAAACTTAGTTCACCATGCGAAAACGGCAGAGCAATAGGTTTGTCAACTTCAGGCATTCGAGAGACTAAGGGGATAGTCCATATAGGCGAAGCTACATGAAGCTCACTTTTGGGGTAATGATCTTTAATAACTTTAAAAAGTTTTTGTGCCATGACCATATCGCCTAGCCATGACGGACCTACAACCAGAATTTTTTGAGAGCTCAAAATCTTAAGATATTTTTTTGATAATAGCGCTAGTACTTCTTCCAGGAACAATTGAAACTAATTCAACTTTACCATGCCATTTTTTTAATTCTTGATGGCCTACCACTTGATTCTTTTTGTAATCGCTGCCCTTAACTAATATATCAGGCCGAATTTTCTTTATTAAATGTAGTGGCGTTGCTTCACTAAAAATGACAATACCATCTACAGAAGAAAGTGCTGCAAGGACTCTTGCTCGATCTTCTTGATGTATTACAGGCCTAGATTTCCCCTTTAGTCTGGTTACAGATGAATCGCTATTAAGAGCAAGAATTAAGACATCACCTAATTTTTTTGCTTTTTCAAGATAAGTCACATGGCCAGCGTGAAGAATATCAAAGCAGCCATTTGTAAATACAATTTTCTTTTTCTGTTTTTTCCAGATTGTTACTTGCTCCATGAGGCTTTCAAGTGAGTGAATTTTTTTCTCTTGATCTGAGTGTTGTGCGTTTAAAGTTTTAATTAAGTCTGCATGCGTAATCGGAATCGTACCTAATTTACCAATTACTATACCTGCGGCAATATTAGCAATATTAAGTGAGGCTTCAATAGGCATTTTTGCGATCATACATGCCGCTAGAGTAGCAATAACTGTATCGCCAGCTCCCGAAACATCAAAGACTTGTTGTTGATTGACAGCGGGTAAATTTTTAATTGTATTGCCTTGGATTAAATCAATACCATCTTCACCCTTTGTCATTGCTATAAATTGTAAATTGAGGGATTTCTTTAATTTTAAAAGCGGTGTTAAAAAGTTAGTATTTTTAGTGACATGAATATGACAGGCTTCAATCGCTTCTTTTTTATTTGGTGTAATAGCCGTTGCATTTTTATATTTTTCATAGTGAATACCCTTGGGGTCTACTAGTACAGGTATTTTTTTTAATCGTGCGATTTTGATCACGTGCTGACATAAACGCTCACTTAAAACACCTTTTGCATAATCTGAAAGTATCACTATCGCTGGTTTTTTATTCAGAAGCGTCATAATTTTTTTAATAAGCGCGTGAGAGTCGATCAAATCAGCGGTTGCTTCTTGATCAATTCGCATCATTTGTTGATGTTCGCCAATAATGCGCGTTTTTGTTGTAGTTGGATTCTTATCTTTTAAGATGCCATCTATACCAATATGATTTTTTTTAAGAATCTCAAGTAATTTTTTTCCATCTATATCATTACCAATTTGGCCAGCTAACACTGTTTTAATTCCTAATAGCGATAAATTTGCTGCAACATTACCAGATCCTCCAATGCGATCAAAAGACTCTTTTAGCCTTACGACGGGAACAGGCGCTTCAGGAGAAATTCTTGATACGTTACCAATTAAATAACGATCTAGCATTAAGTCGCCAATAACTAATGCCCATTGATTACGAGCATTGAATTTATTTTTGATAATTTCGATATCAGTCATCTATTAGATACTTTCATCAATGAGTTCACAAAGCGTATGTCCGATTAAGATATGCGCCTCTTGAATTCTTGCTGTTTCATTTGAATCTACGACGATACTGTGATTTGATATTTTTTTAATAAGCCCGCCATCGCCCCCAGTTAGTCCGATAGTAATGGCACCTAATGTATTTGCTTTTTCTAAACCTTTCACCACATTTTTACTGTTACCTGATGTAGAGATGCCAATCACCACATCATTCCTTAAGCACAATGCTTCAACTTGTCTTGAAAAAATATGTTCAAAGCCATAGTCATTTCCAACTGCTGTGAGAATTGATGTATCTGTAGTTAATGCAATCGCAGGCAAACCTTTTCTTTCTTTAACAAAGCGACCAACAATTTCTGCCGCAATATGTTGACTATCGGATGCGCTTCCGCCATTGCCAAAAATCAATACTTTGCCACCAGCGTGAAGTGTCTTTTTAATGATATCTGCGACTTCATTTACATCATTGATGACAGAGGATAGTTTATGAATCGTATCAAGATGACTTTGAAAAATAGATTCTATTCTTTTTATATTTTCACTCATGCATATGTATCACTTTTTGTTAGGTAATTTGTTGCGTAATCTTTAACACCTTCTTCAATAGTTAAGAAAGATTTTGTATATCCCGCGTCTTTTAGTTTCTTAATATTTGCTTCAGTAAAGTATTGGTACTTTCCTTTAAGATCATTTGGCATATCAATATATTTTATTGCACTAAGATCACCCCCCACACTTTTAACGAGCGACTCTGCTAGTGCTTTAAAGCTCGATGCTTTTCCTGTGCCTACATTATAAATACCTGAATGATCTTTGTGGCTTAAAAAATGCAAGACAGCTGCTGCTGCATCTTTGACATAAACAAAATCTCTTAATTGCATACCATCTTGATAGTCCGGACGATCGCTTTTAAAGAGCCTTATTTCACCTTCTTTTTTAAGTTGGTTAAATGAATGAAATACGACACTTGCCATCCTATTTTTATGGTATTCGTTTGGGCCATACACATTAAAGAATTTAAAACCGCACCAATGTGGCGGTGTTTTTTCTTTCGCGAGTACTTGCTGAACAGCCCATTGGTCGAAGAATTGCTTTGAATAGCCGTAAGCGTTAAGGGGCCTTAGTTTGCTTAGCTCAGATTCTTTATCATCATATCCAAACTCACCTCCGCCATAAGTAGCTGCGGAGCTTGCATAAAGAAAAGGAATTTTGTGTTCGCTTGCGTAGCGCCATAAATTTTGGCTGTAACGAATATTATGATTTAAGAGTTTGTTGAAATCGGTTTCAGTTGTAGCGCTGATTGCACCCATATGAATAATGGCTTCAATATCTTGTTTTTTTTCAAGCCAAGGAAAAAGATCATTTTTATCAAGATAATCGATATATGTTCGTTTGCTTAAATTATTCCATTGATCTGGGTGTTGGATGTCATCGACGATAATGATATCTTTTCGATCAAGGATAGTATTAAGATGCCAAGCAATGACACTTCCTATCATGCCAGCACCACCAGTCAGTATTATCATAATGAAATATTGTCTTTAAATAATTAAGACTGCTTCTTTTCTACGAGCAGAGCTCTTTTTTTAGTGATTGCTGAATTTCGAGTCTCTTTTTTAGCGGTCCAAGTCTTATCAATCCAGCCTTGTAAATTTTCTAGAATTATACCTTGCATCGCATTAATCCATTCCGGATCATCATTGAGCGCCGGAATATAGCTAAAGCTTTTACCACCATGGCTTAAGAAAATATGTCTGCCCTCAATATTAATTTCTTCCAAAGTTTCTAGACAATCACTTGAGAATCCAGGGCAAATGACATGTACATTTTTTTCTTTCTTTTTGCCTAAATCGGCCATCATTTCAGCGTAATATGGTTTTAGCCATTCAGCCCTACCAAAACGCGATTGGAAGGACACCATGTATTCACTTTCTTTTAATTTCAAAGCTTCAGCCAGTAAGCGCGCAGTTTTATAGCATTCGCAATGATAAGGGTCACCTTGCATCAATGATTTTTTTGGTATGCCATGAAAACTCATAACTAATTTTGAAGGTCTTCCATTTTTTTTCCAGAACTGTAAAACGGATGATTTAAGCGCATTAATATAAAGAGGGTGATCATGATAATTTCTTACAGTTCTCACTGCAGGAACATTTCTTGTTTTAAGCAGCACACGCCATAAGGCATCCATTGCTGATGCGCTTGATGAAGCCGCATATTGTGGATAGAGCGGAAGCAAAAGAATTTTAGTACAATTTTTTTCTTTTAATTTAAGCACTGCATTTTTCATTGAAGGATTACCATAAGACATTCCTAATTCCACTTCAATGGGCTGAGAAACTGCTTTTTTAATTTTTGTGCTTAATGCTTTTGTTTGATTTGTAGCATTAACTAAAAGTGGAGAGCCTTTTTTAGTCCAAACTTTCGCATATTTTTTTGCTGAGCTTCCTGGCCTAAAGACCAAAATAATAAAATGAAGTATCCAGCACCAAATAAATCGAGGTACCTCGACAACCCTTCGATCCATAAGAAATTGCTGTAAGTATTTTCTTACAGCATGAGTGCTGAGAGAATCTGGAGTGCCAAGATTTGAAAGTATGATACCAATTTTTGGTACATCACCATGTTGATATTGAGGTTCTTTTGTGAAGTAATTCATTTAATGTTGACTCAGTGCGTTAGAAAGAAGTTTTGCTGTGATATCGACAATAGGAATGACTCTTTCGTATGCCATTCTTGTAGGTCCAATGACACCTAGAGTACCTACAATTTCACCATCTGTTTCGTAAGGAGAAGTGATGAGGCTGCATTCATCTAGAGATGAATAGCCTGATTCATTCCCAATAAAAATTTGAATGCCTTCAGCAAGTTGACTTTTATCAAGAAGTTTCATGAGCGCTGTGCGCTTTTCAAAGACTTCAAAAATTTTTCTTAAGCTTGATATATTTTTTGCTAGCTCTTCAGATTGAATAAGATTACTTTGTCCTGTAATCACAATTGATTCACTTTCAGGAGAAATAACATCATTGCCTACTTCGATAGCTGCTGTCATAAGCTTAATCATATCAGCATGCATTTTAGATAATTCATCCACAAGCGTATCTTTTACTTTGGCAAGAGTGTTTCCGCTAAAATTGTGATTAAAATAATTTGCAGCCTCAATTAAATCATCGTGAGTGTAATGCTTTTCAGTCATCACAATTCTGTTTTGAACGTTACCGTCATTTGTTACAATAATTACAAGAATTTTTTTCTCAGATAAGCCAATAAATTCCAAGTGCTTGAATGTTGTTTTTTTTGCTTTGGGTATGAGAACTACACCAGCAAAATGTGTCAGTGTCGATAAAATATCTGCGGCATTATTAATAATTTTTTTGTTGTCACCAATATTCATTTGATCTTTTAATGAGGTGACCGTTTTAGCGTCCAAAGGCTTAACGGTTAGAAGAGAGTCCACAAAAAGCCTATAACCTAATTGCGTAGGAATTCTTCCTGCAGAAGTATGAGGGCTTGTAATAAAACCGAGATCCTCAAGATCTTTCATGGTATTGCGAATAGAAGCCGGACTTAAATCAAGGCCTGATGATTTAGAAAGGGTTCTAGACCCGACAGGTTGACCATCATGAATATGTTGTTCAATAAGGGTTTTTAAAAGAATTTGGGCGCGCTTATCTAGCATCATCAAATAGGGTTATTCATATAAATCGATATGCTTTAAAATACTCCGTAAAGCTTAATTTTCAAGGTGTAATAAGCCATTCTAACACGCAGCACTTTTGTAAATGAATGCTTATATACTAAGTTTTTCTTTATTAAATTGCTATATATTCTTACGTCTTAAGTATGCTTTAATTCAATTATGGAAAGTCTCTTTAAATCAGTCGCAATTATCGGAAAGTATGCGAGCGGAAGCGAATCTTCTGACATTGAATCCCAGCTTTTAGAACTCGCTCAATATTTAACGAATAAGCATATCAATATCTTCATTGAGGCTAAAACTCATCAATCTGGAAAGTTTCAAGCCTTTCAATCGATTGCATTAGAAGATATTGGAACAAAAACAGATCTCGCGATTGTCGTCGGTGGTGATGGCACTATGCTTGGGGTTGCAAGATCTCTAGTGAATTTTGATATTCCTTTGATAGGGATCAATCAAGGACGTTTTGGATTTTTAGCAGATTTAAATACCAGTAATATGCTGGAGTCGATCGATGAGATATTTCGAGGCTCCTCGTACAAAGATAAAAGAATGCTTTTGCAATCTAAAATTTTTAGAGGTAAGACATGCATTCATGAGTCATTAGCGCTCAATGATGTCGTTGTGCGAAGCGGTTCCCGTCTGATTGAATTAGAAGTGTCAATTAATGGTAGTTTTGTTCATAAACAAAGATCAGATGGTCTTGTTGTCACTACACCGACAGGAACAACTGCTTATGCACTCTCCGCAGGCGGCCCCATTCTTCACCCTGAATTGGAAGCCATTTCGATTGTACCAATCAGTCCGCACACATTAAGTAATCGTCCTATCGCTGTGAGCAGTCAAAGCCTTATCGAGATCCATGTGGTGAGTATGGATGAATCTTATTTAAGCATTGATGGGCAACTTAAAGTGCCGCTTGAACTTCATGATCGTGTTGAAATTAAGCGCGCTGAAAAAATGATTACGCTTCTTCATCCAAAAGACTATTGTTATTTTGAGATGTTAAGAAAAAAATTAAACTGGGGTTAATGAAGCGCTATGTTACTTAATCTATCTATCCTTGATTTTGTGATTGTCGACAAAATGAGTTTGGATTTTAAATCTGGTTTTTCAGCATTAACAGGTGAGACAGGCGCTGGAAAATCAATTCTCATTGACGCTCTATCCTTAGCTTTAGGACAGCGCAATGAAGGTGGGGTGGTAAGGCTTCACCAAGATAAAGCAGATATTAGCGCTATCTTTGATATTAAAGACAATCAGGAGGTGATTGATTGGCTTAAAGAAAACGAACTTGAATCTGATAACTATGAACTCATTTTAAGAAGAGTGATTCATGCGGATGGAAAATCAAGAGCTTTTATTAATGGCAAATTAGCAACACTGCAACAGTTAAAAGAATTGGGCGAGTCACTCGTTGATATTTATAGTCAAAACTCTCACCATTCACTTTTAAAATTAAGCGCACAAAGACAAATTTTAGATGATTTTGGCGGTCACTCAGACTTAGCACTAAAAACTTATAATCTATATCAAACATGGTACAAGCTTCACATACAAAAAATTGAATACGAAAAAAATACGCAAATTTACAGTGATGAGCTCGCAGAGTTAAGAGATAATTTAAGGGAGTTAAAACAACTTTCATTTACCTTGAGCGACTGGGAAGTCTTGCAGCAAGATCACGCCATGATGTCACATGGCAACGAGCTTATTGAAGATATTAATTTTTGTATTGAAGTTTTAGAAAAAGATGAAACAGCGATTTCAGATAGACTCCATTTGATCCAGCAAAAAATTGCTCATTCGGTGACTATTGATGAGAAGCTAAAAGAATCTTCCGAACTTATTGATTCTATTAATATACAAACAGAAGAACTTCTACGCTCCCTTAATCGATATTTGCAAAAAGTTGATTTAGATCCAGAAAGACTGAAAGACATTGAGGCCCGAATTCAAGCGATACATAATTTTGGTAGAAAGCATCGTATCAAGCCTGAGGAGTTTGAATCCACACTCATTACCTGGCAAGCGCGTAAGGATGAGCTTGAGTCTTTCCAATCAGATGATGGTATCGATGCCAAGGAAAAAGCAGCGCTCCAAGCTTTTAATGAAAGCGCACAATTATTAACTGAAGCGCGAAAAACTGCTGCCGCGACTTTAAGTCAAAACATCACTCAAGCGATGCAAAAACTATCTTTTAGCCATGGACGCTTTGAAGTGAAACTCACATCTCAAGACCCAACAGCACATGGTCTAGAGCATATTGAATTTCTAGTGGCATCCCACTTAGGCGCTGAACCGAGACCCATTCATAAGGCAGCGTCTGGAGGTGAGCTCTCTCGCTTAAGTCTTGCAATTCGTGTGGCATCCATTTCCAAAGCAAATGTGCCGTGTATGATTTTTGATGAGGTGGATGTAGGTATTGGAGGTAGTGTTGCAGAAATTGTAGGTAAGCTTTTAAAAGAATTAGGTAATCACGATCAAAGACAAGTGTTAGTTATTACCCACTTACCTCAAGTTGCATCATTAGCTATTCATCATTACAAAGTATCCAAAACACAGGAAAACAATCAAACACTCAGTCACATTCATTTAATGGATGACAAGATGCGTGTTGATGAAATTGCGCGTATGTTGGGTGGTATATCGATTACCGACACCACAAGAGAACATGCGAAGGAAATGTTACAGATTTAAACCTTGTTAGGGCAGGGTGTTTTTGTACATTCAGCATAAATATAAAGGGAATGTTCTTGGATGACAAATCCTTTTTTACTTGCAATGATTTTCTGTCTTTTTTCAATTTCATCATCACAAAATTCTTCTACATGACCACATTGCATACAGACAATATGATCGTGATGTTGCGAGTCGCTTAATTCAAATACAGCCTTATCACTTTCAAAATGATGACGCATTAAAAGACCTGCTTGTTCAAATTGGGTGAGTACACGATAGACTGTTGCAAGACCCACATCTTCACCAGATTTAATTAAAAGCTTATAGACATCTTCGGCTGAAAGATGTTTGGCGTCGCTGTGCTCAAAAAGACTTAAGATTTTAAGTCGGGGAAGTGTTGCTTTAAGCCCTGATTTTTTTAAATCTTTATGATCTTGTGCCATCACATCACCTTAAAAATTGCTTTACGAAACATTTTGAATACTGCCTAGCATGTTATATTAATACGCATTATGTTTAAAGTTATAAAAATGCGTATATTCCTTCTTGTTTTAAGTCTTTTAGTTACTGCCTGCTCTTCTTCATTACCCTCTATTAAGCCTTATAAAATGCCAATTCAACAAGGTAATTTAGTCACCTCAAAAATGATGATGCAATTAAAGCCAGGTATGACAAAAACCCAAGTGCGATTTGTCATGGGCACACCATTAATTTCTGATAGCTTTCATAAAGATCAATGGGATTATTTTTATCAAATGGAAAAAGATGGTGCCATTATTGAAAAAAGAAGAGTCACTTTAATGTTTGAAAAAGACTTACTCGTTAAGGTAAAAGGTGACGTTATTCCTGCCGCTCAAAACAAGAATGAAGAGCGTCAAGAAGTAGCGCCTCAAATAAATAATGAGGCTAATCAGAAACCAGTTCAAAAAGAAAAAGGTATGCTTGATCGTTTAAAATTTTGGGAAAATGATGAGGAAAAACCTGCTCCAAAAATAGTACCACCTAAAAAAGAAGTACCCCTAGAAGAAAGAAAACTTGTGACACCCAAGAAAGAAATATCTGAGCCAGTGAAAGCTGAAGAGCCTGAAATTAAAAAACCTGCGACGGAAGCTCCGCCAGTAGACATTAAAAAAGAGCCAGCGATGGCAAAACCCGAAGCTCAAAAAGCTGACAATTCAAAACCATTGCCAGCTGAAACTGATCGAAATTATTTTGATTTAATGCTAGAAAAAATAGGATTCTAATCATATGAGTAAAATAAATATTCTTATCGTAGGCGCATCTGGCCGCATGGGTCAGACACTGATCCAAGAAATTGCTGCCGATCAAGAATTGGCGCTTGTGGCGGCTATTGATCATAAATCGAGCGAGAAGCTAGGTCGCGACGCAGGTGAAGCATTGGGCATTGCGACAGGCGTTAAGATTGATCACGACATTGCTAAAGTGATTTCATCTGCTGATGTTTTGATTGATTTCACAAGACCTGAAGCAAGTCTGGCATATTTGAAGTTATGTGAAGCACATCAAGTAAAGTATGTTATTGGCACCACTGGATTTTCAGATCAAGAAAAGAAAATGATTCTTGAAGCTTCAAAAACGATACCCATTGTTTTTGCACCTAATATGAGCGTAGGTGTTAATTTATTAATTTCATTAGTTGAAAAAGCAACGCAATTACTGAAAGATGATTTTGATATTGAAATTATTGAAGCACATCATCGACATAAAATTGACGCACCTTCAGGCACGGCTTTGAGATTAGGCGAGGCGGTTGCGAAAGCAAGCGGCAGAGACCTTAAAAAGGATGCGCAGTATGAGCGCTTTGGCAATACAGGCGAGCGCAAGCAAACCACTATTGGCTTTTCAACGATCCGCGGTGGCGACATTGTGGGTGATCATACGGTTTTGTATGCAGGAACCGGTGAACGCATTGAATTAACGCATAAAGCTTCAAGTCGAGCGACCTTCGCTAAAGGAGCGCTCAGAGCTGCTAAGTTTTTATCTCAACAAAAAACCGGTCTTTTTGACATGCAAAAGGTCTTAGGGCTTTCTGATAATTAACCATTTATCACGGTTTAGTGCGTTGAAATAGGGCGCTAAATCGACTATAATATCCACGATATTTGAAACGGGAGCTGCTAATAACTTCTCCCGTTTTGTATATCCAGTAGCCAAACCCTTGAATTCGCAAATACTGGAGAATCATTTTGTCGCGAAATATGTCGGCAGTGTTAGTGCTTGCAGACGGAACTAAGTTTCGAGGTATTTCAATTGGTGCTCCAGGTTTAACCACAGGTGAAGTTGTTTTTAATACTTCCATGACTGGTTATCAAGAAATTCTGACTGACCCTTCTTATACAAAACAAATTGTCACACTTACTTATCCTCATATTGGTAATGTAGGCGTTAATCAAGAAGATATTGAATCTGATAAGGTCTATGCGAGCGGTTTAATCATCCGCGATCTCGCCATGATTAATAGCAATTTTAGAAGTGAACAAACGCTCTCTGAATACTTAAAAGCAAATCACATTGTTGCGATCGCAAATATTGATACAAGAAAACTTACAAGACACTTAAGAGAACATGGCTCACAAGCGGGCTGCATTATTGCAGAGTCTGATGATGATAAAAAAGCACATGAAGAAGCTAAAGCTTTTCCAGGGCTTTCCGGTATGGATCTCGCTAAAGTTGTGAGCTCTAAAAAAACCTACACATTCAATCAGGGTGAATGGTCATTATGTGAAGGTTACATTAATCACAAAGAATTTGATTATCATGTGGTCGCATTTGATTACGGTATCAAGAAAAATATTTTAAGAATGTTAGTTTCAAGGCGATGTAAAGTGACCGTGGTCCCTGCTGAAACTTCTTATGAAGAAGTGATCCGCTTAAAACCTGATGGCGTATTTTTATCGAATGGACCTGGCGATCCTGAGCCATGTGATTATGCAATTAAAGCTATTAAACATTTGGTCGACGATGGATATCCTACTTTTGGTATTTGTTTGGGCCATCAACTTTTAGCATTAGCAAGTGGCGCTAAAACATCTAAAATGAAATTTGGACATCATGGTGCAAATCACCCCGTTCAAGATTTAAAAACAAAGCGTGTTTTTATTACTAGCCAAAATCATGGTTTTACAGTCGATCAAACTTCACTCCCCAAACATTTAGCAGCTACACATCAATCTCTTTTTGATGGCAGCTTGCAAGGTATTGAAAGATTAGATCAGCCCGCATTCAGTTTCCAAGGCCATCCTGAAGCAAGTCCTGGCCCATCGGAAATGAGCTATTTGTTTGATCACTTTATTGATCTTATTGAAAAAAAGAAAATGAGCCATGCCAAAGCGTAGAGATATTAATTCTATACTCATTATTGGTGCAGGCCCCATTGTTATTGGTCAGGCATGCGAGTTTGACTATTCGGGTGCACAAGCCTGTAAAGCACTTCGTGAAGAAGGCTATTGCGTCATTCTAGTTAACTCGAATCCAGCTACGATCATGACAGATCCTGAAATGGCGGATGCAACATATATCGAACCAATCAATTGGCAAATCGTTGAAAAAATTATTGCAAAAGAAAAACCAGATGTACTTCTTCCTACAATGGGGGGACAAACTGCGCTCAATTGCGCGCTCGATT